>JAABUL010001629.1_pt1 | contig 41290 bp, 70 predicted proteins | sample 5559151 | NCBI WGS metagenome assembly JAABUL01 (sample SAMN10711876, study PRJNA513368) | rock metagenome | isolation source: Antarctica rocks | place: Antarctica: Victoria Land, Pudding Butte sud | reverse complement strand
ACCTCCCAGGAGACGGCCAGGTCTGCTGCGAGTGTTTCCCGGTCCAATTGCAGCTTGCTGATGCCGCGTTGCGTGCTGCTGTATGCCAGCAGGCTGTAGCCGAAGCCCGTCTGCAACGAAACCGTACATCAGGATGCGACCGCTGCGACGCGTCTGCAAATGACAGCTGGCACGCAGGGCCACACAGCTGCAAGTGGGCGCTGCTGAAGCTTTTGCAGACTTATCCGTTACGCGGGCGAGTGAGAAGGGCAATCAACCGGCAACCAAGTGCGTGCAGCCCGAGGATTTTGAGGGCCATGACACTGCTGATGGCTGACATGTGCTCCGGGGCGCCATGCTTCGTGCAGGTTACAACAGATGTAGGTTCCACACCCCCAGGTTGCGCAGGACCGTGGAGTCGGTGAGGTCGCGCTGCCAGCGGCTGATGGGCAGTTTCTCACTCAGGTGCCCCAGCGTCGCATTGGCCATGCCCAGGTTGCCCTCGCTGTTCTCAAAGTCGATAGGGTTGACCTGCGCACGACCGTGACATCGTTGCGGTTCACGATACATCTTCGCGCGGGACACCTGCTGAGGGATCGCGGGTGGTGGGGGGCGCCGCGCGCAACCTCACAAGCGAACTATCCGTGAGGCAACGTCTTTGTGGAGCCTCGCTCCAGTGCCCTGCTCCAGCGAACGAGCCCGCACGTCATGGTTGGTGCAGCTGCAAAGCGCGTAGCCCACCTTGTGCGGCATTGTGGACGAGCCGACCTCGCCGGCGATGGTGCGTTGCCGGAAGTAGCCCTGGCTGATGTACCCCCACACATCCCTGCACACGTACAAGGCGGTGGCTGAGCCATGCCTAGTCCAGCAACGCGCAGCTTGGAGCCTACACTGGAAGCCGTTGAGGCTGTGCGTTCACAGATTCCTCTCTAATCGCCCTTGCCTCGGTGTGTCGGGTTGCCAAGCTACCCAAAGCAAGAAGCAGACTCCACAGCTGAAGGCAGGATCGGTTGGTTATTGAAACCTCGGCTCAAGTGAGACCGGCTTCAGAGGCTGGCGCGCCTGTCAAAGTCGATAAGGATGGTGTTGAAGCGCGCGACGGGCGCAAACAGCTCCGCTATGCAGTCGTGCGGCTCGATCTGCGGCGGCACACAGATGCAGTAGTCGGCACACATAAACCAGCCGGAGGTCGGCGTAGGGAAAGCGCCACCAGGACCTGCCAACAGCCGCAAGCTGTGCATCAGCTTGGCAGAACGGCTTGCCTGTCGATTGTGGACCCGCCGATTCGAGACTCCAGAACATTATGCAACTGTGTGACGACCGCGCGTCACCGCAGGCCCGATGCCTGCTCAAACCTTGCGACCTCAATCCTGGATGCTGGATGCTGGATGCTGGATGTTGTTCACCTGGGTGACGAGCGGGTTGAACTGCAGCCCGAGCCGCGCCACGAAATCCCGCGCCACCTGCACCCAGTCCACCTCGGGGTACGCCACCATGTGCGCGTTGTAGTTGCCGACGGCACCCGCGATCTTGCCCAGGATGGGCGCCGCCGCCACCTGCAAGAGGGCAGTTCAGGTCTCGAGGACAGAGGATTTGCTTGAACGAGGCATTGGCTCCTCTGCTGCGGGCAGAACAACGAGATGGAACGACTTCTCGCTCCCACACGCATGCTCCACGGCCTCGAGCGGTGCTGCACTGCGCAGCTTGGGCGCGAGCCCGATGAAACGTTTTTCCTTCACACAGAAAACTGTGGATGAGGTTTAGCACCTGGTGGCGCTGGCGCGCGAGGCGATAGGCCACGTTGGCCAGCTCCTTGCCCATGGTGGTGGGGCTGGCAGGCTGCCCGTGCGTGCGCGCCAGCATTGCGTCGTCCGCGAAATCCACCGCCAGCTGCTCCAGGGCTGCACAAGGAACGCGCAGATTCCTCAACTTCAATAACTCGCGAGGCCTGATTAGATCCAGTCCCGGGGCCGCAGCTGCCCGGGCGTGCGCGCCAGCATCGCGTCGCACGCGAATTCCACCGCCAGCTCCTCCAGGCACGCCAGCATCGCGTCGCCTGTAAATCCACCGCCAACTGCTCCAGGGCTGCGCGGGGGAGGCGCAGAGGCTTGTGTTTGGCCTATCTTGTGTTTTGCCTATCTTGCAATAGGGCATCCAGGTGTGCCATCAAGAGGAGCTTCGCAATCCGGCATCCACAGAGGCTCGACTTTTTAAATTTTTAAATTCTGCTTTCAATTTTCGGCCGCACATAATGCAAACTCACATGCGATGACGCCGTCCATGGAGGGGAGCAGCTGCGCCGCGCGCGCCCCCGCCGTCGTATGATTCAAAGCCAGTGATGTTGAGAGAGGCAGCAGACTGGAACAACCGAAACCCGCTCACATGCGATGAGGCCGTCCATGGCTGGGAGAAGGTGCGCCGCGCGCGCTTCCGCGAGTGCAAGCCCGTGCGCCAGGTTGTTAATGTCCTCGCTGGTGCACGCAAAGTGCGTGAACTCCAGCACCTGGCACATGACATGTGTTTTTGGAGAAACGAACTTTCTTATCTGGATTGTGCAGCTTTTTCCGGTGCTGATAAAAAAAGCTGGCGGTCCGGGAATTTTTTATTTCTATTCGCTGGAAGGAATTCGAGGACATTTGACTTGCATCGACCCATTTTGCACGGGCTGTGGGTTCTAGAGTTGAAACAAATTTGAAAAACGGATAGGAAGTCTAACTCAGGGTGCGGCGCGAACGCCGCACCTTCAGCTAGCTGCCGGGCTCCGAGATGATCAACAGGACATTGAAAAGAGCATTAAATTTGCCTTGTCCAGCTCGGGGTGCTGCGCAAAGGCCCCCTTCAGCACATACTTGAACGCCGCTGTGCCTGCTTCAGAGGTTGAGGCAGGGGTTGGACAGATGCAAGCGGCGGCCCCACCTTTGCCAGCTCGGAGTGCTGCGCAAAGGCCACCTTCAGCACGCACTCGAGCGCACTTCTAGCTCTTGCCCTAAACCCTAAGATGCTTTCGATCCACGTCCAGCAGCCCACCTTGGCCAGCTCGGGGTGCCGCGCAAAGGCCTCCTTCAGCACGTACTCAACCGCTTTGACATCGTGATTCGTGGTCCGTTCCACCTGCTTCACCTTCAGCGCGTCCGCGATGCCAAAGCTGGCGATCATCTCCTCCAGCACCGCAGTCGCCTCCCAACTGAACGCAGGCACCTCCGTGACCTGTGGTCCAGCACAAGATCTCACGTTTTGAGCCGGCAGCAAGTTCCACCTTTGAGATCGCGCTTATTTCTGGGCGAAAAATATTTGTGGACAGTGTAGCTTGCATCCATCCTCCAGCACGGCCTTGGCCGCCGTGACCTGCCGTCCAACACATCACTTCATAAGTCTGAATACACAAGTTATGAAGTCATGTATTGACTTCATAAGTCACTATAGCGCAGCAGGGACAAACGAAGTGAGTAGCTGGAGTCGACTTCTTCAGCCTCCAGCACCGCGCTGGCCTCCCGACTTCACCAGCGGCCACCTCAGTTGCCTGCAGTCCAGCAGGGCGCATGCTGCTGCGGCGATGGACGGCTGCAGCGGGCTGGTGTGGGCCTGTACCTTCCATGCCGGGGCTGCCAGCATGGCAACAGCCGCACGGTGGGTGTCGACATCTCTGCCCGACAGGCTGTGCACGACTGCGGGCCCTGCACCACCATGTGCACATCTTGCACATGCATGCAGCGGCAAGCGCACGGTGTGCAAACCCGCATGTGTTGCTGTGGGCTCACCTCAGGAATGGCGGCGAGCGCCTGCAGCCAGCGGATCTCCACGATCACGCGGAATCGGATGAGACCAAACTCCGAGAAGATCGGCCGCAGCGCCGCCACCTTGCCAGCATACCGCCTGCAAGGCACAGTGTATCATGTTGTGGAACCCTTGATACCTTGAGAATGCACAGCTGCAGCCTAGTATCTGTTGTCATGGTCTGTAGGTGGCAAAGATCAGGTAGATGACGGCGTGAAAGTCGTCCACATGGCCACCGGGACCACAGGTCTTCTCTTGTCCTCAGCACGACCGCAGCGGCCGCATGTAGCACCTTGGTGCGCAACGGCGGCAGCCCAAACTTCTCAAGACAACGTCGAGCAGCTCACGGCGCCGAGTGAAATCGACTGCAGCAGCTCACCCATCGAGCGGGCCGACGGCGGTCAGCTCTGACAGCGGCAGCGGCACGACTTCTAACTTGACAGGACCCGCCTGCGGCGCGGTACGAAATGCATCCATCATTGTGTGTTGTTGGATTACATGCAATCGCAGCATACCCATGCTGACAGAAACACAAAGATCATGCTCTCAAGGGCATACGCCTTGCGATGCATTTACCGCCTGGCGTACAGTTCGAGATGTACGTGAGACCGCCTTTGACTTCAAGATCGTGAAGGAATAATATACATGCAACAGCACGAGATGTGCTATCGCAGCATCATTACACCTTGAATGTGCCATCACCGCTGCCGCCCCCATGCAAAAGTGCAGAAGTGAAGTCACGATAAAGATGGCATGCATCATCAACCACGGTATTGCCACTCGCCGAGGGAGTAGCTGACAGACTGGCCGCAGCACGCGTGATCCGGCGCTGTGTGCAGCGTGCTGGGCGTGGCCGATGGGTGGCGACCTGAACGGAACGGCTGTCCCTGAGCTGCGCAGGCGCCGGCGGCAGCAGTGACAGCTGCATGCCTGTTATCCTTACAGAGCTTTGTGAACGTGTTCGTGCAACCAAGCAGGCTGCGGTGGCGACTCAGCTGCTTGCATGCCTGGAAGTACATGCAGGCGGCCGGACGCATTTCCGGAACATTAAACGCTGGCAAATCTTACCTGCGAATACTCGTGCATGCGATCGTGCAGCATTGTTCAGCAGGCCGCTGTGAACTGTTCTGGCATCACGCATCAGTTTCGAGGTCGCTCTCTCGCTGGCTCGAGACTGCTGGGCCGATCTCCGAAACTTAGGGTTGCCACAGAGTCCCAAAACGGCGCTCAGGCTCATCGCCAAGCTTTCCAAGACAATTCAGGGAGCCACATTCGCTCCTGCAGGTGCGGAGGCGATCGGAACACTTGCCGCCAAGGCCTGCGCCAGAGCAGCGGCACTGGCGCCGCCGGCAGTGGCCGCTAGAGGGTCTGTCTCCGCGGTCTCAAACACGGCAACTCACCTTCCGTATCATCCAGCCTTTTCTGCTGGCCTAGCCCGCCAAAGCACACCACTACCCACCGGAAGCCCGTGGCGGGCCCTGCACACGGCCATTGCCGCAGCGGCACCTGCATCAAGCCGCGGCCTCCATTCGCGGAGCATGGCAGCGGCGGCGGCGATAGGCGGCAGGGCGCGCGGCGCTTTCATCCTGCTGGAGGGCGTAGACCGCTGCGGCAAGAGCACGCAGGCCACGCGCCTTGTGGAGCATCTGACCGCTAGCGGGGTGCGCCAAGAAGGAAGTTTTGTCATCGTTTCGAGCTTCCTCTACACTGATCAGGTGGCACAGCTAGCTTGCCTGTCTGGACACTCCTCTGCTCCCTGAGGCCGTCGGCAACAGGCGCCTGACGGTGGCGCAGTTGCACGCACCTGACCACATAGAGGACCAAACAGAGCGAGCGAATGCCCGAAGAACCTCATGCAGGTGCCAGCGGAGCTGTGGAATTTTCCAGATAGAACGACGGCCATCGGCCAGCTGATCAACGCGTACCTGGCCAGCAGCGCGGAGCTGGACGATGGCACCGTCCACCTCCTGTTTTCCGCCAACCGCTGGGAGAAGCGGTGAGCCAGCAAGGTTGAGCCGGTCTGCTTCTCTGCATGGTGTGAACTCACGTCCTCCTGCGCTGTGTGGCAGCCGTTCTGCGCCAGCATGGTGCACAAAGCAGGGTGTGCAGTGGCGCGCACAGCTGCCGATCTGATCGGCTTGCCAGTGGCTGCGCTGGCTGGCTACCGCAACAAAGCACGGCGGCTGATCAGAGTGGTGCCAGTGAAGCTTGTCTTCAAAGGCTGGCGCCGGCCGGCGCCGGTGGATCATCCGTTGGAACATGGATCGTTGCCTCTTTGAGGAGAGCATTCTATTCAACACGCGCACTATCAACGGTTGGACTGCGCAGGGCTGCCCTGCTCGCCGGACTCAGGAATTCGCATCACCTTTACACTCGCATCCAAGATTCAATCCATGTCCAAGGTCTGATCTGCGCGCACGCAGGCAGCGGCTGATTGACACGCTGTCGGCCGGCACGACGCTGGTGGTGGACCGCTACGCCTTTTCCGGCGCGGCCTTCACCGCCGCCAAGGGCGTGCCGGCCCTAGACCTGCCCTGGTGCAAGGTGCGCATACTTTTGGAGATGGCGCTACACTTCAGCCTGCCTAGCGCCGGATCTGGTGCTGTACCTCAGCTTGCCACGCTTTCCATCTCAGCTTGCCACGCCTTACATCGTTTGCACACATGAGTTTATCCAATGCATTTTCGGGGTGCAGGCGCCGGACAGGGGCCTGCCGGCGCCGGATGTGGTGCTGTATCTGAGCCTGCCGCTGGACGTCGCGGAGAAGCGCGGCGGCTTTGGGCAGGAGCGCTATGAGCGGCGCGAAATGCAGCAGCAGGTATATGTTTCTGCCGCCTGGCTCCCGCAATCTTGACATCCTCTTCATGCCCCTCAGTTGTGTCGGCAAGTGCTTATCAGACGCGGCGGGGCGCTGCGGCGGGGCAGGGGAGGGGCTGCGGAAGGGGCGGAAGCTCCGGCGCAACAGAGGCCCTGTAGGCCCTGCTCCTCGCCGGTGTGCTTCCAGGCGGCGCGAATGCATGGGAACTTGCGTGCATACTCCATGTTGTGTGCAAGGGATTTCTCTGGTGTATCAAGGTGCAGAAGCGACCGTCAGGCAGCGTTTCCAGCAAATCTGGCCCCCAAACATGGATTGCTGATTACCACCAAGATTCGGGAGGCTGGCTCGCAAATGCACTGCACTGCACCGTTCTCAGACGCCTTCAGTTTTATACATGGTGACGTGTGTGGCGCCATTATCCGCTGCAGGTGCAGATTCAGTTTGAGGCGCTGCGGGATGACACCTGGCGCATCGTCGATGCCGGGCAGTCGCCCGACGACGTCGCGGCGGAGATCGCCGCGGCGGTGGCGCCGGCCCTGGACGCCGCCGCCGCGGGACAGCCGCTGCAGACGATGTGGTGACCAGCAGTCGGTCGGATGCAGCAAGGGCCACCGCGGTGGCTGCCGTTGGGGAGTGCCGTCGTGTCGCAGCAAAGTGCATGGCAGCATCAGCAGCGGCGGCCGCCCGCGGCAGCGATGCTGCATGGCCGCAGCACGCGGCTCGCTGTGGCAACTGGCTGGGCGTGTGGTTTGCGCAAGACGCTGCGGCGCTGTGTACTAATTTATGAACAATGTTATGTGCGACCACAAACTGTGTAAACACTTGTAGACGGCGCGGCCAAACTGTAATGCAAGCTCACGTGCAGGTGTCCTGCCTCTTCGCAATCAATCACAGCATTTCAGTTATTCAGCCGGCTGTTGAACTAATATCTAAATTCTAGAATTTTCATGTCAGCCAGCTCAGGTACAGTACCGGCTGACGCCGTGACCATTGCCTCTGTGTACAGCGTACACCATGGTTCCTTCATTGTCAGCGCGTACTTCCGAGTCCAAACTGCAACCATCCGAACGGTTTGCAAGCGAATGCCACGCTTGGTTCCTTCGAAGCAAGAAGAACGGAAGGTCGAACGCATTGTCACGCTGCGTTGATTTTGCCTACAAGATCCAACATCTGGCTTCGGGAGGGCTGGAATCCCAGTACTAGGAGAGCATGTCTGCGTTGAGAACACCTTGTCCCTCTGACCTCCAGCGATGACACCTTCTGCTTTTGACCGCCATTCTCTGGCTTCCCTTCCATTTGCGCTGCTTGAGAGAACTACGCCATACCTGAGCAACAGTCGTCCCGCTGGGCGGCCGTCTTGATAGATTGCCCCGCGCGGCCGGAGGAGGAACGACAGAGGCGAAGCATGCACGGCTTTTCGACAGGACCCTGATCACAGCACTCAGGCAAGCAGATTCACTGAAGGTGCGCATCGTCGGGGGTGTGAATGGGCATGCGCACCTGCCCGGGCTCAAGCCCGCCCCCCGGGTCATCATGAACGAAAGTCAGAGCCGCATGGCTCGGGCCGGCCCCTTGCCAGAGCAGTTCCAGTCAGCTGGGGGCTGCTTCTGTGGTTGTCACGAGGCTCGAGGGCGAGCACGCTGAACTGTTAGTAAATGGGTTTGCATGTGCAGCCTGTAGTCATTTGATCAGCAGTTGGAGCCCGTCCTGCTGGTACATGCCATAAAGGTACACAGAAATTCTGGACCGCCCTGCTGTCTTCATATTCCTCGACCGGGCGCTTGCTCGGCAGCAATGGGCGAGTTTACATGGGTGCCAATGTCGATCGCTAGACAGCTGGCAGGCCGGGGGTTGCAGTCATCACTGCCAGCCAGGGATAACTTTTGCCGAGTCTGTAGTTGAACAGCCCTGTGGGTGCGGAGCAATTGCGAGCGCCGGGTACGAGGAAACAGGTTTTCCAGGTACATCTGCTTGAACATCTCACAGTGCACGTCAGCGCAGGACGCAAAGATAATCGTGGCACCTCCTCAAACGACCACGTTGGTGCACGACTCTATCTAGACGTTTCTGGGCCGCATGTGGGCAGAAGGCTTGCCCAGGGGCATAAGGCTGTCGGGAGCAGCGTTACTGCCGGTCGCGATTCCTGCTCCCATGGCCCCTGCGGCTAGGACCCGAGCAAGACACAGCACGAGGCATTGGTCCTTGCTCATGGGCTCCTTGATTGACTCACTCGACAGACAAGCTAAGACAGGCAGCGGGCGATAGACGCCTCGAATTTCCGGCGTCTATCGCCCGCTCAGAGGGCACAAATTTTTCAAGGGTTTTGGAGGCAGGACAAGTGTGTCACCTAGATTCCGTTGTACCACCGCTTCCACCGGCGTATCGGGCGTGCGTTTTTCAAATTAGCTTCACGAGGACGTGCACCGCATCGCGACGGGTCTGCTCTGTACGCGAAGCCGCACCCCTTCCACTTGGCCAGGCGACGTCAGCACGTCCTTTTTTCCCGATTGCGCAGGCTAAAGTAGGGGCGCCAGCCCAGCAACTTCGTGCGGCCTTCGGAGGCGGCTGAAACCGGCACTTACCGCGCGCCAGCTTGCCGGTATAGACTGCTCCCAGCTGTGTCTGCTCCGGCAACCCCGCGCTCGACAACCGGCTGCAGCTGGGACATGACGGAGAGCGAGGACAGCGGCGGGAACGGGGGACGCTCAGCTCCGCAGAGCAGCAAGAGCGAGCGCCGATGCCGGGTGAGTACACTCACTCTCTCTTCTCTCTAGTTTCGCAGGCGGCTGCCTGTACTGCGAAGTAGTCAGGCGTGCGCTGTTTACGCTCATGGGACCGTGGCGCCGGGCTAGCGAGAAAGCCGAGCGAGTGACGGCGGTGAACGTGCATGCTCCGTGCGCTGGCGAGGCCCGATTGCGCGCCACCAGGGCGCACGATCCGGTCGGACCGCCGATCGCAGCGCTTACTAAACCTCACATCGAGGAAAGGGCCACCAGGGACAGGACGCTGCCTGTCCTTCACTTGTGCCATGCCCCTTCTGTTCAGGACTCATCCGAGCAGGCGCGCAGGTGACGCGCACGCGTGTGTTCGAGCTGTTTGTGACTTGCACCACCTCTGTCCCAGCCGCTGTACTCCGGCTGTCCGGCCAGCGTCTTGCGTCACTGCTTGTACATGTCCAGCCGCTGTGACGTCTTCATATGTACCAGCGACGGATGCCCGTTGCCGGCGCTGCCCGGAGGTGCGAGGCCTGCTGCCAGCCTGCCAGGCCAGCGGCACCGGCGGCGGCGGCGCCGCTGAACCTCCCCTATGCTCTGGGACTCTCAGGCCCAACGAAATTCACTTTCGACAGGCCCGGGGCCTCCAACGGTCCTGCCGACCCGTCCTGAAGCCGTGCTGCTCACACTCACGCGCCCCCTGCGCAGGTGGACGGCTGCAACGCGTGCCTTATGCGGGAGAAGAAGTTCTACCGCCGCTCGCGCTGCTGCCAGACGCACGCGCGGGAGCTGCAGGTGCAGCTGGACGGCGAGCTGCGGCGCTTCTGCCAGCAGTGCTGCGGCTTCCACGAGCTGGCAGCGTTTGACGGCAACAAACGGTGCGTCTTGTGGCGGTCTGGCGCGGCAGCCTACAATGGGCAGTGAAGCGGCTGCAGCTGTACCTGCTTGATCCAGTGCCTGTGGGATGCATCGGGCTGCTGCTGCTGAACGGCTGCTCAGGTGCAAGACCGCCGCGCCAAAGGTCGCAGGCCATGTGCCCAGCACTCTCTTCTCCCAAAACGCCTGCAGGAGCTGCCGCGAGCGGCTGGAGGCGCACAACACGCGGCAGCGCGAGAAGTGGACCGTCGGCGGCCGCCGCCGCCCCGGCACCGCGCCGGCGGCGGCGGAGCAGCAGCAGGCGCCCGGCGCCGACGCAGATAGCGCCGACCCCGAAATGCCGGACGCCGTCACCAGCTTCGGCATGCCCTCCATCCCACGGTCCGCCTACGGCGTGCACGCCCAGGTGGGCGGCCACTGCGCGCGTAAATCATGCCCCAGCATTGCGCCCCGCAGACATCTACATTCCCTTCTGGCCACCGCCTTGCATGTGTAATGATGCACCAAAGTGACGTGATCATGCCTGTTCCTGCTCTTCTGACGCCAATGTGTGATTTGGCCATGAAGCAGGGCTACTCTGTGGACCTGGAGGCTCTGAAGCGGGGCATCGACATGGAGCCCAGCCCCTGGGACAGTTCGCCGCCCGCCATCAGCGGCACCACCCAAGGTACGCCGGCGTTTGATGGGTCCTTTCAGGACTGCCAAACTTTTGCCGCGGCTCAAGCGGGCAACACTTCCCTGCTGCTGTCACCCTGCAGTCCGGGCCCCCACCGCATGCATTGTTGAACTTATTTTATCATTTGTGTCAGCCACATGCGAGTGCGCCTACGCATTGCTGGAGCCCAGCTGCCTGACGTCACGCCTTGGATGCAGCTCCCGACGGCGCTATCATCGGCGGCATGTCCCCCGGCTTGGGCTCGCCGGCGCGTGCGCCGCGAGCGCGCCGCACAATGCGCTCCAAGTCCGACAAGACGGGCATCTGGGCGTCCAACCTTGGCGAGGGTGCGCTTCCGGCGCTCCTTTAATGTGTCCCCATACTGCACACAGATGTTGAGCACAAGTAAGGTGCTTTTATGGTCGCATCCACAGTGCTTGCACGTGCCATCCTGATGCAAAACATGTGCCCTTGTACTGTAGAGCAGCTACGCCGCCGCTGTATCCAGACCTTGATCACGCCTAAGCCTGCTGGCACAGCACCGGTGGGACTCTCAGTACGCTTCACCTGCCTGTGTTGCAGAGGAGCAGCAGCAATGGCTCGCCAGCGGCGCGGCGGTCAACCCACGGCACCGCCCCGGCGGCTTCATCGCCGCGCGGCCCGCCGACGCCGGCTACTCCTTTGCCTCGCAGACCGCGGACGGCGGCGACGCCAACATCTTCAAGCACAACAGCTGGGACATGGCGGAGTTTGCGCCTAGCCGCACGGACACGCCCATGGTGCGCCTGGAAGGGTTTTCTTGCCACTGTTTCGCGAATGCTGCAGCGCCGCTCCCTGTGCCTCCGCTTAGACAGCTTCCAGCAAGGCAGCCTGCTAAAGGGTGTTCATAGTTCGTCCTCGCACTTTAGCGGTTCTGCAGATGCTGTCCCATGGCTGCCGCCTGGAGACGCGTCGTGGATTGTGAAAGCAGGGCATGTGGATTCAGTGATAGAGATCAATCTGCTTCCTGTGGTCCGTCGCCATTGTCTCCTCGTGTTTGTGCCACAGGAGTCCGTGCACCCGCGTAACCACCTGAAGCGACTGTCGATGGACTCGCAAACGTACGGTGGCAACCACCTGAAGCACCCCTCGATGGACTCGCGTGAAACCTCTGACGCCAGCGCGACAAGGTGCACAAAACCCTGAAGTGCCCTTGAGGGAGCCGGAAACCATTGCCGGGCATTAGCTTTGCAACCTTTCGCTTCATCACAGGCTTGTACTCCTGCGCCGTCATGTCCCAGCCAAGGGGAGAAGGCAGTTGCACGCTTGAAATGCTTCGTCTCGTCCTTCACCTCCAACTAGCCTGAGACCACCTGTCTGACGCCCGCCCTGTCTCCTGGATGCCGTAGCAGCGGGGCCCGCCACTGGGCCAATCCGGGCCCGCTCGGCCGCGACGATCCGCCGCTGTTCCCGACAAAGCGCGCCGCCGTCGCCGCCGATGCGCTGCGGCCGGCGGACCTGGGACTGGTCGGCGACGTCGAGGCCCTCGCCTTCGCCGAGCAGGTGCAGACCGCCGACACGTCTGTACCATTGACTGCTGCTGCATAGGAGGCTCCAACGGCTGCGCCACAGGCTGCGCCATGCTTGCTCACCGCCGAGCCGCCTGCCGGCAGCTCGCCGTGCGGCAGGAGCGGCTATCTTGTGAATGCGCAGTTGCTATGGGCACCCAGCTGGAGGCGCAGCCACAATTACTTCACACACCAACGAGACGCAGACGGCCACCCCGTCCCTCACGTGTTTCGTACTTTATCCCGTGCAGGCGCCGGACCCGCTGTGGCTGGCGCAGCGGCTGGTGGGCGCAGGGCTGGAGGTCAGGACGCGGCCGGAGTACTCGTATGGCCGCCAGTTCCGCGGCGCCTCCATGGACTCTGCGAACGACCGCCTCGCGGATTCCCCCGACGCCGTGGTGTGGCCCTTTCGCTTTTTTGATGCTTGAGAGACGTGTGCAAGGCTGCTGCTGCAGCGGCCCCTGCCACCCTTTTGCACGGCCTGCCATCCTGCAGTACGCGTTTCAGCTATCCTCTCTGGGCTCCGGCCACAAACCTGGAGTGGGTGCTTGTCCTGGACAGCCGCTCGCTTCTGGCTCTGCAGGCGACGCAGGGCAACCTGGTGGGCATGCACGCATCGCTGCGGGAAGACCTGTGGGGCCGCGCCGGCGCCAACCGCCGTGAGACCATCGCCAAGCACGGCCCCCAGATGTCTCAGGATGTGAGCCTCCCCTCATCTGCTCTGACGCCTTTCGCAGGGTTCGAGACTGTAAAGCATGTTGGGAACGTTAAAGGTGGTTGCGCTGTGCGGGGATGCCAGCAATGCTGCAGGCTTACGGAGCTCACAATGCCCGCGGCGCGAATCCTGCCGGCGCACATGTCGACAGGAGACACTGCAGGCGCAGCGGCCTGTTCAGCAAAGCCCACTTGAGGTCGCCGTCCTGGACCCTGAGATCAAGGCGTCGCCGCTCTGGACCCTAAGAACAAGACCCTGACTCTCTGTGGAAACCCTAAACTCTAAATCTTGTGTCACAGGAGATGGCGCAGGCGCAGGCCTTTTTCCGGCCGTCGGCGGAGCACGTTCCCCGCCAGCACGGCCTACAGGCGCCGGGCACCAACCCGTACGCATGCATGAGCGAGCCGGGCACATTCCCCGCCAGCACGCCCGCGATGTCCACTGCCGGCTCCTTTGCGCAGGCCGTGCTCGCCGACATGACGCTGCCCGCTGGCTGGTGAACACCTGGCAACATTCCTAGTCCTGTGTTGTTCCGGCTTGTTCTGTTTTGTGTTGTTCACTCACCGCGGTTGATGCTGCCATGGAGGTTGACGGGCTGCCTTCCTGTCATCAGCCCAGAACAAAGAGTGCACACCACTTCGATATGCACAGCGCTTGGACTGTCTCTCTGGCTGACGCACAACCCCACTCGGCTGCGCAGGGACACCAACGAGGGCACGCTGGCGAGCGTCGTGATCGGCGCTGGCGGCGCTGCCGGGCAGGATGCATCGGCGGCGGCGGCGGCACGCCGCGAGCTGGCGGCGCAGCAGCCTGGCGCTGTCTGGCCGCACAATGGCTTCGAGGCCAGCGCCTACCTTGGCTTTGGCGCGGTAAGTGGACTCTTCTGTTGGAGATGCCTGTTGGAATGCCATTGAAGGGAATGTTGCCATTCTCCCTTTGTTGTGTCGGGATTCTTGTGCATCTGCTTTGAGCCAAAGCAGCTTTGGGCGGCGCCGCATGACATTCAGCAGCGGCGGCTGCGCTCTGCGCCCTGCCTCCTGGATGTAGGGCATCAGGCACCAGCGCCCTTTGGCGTTGAACACACCCGCTGAGCAGCTTAAAGATGTGGAGGGGTCGGGACTGGTACAGAGATCCGCACTGATCGCCTACTGTACGATCGATTGCCCTAATCTCAGATGTTACAGCTGTGAAATTTGGTACATCCAAACGTCACTTTGTGACGATTGAAAGATGTTTCAGTTGGTCAAGTCGATGTACTTGGATGGCTGTTGGCCTTTTTGGCAGAGTTGGTCTTCCATGTAGTGCTCCGGCTGCGGGTTGCAGTGCTCCGGCTGCGGGTTGCAGCGGTTCCGCCGCATACTACATGCCTCGGAAGGAGATGTTCTGACATGTATCTCTCGTGGGGCACTCTACACGCCTCGGCATTGGCTGTGAGGCTAGTGGTTTGAGGTCAGGGATGTAGTTAGACCAGCTGCCCTGATTTCGAACCAGCTGACCCCGCCGCCGCTGCCGTGGCCTGAGCCGCAGCCCTCACCGTGCACGCGCACAAAGCCGAGCGCAGGCGGAATTCCCTGTGAGCCCAACTGAGGAGAAGTACACTTGCCTGACAGCTGTGTGGCTCTGTCTGCAGGGTCTTGGCGACTCGGAGGAGCTGACAAACCCGGCGCACGCGCACTTCGGCCTGGCCGGCGGCGGGCAGCACACCCTGCAGCAGCTGCAGCCTGGCCTCGGCCGGCACCAGCTGGCAGCCATGGGGCAGCAGCTGTCGGCGCCCTCAATGCGCCGCGGCGCCGCCTACTGATGCCGCTGGCCAGATCCTAGCCACCGCCGGCTGCGGCTGTCGCCTCTCCTGCCCGCCGGCATGGCGCTGGGTGGCTGCGCGGCTCCAAGCCGGGTGCGCCGCGCACTTGGCGACGCATTCCGCCGCCCAATGAGGGCGCCGTGCCGACGGAGAGTCTGGCAGTCCCCGCCGCTACGGCTGCGATAGCGAGCACTACATTCTGCAACAGCGACCACGTGACAGCAATTGCGACTATGGAGCTCGTTGTGTTCTATGGCGTAAAGGCCGACAGAGCCGCCCCAGCACGCAAATAATGTCCCGGGATCACGGTGGATCCCCGCCTCAACTAGGTCTCACTAGACGATGGGGCTTCTTACTATCTAGCCAGCCAAGCATGCAAGGCGCGGCTGCCTGCGCTTTAAGTGCGGATGGCACCACAGCGGCGGGTTATGCACACGGATTCACCCGCAGCTGACTTCCTTCGTTTCTCTTTCTTCCTTGCACTTTCTGAGCTTTCCTGGTGGCGGTTTGACGTTTCTCGCTGGGCACCTCTTGTGTCGAGACTGTTTTGATCGAGTTTTGTTGTGGCTCGGGAGCCTTGGTTGCAGCGGTGATGCGCCAGCAAGAGGTGCTGCTGGTAGTTTGATTTTCGGTCGGGAATCATGGTGCTTCGGCTTGCCAGATGGTGTTGGCAGGCCCCCGGCTCCCGTGGCGCCCATCTTGATGGGTTCGGTGTTGAGGTGTGACAAAAGACATCCAGTTCAGCGGCGGGGGCTGCTGGCTGGGTGCCACCACAGGGTGGGGTGGTGGTAGTTATAACGGGAGCGAGCCCAATCAGTTTAGGATTTCATCAGGCTTCATTTGCTAGAGAGAGAGATAAATGTTATGCTAAAGGGTTGCAAGCTAGGGGGAGGGAACCCCTCACTGCTTAGCTAACCTGTCTGGACGAAACTGTCGAAACAAGCAACGATGAAGTCCATCACAGACCTGGTCGGCCTGGTTGATGAACACACGCATGGTTTGACCGTCCCAGAACAAGTGGTCGCGAATGTGCTGCACTGAATAGTGAATGTGCGAACTTCGTCCTTGTTATATCAGAATTTGGTCAGCCTCACACTCACCCAGATCAGCGATACTCCCTCCATCGACCCTCCACTGTCGATGACACATTGTAGATGACTAATTGCAGTCACACTCCTGATGATAGAAGGCTCTGCGGAGCCCGGATTTCCATCTCAGCCCGGGGCGACACGTCATCATCTGCCGCGGAAATGTGCCGTCCCGCGGAAATGTGACGCATCTGGCCGAATGTACTGCAATGTATGGCGCTGCAGGCGCCGCAGGCCGCGACGCTCGTTGAGCTCGGCACCCAAGACTATTCGAGGGCGTGCGCCTGCGACATGGACGGCCAGCAGCCGGCGTCGGCCCCTGCGGCGCCGAGTTGCCTGCAGGCCACCGGCCGTATGGCGTATTAAAAATGTTGCGGTTTTAAAATGTCAGCACTCGTGCGGGTGGATGGAAGGCCTCGTCTCGGATACTTACAACAGCAGAAGAGCGGCATATATCATATCAAAAACCAACAAAAACATGGGAGCTTCCGGAGAGCAGCTGACTTGACTCACCTGTCGAAAGCTCGTAGTCGCTGATTTGAGCCGCTGCGGGCGCAGCAGCCCCCATCCTGCTCTTCTGAGAGCTTAACGCTTCTGTCAGGCGGTATCGAGGGGAGTGAAACTCTGTTCTGAAGTAAGCAGGCGGTCACGGCTGAGTCCATTTGGCATGAACTGAAATTGGCAGGTTCCCATTAGAGTTTGCCGCTTCCATGCCTGTTGAACCTGAAACGGGTTCAGTTTGACCACATTCCAGGAGATCATGTCCGTGCTGTTGCATGATGAAGAGCAGACTGCGCAGAGAGTCAGTACTTACCATGTACAACAGGCTGGGTTTCGAGGCGACATACCGGCTGCAGCTGCGGCGACAAGGTCGGCCAGCTATCACTGGCGCAGCATTAGACGCTGGTAGTCGCTTCATAGGCCGGTGTGCGGTACAACGCGGCACGCGACGCTGAACGTGAGAGTGTGCGAGGGTGCTGCGGCGTGGTCACATGCCACGTCAGATGTGATCTCCAAGCAGTGCTTGGCAAGCACTAGTGGTATTTTGTACGCTCAGCCTTCCATGTTCCACTCACGCATTGCTTTCAGATTGCGGATGTCCAACTGGAGTGAACGGATAGTCAGTCCCGCCGCGCAGGCTGGCTGGATACATCATTGTTGTGTTGCAACATTCGAGCAGCATGCATCTGACCAGCAGCAGTAGCTGCATCCAGCCTCGGTCTGCGGGTCGCAAACCATTCAAGACATCGGCCAGACAGAGTCGCGCTTGCAGCTCCGCCGCCCATGCGACTGCATCGCACCGTTCCGATGCCGCGCCTGAGCCTCATGCAGCAGCAGATGCACAAGTGAGCCGCAGAGGAGCGCTCGGCGCTGGAGGCGCAGTCTTGCTTGGCCTCGGCCTGCCGCAGGTACCAGCACTGGCAGCTGAAGCAGCCGGCTCAGCCATTCAGCAGCGCGTCACAGCTGCGGTGCCACACACGAAGCTGGCGCCAGACCTCAGTGTCAGCCAGGTGACATATTGTTGCGACTGCCAGCACGCATGTGATTGCGCACTGCTACTCTTGCCCCTTGGCAAGTCGATTCCGCCGCTGCTGGATTGCACATCGCCGCTGACTGCCAGCTGCACGTGCATATGGGTGCAGCAACCATACATCCTCAGCACACTCACAACTCAGCAGTGTGCGGCATGTCCGTGATCAGGTCATCAAAGGCTGCTGGCAGCTGAGCGGCGGCCACAGGTGAACCCTGCAAGCGCCTTTCTTCAACGTCCTTCAGCAGCACAGCCTTGCACTCGGACTGCGCCGAGATCCGCTTTTCTGGCTCTCTTGCCTCTGAGGTTCTACATCCTGGACAGGGACACCAAAGCAGAATCATGCCGAATGCAGGGGCGACGCCGGCAGCGACCGCACAGGTGGCAGCGAGGCGGTGCAGGACTTTGGTGCTTTCACAGCGGGCGGCATTGATACCTTTGACACCGCGGACCACTACGGCCCCTCTGAGCAGCTCATAGGTGCGCAGGCCCTGCGAAGGTTGTTGCCGGCTAGGAGATTGGTGATTGCGGCGCCTTCCTGCCTCAGCGGCATGCCGAAGCCGCATCACCTGCTGCGCAGGACGCTTCCTGCGCGACGGCGCTGGTGCCGCGGAGGGCGTGACGGTGCTCACCAAGGCGTGCATCTGGGGGTCCAACCTGGGCAGCGCCGGCCGCGGCGATGTGTTGGAGAAGGCGAGTGGGATGTGAACTTCCTGCCCTGTATTGCTTCCGGTCCTGTTCGTTACAGCTTGAGGTGCCAACCTCAGGGGCTTGCCACGACTCTCGATCCGTCCCCTGTCTCGTTGAATGCAGGCTGAGCAGCATGATTGGCGCTGGGTGGTTGCTGCTATGTCACAAGGTATGCTTTATCTTGCACTGATCACCGAGCTTGCTGGGATGTCCTCGCCGCAGGAGTACATCGATGTCTCGCGGCAGCGGCTCGGGCGGCAGAAGCTCGACCTGCTGCAGTTCTACTGGTGGGTAGTCATGGCGACAGCCTGGCATCGGCACGTGCACACTTGCTCCAGCATGCACCAAGCTTGTGCAAAGTCGTTTGCGCCCAAGCAAACGATTCTGAATTGAGGGCCTGCCCTCACATGCCTCTAAATGACAGCTAATCGCACAGCCTGTCGACTGGCCCATGCGCCTGGCACTCAGCACTCTGTGCACCTTGCAGGCACGACTACGGGCAGCGGAATTACGTGGCAGTCGCGCAGAAGCTGGCGGACATGCAGGCGGCCGGCAAGATCCGGCGCATCGGGCTGACAAACTTCGACGTGGCCCGCACGTCGGAGATGCTGGCCGCCGGTGTGCCGCTCGTCAGCAACCAGGTGTGTCCTGAACCCTACTGTCTTAAAAAAAGGCTAAATGCTATGGCGTAATATGGCGGAGATGCTGGCCGCCGGCGTGCCACTCGTCAGCAACCAGGCGTGTCCTGAACCCTACTGTCCTAAAAAAACCTAAATGCTACGGCGTGGTCTGGCGGAGATGCTGGCCGCCGGCGCTGCTCGTCAGCAACCAGGTGCTTTGGATCCTACTGTCTCGGGAGACCACCTAAACTCTATGTGGCAGAGATGCTGGCCGCCGGTGTGCCGCTCGTTAACAACCAGGTTTTATATGACTAAACCTGAACCCTGGTTGTGGCATGGCAGATGCTGCACCGCGGCGAGCCGGTCGCCAGACAACCAGGTGCCCTGCTTCTGGGCATATACACGTCCCCCATTGCCAGCGCCTGAGGCCGACAACACTCACATCAATTCACGACACCATGTAGTCAGAAATGCCAAATCGAGATTGGGCACTAGTCACCGATTAACTGGCGGCCGGTGAGCGGCGAACGGCAAACGGCACAGCAGACTTGGTGCACTCTTCAAGACAATGCGGCTCGAATGGACTTTTCCAATTAGGACACTGCATGCTTTTCTGTCTGCAGGTGCAGTACTCGCTGCTGGACCGGCGGCCGGAGAACGGCATGGCGGATTTCTGCGCGGCGCACGGCATGCGGCTGCTGCCGTATGGCGTGGTGGCCGGCGGCCTGCTGAGCGACCGCTACCTCGGCGCCCAGCCCAGCGAGTGCGGATTTTCAACAACGCCTGACCAAATGTTGCATGCGGTTCTCATCCAGCCTCCATGTAAAGCCCATGTTCTGTCATCAATGCACAGAATGAATTCCGAGCAATTCATATTGCAGTATTCTTCATCATAATAATAACAATTATTATTATTATTATTACTACCATTTTTATCTTAATTGGAAGCATGGAACGGACTCTGGCAACAATGCTCACTGTGCCATTTAGCCAGCTGGCAGATGCAGACGACGGATTAGGGCCCCGGGCTGGTTCATCTGCACACAGCAGTGCCCAGCGCCTGGCCACGACCCTCAATATGCATGACAGGGTTAGGGTTTAGGGTTTAGGGCGAGGCTGGACACAGGGCGAGGCTGGACACCGCCAGCGTGCACAAACACAGGTCGCTGCTGGGCGCCATCGCGACAAGGGGAGGGGTTCGCCTTGGGATCTCGAGCTCGAGAACCATCCATTTCCTCGTCCCCCTGCAGGGTCAGGCTAGACACCGCCAGCAAGCGGAAGTACGCGTCGCTGCTGGGCGCCGTCGGCGACTGGGCCTGGTTCCAGCGGCTGCTTCGGACGCTGGCGGGCATCGGGCAAAAGCACGGCGGCACATCCATCGCCAACGTCGCCAGCCGCTGGGTGCTGCAGCGTCCGGCGGTCGGCGCCATCATCCTCGGTGCGCACTACTATCTGTTGCACGTGCATCTGTTGGCATTTCAGACGATAAAAGTGGCAACAAAAGCCACGGCGGCATGCAAAAGTCGCCGCTGGGTGCTGCAGCGGCCGGCGATCATCCCGGGTGCACTTTTGAAGGAAGCCGTGTTCTGACTTCTAGTTGCAATCATCTTCCAAGCAGGGAGCTTCTCTGAGCATGGCCACTGGATGCATTGCCAATGGACGGCCTGGACTCCACAGTGTGCCGTCTGAACGGTCGCATGGCAGTGTGCTGCCCATCAGCTGCATCTCCTTTCGCCAGGTTTCCGACATGTTCAGCTGCGGATGTATGTAACGAAGAGCCTAATTTTGAACAACCTATGTTGGGCAGGTGCACGCAATGCGCGCCATGTGGCGGACCACGAGGCACTGTTCAGCTTCGCCCTGGACACCGAGGATCAAGCCGCCATCGACGAGGTGCTGGCACAGGCGCGGCGGCCGCGTGGCGATTGCTACACTTGGGAGCGCGGCGGCGTCTTCTGACGCTGAGTGGGAAGGATTTTAGGGTTTTAAGGAATTTCGTCGTGGCGGGAGGCTGGGACCCGCACACGGCTGAAATGATACAGCACGGCAGCGTCTTCCGACGTGTGCTCGGACGCTCAGTGGCCTGCATAGAAGATGACTTGGGAGTCTGCCTCCGACATATTCTCCGGCCTCGAAATTGTGGGAGTCTTTGCCGAGGCAGGCGGCCATCCCGGTCCGCTCTTATCTTATGCTTCTGGCCACTGATGACCTTTGGTAATCGTGGTGTTCAAAGAGACACCTTTCACAGGAAACCTCAGCAGTTGAGCCTGTGATTTCCACAAACTGGAACAGACCTGAAGCGCAGTCGTCTGCACGTCGTGGCGTTGAGGGGCAGCTCCATTCATGAATGATGCGAATGCTGTTTTTCCGGTATGGCAACGATTTGGAATGGAATTGACCGGTGAGATTTGAGAGGCTGCACCCAAACCAATCCAAGCCCGAGACAGTGCAGATCTTGACCGATGTAGCTGTGCAGAACCGACCAATAGCGGCACGGTGCACGTTGCCAGTCGCTTGCGGTGCAAAACCACTTGCCGGTGTCAGTTTGCAGCGCTATGCACTGCAACAGCAGGCCGCTCTGCCGCCCTGCCGCTGCCAGCCGCCGCGCGTCATCGCGTCCTCGACTTGAAGGCGCCAGCCATGCCGCCGGAGCGCTTGGCATCCGCCGCCGCCTTTTCGGCCGCCGCCGCCGCGTCCGCCTCCCGAGTCAACGCTTTGCCAGCCTTTGCTATGTGCAGCTCTGCCAGCTGGCCGTCGGAAACGTCCGCCGGCGCCTCCGTCAGCAGGCACTGCCCGGCAGTTGTTTTGGGGAAAGCGATGACGTCACGAATGGAGGACGCGCCTGTGCAGGAAAATTGAAACCCATCGTCTCATGATTGCGTGCTTGTTGACAGATGACGGCCGCACACCATGGCAGGCACATGTCCTCCGCTTCCCTTCAAGCGAGAATTTGCGTTAGCTGACTGCAGGGTGGGTGCGTATGCCGGACCGGGCATGCGGCACATGAATCGTTCAGGCGCCGAATTACGGGGTTCAGGGGAGGATAGTTTACAGGGTGATGGGCGGCGCTCACCTGCGAGCAGCATGACGAGGCGGTCGAGGCCGAAGGCGATGCCGCCGTGGGGTGGCGCGCCGGTGGTGAGACAGTCCAGCAGCGCGCCAAACTTGCCGCGCGCCTCGGCCTCGGACAAGCCGATGGCGGCAAACACGCGCTCCTGCACCTCCCGCTTGTAGATGCGCAGGCTGCCGCCTGCGGCGGGCACAGCAAACGACAATGCAAGTGAGCGCTCCTCCCAAAAGCTCTCCAATCACACTGTTGCGCACCTTGCAGGCTTCATCTGGGTTCGCGTGCGGCTGTAGCAGCCGGCTGACTTGCGCTTCCCGCTCCGTACAGGTGTGACATGGGGCACCGCCAAGCAAGCAAGCACATCAACGCAGCGCTAGCGGGGCGCACCGCCGATCTCGGTGCCGTTCAGCACCAGGTCGTAGGCCTGGGCTCGAGCGGTGCGGAGGTCGCCGCCGTCGGCGACATCCGCCGCATTGGGCGCCGTGAAAGGGTGGTGCAGCGCCTCCAGCCGCGCCTCGCCCTCGTTCCTGTAAGACAGAGACGGATGCCTGGTTCAGCAGTTGTGTGAGGGGTGTAGCGATGGTGGTGATACTTGAGGCATTGGAAATTGATGTTTCGGCCGCGCTGGGCGCCGTGAAGGGGTGGCGCGGCGCCTCCAGCCGCGCCTCGCCCTCCCCCCCTGCGAGAACAACGAACCCAACGAAATTCACATCTGATCTGTCAGTCTGACACCACATGCTTGACAAGATTTATTAAATAGGGTCTGTGCCGGGAGTGCTGGGCCATCATATCGGCTCATCGCAAGGCGAGTGTGAATAACAGCGCCCAGAGTCGCACCCGCCCGAACAATGTTTTTAAATGTTTTTAATATATTTTTTATGAAAATATAAAATCGAAAAAATATTTTTAAATCAAACGCATTTGCTCAGTCGTTACGGGGTGGGGTCATTATAGTTTGATTGACATTGTCTTTTGAAGAAAGCAAAATTGACATTGTCTTTTGAAGAAAGTCAAAAAAATTCCCTGGTCAGCCGGTGGCCCGCACCAGCGCCGTATTGATGAGTGCCACCGCACACCGAATCTCCAGAAGCTTTGGCAGACGCTGAAAACGCATCACTCGGACATCGGGCAGTCGCAGGCCCACACCAGCGCCGCCACGATCACTGTGATGCTAACTTAATCTGCCAAAATCGGCTCCGCTGCCGCGAACGATAAAAGCGGCGCACCACTCGAACATGGGGAAGTCGGTGACCCACACCAGCGCCGTGGCGTCCGCCGGCACCTCCTCCAGCACGCCTGCCACCTTTTGCCGCACGCGGTCCAGCGCCCGGTTGATAGTTGCCTCCCTGCGGGGCGAATTCAGCGCTCTGTGTGGGCGACACAGCATTCTGGTGCAGTCGCCTGGGGTTTAGGGTTTTTAGGGTTTAGGGTTTTTAGGGTTTAGGGTTCAGCGACATGATTCAGCATTGATCATCTACGGCAAGTTGTGTGCAATGCGTATTGCAGATGCTCAATCGCCGCCGAGAGGACCAGCAGATGCGGGGGCGCTGGATCAGGCGCTGCGGCCAGCGTCAGGTTGACAATATGCACAGAAGTCTGCGTGCAACAGATTTCATACCGATGATATTATTTTCAGTTTCTGCAACAAGACTGATCTCATATGATACTCACTCGCCGCCGACGAGCAGCAGCAGGTCGCCAGGCTGGGCGTCAAAAGCCGTGGTCAGCGCCGCCACCTGCGCGTCATCAAAGCCTGCCTTGACGGGCGCCACGCCGTCGATCAGGTTGTGCTCCAGCACCCTGTGGTTGCATGAATCCGGTTCAGATATTGAACCTCCAGGATAAACTGCTATGACATTCGGCCATGGAGCGGCCGCCTGCGTGGCGCCAAAGCTCGAATTCACGGGCGCCACACCGTCCATCAAGGCAGGTCGGTCCGCCCACCGGCTCGACCCGGAAAGCACTGCAGCCACGCGGCGGCATCGCATCGCAGCGGAGCAGCGTGTGGGTTCCTTCAGGAATGCAAAGCGACATCACCGCTCGAGACAAAGTCTCAGCAGCTGAACAGAGCGTCGATATGTTCGCCGCATGTAGATGAGGCTTCCCGCCCGGGCCGCCAGCGCCTCGGGCGCAGTGTCCGTCAGGCTAGAGCCAACCAGGTTGAGAATATGGAGGACTCGTGGTTTCAGCCTGCTCACCGCATGTAGATGAGGGCGCCCGCCCCCGCCGCCAGCGCCTCCGCCGCGATGTCGCCCTTTGGCTTCAGGCGGCTGTTGGACAGGCGGCCGCCGTCAGGCACGCGCAGGCCCTTGACGATGCCGCCAGCCGCCGCCGAATCCGCAAACGGCCTGCAAATGCAGAGGTTCGCTATTGGAAACTTGTTCCCGGCCGGCTTCTGCACAGGCGGCCGCCGTCAGGCACGCGCAGGCGCTTGACAGAAGCTGCTGCTGGCTGCCGCCGCGTCCACTAAAGGCCTGCGAATGTGGACCAGAAGGCGTTCAATGGTTGTTCTGGGAGGACTTTGGACAGGAGACCGCCGTCAGGCACGCGCAGGCGCTTGACGATGCTGCTGGCTGCCGCCGCGTCCGCCAAGGCCTGCGGATGTGGACCGGAAATCAATGCACGTGACCGGCTGTTTTGCTGTTGCTGCGCAGGCCCTTGGCGATGCCGCCGGCCGCCGCTGTGGCCGCCAATGGCCTGCAATGGGGGAGGCGTCTCCGTCGAGGTGCTTCCCGAGTTGGTTGAGGCGTCACAGGTCGTCCACGCGAGAAGGGGCACAGCAGCAGGTGAGCATCCTGTTGCCGGGGGAACTGACGCCTCGCCGGGCGGGGGATCTAGGCAGCACAGCACAGCAAGCGCCTGCCGCCAACATGCCGATTCTCCCACTCCAGGATGACAACGCAATGAGCAGCTTCCTCGGCCGCTGAAGCAGCCAGGTACCGCAATGAAGCCAGATTGCGACCGTGAAGATACCCAACAGAAGCACCACACTCGGTTAAAGTCATGAAACAGATCTAGTGCAGAGCAGGAACGTAGAGGACGCCCTTGGCTGCGCAGCTGACGACGGCGTAGAAAGTGTGTGCCAGCTCGAGCTGTAGCGCGTGCCGGGCACAAAGTCTTCGAATAGGGATAGGGTTTGATCGTTATCATTTCACATTGATGTCCACGTCTGTCAAACTGCAGCGCACTTGAAGGCACAGCCGGAAACGGCGTCGGAGACGTCTGCCAGCTCAAAGCCGTAGCGCGTGTCTGGCTTGTCGCAGCCGTAGCGCAGCATTGCGTCCGCGTACGTCATGCGCGGCAGCGGCAGGCTGAGCTCCTGCTGCTTCACCTGCAATCGGGATTGAGACTTCTCAATGCCCTGACAGACTGAACAAATGCCAGGCATTGCATTTCCTGGCAGCTCTGACGGGAAGTCTGCAACGCTGCGGTAAAGGGCACATTGTGCGCAAGATTCCAGTCATGAAGCATTCCGTCAGCCGCGTTTGCTATGCAAGAAAAGCAAATCAGGTGGAACAGGTGCCCCACCACCAATGGAATCGCAGTCACGTGGCGTTCTGCCTGATGATGGCATCTTGCAGCTTAAGTTATTCACTTCGACTTGCGTCAGTGATTCAAAAGCTTTGCGTCCGTTTAACCAAAGTAATTTAGGGTTCTGCGCGTATCTACAGTCATGTTTTACATGTGAGAGACTGAAGCCGTACCTCCTGAGAAAGGCCGCCATGAGGCGTTCTGTGAGTCCAACCCAGATGATTAACATTCTGGGTGACCATCACTCCTACGGCACAAAATTGACCGGAACATATATGATAATTCGGTTGATTATCACCTCCAGGATGACGGGCCATGAGGCGACTGGTGAGGCCGATGATAGCGGCCTGGTCCATGAACGCCAGCTCCGCGTCTGCAGGATTGACTTCATGTGTGATCTCTCTCTAGTAGAATGAACGAGCGGTTGAGAAAGGCATACCTCGCGAAACACTGCAGCCATGAGGCGTTCTGTGACCCCGATGATGGCGGCCTGGTCCATGAACGCCAGCTCCATGTCCAGCTGCGTGAACTCCGGCTGCCGGTCCGACCGCAGGTCCTGCTCAAGGTTCAGCGAATGCAAGTCTCAGCAGATTGTCGAGGTCGTAGTTGGATTCTCCGCAGTGTAGTTCGAGATTGGGGTCCAGCTGCGGAAACTCCGGCTGCTGGTGTAACCGCGAATTCTAATGCCCAGACACAGATGCCGTACAAGTTGTGCTGACATAATGATGTGGTATAGACGACCCAGTGCAGTCTCAAAACTTCGCAGGCAGACAAGACGCCGTGCCTGTCAACTGGCCGCAGTGTCTGCACACATGAGAAACACCAGCAACAGGGGAGAACGGACTGCCGCATTGGCGCTCACCTCGTCACGGAAGCAGCGTGCGATCTGGTAGTAGCGGTCGACGCCAGCCACCATGAGCATCTGTTTGAACAGCTGCGGCGACTGCGGCAGCGCATAATACTCCCCTGGCTGCACCCTGCGGAGAACGTAATTCCATTTTTCGGTGGCATACGTTCAATAGTTGATCATCCCTAACGCGGCAGCGCGCGGCACTCCCCTGGCTGCGCCCTGCAGTCGCAGTGTGGCAAGACGACCAACTTGCGCCGCATGCCCTGCATAGCTCGGCAGCCACCATCATTGCGTGCTGTCCGTGCTGCCAGCGCGCCGAGACCTTCCTTTGCCTTGACCAACAACCAACAACACGCGCACATGAGGAACTCGGTCCCCAGACCCGAGCGCCCAGCTGTCTGGGCGTCAGCTTGTGCTGTCGAGCAGCATGCAGCTGCTATCGCAGCGGACAGCTGCTCAGGATCCTCAGGGTCGGGAATGCAGGCGGGGCTTTGCGCAGGCTTTGCGCCCCCTGCAATTTGCAATCCGGCGGCAGAGATGCACACGTTTCCCTGCATCGAAACAGGTGAAACAAGGGTTTAAGGCTCACCGGGACGGCACCAGGAAGTCGCGGGCGCCTTCGGGCGTGGAGCGCGTCAGCAGCGGCGTCTCCACCTCCAGGAAACCCTCCTCGTCCTCCAGGAACCGCCTGCCCATGTTCGACGAGCAGAACGTTCGAATTTGCAAAAGGGCACGATACAGATGCGTTCTCGCCCTCCGCGTTCTGCGCCAAACAACGGCGTGCGGTTCACGCAGGCCTTTGCAAATGGACTTGGTGGCGGCGTACCTACAAACCCACCCTGGACACCCTCAGATGTGACCAGCATGCTCACCGTATCAGGCCGTTGACGCTCAAAGGTCGAAATGCAACTCGGCGGCAGACAGGCAAGGATGGTGGCAGCATTCTCGGTGGGTGCACCTGACGGAGCGCAGGACTTGGTGTCGAAGCCGCAGGTTCGCCGCCATCTGGGGTCTCCTGCGCAAGTAGACATTGCAAGTCGTCATTGCACGTCCACGGCGACCACTAAAAGCAACCAGGAGGCTGGACAGACAGTTAGCAGTCGAACAAGGGTTTTGGCGACTCGTTTGAGGCTCAGCCCCGGTGGTTGAGCGGCGGCGTCTCGAGCATCGCTGCGGCGCCTATTCAATCTCCCTGTGAGGCTCGAACGTGCTATGAGACACCTTCGTAACCCGCATAAGGTGCAGCATCCGGTGTTTGAGCCGCAGCTCCTCCTCCGGCGCTGCTGCGGCGCCTACTCAATTTGCCAACAAGGCTCGAATGCGTCCTTGACTAGAGTTTCGTGACTCGCCTGAGGTCCAGCACCCGGTGCTTGAGGCGCAGCTCCTCCCGCAGCGCCTCCGGCTTGGCCTTTGCCGATTCTGACACCGGCAGCGCCAGCTGGCTGGTGACAGCGCTCAGGATGCGCACGCCGTCTGGCCGGTCTAGTGATATCTCGATATGGCCTGCGAATCGCAAATGAAGTAGTCTCATTCAGACAACTGCGCAGCAGCCGACACCGGCAGAGTGCCAGCTGGCTGATTGCGGCGCTGGACGCGCGAGCTATTTGGGCTGACCCGGGGGCAGGAAGTGCAGTGCATCGGCCTGCTCGTCTGCAGCAACAACGTGCCAATAGAGTTGTAGCAGCAGCCCGCACAGCAGCGACGTTCACGAGCGGCGACGTTCACGCGCCACCACCGCAGCGACATTCAGCGCCACCGCCCGCTCCTTGGAAAACTGCTCGTTTGTCATGATGAGTTTGTCATGATGAGTTTGTCATGATGAGTTCGACTCCCGACAAACACATGACTGCGCTCGTCTGATGTTGCGATATTGGCGCTGGGGACGCTGCCGCGGCCTGATGCAGACCCGGCACCGGCACCACCCACTCCTCTACAGATGTTCAACTGGTAAACCCTTGCAGTGTTGCTCGCACCTGTGGGCATGTTGGCGTTGGGGACCTGCCGCTGTCGCGGCACCCCCGTCACCGCCACCGCCCACTCCTCTACAAATACTCAACTGGTAAACCTCTGCAGTGTTGCTCGCACCTGTGGGCATGTTGGCGTTGGAGACCTGCCGCGGCCGCAGCACCCCCGTCACCGCTACCACCCACTCCTGACGCACGCGCTCCGCAATGGCCGCCGCCTCCGGCTGGGCGCCCGGCACGCAGGTGACCTGGATGAGTCCGCTCGCGTCCCGCACATCGAAGAACAGCACGCCGCCGTGGTTCCTGCGGATGTGGGATGCCATGTGAGTTGCTGATCTTGTGCACTTTGATGCAGGTGACCTGGACGGGTCGCTGGCGTCCCGCACGTCGTAAGAACGACACACCGCCGTGGCTCCTGCGGGCACGAGGTGGTGTGGCGTTCTGCTGTGCTGTTGTTGATGCTATCAAGAGTGGTGCCCTGGATGAGCCCAGCCGCATCCCGCACGTCGAAGAACAGCACGCCGCCGTGTACGGTTCACGAGACACAGCCGGGGAGACGTCCAGCGTGCTTCGAAGCAAGACGGCTCAGTTGCAACGTGGGTCTGCCAGAAACAGTGCTGTCTCTGCCGTAATACTCGGGAACGCAAGCTAAAAAAGTCAAAAACCAGAATGACCTGCCAAATTGGACCCCCCTTGAGGCCAGCCAGCACTTTGGCGAAGTCGCTGCCACAGTCAGACAGAGTGGGAGCCGCCAATCAAAGAGATGGCAGCAGGCGCAGCTGGATATGGTGAATTTTACAGGAGGCGCCCACTGACCTGTAGCGGTCCACCCAACCGCACACGGTGACGCGCTCGCCCTCCGGCACGCCCACCAGCGCCGCGGCCAGGTGGCTGCGCCCCGGCCAACTCATGCCCTCCTCCGCGCCCGCCCTGCAGGCGCGGGGCCACATGTGTTCCAAGATCGCGGGACTGGTGGAGGGGTGACCTGACCTTTCTGAGCTTGAAGCGCGACACGGTGGCGCACTGCATCTCTGCCGCGATGCCGGGATATCGACAGCAGCTGCTGCACGCGGACGTCCTGGTTGGCAGGACATACAAACCCGCATGCGCCGGCTCGTCGTATGATTGCTGCGATTGTGATGCGGGCAAGTGCAGTGGCATCATGCAGTCCCCCACGCGGGAGCCGCGCACCTGGCCGGCGCCGCGGCGGCCGCCGCATCTGCCTCCAGCGCCGCGGCAGGCACCGCCCGCAGCCGTAAATCCGGCCGCTGCGGCCGCTGTTGCGCCGCACTAAAAGCACGCTGCTGCTGCAGGGCGGCCAGCTGCCGCGGCGGCGTTCGCGCCAGCAGCGCCACTTGCCGATCCTCACGCTCCGCCGCGGCGATCGCCTGCGCCTCCGCCCTGTAGGCCATGATCTTGGCCTTCTTCTTGGCCTTCTTCTTCTTTTTGGCGTTGGTGGTGCCCTTCAGGCCGCGGCACAGCTCCAGCTGCGACAGCATGTCCACCGCGGGCCACGCATTGCGCAGATATGAGGTGCAGCCCAGCGGCGCAACGGGACGCCACGCCGCCAGCGTGCGCAGCTGACGCAGCGATTGCATTGCAGGCTGCGTCTGCGACGGCACAGACCGCGCCAGCTGTCCCAGCATCGGGCTGAGCTGGCCGATGCTGGGCGGCCGGAATAGGCCCTGGAGCGCCTGCAATATTGCGTCGGCAATGCGTGGGCGGCCCAGGGCGGCGGTCAGGCTCATGTGCGGGCCATGGACGCGCGGCCGGCCGCTCGGACTGCAAAAGGCGATCTGAACATGCCGAATGAAAGCTGGCCGGAAAAAGCGCCCCTGCAGCGAAATGCAAAAGTGTTGCTGCGTTGGGCCAGCTTGGGGTACATGCTTGGGTTTGCAGCGTTACAAGACTATCGATACAAGCAGCAATCGAAGTGAGCTTCCTTGCCTCCGAAGGCAGACCTGTCTCGTCGAGTTTCAGACCACGATAGCAGTATGCTGTCGCGCAGTGAAATGCAGATGCAGCAAGGCAGCTTGAAACACACCTGCATCAGCATCTTTCTGCACCAACGCCACATTCCCCAACATTCTACAGGTAACATAATTGGCTAAATTGGCCATGTAGCTTGTTCGGATGCGTTCCGGTTCCGCATGCATTGCGCGCCGCGTCGCCAATAAAAGTGGCGCTGCTTCGCCATCGCGCCCTGCAACCCATGCTGACAACGCCATCCCGCTCCAATACGCAGCGAGGCCACCACGGCAGCATCGGCGGCAACACCAGCGACAGGCGCGTGCGGCAGCGGCGGCCAGTTGCGGGCGGGGCTCGGAATCAGCGTCGGCGACGCAAAAGCCGCAGCGTGGAGTGGTCATTCTGCCAGGGCTCGGCAACAGCGCGGCCGACTACTCGGCCATTGCGGCCGACCTCGAGGCACGTAGCAGCACAGAATGATGTGGTGGAGGGGCATACCTGCACCCTTTTCGAGCCCAGTCCATCGGGTTGCGCATGTTCCATGTTCTGTTTGGTGGAAGGTCATTGACATGCCTGCGGCCGACAGGCGCGGGGCCTGGCGGTGACGACGGCACAGGTGGCGCGTCCCGACTGGCTGCGCAATGCCGCGGGGCTGCGGTACCCTGCCTACTGGCGCGGTAAGGGCTGCATCTTACTGCGACCTTGCTGAACTACCACACCCGTCTGGCATCGTCTTTCTATCCGTTGCATGGGACGGTGCTGCGTGCTGCGTGTTTTTTGAGTGTGTCCTTTGCACTTGGTCCCTGCAGGCACGCTGCAGCCACGGCCCACTGTCAACTGGTGCGGTCCTGGAATTCGTCGTGTAGCCGGCATGTATACTCGGCGTGGCTGTGTGCACCATATCCATCTGTTCATGCACGCGCCACCTGCAAACGATGCCATTCGCCATCTGCACCAACGCTGCTGAAGCCCCAGGCCACACACAGGTCCCGCGCGGACCGTGTTTCGAATCCAGTGATGCTCTGCACAGACAGATTTGGATGGACTCGCTGCGGCGCTGCAGCGACTCGAGGAGGAGAGGGGCGGAGAAGGATCGGTGTTTTTCAACTGATGTTTATCGGGCGCGTCTCAGCAAACATGCGTGCGCAGGTACTTGGATCGGATTGCCGCTGCCCTGGAGCAGGTCGAAGAGGTGACCGGGGGCGCGCCGGTGACGCTGCTGGCGCACTCCGCGGGCGGCTGGCTGTCGCGGGTCTTCCTGCTGGAGGTGCGGACGCTTGCATGCGCACGATGTGTGCTGGAAAGTCAGATGGATGTCCCGCATGTCTGGTGGGAATGGGCAATAGAAAAGGCTGGCGGACTGTGCAACACCAAGGCAATCTCAATCGATTTTATATCAGCAAGGCAATCTCAAAGCTGCAAGATTGGTTCTTCAAACTGGTCCTTCAACCCTAAACCCTGAATATTTTTTGTTGGACAGAGTTCGATGCGGCAGCAATCGGCTCCTGCAGTAGGATGCTGGCAAACTGGACAGTCTGGTGACTCTGGGCAGCCTGCACGAATAGGCGACACACGCCTTTTGCGAGACTAGTCTCCGCGTTCTGGTCAGAAGGCTGTTAAAGCATTGCATACTAGGGTCTCAGCAGGCTGGACAGGCTGGTGACGTTGGGCAGCCTGCACAATCCGCCGCCGCCGGGAGTCATGGACCAGACGCGCATTCGGAAAACCTTTATATCTCGAAACCTGCTGTTCGAAAGGTGTCCACATGTCGCACAGGAGGGACTCGGCAGGGTGGACAGACTCGTCACTTTAGGCAGCCCGCACAACCCACCGCCGCCAGGTGTGGTGGACCAGACGCGCGGCATCCTGAGCCACGTGGCCTCCACCTGCCCCGCCAACTTCCACGAGCAGGCGCGCAGCTACTCCAGCTGAGGTTTTGGTGCCGCATGCGATGCACTGGCCCAGTCACGGGAGTCGTGGCTGTATTCTCGTGGCCGCAGCATTAGCTTGCCGGAGGTGAGACGCTGGAGACGCTGTCGCATTGCAGCTTGCATGTGTCCACCATGATCAGCGGCGCCAGGGACGTAGTCGTCCCATGTGGCACGTGGTGGTCTCTCTCGATTCCAGCCTGTGACGTCGCGGAATGCCAAATGCCATTGTTCCTGCAGATTGCGTACGTCACAGTCGCTGGCAAATACCTCAAAGGCGCGCCGCTCCGGGCGAAGGACGCAACATGGGGCCAAAAGGCAGTGGGCGCCGGCTATGCGCAGGTGCCTGTTCATTCAGCCCTGTGGGAAAATCGCTACCCGCTCTCTCGCCTCCATGAAGACAACGCTGTGTTGCAGCGCCACCGCCTCCTTCAACGGACCACCTCACTGACCATGCACTCCTCGGCGATGCAGCTCGCAGACATCCATCGCCGCCATGCGCAGTCGTGTGCCTTCGGATTAAAACCCTAAACCCTAGGGCAACGGCTGATTTTGCAGGTGTGCGGGCGGCCCGACGTGTGGGGAGACGGAATCACGCCCGTGGAGTGCGCGCACCTGGAAGGTGAGACGCTGCACTCAGTACAGTACGGCAATGAACTGTGGGTCCAGTCATGTACATGTTCAGTGTCTGCCAGCCTTCGGCTATGCCTGTGCGACAGGTGATCTCCACACATCAGGTTTAGATCAAATTTGAACGACTTGATGGCACAGGCGTGGCGCTGCCAGCGCCAGAGCGCAGCAACCCACATCAGATGGACGACAATCTCAGCGTGGAATGAGTTTCCGAAAGACGAGCTTTCCTTGCGCTTGCAGGTGCCAAGCAGATCACGCTGGAGGGGGTGTATCACAGTCCGCTCGGTGCGGTGCTGCCGACGCCTGACGGCAAGCCCGGGCGGCCCTGGTATGGCTCGCCGTCTGTCATCGGGCAGTGGGTGCAGGAGATCTGGCGCGATGCAGACGAGCTGGCAGGTGAGCTGGGGAACGTTCGTTGCGGCTCTTGCTTTGCAGGACCGGCCCCGGCGGCACCTGGGTAATGCTGCGGTGCTCATCGGGTGGTGCGTATGCGTCTGCTGTGCCGGGCCGCCAGTATGGAGGCGCTCAACGAGGCAACGTGCCGTGTCGCGCGCAGCTATCGGAGTCGCCAGCAAACGTGGCATGTGGGGAGGCCGTATGCAATACTTTCCAAGTGAAAGCTGCCAGCAAGGGCAGCATGCGGGCTCATGGCCACGGAGGGGCAGGAGCTTGACGCACTATGGTACTGCTGCGCTAAAGTGCCAATCAATACACGACACTGGTGACGTGCATCCCTGCCCATTGCAGGGTTCAAGAAGGAGCTGGGGCACGTGGCAGACGACAGCATACTGCCAGATGGGGTCCGAGTCAGCCAGTTGTAGAAAGGTACACAATGACACGTCGCAAGGTTGCGCAGGCCGCCTGGTGAATCGCCAATCGATTCGCGGTCGGATCTACTGCAAGTAACATAGGTCAACTCAGCGTTGCAGGGTCGTGGTCTCGCACTCTTAAGATTTTAAGGCTCACGGAGCGCGCAATTCGCAGCGGCTGCGTTCCTTGGACATTCGATTGGTGGTGCACGTGCCGCAGAGTCGCGGCAGAGCTGCTTTCAGTTGTCTTCGAAGTGCTCAACAGCTGACCAGCCTTCAAGCTGTCTGCCAGAGCAGTCCCATCTGCAGACTTTGCCCCGCATTCCAGGGACTCGCTGCGCCCACAAAGCTGGTCCGCTCACCGCATCGATCAAATTAGCGAGCGCAAGCAGGTCGCGCTTGCTCGAAGGTGGCGAGCCCAAGGTCTGCGCGCGAAGCGACGTGCCAGCGCATGTCGCACAAACCCAGCCAGCCCCGCAAGTGACGTCACGTCGGCAGGTCATGAGGTCCGGCAGGGTGATCGCGGACCCGGCCCCAGAGCTCCGGCGAGCTTTCATGATAAGATGCAACAATGAGCCATCTTTGAGGCATCCAGCTGTCGAGCACATTCCCTGAGAACCTAGAATATACCTCTGGAGCTGCACCTGAAGCCAAGCCCCACGTGAGTTGTGGGGGCGGCTATATACCGTCAGTCAGCTTCATCGGCTCCATTATCTGCTTTCCACAGCTCCAATCGCACCGTTCCTCATCCAGCGCAGCTCAACAGGTGAGCCCTGCACCGCCCCAGGCTTTGATCCTCCACTGCGTCCTGTGTTGTGCGACGTCTGTGGACTAGGGGCCGGTCCTTCATGATCCGCACACTGCAAGCCCCGCAGCCGGTCTTATAGGCATTACAGTTTACACATGATGCCTTGAAATGCATGCCGCGTCAGTAGCGGTGCACCACGTTCATTGCACCTGCCATCTGCGGTAGTGTGTGCGTACACAAACTGTTGATCGAGTTGAATCTCCACTGCAGACGCTGCGCCATGGCGTCTTCCCGTATGATCGCGGCCTGCCTGGCTGCTACGGTGCTGGCCTCTGTCGGTACAAGCGCCCTGCAGACCGGCAACTTGAACTATCTGGCCCCTGTGATGGAACTTCCTCAGCTAGCCAAGTTCGAGCCGGCTGACGTTGTGGCGGCGCACGGCCGCGCTCTGCTGGCCAACAAGGACCCTTCCAAGTCTGCCTGGACGCCGAAGACCAACCGCCAGTCCGACCAGATCTTCGTCCAGGTGCCCGGAATAATTTGCACCTGTCGTGAATGTGCCTAGTACGAATGTGCAGCCGCACATTCGACAGGCGCACTGATTGCGGCTGGTCTCGGAGCTAACCTGAGGTCACATACATTCCCGTTTGAGGGGCAGTGATCCATTGCGGCGCCTACCGGCCCAAGTTGGCATGGCCACAAGCTGACTGTGCATGCACACACAAATGTGCCTGCGGAAGATGTTCGCACTGTCCGTCCGTGAAATGGGTTTGAAAGGAACGTCAGACAAATCAACGTCAGACAAATCACACGGTGTGGCAAGGATCCTAATCGCGCTTCAGTGCCGGGGACGATCACGCACAGTTTTTGTGTGCACTCGATCGACGAGGCAGCATCGCAGCCACCGGCGTCACCTCGCAGTACCATCGGGCCATCTCACCATTAGAGAAACTGCCGCAATGCAGGGCGTGGCCAGCGGCGACCCCTTTACCAAGTCGGTCATCCTGTGGACGCGCGTGACGCCACCATCGGGCGCCAAGAACAAGCCGGCCACCCTGGACTATGCAGGTGAGGTATACTGCTCCACAGGCTGGCGGCACCAACGGTGACACCTAGAGGCTGGGAAGGTTGCAACTCGCACATCGTTCTCTGGCTGGTTGACATTGCCAGAGGAATCCCTTGTCAACAACTTGCTGATTTCTGTTTGCAGTGGCCAAAGACAAGGCCTTCAAGAACATCGTGTCCCGGTGAGCAGCTCACCTTTCCGCAGCCATGACGCTGCATGTCGTCTGCCATTTACTGCCGGCGCGCGTCTCAGCTGCCATCGGTGCAAAGCTCCACTTGCCATACACTGGCACCTTGCAGGGTTATCACCAATCCACAGGATGTGTGGATTGCTCGTTCAGCATTATATTGCTGTACGCAGGGGAACAACCATCACGTCAAAGGACGTCGATTTCACTGCCAAGGTGCGGCACAAACGACACCGCCAGACATCCCAAAGTCGATGAGGTGAAGGACTATGCTCTGCGAAACAGCCTAAAGCGACCTCTATCGCGCCACGCAGGTCGAGGCAAAGCACATCAAGCCCAACACCAAGTATTTCTACCAGTGGCGCTATCGGAACGGCAACGCAGCGCCGGTCTACTCTGTCATTGGCCGCACCCGCACCATCCCCCGCGCCGACGACGACATCGCCCGCGCCCGCATCGGCTTCTTCGGCTGCTCCAACCTGGTGCGTTGTTAAGGTGTTTCAAGCCACAATGTGTGTGACGCCTGCCCAATGGTCCTGCTTTCCCTGCCCTGTCATTGCTTCAGATCAGCCTCGCTATGGCAGCTTCAACTGAAGCTGTGGCACTTTGGCCGTGACTTCTTGGTTCGATCAAGCTGCAGCCATTGGCGAATTCTCTCACTGCACTGCAGCCCACCGGCTTCTTCACCAGCTACGGCCAGATCGCCCAGGCGGCTGAGCGCGGCGAGATCGACTACAACATCGTGCGCTTCTGTCATCCGCCCTTCATTTCTGATGACAGCATTTGAGTTCTGTGACAGACCGTCTTGTAGCACCCAGATGTCACGCCAGAATCAAACTCTTACACGTGCCTGATGGGGAGTGTACACGCTGTCCTGACCGCACCACTGCGGCTGCAAATGCCTCTCGTCTTCACACCGCCAGCCGCAAACCGACAAACACTGGCCTTGTGTCTGCAGCACACCGGCGACTACATCTACGAGTGAGCAGTGTGAAGCCTGTGGAAGCAGACTGCCCCTCAGTTGTCCGTTTTCGTGCTGCTCCCTACGTAGCGTGCTCTGGGATATAGTGATGTGCGGCAAAGTACCGACCTGAGGGTTCTGTCTCCAATCCGTCAGGTACCAGACTCCCGGCAATGCGCTGTTCAGCCCTGAGGACCAGGTGCGCGGCCATATGTGGAAAAAATTTGTCTTTTCCCAGTGTCGCCTGCCACTGCGCATGCCTGTCTCGACTTGCTCCTTTGAGGCTTGTCTTTGTTAGTCACTCCGTAGACGGTCCGCCGTCCGGCTGACGGTCGCCTTCCCGCCGCAGATCGCGCGCACGCACCAGCCCGAGAAGGAGATCCAGACCATCGCCGACTACCGCATGCGCCACAACCAGTACAACACCGACAAGGACACCAAGTGGATGCGCCGCTCCGCACCCCTCATCCCTATCTGGGGTGGGTTGTGGCTCGCTCAGCCCCCATCGATAGTTTACCAAACGTTGAAGTGTACAACAATGGCAGTAATGCGCCCCTCATCCCGGTCTGGGGTGCATCGCGGCTCGCTCTGTTGCAGCAGTTTATAACGTAACGGGTGCTAGCAGTCCTCGCAGGTGGTGCATAATGCACATGCTTGTGCACATCCCTAAACGACTCGGCAACAAGGAGCAGATGGCACCAGCCCTCGCACTGAACGGCGCTCAGGCGCATCAGACCGCTGTGCAGCTGGCCGCGTGCAGGCCGAGGGCTGGCGCTGGCTTTCTGCCTGCCAGAGCAGCCCTTTGACGTGAGCTAATCTTTCAATTGACTGCAGACGACCACGAGTACGCCAACGACGCATGGAAGGGCGGCGCGCAGAACCACCAGCCGGCGACCGAGGGCGACTGGAACGAGCGACGCCTGCGCGCGCTGCAGGGTGGGCTCTGAAGTTGATTTTGTTGCTGATGCATGAGCGTGCAAGCAGCGCTGCTCCTGCATGTTAACACAGCCTGTACTGTGCGTCCGTTTCTACGCACACTGTTCATCACGACCGCATGCTTAATTTGCGCCTGCAGTGTACTACGAGATGATGCCCATCCGCCAGGTGCGCCGTCAGCAGGATGCATCATGACAGCAAATCTGTGGTCTTCTTCAACATGTCCAACTAGCACTTCATCGCTGTGTATGTGCCTTTGCGTAGGCCCTGTGAAATGTCTCACATGCATTGTAAAATGTGGCGCAGGCCAACGCTGACAACAAGCAGCAGGTGCGGGGGCTTGTGCCGCTGACGGAATGCAGTGCATGCATAGCAGGGACTCTTCGCATACAGATTCTTTGAGCACCAAACATGGCATGACTTTCAGCAGTCTTGAAGTATCCAGAAACCCATGACCAGTACATGCCTGATGGCTGACGGACTGTCGCCGCCCCTGCTGCTCCGTAGATCTACCGCAACTTTGAGATCGGCAAGCTTATCAAGCTCATCATGCTGGTGAGTCAAACTTTGCTCGTTTAGCTTATTGAGTCCGTTGTCTGGTGCTCATCGCCCGCCTTGCCTTGGCGGACAGCGTAACTTTGGCACACGCAGCACTGGCAAGCCCATGCTGAACAACACCCGAAACCATGCTGCTCTCAGGACACCCGCATCATCGGCCGCGACCTCCAGAACGGCACCGCCCGCGAGGTGCGCCCCTCTCCATGCTTGACCTTGAAACTCTGTAAGAAACCTCTGAGTTATACTGCAGCGCTGCCGGCTGGGAGACTTGAGAGAGACCAGACTGCGGTCCACAGACGCGCACCTCGGCGCACCACTTGTGCTTGGCAAATGTAGGAGCAAGCAGCGTTGAAGTCGATGCTGTGCCGTCAGGACAAGAGTCTGATCTGGGATTGAAAATTTGAGTCGGACTCGCATGATGTGCGTGGTTCCAATCACGTGCAGGACCCGAACCGCACCATCCTGGGCTCGACGCAGAAGGAGTACCTGAAGCAGCAGCTGAGCGCCGCCGAGGGCAAGCAGACCTGGAAGGTGCTCGGCCAGCAGGTGCTGTTTGCGCACCGCTGCGACTCGCCCTCGGCCGACCAGTGGGACGGTGAGTCCTCTCAGTTGATGTCAACACATGATTCATGTTCATGTCTCATAGTGCGGCCCGCTGCAGATCGACGCCGTCCGACCAGTGAGACGATGCGGCTCGCTTTGACCGGCCCTATGGCGGCGTCAGTGATCAGTCCGCTGGAGCCCCTGCTCGCTTGTCATCGACCCAATGACACCGTCCAGCAAGGAGTCATAACGAGACACCACCCATTTTTTCGCCGCTTAACTCGCGCGCTGCTGAGGCTGCAGCGCGGCTACGGCTGCAGCTGTCGTGAACATTTGCAATTTTTTGAAAAATCTGGGGGCAGCTCGTGGACGGCTGGTTGCATTGTCTCGTGCCTGCCTTTTTCACGCCATGTACGTCCCTGAATACTGGACTATCGAACGGCGTCTATCCAGGCTACCGCCAGGACCAGCGGGACGTTCTGGATCACCTGGCTAACGAGAAAATCGACAACACGATCGTGCTTACGGGAGACATCCACACGCACTGGGTGCGCTGCCTGGCCCCTTCTATTCCTTGTCTACAGCTGGCGTGCAGTGACGGCTGCATCATCTGCCTGCGTCTGCTGGGCACAGGGGCAAATGTTCCGGGCAGGCTGGAAGTAACGAGCTGCGGGCCCACCGGCGGTGCCCAAGCGCATGTGTCGTGCAGCGCCGCTGCTGCCATGCCAGCGAATCCGGCAGCGCGGCCACGCGGCACTTTGAGCCTTTTTTCATTCCTTCATGTTTCCAACATGTTTTGTCAGCTCCACAGCATTGAATTCCAAAACGCTCCATGTCTGCGACAGGCCAACGACGTGCCCAAGTACCCGTGCTCCCGGGAGGCCAACTACAGTTACAACCCTGACACCGGCGCTGGCTCCCTTGCCGTCGAGTTCGTGTCCTCCGCCATCACCTCCGGCTACAAGTGAGTTGCAGAATGTCAGCAGCAATGTGCATCCAGTCGATGCAGTAGTGCACAGCGCATATCGGCGCATGCAAGGGATAGGCTGTGGCCGCCAGTGTCAGAGCGCTGGCCCCTGCAGTTGCGTGGAGCCCACATGCCGATGGCAGTCTGCTCCGCTCGTCAAACGGGGCAGGGTCGCCAAGCATGACCACGGTGCTGCAGCGAAACGGTTGAAATGGATCTCTCTCGACTCCACAGCTCTCGACTCAACACCGTGGGTTTCCTGACTGCAGCCCCAGCGACGCCAACAAGATCGCTGCCGCCGGCCGCGTGCAGGCCATCAAGGCCGCCAACCCGCACGTTAAGTACCAGGAGTCCTTCTACAAGGTGGGGCGTTGCCGATGCTTCCATCAGCATCCACTGTTTGATATACTCATCAGCGTTACAGGCTGTCTTCAGTCTTCTTGCCGCTCATGTCCTGTGCTACCCCCCCTGCCCAACCGTCCGCCGTTCGAAGGAGTGCCACTTCAGCCGTGGCTTATGCTGTGGCTAATTCTTCCCTGACGTCTCTACAACTGCGGTGCGCAGGGCTTTGCCATCATTGACGTCCGCCGCAAGCAGACCACCGCCACCTGGTACTACGCCCCCGACCTGCTGAAGGCCGGCCAGTACGAGACCAAGGTGTGGCCCATAGTGCTGTCTTTCAGAACACTGTGGGCAGCTGCGTGCATTTTGAGCTGTGTGATTTGTGTCGGGCGAGACGAGCTGCTGGTCAAGGGTGTCTCGGCAGCCGCAGTCGCATGCGTTGGCAGCTAGAGCGTTCAGAAGTCCAGGATACATGACATGCGCGCATCGGCGCCTATGATGAGGATATTGACCTGCCACTGCAAACGCATTGTGTGATTTTCAGGGGCTGTAGCCGTGATGTGGCATCTCGCTATTGAAACAGCTTGCTACACCTCTTGAACCTGCGTGCTCTGCTGCAACAGGTGCAGGGCGAGAGCTGGAAGGTGGTGGAGGGCACCAACCGCCTCGTCAAGGCCTGAAGACCGCAGTGAAGCCCATTCGTGAAGACCGCACTACAGTGCATCAGCAGGAACGAAGGTCCATCCGAGAAGTCCCGATGATAGACGGCGAAAGCGGAAGCTAAGTGAACGTGTGCAGGCAGGTGGAACGCTGCCTTCGTCAGAGAAGAAGCCCCAATTGAGGAAGGTGCTGGCACCACTGCCGCAGAGATGATATGAATATGAAAGTGAGAATACACATCGATGGCAGATTTGAGGCCATGCAATGCAGTCAGCAGACGGACCCGCGCCTGCAAACTAGAATGGCTTTATTGCATCATGCTTGGCCGGAGCCCAGCGGATGCCGACCTCGCGATTTTTTCGTTGGCATGCACGCACCTGATGCGCAGCTGCCAACCATTGCTCGATGAATTTGGATTTATCATGCTGCACCCTACTAGGGTATCGCTTGTTCGAATGTATCATACCAACATATTGCGGCCAGATGTCCCCCACATGGGTTGCCGCCGACGTAGAATCCCACTGACATGCTCGCAGTTGGATGGCACATGGCTGGCTTGCCAGCTGATGGAACATCTGGCTACCTGACATTCCTAGTGCTCAGGTAACGTCCTGACATCTGCAGATCTGCCATTCCTGTATAGGCTGGTGCAAAAGTTTTCGTCCTCACTTGGAAAAATCACAGCACTGAGCAGGTTGCGTTCCTGAGTGCGAGCTGCCCAGTGCCGGAAAGCTATGATGCTAGGGAATAACGCTGGGGGTATG
>JAABUL010001628.1_pt1 | contig 41306 bp, 40 predicted proteins | sample 5559151 | NCBI WGS metagenome assembly JAABUL01 (sample SAMN10711876, study PRJNA513368) | rock metagenome | isolation source: Antarctica rocks | place: Antarctica: Victoria Land, Pudding Butte sud | reverse complement strand
CGCTGGCGCGTCAGGTGAAGCTGTTCGTGTTTTGTTACAATGCGCGGCAGTTGTTTGTGCGCCGCTTTCCCAGACTCAAAGCCCACTTGATTGACTTCCTACCTGCGCCAATCTAGACACTCCCAAATCCGCCCGCCTCTTGCATTTTTCCGTCCGCTCGGTCATAATGATGCCCATATCACTCGTGTGACGCGCCGCGCCCTCAAGGGGCGCGCAGCCCTCAGCCTAGTGCTGGCTTGTCGCCCCATGAGAAACGAATTCTGTCCCAGAAGGCATTGGGACGGAGACGGTCGGTGGGGCCGGCGGTCGGCACATGACTCTGCTGCACGAAGCGTTCTGGACGCCCGCTGCTTTGATGACGAATTGAACGAAAACGCCGTATTCCAATCCATGTCCCGCGCTGCCTCCATCCGTCAAATGCCAGTCGTGATTGAAGCGGCGCTTTCCTTCGTCGGTGCCGGCATTGCCGGGACGCTCTGGTGGAAGGATCGGATGCACCAGGATGTGCCGTGCAACGTGGACGGCGGCTGCGAGATCGTCGCCGCCAGCGCCTGGTCGCATGTGGACCTGCTCGTCTGGCACCACGTCCCCATCGCCCTGCTGGGGCTGCTGGGGTATCTCCTCCTGCTGACACTCGCCATGCTGCGGCTCGGCTCCGAGAGTGACGTCTGGGACCGCCGCCTGCATCGCCTGATGTGGCTGCTGGCTGCTGGCGGGACGGCGTACTCCTGGTATCTGCAATGGGTGGCCCACGCCAAAATCGGGGCGTTCTGCATCTGGTGCCGCTCGTCGGCGGTCGTGATGACCGTGTTGTTCTTGACGGAAGTCTGGGAGTGGTGGGCGGCGCGGCGGAAGAGGCAAAGGAGACGGGAACAGCATGGGTAAGGCGGGAACAAAGAAGATCGTGCTGCTCGGCGTCTGGTTCGCCCTGCTGGCCGGCTTGATCGTTGGGATCAACGTCATGGGTACGCATGAAACCATGCCCACGCCTTCGCCCTATCCACAACCCAAACTCGATCCGGTGAAGCTGGAAGCGCAGTGGCCGCAGATTGTGGCCCAGGCTGCCGCTCCACCGCGCGGTGACGTCGGCGCGCGGTACACCCTCGCCGAGTTCGGTGATTTCCAGTGCCCGCAGTGCGGGAAAGCCCGGCCCTTACTGGAGAAGTTGCTGGCTCAATACCCCACGCATCTCAATCTGATTTTCCTGCACCGGCCAATTCCCAGCATTCACCCGTGGGCGCTGCCCTCCGGGCAGGCTGCGGAGATCGCCGCCGCGCAGGGCAGGTTCTGGCCGATGTACGACGTGCTGTACGCGCACCAGGATAACCTTGAGTCGGGCTTCTACGGTGACTACGCCGCCAAAGCCGGGCTGGATAAGGCTGGGTTTCAAAAAGCGTTCGATGCCGGGCAGGGGAGGGACAAATTGAAGGCGGCTTCCCAATTTGCCGAGGAGATAGGTATCCAGGAGACGCCGACGATCCTGGTCCATGACAATGTCGCGAAGACAGTTGCAATCTACGTCGGGATGGACACCCAGGCGAACATCAAGGCCAACATTCCATACCCCGCTTTAGACAGCTTCGCCGCCCGTCCGCCGTGGGCAAAATAGGAGCACAGAGCAAAAAGCGAATACAAGGTTTGCCCTGCCTTTTACCGTAAACGGCCCTCGCCATTCAACGCTTCTCACTTCTTGCTGAGAGTTTGCTTCGATTTCTTATCCGGTTTGCATTGTGATTTCTAAACCTTGGCTTCGAGAAATTTGAACAACAGCGTCGTCTCTCGACTTCGGCCCAACGGCTGAGATCACTGCGGTCCGCGCTTAACAAGTCCGGGCAAACGCAGAGGACCGGGCGCGGCACACTGGCAGTGAGTGCAGGGCATTATTGGGCCGCTGGCTGTTCCGCTTCGATGACGGAGATCACCCTGCCGCCCCGCCTCTTCATCACGGCACCGGCGATCACTTGTGACTGTGCCATCCGAGCGCCTCCAGCCGTTTCCGCGAAGCGTCATTGTGAGCCATTTGGGTCAAGGTCAGACCTTCCGCCGCCGCTGCCGCCGTCTTCTTCTCACGCCCGAGCACCTTCCATAAACGGAAACGCGCTTCGACGGCTTCGGCGTCGCTGTCGGCGGCCTGGCGCAGCCACTGCTCCGCCTGCGCGTCCTTGCCTTGCTTGGAGGCCTGTAGGCCACGGGCGTACAGCGCATCCGCGTCGGGATACGGCGCCAGGAGCCAGAACAGGCGCGCGTCCGAGGCGTTTTCGAGCAGTTCTTTGGCCTCGTCGGGCTTGTGGTCGCGCGCCCGCCAGTCCGACCAGAAGCCGCCCCCGGCGGCGTCATGGACGTACCGGTAGCCGTAAGCGGCGTGGCGGCGGACGGCGTTTAGATAAACCGTTTTGTGGTCTACTTCATAAAGCCGGATCAGTGACTCGCAGAGCAGGTGCGTGAAATTGGCGCCGTTCTCGAACCGGCCTGTGTCCGGGTCCTGCCACTCTTTGAGCGCAGCGTCCGCCGACCGCTCCGCCTCAGCCAGCGCTTTGGGATCGTGCCGGATTTTGTAAAGCAGCACGTCGGCCTCGATCATCAGGCCCGTGTTGTAGGTCCACTTGGCCTTTTCCACGCTGCCGTCCAGCCGGATGTTGTCCCAGTACAACCCGTCTTTGTCCTGAAGCGTCGCGTCCGTCCACTTGTGAAGGCGCAGCCCCCAATCAAGCTGAACCCGGCCCGCATTGCGCGTGTAGAGACCCAGCGCGGCGACGGCAGCGGGCGCGTTGACGCAGGTGTTCTTGCTTTCATGCTTCAGCTTCCAGAAGATGCCGCCGCCCAGCGTCTCGTCCCAGCCGCTGAGGACGAACGCCTGTGTTTCCTTCGCCCATCCGAGATACAGGGGATCGCGGGTCAGGTCGTAGGCTTCCAGAAAGCCGAGCACCAGCCAGGCGTTGTCATCGTAATACTTGTCGTCCCCGCCCGGCCCGGAGCAGTAGGCGTTGAAGCCGGGGGGCGAGCCTTTGGGCCGAGGGTCCCAGTAATCCTGCCTCAGACTCGTGCCGAAGGTCGCCAGCAGCGGCTTATATTTGGCCGGGTCATAGCGCGCGGCGTCCACCACCGCGCGCCACTGCACCCCGTTGTCCCACATGAAGGCATACGGCAGCCCGCCGGGCTTGTCCGGGGAGCGCCCGTGATACCGCTTCGCCGCCGCGTCATAGAAGTGTGTCTGAATGTAATCCATCTGCGCCTCCGCCTTCTGCCGGTAATCGGCGGAGGCGGGCGGCGCCAGCATCGCTCCCAGCAGGGATAGACAGGCAATGAAAAGGCTTGGCTTTGTCATAGCCTCAGTGTATCACGCGCGGCGGCGGCTGTCAAGGGAGCGTCCTTTGAATCGAACCACAAGTCCTTGACCTGCTTGCCGTTGTCATACACCAGGAAGTTGAGTTTGCTTCCCTCTTTCATCGGCATTGATGGGATGATGAGGTTCTTTCCGTGAGCGATCTTGTCCAGAACAAGATGCCGCCCCGTCGTATCTTGCGCGAAGATGCGAACCCGGAGCGGGCCATGCGGCGAGAAGAAGGAAATGAGAGGCGTCCGACGATTTTCCTGCATCGTTACCAGCGTGGCTAACGTGAACACATATTTCTCCGCGATATACTTGTCCTGCTGGGCCTGTTGTTCAAAGCGCCGCAAGTTGGCAAGCTTTTGGCCCTTCAAGCCGGGGCTGAACTCCGGCGATGCAATTGAAGCCTGTGCCCAGGCCGCGCCGACTCGCCGCGCTTTCAGGAAGGTGATTGCAGCCCATTCCCCGGCCTCTCCGGTTCCTTCCTCGGCAACCCCGGTTCTGGGTGCGAGCAGGTTAGTGGCCCGTTGCTGCCTCTCAAGTAGGGCGTTCTGCTGCTTTTCTAGTCGGGCGATCTCTTTGTCCAGTGCTTCCGCCATCACGGGGGTGACTTGCACCGGCGCAGAGGCAGGGCGGTTTGGCTGTGCTGCTGACGTGTTCCCTCGCCGGTTTATTCCAGGCATTATTCCGTTAACTTGCTTGCCGTTGTCGTATAAGAGGAAGTAAACTTTCCTTCCTTCCGTGGCAGTGACCGGCGGGGAGACAATCGGCCTTCCGTCAGAAACTTTGTCCAGGACAAGATGCTGTCCTGTGGCGTCTTGCGTGAAGATGCGGACTCTGTGACCCCGTGGGGCGAAGGAGAAGAGTGTGGATGTGTAGCCGGAAGGCGCGGCTGAGGTGTAGGGTGGGGTAGGTGACATCTTGGTTGTCGTCTGCTGTCTCTGCTGCCTTACAGGAAGTTTGCCGGCAAGCAATTCTCGGAGGACGACGATTTTCATCTGCTTGTCCATGAGGGCAATGTTTTTGTAGGCTGAGATTTCGGAGTCGTAGCTACGCAGTTTTGCCACTCTTGCCCGCTGATCCTCCGGGATGGCTGCCACCTCGGCCTCCTCACGGGCAATCGCCGGCTGTAGTTCGCGTATCTGCCTTTCTGCCACGCGCCGCCGCTGATCTATGGCCGCGATCTGCCGCTGCCAACCTTGTCTTGAACGGGTATCATGTGCGGCGTCGAGATGCGCTTGGAGCTTGTGCTTGATGGTCTGCTCCCACCGGATGCCTTCATCAATCCGGCTGGGGTCAAGCTTATCCCAATTGACCTTCTGAACAAGCGCGATCTGAGCGTCGGATAGTCGGTTAGGGTGTGCAGCCAAGTAATCCGCGCGGTGCTGCTCTAACATCTGAATGTGCTGCTGGACTTTGCCGTCATCGGCAGCCATGAAGGCGATGCGCGCCTGTGCCTTTTTTTGTCGTTCAGGAGAAAGGGGCTGGAGGAGCGCGGCAAGCTGTGCCTCTAACTGCGCGTTCCTGGAAGCAAATTCCGCGTTCACTTTCTCCTGCGACGCTTCCTCTTTTTGCATGACAGCGGGGGGCGTGGACACTGACGCCCCCGTTTGGGCGACGACGCGCCAGGGCAGAAGGCCGCCGACGGCGAGGGCGGCGACCAGCGCGGCGGCGAGGAGGGCGCACGGGCGCGAGACGGTTCCGATGTGCTGCATGGCGAATAATCTCCGGCGGAGCGTGTGGCGGGGGGCCGCCACGGCGAGGGTGGGGAACAAGGGAGCCGACGTGCGGCGGGTGGCGATGCCCAGGAGCATCCGGCCATAGGCGGCGGGCGGCGTCCCGGTCACTTCGACAGCTTGGGCGTCGCAGGCGATCTCCTGGGCCAGACTCCATTCGTGCCCGGCGAGCCAGACCAGAGGGTGGAAAAAGAAGAGGCGCTGCGCCAGAAGGGGCAGGACGTTCCACAGGAGATCGCGGCGGGCGAGGTGGGCCAGCTCGTGAGCCAGCATCAGCCGGACTTCCGAACGCGGGCGGTCGGTCAAGACGAAGGCGGGCAGCAGGATGGCGGGCTGTCCCCATCCCAGCAGAAGGGGACTGAGGAGGTCCTCCGCGACGCGCAGCGGTAGGACACGGCCCAGCCCGAGGCGTCGGCACAGGTCAGCGGCGTCGGACCGCAGCACCTCGTCGGCCAGCGGCGCACTCGATTCGTATAGGAGGCGTGCCCGATGCCAGGCCGCCGCGACTCGGCCCAGGCTAACGAGTACGCCCAAAAGCCAGACAACCAGGAGCCAGGTTTGGACCGTCGGCAGGGGGCGGGGTGTCTTCAGCGGTGGCAGGGGCATGGGGGCGGCAGGGATTAGGTGAGTTGTGCAGAATGGAGGCGGCGTAGCTGTCGAGGCCATAAGGGGCATGTCCATGAGGGGCGCTTGTGTCTTCCTCTCCAGGCGGGCGGCTGCCGGGGCGAGCGGCGGGAGGGCAGGGGGGTGGGGCAGGAGCGGCAGGGCCAGCGGCGGCAGCCAGACCAGGCCGAGTAGCAGTTTGGCGTAGGCCAGCCGCCAGAGCCAGCAGCGCGGAACGGGCGGCATCGCAGGCCATAGTTGGCAGATGAGCCAAACAAGCGCGATTCCCAGGCCGCCCTGCCAGCAGGCGCGAACGAGGGTATCCGCCCAGGACGAGGCGAAAGCGTTGATGGTGACGAGGGAAAAAGCGTGGCTCATGCGTTTTCTCCTTCCGAAGCCTTATCCCCTTTAGGCCGCTTGTCCAGTGCCTCCACGAACTGTTTCAAGTCCGCCAACTCGGCGTCGCTCATGTCCGCCTGCTGCGTCAAGTAGGCCATGAACGGCTCCAGGGAGCCGCCCAGGGCCTGGGTGACGAAGCTGCGGATCAGCGTCTGCTCCATCTGGGGCTTGGGAACGCTCGGCGAGTATTGGTACAGACCGCCCTCCTGCCGCCGCGTCAGGTAGCCCTTGCGGCGCAGGCGCTCCATGACGTTCAAAGCCGTGGTGCGGGTGTGGCCTTTGGCCTGCGCGACATGGTCGGCCACTTCCCGCACCGTCAGGGGGTGGTGGTCCAGGATGTAGCGCAGAATTTCCAGTTCCGCTGGCGCGATGTTCGGCAGGGGCATAAAAGTTTTCTCCAGTCTGATAGATGCTTGACGAGGGTTGTCGTCTGATTATACGACAAACCTCGTCAGTTGTCAAGTGGGCGCCGCGTATCAAGGCAAATGTTTGTGAGAAAGAAGTGTAGTAGGATCGCCGTATTGCGGCGACACTGGAAGAATATGCCGCGCCTTTTCGGGAAGCCGGACGCAAGACCAAGCCAGGGACGTTGTCAGGACGAGTGAAGGCGATACAGGGCCAGTAGGGTACAATGACAACGGAAAAGCAAAATGACCATCACTCTTGAACCGGAGACGGAAGCGCGGCTCTGTGAGCGCCCGGCGCGAAATGGGAAAGATGAGGCCGCCAAAGAATCGGACTAGCGTAATTGTACGGCTTGCGCGGCTATGATGCGGTTCAACTGGCAGGCGCCAGCGAAGTCAGCCGCCTGCGCGTGAACGCTGAGGCGCCGATCATCTTCGTCTCGCATCTTCGTCTCGGCGGATCAAGAGTTGAATGCCGCCGCGCGCAGCGAAGGGCTGGCGGTGGACGATCCGAACGCACACCCATAAGAGGAACCATGCACATTTTCCTGCGCTGGGTCATCAGCGCTGTCGCCTTGTACATCACCGTTCTGCTGGGCCATTACATCAATCTGCGCTACCCGGATACGGGCCTGCGGTTCTGGATTGCGCCGGGCCTGGGCGGAGTGCAGGGGGCGCTGCTCTTTGTTTTAGCGCTGGGCATTGCCAACGCCCTGCTGCGGCCCGTGCTGAAGGCGCTGACCCTGCCGCTGACCTGCCTGACGCTGGGGCTGTTCTCCTTTGTGGTCAACGCCTTCCTGTTTTGGCTGGTCGGGCAGTTCGTCCCCGGCTTCCATGTCGCCGGGTGGCAGGCGCCGCTGTTCGGGTCGGTCGTGATGAGCCTCGTCGGGGGCCTCTTAAACAACGTCCTGGTGTCGAAACGGGAGCGAAAACGCTGATGCAGTTAGTCGTGATCACGGGAATGTCAGGCGCGGGCAAGGCGTCGGCGGCCAAAGTCTTCGAGGACATGGCCTACACGGTGGTGGACAACCTGCCGCCCATCCTGCTGCCCAAGCTGGTCGAGAAGTGTCAGGCGGCGGGTGCCCAGCCGCCGGGCGCCCAGCCGCCGGATGAGCGGCTGTCCGTGGTCATTGACGCCCGCTCCGGCTCGTTCCTCGTGGGCCTGGAGCCGGCCCTGGCGCTCGTCCGCCAGGCCGGCGTCCGGCCCGTCGTGCTTTTCCTGGATGCCTCCGACGGTGTCCTGATCCAGCGGTTCAAAGAGACCCGCCGCAAGCACCCGCTGTTTGAAGACCAGGGCGGGATTTTGGGCAGCATTCGGGCCGAGCGGGCGCTGCTGGAAGACATCAAAGAAGGCTCGGACAAGGTCGTGGACACGAGCGACATGGGCGCCCACGAGCTGCGGAGCCTGCTTCTGTCCGAGTTCGCGCCCGCGCAGGACAAAAACCAAGGGCTGATCGTGACGGTGAACTCATTCGGCTTCAAATACGGCCTGCCGCTCGACGCCGACCTCGTCTTCGACGTGCGCTTCCTGGTCAACCCGCATTATGTGGACGATCTGCGGCCCTACGACGGGCGCAACCAGATCATCGAAGAGTACGTCATGCGCGACCCGGACAGCGGCCTGTTTCTAGGGAAGCTGTACGACCTGATGGACTGGAGCGTCCCGCGCTACATCGCCGAGGGCAAGGCGTACCTGACCGTCGCCATCGGCTGCACGGGCGGGCGGCACCGGTCCGTGGTCGTCTCCGAGAAACTGGGCGAGCACCTGCGGGGTTTGGGCTACCGCGTCCTGGTCCAGCACCGCGATGCGGACAAATGACGGAAATGGTGCCATGAAACGCCTGCTGTCCTGGCTGAAATGGCTGTATCCGGGGATGCGGGTCAAGCGCTGGATGACGCTGACCCTGGTCGGCCTCGTCCTGGTTGTGGCTGGGATCGCGCTGGCCGTGAACATCGGCTGGAGCGACTACCTCCAGCTCCTGGATAATCTGCTGGTTTGGACGTTCGCCAAGACGGGGATCAAACTTGCGGACCAAAGGGAACAAGAGGTTTACCTGCCGTTGCTGGGGCTGGCGCTTATCTCCCTCGGACTGCTGCTGATTTTCATCTCCTACTTCCAGTTCAACCGCTCCGTGCTGGCGGCCGTCGCGCCGGAAGCGCGAGAAGACCTCGCCGACCGCATCTTCCAGCGGCGCTCACTCGCTCAGGGGCAGCGCATTGTCGTGCTCGGCGGCGGAACGGGCCTGTCCACCATGCTGCGCGGCTTGAAGGAGCGGACCAGCAACATCGTCGCCATCGTCACCGTCACCGACAACGGCGGGTCGTCGGGCCGGCTTTCCCAGCAGATGGGGGTCCTGCCGCCGGGCGATCTTCGGAACTGCCTCGTTGCCCTCGCCGACGCCGAGCCGACGCTGGCTTCCCTGTTCCAGTTCCGGTTTGACGAGGACCATGAGGGCCTGGCCGGGCACTCATTCGGCAATTTATTTATCGCGGCCATGACCGAGATTTATAAAGGCAACTATGAGCAGGCCATCGCCGCCACGTCCAAAGTCCTCGCCATCCGGGGCAAGGTCTACCCGTCCACCGTGCAGAACGTGACGCTGTTAGGGGAGATGGAGGACGGAAACATTGTTGAGGGCGAGACGCAGATCGCGCACCACGCGCTGCCCATCCAGCGGATGTACCTGCGGCCCGAAAACGCCCAGCCGCTGCCGGAAGCGCTGGAAGCCATCCGCCTGGCCGATGCCATCATCATGGGGCCGGGCAGTGTCTTCACCAGCGTGGTCCCAAACCTGCTGGTAGACGGCATCGCCGAGGCCATCCACCGCAGCAAGGCCGTCAAGATCTATGTCTGCAACGTGATGACTCAGCCGGGCGAGACGGACAACTACACCGCCTCGGACCATGTGCGCGCCCTGATGCTGCACGCGCCGGGCAAGCGGCTGTTAGACTATGTCCTGATCAACAAGGAGCCGCCGGGCCACTCGATCCTGGAGCGCTATGAGAAGTACGGCCAGCGGTTTGTCACGCCCGACGCCGACGCGATTCGCGCGATGGGACTGACGCCAGTCGCCGTCAACCTTATCTCCCAGACAGACATCGTGCGCCACGACCCGGCCCAATTGGCTGAGGCGATCTACCGGATCATCTTGTGATGCCCCGCCCCTACGCCAGCGCTTCCAGCCGTGCCTGTGTCCCCGCCGCCATCGCCTCGAACCACGCCCCACTGGGGTCCACGAGCGGCAGCCACCAGGCGGTCGGGCGAAGCTGCGTGTGTTCCAGACTTTCAATCGTCAGATAAGCCTCACGGACCAGGTCAAGCCGTGCCATCTGGGCTTCCCGGACGATTTGCGTGATCCGCGCGCGTAACTGCGACGCTTCCGGGCCGCGCTCCAGCAGGCGGCGCTGGCGGCGGAACTCGGCGAGCAGGAAGCGTGTGGCGGCGATGCGCTCACGGGCAACATCAATCGGTAGGTCAAATGCCGTCGCGCGGATGGCAATCTGCCGCTCCGCTTGCTTCTGCCACTCGGCAGCCTCTTTGGCCTCCGAAGCTGAATGTGCCTTTTGCAGAAGCGGCTGAACCGAATGCCGCCAGTCCTCGCCTTTGCGCCGCTCCAAGTCCAGTCGCTCGCGCTGCCAAACCGCTATCTCACTCCGGTGCTCCTCGATCCGCCCGCGCAAAGTCTCGCTGTGCGCGGCGACCTCTTTCAGCGTCTTCAAGGCCGTGTCGTACTCATCGCGGCGCTCACACCAGCACAGATCAGCCTTGCCTTCCAGAAAGGTCAGCAGGCGGCGCGGGCTGGACAACTCGCGCGAGTCGTGCAGAAGCTGCCGGCAGGACGCAACAACCTCGCGCCAGCGCCGGGCGAAGTCGCGCGCCGAGATCGTCTCGGACTTAAAGGTCGCGGCCAGATGCGGCGGCAGACGCAGGGCGGCCTCGGCAGGGGCGGATGCCAGGGCGTCCCAGGTTGGGTAAGTCAGCCGGACGAGCGGATACAGTGTCTGCGGCAGCCCGTTCCGCGCCAGATGTGCGTTCATCGCCTGCGTCGCGCTTGTATAGCCCGAGGCCGTTTCGTGGAAGACAACCAGGTGTTCCTCGGCAATCATGTCCGCCAGCGTCACCGCCTTGCCGACGAGGGCGACATCGGGACCGAAACGCTCCCAGGTCACGGCGGCAAGCTGCTCCAGAGTCGTGATGCGCTCCCGCAGCGGCACGAACGTCTCCTGCGGGGTTGTCTCGATGACGAGCGCGGCAGGCGTCGTGCGGATCGTGCCGCGCCCGACGCCGGGGATGACCAGGTCGAAGGGGATCGCGCCTGCCCCGAAGGCGTCCAGCGGGTACATGCCCAGGCCGGCCACCGACTTGTTGTACGCCTCGCGCGCGATCGGGCGCGTCTTGGGGTCAAGGAACAAGCCGATCAAACGGAAACGGGGCAGGGTGCAAGTCTGGGGGTTGAACTGGAACAGGGACAGGGAGGAGGTCGTCTGGAGGTCGCGGGGCGGCTCGCCCAGCAGGAGCGCATAAAAGCGCGGCAGCAAGGTCTGGTACAGGTCGGATAGTCGGCAGGAATCATCGCAGGTCTTCAAAAACTCCAGCACCCAGCCGCGCACCTGGGCCGCGACCCCTTCGGCGTGACCGCGCGTTTGGGCATCCGCCAGACAAGCGATGCTCTCAGCGAACCCCCAATCAAGCTGTTCCAGCAGGGCGTCTTGGATGTCCCGAATCGGAATGTCGTGGGCGATGACGCTGTGCGACTCGGTGTGGACGATGCCGCGCCAGCCCCAGGCAGTCGTCTTGTCTGCATAGAGTTGACTTTTGCCGCCGGGGTAGGTCTTGCCGAGCCAGTCGAAGGGAACGCCGTGGGACAGGAACATCGCGCGCGTTGGGACGCTCTCGCTGCCCAGCAGGGCCGACAACTCGCCCGCCGCGCTCCACAGGTCGCGCGTCTTGCCGTCGTCATGCGGCAGGGCGACGTAAGGCTGGTCGTCATCCACATGGGCTGACGTCTTGGCAAAATAGTCCGTATCGTGGACACCGGCGATCAGCGTTGCGCCGGGCAGGTGGGCATCCAGCAGACGCCGCCAGACTGCTTTGGTCGGCTCGTCCCAAAAAACAGTCTGGCCCAGGGCCAGAAACGGCACATCCGGGTAATCCTCGCGGATCGTTTGCAGCGCGCTCAGGACGGATGGATCAGCGGCGGTCGGGGAAGGCATGAATTAACTCCAGCAAAAAGGGCGATTAGAAAAGGTATACCCATAATCCAGAGGTTGGCGGGCCAATGGCAGAATGCCGGCAGTGGTGAGATGGTTCCCGCTTGTCTTCTTGCTTCTTGTTCCCTTTCTTGCCAAGAGGCGCCTGCATGGGGTATTCTAACACCCGAAAAGAACGCTTCAAGGAAATTCACTCCCTATGGTTGACATTGTGCCGTTCTGCGGCGTCCGCTACGCTCCTGCCGCCGCAGGCGGGGACATTTCTGCTCTCGTCGCCCCGCCGTATGACGTCATCCCCCCTGCCGAGCAGGCCGCGCTTTATGAGAAGCATCCCCAAAATGTCATACGGCTCATTCTTGGACGAGAAGACGATAAATACGCCCAGGCCGCCCGGCTGTTCCGAGAATGGCTTGCTTCCGGCGTGCTGAAGGCCGACGACGACCCTGCCTTGTACGTTTATCATCAAACGTTCGATGACCCGGTCACGGGCAGGCCGTCCCCGGAGCGAATGGGGCTGATCTGCCTGCTGAAGCTGGAAGACTACAGCACGGGCCGCGTTCTGCCGCACGAGTTGACGCTGACGGGGCCGAAAACCGACCGTCTGGAACTGCTTCGCGCCACCGAAGCGCAGTTCGAGTCCATTTATGGCCTGTACAGCGACCCTGACCGGGCCATCGAGTCCTTCCTGGACGAGTACGATGACCGCGAGACAGTCATCGAGCACATTGAGGGGTTGATCGGCTCCAGCCATCGCCTCGAGCGGATCAGCGACTCGAACGCTCACGCCGTCCTGCGCGATCTGCTGACCGACACGCCGGTCTTCATCGCCGATGGGCACCACCGCTATGAGACGGCTCTCAATTATCGCCGCGAGGTCCGCGCGGCCCATCCTGAATTGGCCGAGGGCGCACCGACTCCTGCCGATTACATCCTGATCACCCTAACGGCCCTGGAAGACGAGGGCCTGCTGGTCCTGCCGACGCACCGGCTCGTTCAAAACGTGCCGCCTGAGAAGGTCATCGCCCTGACGGGCGCGCTGGCAGCCCGCTTCACACTTTCCAGCAGCACACCGGACGCCGTGGAAGCCGAAATCGCCGCGCAGTCGGAGAAGGGGCAGGTCGCCTTCGGCGTCGTGCTTGCGCCTGGTCAGGTACATCTCGCCGTGCTAAATGCGGGCGCTGGGGAGTTGCCGGGTCTGATTCCCGGTCCCGGCTCGGACGCCGTCAAGTGCCTGCCGGTGACACTGCTGGGCAGCCTGATCTTGGATCAGTGCCTGGGTATTGACGCCGCCGCCGTGGCCGCCGGAGGCCATGTCTCCTATACGCGCGAGCTGACGGAAGCCGTCGCCGCCGTCGAGCGCGGCGAGGCCCAGGCCGCCTTTCTGCTGGGGCGCCCCACAGTGCAGGAGATCAAAGATGTGTCGCTGGCCGGAGATGTCATGCCCCAGAAGTCCACGTTCTTCTTCCCCAAGCTTCTGTCCGGCCTGGTCCTGCGCGACTTGAAATCGGACGGTCTTCCGGAGGCGCTGTCGCCTGATGCGTAGCAAACGATCTGCTCAGAATTGGGGTCTTGGGGGCTGCCTTGCGCTGGCTCTTCTCACGCCCGCCGCTTATGCCGGTCCGCCCAGGCCACTCCCGCCGAGAACGCCCGTCAAAGCGCCGCCGAAGACGCCTGCCAAGTCCAAGATGCAGGTGCAGGCGGTCCACCAGGTACTACCGAACGCCTTTTATGACTCGCCGAACTTCCCGGAGCGCTACCGGCCCTACATGACGCTGCTCGCCAAAGACAATGCCGAGCAGGAGCGCGGCTACAAGTTCAACAAGATCATCCGAGGGGACATCCGCAAGCAGCGCATTGCCTTGACGTTCGACGACGGCCCGCACCCAGTCTTTACCTTGCAGCTTTTGGACATCCTGCGCCGCACCCACACGCCCGCGACGTTCTTTGTGGTCGGCAGGCAGGTCGAGAAAAACCCTGCCCTGGTGCAGCTCGAAGTCGCCGAGGGTCATGAGGTCGGCAACCACACCTACGACCACGTCAACCTGACGCTGATTCCGCCTGAACTGATCGCCTATGAGCTGGACCAGTGCGACGCCGCCATCAAGAAAGCCACGGGATCGTCGGCCCGCTTCTTCCGACCGCCGGGCGGTGATTACAATGGGAACGTGGTTCGAGACGCTTCCCAGCGCGGCTACATCACGACATTGTGGACCAATGATCCCGGCGACTTCCAGAAGCCGCCTGCCGACGTAATCCTGAAGCGCAGCCTGGAACATCTGGAAAACGGCGCGATCATCCTGATGCACGACGGCATCCCGCAGACACTGCAAATCCTGCCGCAGTTCATCGGCGAGGCTCGCAGGCGCGGTTACCAGTTCGTCACGATCAGCCAACTCGCGCGGGATTACTAGAGGCGGTCAGGCCTGACCAACTCCTCAGATGAGCACAGCAAAGCAACAGGGCTGCTTCGGCTACCCTGCCATTGCCAGCTCTTTCGCGAAGGGCGATGCCGAAACCGCCTGTCCCTCCGGCGGGTCAGCCCAGCGCCCGTCGGACTTAATGAGGGCCACCAACTCAGATACCCCCTGCTCCTGCGGGACGTTCTTGACCGGGGTGCGGCCGCGGTAGAGGGTGATGATGCCGCCGCCCTTGCCGACATAGCCGTAGTCCGCGTCGGCCATCTCGCCCGGCCCGTTCACGATGCAGCCCATGACGGCGATGTCCAGCCCGACGAGGTGGTTAGTCGCCGCCTTCACCTGACGGAGCACCGATGTCAACTCGAACTTGGTCCGTCCGCAGGACGGGCAGGCAATGAACTCCACCTTGGTCTTCCGCAGGCCCAGCGCCTGCAAGATGTCGTAGCAGGCCGGAATCTCGTTGATTGGGTCCTCGGACAGCGAGACGCGGATGGTGTCGCCGATGCCCTCGGCCAGCAGCGTCCCGATGCCCGCCGTGCTCTTGATCCGAGCGTACTCGCCGTCGCCGGCTTCGGTGACGCCCAGATGCAGCGGGTAATCCATGCCCAGCGCGGCCAGGCGCCGCGCCATGAGCCGGTTGGCGGCCAGCATCACGGGAACGCGCGATGCCTTCAATGAGATGACGAGGTTACGATAATCGTGCGCCTCGCAGATCTGGATGTATTCCAAAGCGCTCTCGACCATGCCTTCGGGCGTGTCGCCGTACATCACAGTCAGCCGTTCGGCCAGGCTGCCGTGGTTGACGCCGATTCGCATGGCGATGCCGCGCTCCTTGCAGACCGCGAGGACGGGCCGCAGCGACTCCTCGATGGCCGCCCGCTCCTCGCGCACTTCCGCGTCGGTGTATTCATCCGCCCGCCCGCGCGGCTTGCGGAAGACGAACAGGCCGGGATTGATGCGGACCTTGTCCACGAACCGCGCGACCGCCACGGCGATGTCACTTCCTTGATGGTGGACGTCGGCGACCAGCGGGACAGAGTAGCCGCGCCGCCGGACCTCGGCTTGAATCTCGCCCAGGCAGTGCGCTTCGGCCAGGGTAGGAGTGGTGACGCGGACGATCTCGCAGCCGGCCTCGTGCATGGCGATGACCTGCCGGGCGCAGCCGGCGACGTTGCGCGTCTCCTCGGTAATCATGCTCTGCACGACGACCGGATGGCCGCCGCCGATGACGATAGGACCGACGCGGACCGCGCGGGTCTCCCGGCGGGAATAGCTGAGTTCCGGGCCGATTTTGGGAAGGGGTGACTCCGACATGACGTTCCTCCGATGTCCCCATTATACCACGCGCTTCTCTCCCTGAAAGAATTTTGTGATTAGAGAAGTCGGGATAGGGAAATCCATGTTATAATAGAGACCAATCTTCATGCTAAGTGAGAGTGAGGCAACCAAAGAGTCTTCAAGCCTGTCCCTGTTCCGCGACCGGAACTTCCTCTGGCTGTGGCTTGCTTACGTCATCTCCAATCTTGGCGATGCAGCGCTGGCCCTCGCGATTCCTGTCACCGTCTACAACGCGACCAACAGCAAGACGGCGCTGGGCCTTTCGGCAGTCTTCGGCACACTGCCTGTCGTGCTGTTCGGCCTGGCCGGCGGCGTGTTTGCGGACAGGTGGAACCGGCGGCGCACCATGATCGCCACCGACCTGGGCCGCGCCCTCGCCGTCCTGCTCCTGCTCGGCGTTCCCAGCGCGCACTTCAAAGCGCACCTCGACGCGCGCGACATGGGGCTGGTTTACACCGCCTCGTTCCTCGTGGCCTCGCTCTCCTGCTTCTTCTCCCCGGCCCGGCAGAGCCTCCTGCCCATCCTAATACCGCGCGCAAGGCTGCTCCAGGCCAACAGCCTGATGCTGTCGGCGAATCAGGCGACCCTGTTCCTCGGCCCTACGCTGGGCTGGTTGATGCTGTCACGGCTGCACCCGCACGGCGTTTTCCTCTTCGACGCCGCGACGTTTGTCGCGTCGGCCTTCTTCGTCCGGCTGATCGCGAACGTCGCGGTGCCGCCGGGGGCCAAATCGGCGCGCGGCGTGGCTGGTCTGTGGCAGGACGCCGGCATGGGCCTGCACTATGTTTGGACTAGCCGGGTCCTACGGCCCTCGCTCGCTCTGCTCGCCATCGTGGTCGTGGGGGGAGCCGTCTACAACACATTGGAATTCCCGTTCGTCCGTGACCTTTGGGGCGGCACCATGCAGCAGTATGGCCTGCTCGTCTCTTTGAGCGGGCTGGCGGCCGTGCTGACCGGGCTGGCGACAGTGGGGCCGATCCGCTCCGCCCCGCCTGTGCGCCTCGTTGCTCCCGGTTTCACCGGGATGGGCCTGACGGGCTTGGTGTTTGCCGTTTCCACGAACATCTACCTCGGCGGCGCGATGATCTTCCTGATGACGGTCGCCAACACGTTTTCCAACTTGGGCCAGATGACGCTGTTCCTGGCGACCGCCCCTAACCATCTTCAGGGACGTGTCAGCGCCACAGTCGGCTTGGTCAACAGGCTCTCCCTCCTGGTCGGGGCGGCGCTCGCCGTCCTGTTGACCTCAGCGTTCCCTGCCAGTGCCGCCCTGCGCCCGATCTTCAGCGGCTTCGGGGTGAGCTACATCCTGTGCGGGCTGCTGGCCTGGCTCCTCCTGGGCCGTCTGCCCCGCTCCGCTTTCGCACCCCCGATCGCGCCTAATCCGCCGCCTAATCCGCCGCCTGATCCGCCCCGGCCCGCCTCACTCGCGCGCACGGAGCCATGACCATGCCTCCATCCTCCTCCGACAACGCCGCGTTCGGCCTGGTGGCGCCTTACTATGATGCTCTGATGGCGGGGGTGCCTTACCGCTTCTGGGTGGAATATCTGGAGCGGCTCTGGGCACTCCACGGCCGAAAGCCGCGCGCGATCCTGGACCTGGCCTGCGGCACGGGGACCGTCTCACGCCTGCTGGCGGCGCGCGGCTATGCCCTCACCGGCGTTGACTTGTCGGAGGGGATGCTGGACGTTGCTCGCCGCCGGACGGGGGAGGACGGCTTGCCGATTGTCTTCCACCAGCAGGACGCCGCCGAACTCGACCTCGGCCCGGCGCGCGTCGACGCCGTCATTTGCCTCTTCGACAGCCTGAATTACATTCTGGAGCCGGAACGCCTGCAATCCGCCTTCGCGCGCGTCTGCGCGCACCTGCGTCCCGGCGGCACGTTCATCTTCGACGTCAACACGGAGTACGCGCTGGCCGAGGGCATGTTCAACCAGAGCTGCATGCGTATGAACGAGCCGCTTCGCTACCGCTGGCGGTCGCGCTACGATGCGGAGGAGCGGCTGTGTACCGTCCGCATGGATTTCTCCTATGACCCCGGTACAGGGGTGCGCGAGAGCTTCCGCGAAGTCCACCGGCAGCGCGCTTATGGGAAAGATGAGCTGGCCCAGTGGCTTCGCGCCTCCGGCTTCGGCGAGGTGTCCGTCTATGACGCCTATACCATGGACCCGCCCAAGAAGCGTTCTGACCGGCTTTTTTACTTCGCCGTTAAGCCGGATGAAGCCTGACGAAAGACGAAAGCCTGACAAAAAAGCCCCGCCGGGCCACAGCACTGTGGTCGGGCGGGGCTTCCTTGTGAAAAGCTAGTTACGGGACGTGCCCGACTGCTGCTCATGGCGCTGCAAGGCCAGTTCCGCCCGGCGCAGACGCTCACGGATTTCCTCAGCGTTGTCCGAGGTAGATGCATGGCGCAGATGCTCATGTACTTCTTTGAGGTGCTGGCGCTGCTGTTCAACCGTCGGCGTACCGACAGTCTCCTGAGTGACGTTCGTTGACATGATTCTCTCCTTTGAGTGTGGTGCCCGTCAGCATTGAGGGCACTTATAGTATACCCTGCTGGCCCAAGGATTGGACAAAGACTTAGCTTTGTTTGTCGGGCGAAGTGATCAGGCCGCTAATATCCCAAGCGACAGTGATCGGGCTGGCGCTTGTCACGGTGTCGGCTTCCCCGTCTGGGCATAGGCCTCGACTCCGGCCAGGAGAGCTTCCGCCATGGCTTCCTGCCCGGCGGGTGTGCGGATGAACCGGTAGTCGTGAGCGTTGGTCAGGACGCACATCTCGATGGTGAGCGTGGGGACGTGCGAGAAGATGGAGCCGGTGAGCGCGCCCTGCTTCCCGCCGATGGCAGTCTGCGAGTCGCCTTTGATGCCGGCATCGCGTTCCGAACCGCCCAGCGCGGCAACCACGGCAGGCTGAAAAATGCGCGCGGCCCGGCGGCTGGCGGTGATGACGGCGGGGGACGGTCCGGTGACGCCGAAGCGCCGCCCCTGACGGTCCGGGTAATAGGTCGCTAGGCCCGACTGCTCACCCGAATCGCAGTGCAGGCGTAGGAGAAGATCGGTGTGGAAGGCATTGGCGATCTCCGCCCGCCGCCGATTCGCGACTACCTGACCCTCACTGGTTTTGGTGAGCACGACGGTCGCCCCCGCTGCTTCCAGCAAGCGTTGGAGCCGCTGCCCGACGACCCAATTGACGTGCCGCTCAGTCAGTTTGCCGTCGCGGCTGGCCGTGCCCTGGCTGGTCTCGGAGGTATGGCCGGGGTCAAGGCAGACGACGAACCCGCGCAGCGAACCGGCGTCAGCCCGCGCGGGGGCCGACAGCGCGCCTAGAAGAATCAGCAATGCGAAAAGAAGTCTCATGCGTGGGGGCGTACTCCGAAATAGATCAACACGCTCACGAGGATGCCGGCCAGCAGTCCCGCCAGCAGCGCCCCCTGCCGGGTCTTGACGGCACCCGCAAGCGGAAAAAGGGCGCAGACGGCGACGCAGGCCCAGATCGCCCCGCCGCGCGCGTGGAACAGAAGGGCGACCAGCCCGCCGAACAATGCACAGAGCGGCAGGACGAACAAGCCTTGCAGGAAGCCGGCGATGTTGGCGCGGGTGAGCATAGGGATGTATCCGCAGCGGAGGAACCCAGCACTTCCAGTGCCGGGTTCCTCCGCCGGGGTTTAGGTCACTTCTTCAAGTTGTAGAACGACTTCAACCCGGCGAAGGTCGCGGTGTCGCCCAGTGCCTCCTCGATCCGCAGGAGCTGGTTGTATTTGGCGACCCGGTCCGTCCGGGCAGGGGCGCCGGTCTTGATCTGCCCCGCGTTGGTCGCCACGACGATGTCCGCAATGGTGGCGTCCTCGGTCTCGCCCGACCGGTGCGAGACGACGGCGGTGTAACCCGCGCGCTTTGCCATCTCGATGGAGGCCAGCGTCTCGGTCAGCGTCCCGATCTGGTTGACCTTCACGAGAATCGAGTTCGCCGTCTGGGCGTCAATGCCTTTTTGCAGGAATTTGGTGTTAGTGACGAACAGGTCGTCGCCGACAAGCTGGACCTTGTGGCCGATGCGCTCGGTCAGCTTGCGCCAGGTGGTCCAGTCATCCTCGGCCAAGCCATCTTCGATGGAGATGATGGGGTACTTCTCCACCAGATCGGCGTAGTAGTCCACGATCTGGTCCCCGGAGAGCGTCCGGCCTTCGCCTTTGAGGACATATTGGCCGTCCTGGTAGAACTCGGAGGCGGCGGGGTCCATCGCGATCATGATCTGCTCGCCGGCCTTGTAGCCGGCCTTATCCACGGCTTCCAAGATGACTCGGATCGCCTCCTCGTTGGACGGCAGATTGGGAGCGAAGCCGCCCTCGTCGCCCACCGCCGTCGCCAGGCCGCGCGCGTGAAGGACGCCCTTCAAGGCATGGTAAACGTCCGTCCCCCATTGCAGGGCCTCGGCGAACGATGACGCGCCGACCGGCATCGCCATGAATTCCTGCATGTCCACATTGGAGTCGGCGTGCTTGCCGCCGTTCATGATATTCATCATCGGCACAGGGAGCTGCCGGGCGGACGTGCCGCCGATGTAGCGGTACAGGGGCAGCCCCAGCCCGCGCGCGGCGGCCTTAGCGACGGCCAGGGAAACGCCTAAAATGGCGTTCGCGCCCAGCTTGCCCTTGTTGTCCGAGCCGTCCAGGTGGATCATCAGCTCATCAATGGCGACCTGCTCGGTGGCGTCCAGGTCAATGAGTTCCGGCGCGATTCGCTCGTTGACGTTCTCAACCGCCTTGAGGACGCCTTTGCCGCCGTACACCTTCTTGTCGCCGTCCCGCAGCTCAACGGCCTCATTCGCGCCTGTAGACGCGCCCGAAGGCACGCTCGCGCGCCCCAGGGTGCCGTCTTCGAGATAAACGTCCACCTCAATGGTGGGGTTGCCGCGCGAGTCCAAAATCTGCCGCGCCTGGACGTTCGTGATTGCTGTAGACATCGTGTTCGTGTTTCTCCTTCGTGTGCCGCTTACCAGGGGTCGTTGCTGCGCCCTTCGTGTACCGCTTCCAGTATTTCTTCCCGCGTCAGCCCGGTGTCTACTCCTTCGACATCCAAAGGTGAGCGTAGCTCAGACAGGGTTATGCCCTGAGGCTCCGGGAGGACAGGGAGCTGATCTACTTCGTTCAGGTGATTGTACCTCTCTCGCGATCATTTCACGCGGCAGTGCCGAGGGTATCCGTCCGAAGCGTCCAGTCCAGCGGCGTCCAGTCGGGGTGGGGAGAGCCGCGCTTCGGCTGATACGGGCGCTCCGAGTCCGGCATGACGGCCGTGTTCAGGCCGACGCGGATGTGGGCCGCATGGTTGGCGGAGCCGCTGTGGACGAGGAGGTAGTGCATGAAGATCACGTCGCCCGCCTTGCCCGGCAGGGGCACCGGGGCGGCATAGGCCAGCGCGGGCGGCGCCGTGTTCCCCATGTCGCCCGTCGCCCGCCAGTGCTCGAACACCTGCCGGTGGCTGCCGGGCCGCACCGTGGTCGCCCCGCCGTAGTCGGCGGTGTCGGAGAGGTAGGCGAAGACGACCAGGAAGAACTTGCCCGGCCAGAGCGTGACCGCGTGCATCCCATCTATGTGGTAGCCGGTGGTGGGCGGCTCGAAGACAAGCGGGCCAGGCTGGGGGAAGCTTAACACAGGGATGAAGCCGCGCAGGACGGCCGGTGACACGCCCCGGCTATCCAGAAAAGGACTGTAGGTGACGCCGGGGATGAAGTCGGGGCCGACTAGCTCCGAAGCAACGGCTTCTATCCCGGATGTGCGGCAGGACTCGGTCAAAGCAATCGCGTCAAGGTCCGTGCTCATGCTTTTGCCCGCCCAGGTGGCGGGGTCATCAGGGCGGACGCCCATGCGTTCAAGCAGGCCCGCATAGGTTGTCTGGACCACGCCCGAGGGAATGAGGCCGGAGACGCGGAGGTAGCCGTCCCGGATGAACTGCTCCCGCTGCTCGGCGGAAAGGATCGGTTGGATCGGCGTGTCTGTCTTCATCGGCGGGCCTCCCAAGATCAGTCGAAATCCGTCGGCCAGTCCAGGTGGGGAGCATGGTCGAAGAAGCGCGCGATCTGCTCGGCGGTGACGCGCTCGACCGACAGCGGCGGGAGGGCATTCAGAGCGAAGAAGTCCACGCCATCGGTCTCGTTACTGACGGACGCCGCGCCCCCGGTGATCTCGCAGCGGAAAAACGCCTTGTAGACGTGGAACGCCATCGGTGGGTGGCCGTGGAGGTTCCGGTCATACAGCGCCAGCAGCTTGGCGGCTTTCGCCTCATAGCCCGACTCTTCCCAAATTTCCCGCTCCACGGCATGGCTCGGTGCATCGCCGACATCCGCCCAGCCGCCGGGCAGGGTCCACAGCCCGTCGGAACGTTCGCGAACCAGCAGCACCCGGTCGTCCTGGATGACCACGCCGCGCACATCAATTTTGGGAGTTGCATAGCCCTCTTCGGCCCGGAACAGGGCGAGGAGTTCTGGAGGCGCGGCGCCAAGCGGCGCCGCCAGCATCTCGGCGGCGATCTCGCGCAGCTCCTCGTACCGCTCGCGGTCATAAGGGTCTCTGGCGTAAGTCAGCCCCGTCTGCGACAGCGCCTGTATTCTCTGCGCCCACCGGGCGAGTGCCTCGTTCAAGCCTATGCTCTTTCCAGAACCGCCCGCGCCTGGGCAGCGAACGGCGAGCGCAGGGCGAGGGCGATCTGCGTCTCAATCAGCCCTTCCGGGATGCCCATGTCATAGCGGATGCCTACGACTTCGCAGGCCAGATACCGCCCGCGCTCCAAAAGCAGTTCCTGCGCTGAGGTCAGTTGGATTTCATTCTTGACCCGCAAGTCATGCCGGATCAAGTGCTCCAGGCAGTCGAAGATCACCGGCGGGAAAGCATGTATGCCGAAATGGACCAGGTACTGGCCTTCGGGAACTCCCGGCGTTCGCAGGTGCGCGCGGGCGTACTCGACGGCGGGCTTCTCGACCAGCGCCTTGAGTTCATAGACTTGCGGCTGCGTACCCGGCAGGGGAGTTCCGGCCAGGGTGCCGTAGCGATACAGTTCCGCCTCGGGCGCGCCAAAAACAGACGTCATCGGGGCCTGGTAAGCCTCATAAGCTGCCATCACCTGACAGGCGCAGCGGTCTTCGGCGTCCGAGAAATAGATGTGATCGCCCAAGGTGAGCAGGAACGGCTCATCGCCCACCCATTCCCGCGCCTGATACACGGCATGGCCGTAGCCCGCCTGCGTCTCCTGGACCACGAACGTCAGCCGCCGCGCCATGTCGGCCAGCGCATCCGAGAGCGGCGTTATCCACTCTCTGCCTGGTGAAACGCCGAGCGTTAGACCCTGGAAGTGCCGGCGCATCGGCTCGACATTGGCGGGGTTGGCGACGATGCAGACTTCCTCGATGCCCGAAGCCAGCAGTTCTTCCACCAGAATCTGCACCGTCGGCTTGGCGTAGCCGTCCACATCCACGAGGGGGAACAGCTCCTTTTGGACTGTCTGCGAGGCGGGGTACTGGCGCGTCCCGCGTCCCGCCGCCGTGATGACTCCCTTGCGGATTCGGGTCATTTCTAATGCCCTACTTGTCGTCCTGCCAGAGCACACGGATGTCCACGGCCCGCATGTCGGCCCGCCGGGCGGCTTCCAGTCCAGGGTCGCCGTCCTCATAAACGATGCAGTCGGCGGCGGCCGCGCCGAGCCGCTCCGCCGCCAGCAGGAACAGGTCCGGGGCGGGCTTGCCGTGCATCACGTCGTCTGCGGTCACGATGACGTCGAAGAGGGCGATCAGCCCAGTCGCGGTCAGAGTCTCGCGGACCACCCGCCCAAAGCCGCTGGAAGCAACAGCCATCGGCACCCGGCCGTGGTGCGCCCGCGCGATGTCGGCGACCGCCTCAATCTCCTGCACCGTATGCAGCATCTCCAGGTAGCGCCGCTCCTTGTCCTCCTGTGTCCGTGTCACGTCCAGCCCGTAGCCGAACTCGCGGTTCAGGCCCTCGATGATGGCCTGGTTGGGCCACCCGCCCATGCGGTAAAAATTTTCTTCGGTCAGGTCGGCCCCGAAGGACTGGAGAGAAGCCGCCCATGCCTTGTAATGGTTCGGCATGGTGTCGGCGAGTGTACCGTCACAGTCAAAAATCAGTGCCTTATATGGCTCCGGCGGGGCAATGCGTGTGATGTCCATGTTTACCTGCGAGTGAGTTTGATGAGCGAAATCAGCGCAGATAGTATACCCCCAGTTTCCAAAAGGCCAGACATTTCTGTTTAGAACACGTCTGGCCTTTAATTAACTACCTATAACTAATAGAAGATGCGGTTAGAAGATGCGGTCATAGTGCGACCGTACTTCCTGACACTGGGTTTCCTCGTCTCGGAACTCCCGCGACTACTTGCTCCTGGTGCTCACCGCAGCAGCCAACACAGGAACCTAAGCTAAATGCGATTGCCCTGCGCCGCGTATTCGGAAACTTGACAGGGTTTCTCGAACGGTGGTATACTGACACGTTCTTAAATGACATAGGAATTCAATGCAGGGGGGGGATTAGGTTGACGCAGATACAGGTGCGGCCGAATGAATCGCTGGACAGTGCCCTGAAGCGCTTCAAGAAGCAGCTTCAGCAGACCGGCATTCTCAAGGAAGCGCGCGAACACGAGCATTACGAGAAGCCGAGCGACAAGAAGCGTAAGGCAGAAGCCGCAGCGAAGCGGAAGCGAATTCGGAACGAAGAAAAAGAAAAGGCGTAACCCGCCCCCAGGGCGCGCGCTCTTGCTTGTACAGTGCAGCGTACAAGGGCGCGCGCCTTTTCTTTCGCTGAACTGATATTCTTTCGCTGAACTGACTGCTTTTTCCTCTTGTGCCCTATGGCCAGAGACTTACCATCTCCCTCTCCCTCTACTACCAACCCGTTCGGGCGCGTCCCGCGCCGCCGCAAGGCGCGCACCAAAGAGGGACGCCGCGCCGAGGCCATCCCGTTTTGGCGTCTGGCCCTTCTCCGGGCCTGGCTGGTCGGGCGTGATTGGGGCCGGATCGCGCTTTTCCTGGGGACAGTCTTGGTCCTCTCGGCTCTGCTGTCGCTGCACCTGCTGCCGGACAAAGTCTCCCTGCGCGTCGGCGACCTCAGCGCGCAGGACATCCGGGCGATGCGTACCGTCCGCTACGAGGATGACGACGCAACGAACCGGCTCAAGGCGGAAGCGGCTTCCCGCGCGGAATCCGTCTACACCTCTGTTCATGTCGCTTCGGAAGCTGATGAAACCGTCAGCGAGGTGTACCAGCGTCTGCGCCGCGACCAGATGCTGGGCTTAGACCCGGTTCATGCGTCTTTGGGGCTGCGCCGGGAAGTGGGGCTGACAATTCCCCCGGAGGCGCTCGCGCCCCTTCTCCATGCCGGCACCGGGGCTTACCATCTTGAGCAGGCCGAGCGGCTGACGCATCGGGCCATCCATGAGGCCCTGGACCGAGAAATCCGGGACGACCGCCCAGGCGACCTGGCCGAGGCGCGCGCCCTCGCGTCGGACCGGCTGAAGGCCTCTCTTCTCCCGCGCACCCATCTTCCTGCCGCCGCCGCCATCGCCCGCGCCGTCCTCCAGCCGAATCGCCTGCTGGACAAAAAGCGCACGGCCGGGGCGGCCCTGAGCGCGGAGCGCCTGGTCGCCCCGATCTACAGCCAGGTCTTTGCCGGCGACATCATTGTGCGGCGTGACCAGGTGGTCACGCCGGGCGTGATCGCCAAGCTGCGCGCCCTGGGCCTGCAAAACCCACGGCTGGACCCAGGCACCATCGCCGGTGTCGCCGGTCTGGTCGCGTTCATGGTCGGCATCGTCTGCTTCTGGCTGTCGCGGGAGTCGCCGGCGGTGTTCGGCTCGACCAAGACCCTGGTCCTGCTCAGTTTGCTCGTCACGCTGGGGGTGCTGGGCCTGCGGCTCGGAAGCGCCATGCTGGGAGTCCGGCTGTCTGCCTCACAGTTCGGCTACGTCGGCATGGTCTGGGTGGCGGCGATGGGGATGCTGATCGCGGCCCTGATCAAGCCGCGCGTGGCCCTGCTGGTGACCGCCCTGCTGGCGGCACAGTCAGGTGTCATTCTAGGCAGCGACCTCCGCTTCTCGGTCCTGACCCTGCTCTCGACCTGGGTAGCGATCTTCGCCGTCTCGGACATCCGCAGCCGGGGCGACGTCCTGCGGGCGGGTGGGCTGCTTTGCGCGGCGAACGTCGTTCTGAGCCTGCTCCTCGGACAGCTCCAGGGTGACACGCGGGCGGACATTGAGCAGTCTGTCGTCTGGGCCTTCTTTTCCGGCGCGCTCTCGGTCGCCTTGTTCGGAGTCAGCGCCGCCCTGTTCGAGCGTCTTTTTGGGGTCACGACCCATCTCGGCCTGCTGGAACTGTCCGACCCGAACCGGCCTTTGCTCCGGCGCTTCTGCGAGCTGGCGCCGGGCACCTATACGCATTCGATCCTTGTCGGCAACCTCGCCGTCGCCGCCGCTGAGGCCATCGGGGCGGATGCCCTGCTCTGCCGGGTTGGGGCGCTCTACCATGACCTGGGCAAGATGCAGCGCGCGCAATTTTTTGTGGAAAACCAGGCCGGCGGGGACAACGCCCACGAGAGGTTGAACCCTTCGCTTTCGGCCCTCGTGGTCACCGCGCACGTCAAAGACGGTCTGGAGATCGCCGAGCGCGAGAAGCTGCCCCCGGTCGTCAAGGACTTCATCGTGGAGCACCATGGGACCAGCCTGATCCGCTATTTCTACCACCAGCAGTGTGCCGGCGATGACGGCGAGGCGGCGCCCGGCCTGGAACATCAGTTCCGCTACGGCGGACCCAAGCCGCAGTCCCGCGAGACTGCCATCCTGATGCTGGCCGACAGCGTTGAGGCTGCCTCGCGGACACTGGACAAGCCGACCCTGGGCCGCATCGAGGCCCTGGTGGCCAAGATCATTGAGGCGCAGCTTGCCGATGGGCAGCTTGACGAGTGCGACCTGACCCAGCGCGACCTAAGCGGCATCCAGAGTGCATTTACACGCCTGCTGTCCGGGATGCTGCACAGCCGCATAGACTATCCTGAACTGCTGCGCGACACAAAGAAAGCCGGCGAATCGCCCGCCCCGATGCCCCATGCCCTTCTGGACGAATCTCTTGATCCAGCGCCGGACGGCCTCCTTTCCGTCGCTGAACGCGCCGGAGACGTTGACCGCCCCGCTGGCGGCTCTGTTGCGGCATGAAGGTGTGCCGGACGACCCCGAAGTCAGCGTCGTTTTGTGCGATGACGCCTTTATTCAGTCGTTGAACGCCGAGTATCGCGGCCAGGACAGGCCGACCGACGTGCTTTCCTTCGCGCAGAACGACCTGGACCTGCTCGGCGACATTGTGATCTCCCTGCCCACGGCGGCCCGGCAGGCCCAGGCGGCGGGCTGGACGCTGGAAAGCGAGGTCGCCCTGCTCGGCATACACGGCCTGCTGCACTTGCTCGGCTACGACGACGAGACCGAGGCGGGCGCCCGGGAGATGCAGGCGAAAACGGAGGCGGCTCTGCGCGAGGCCGGTGTTCCAGTCCCGAAGGCGGGAGCGCATCCCTTTTTCACGGCAATCGCCCCCTAGCCCCCAATTCTGGGGGAACCGGAAAAGAAGCAGTATGACCTTTCCTGCTCCCCCAGAATTGGGGGTCGGGGGGCGATCAGATTCATGCGCCAAGTACCACGACCGAAAAACCATCTGGACTCGTTCCGCTACGCCGTCGAGGGCATCGTCCATGTCTTCCGCACACAGAAGCACATGCGGTTCCATTTCTTCACCGTCGTGCTCGTGCTGTCCATCGGCCTGCTCTTGCGGTTGTCGCGGGTCGAGATGGCGATCCTGTTCATCGTCGTGTCGGGTGTCCTGGTCGCCGAGATGATGAACACGGCCGTCGAGAGCGTGGTGGACATGATCACGCAGGCGTACCACCCGCTGGCGAAGCTCGCCAAAGACATCGCGGCGGGGGCAGTCTTGATCGCCAGCATCACAGCGGCCGTTGTCGGCGGCATCCTCTTTTTCGGCAGCAACCGTCTGGCGACGCTGCACCTGCGGGTGGAACACGACCCGCAGCCGATGACGGTGATCCTGACGGTCTGTGTGCTGGTCCTGATCATCACGATGATCAGCAAAGTCCTGGGCGGCAAGGGGTCCATCCTGGCAGGCGGGGTCGTCAGCGGCCATTCCGCCCTCTCATTTTTTCTTGCCTCCACGCTGATCTACCGGGCGATGGACTATTTCACGGGCATTCTGGCTCTGCTGCTGGCCTGCCTGGTGGCGCAGAGCCGGGTCGAGGGAAAGATTCATACCATGCAGGAAGTGATTATCGGGGGCCTGCTGGGTATTCTCTTCACAAGCGGAGTCTACTTTTTCCACATCTTTCCGGCGCACTGATCTCTCGCACTGATCTCTGATGAACCCCTCTCACAGTTACGCCCTGCTGGCCCTGCTCCTCCTGACCCTGCTCAACGGTTTTTTCACGCTGGCCGAGGTCGCGCTGAACACCGTCCGCAACGCCCGGCTTCAGGACTTGATCGAAGAAGGCGGCTCGGACGCGCAGGCGGCGGGCAGCGCGCAGATGCTCATGCGGCAGCCGACGCGCGTCGTGGCGACGGTGCAGGTGGGCATCACGCTGGCCTCGTTTGCGGTCGCCGCCATCGCCGCCGCTACGCTCGCCCCGGATTGTGCCGCGGCCCTGCCGCCGCGAATCAAGATGCTGGGGCTGGACCATCACCCGGTCCGCGTCATGACCGTGGTGATGACGGGGCTGGCCGCCCTGGTGACCATCGTGGTCGGCGAGATCGTTCCGCGCTCGGTCGCACTGCGCCAGCCCGATCAGGTTGCCCTGCTGATCGCGCGTCCCCTGCGCTTCTTCATGGTCCTGTTCGCGCCCCTCGCCGGAATTGCGCTGGGCCTCTCCAACCTGCTGGTCCGACCGTTCGGGCTGACGGCGACTTTCGCCGCGCCGATGATCACCGAGGAGGAGCTGCGCGCCCTGCTGGAAGCCAGCGCGCAGTCCGGGGCCATCGAGGAGGATGAAAAGGAGATCATCCGCAACGTCATCTCGTTCGGCGACACCGATGTCCGGCAGGTGATGACCCCCCGCATAGACATCAAGGCGCTGGACATCGGCGCGGGCCTGCCCGCCCTGCTGGACCTGATCATGGAAAGCGGCCACTCGCGCATCCCCGTCTACGAGGGCAGCGTGGACGCGATCATCGGCATCGTCCACGCCAAAGACCTGCTGCCGGGCTTGGCGCGCGGCGAACGAGTCCTGGACCTGCGCGCTGTCATGCGCCTGCCGCTGATCGTCCCCGAGAATCAGCAGGTGGACGCGCTTCTGGACGAGTTCCGCCGCTCCAGCGTCCAGCTTGCCGTTATCCAGGACGAGTACGGCGGCACGGCGGGATTGGTCACCATCGAAGACCTGCTGGAAGAACTGGTGGGGGAAATTCAGGACGAATACGACCAGGAAGACCCGATGCTGCTGGCGCTGGAGCCGGGCGTGTGGCGCCTAGACGCCCGTATGGCGATTGATGATCTCAACGAGCATCTCGATCTCGACCTGCCGCACGAGGACTTTGACACGGTCGGCGGTTTCGTCTTCGGGCAGCTTGGCCGCCAATTGGAAGAGGGCGAATCGGTGCATTACCAAGACTTGGAGTTCGTCGTGGAGAAGACCGACGGGCGGCGCGTGGACAAACTGCGGCTGATCATGCGCCCGGATGACGAGCCGCTGCCGAAGGAGTAGCCGGATGCTGGAACTCGCACAGGTCATCGGAGACATTCAAAAGATGGGGGCGGAAGCCCGGAAACGCGGCGACCGGGTCGCGGCGCAGATGCAGGCGGCTTTGGGGCAGGCCCGATTGGATGGAGAGGCGTGGGCGGCGACGCGGGCGCAGCGCGAGGCCCTGCCGCAGCCTCCCTGGCTTGTCGCCGACTGCAAGGACACCCCGCCCGCCACGCTCCACCCGCTGCCTGCGGGCGAGCCTGATGTGTATACGGCGCTGGCGACGGACGGCTCCCAAATTCCTCTGGACCGCCACGCCGTCGCGCCGTGCTTCCTTCTCAACGTCGGTGAGATCGTCCTGCACTACGGCACGGGGGAGCGGCCCGGACTGACTTCGCGGGCGACCCTGCACTACCGCGACGAGGAGCTTTTCACGTCCGAAGGCGGCGGCGATCCCATCCCGCTTTCTGAGAAGATCATTGCCAACCGCCGCCTGCTGGCCGAAAGCGCGGCCCTAGCGTCGCTCATCGAGACGCACCGGGACCGCCACGCGCTTGCCCTGGTGGATGACCCGCTGATCGTCTGGACGCCGCAGGGGGAGTCCGAAGCGGAGCAGCGGCGCGTCATTGATGGCTTCTGCCGGATGCTCCAGTCGGGGCAGGCCGTGGGAACGCCCGTCGCAGGCTATGTCAGCCGCCCCGGCCACCGGGACGTGGTCGGCGCGCTGCGCCTGACGCTCTGCGAGCCGGGCTGCGCGCACGACGCAAAAAGTCTGTGTGCCAAACTCGCCCACCTGACCGACGCGCAGCTTTACAGGTCTCTGCTGCCGCGTCCAGGCGACCGCTCCCCCGTCTTCGGCAGCCGCGCGCGGAGCCTGGATTTATATCCCGCCGAGCAGCGGATCGCCTTCTTCTATTTGAACGCCGGGCCGGAGATCGCGCGTGTCGAGGTTCCTCTGTGGGTGGCCGAGGACGCCGACCTGACGGACCGGGTGCATCGCCTGTGCTTCGATCAGGCACGGAAAGGGCAGGGGTATCCCATCGCGCTGGCCGAGGCCCACGAGCGAGCCGTCGTGCGCGGGCCGGAGCGGGAAGCGTTCTTCCGGCTGGTCGAGAACGCCTTCGTCCGTGAGGACCTGCCGGCGACCCAGACGCGCAAGGCGGTGTCCAAGCGGACGCGGGTGCTGTAGGAAAGCCTCGGACTGAGTAGGAGCGTGATGCATCCTGAGTAGGGGCGTGATTCATCACGCCCTTGTTTCTCCGCCACGCCTCTGGCACAAGAAAAAGGGCGCGATAAATCGCGCCCCTACATCATCTTGCCTGCGTCAGATATGGCAGTGCGCCAGGCCGCGCTTTGCTAGATACTGCTGATGATATTCCTCGCCCCGGTAGAAGGTCTGGGCGGGCACGATCTCGGTCACGATGGGCCGCTTGAAGCGCCCGCTCTTGTCCCACTTTTCTTTTGAGTCCTGGGCGGCGGCCTGCTGGGCGGGCGAATGGAAGAAGATTGCGGAGCGGTACTGCGCCCCGTAGTCCGGCCCCTGGCGGTTCAGCGTCGTCGGGTCGTGGTTCTCCCAGAAAACGTTCAGCAGGGTGTCATAAGAGACCTGAGCCGGGTCGAAGGTCACTTCCACGACTTCGGCGTGGCCGGTTTCATCGGTGCAAACGTCCTTGTAGGTCGGGTTCTCCAGTGTGCCGCCCTCGTAGCCGACGGCGGCGTCCAAGACGCCGGGCGTCTGGCGGAAGGTGGCCTCCACGCCCCAAAAGCAGCCCGCGCCGAAGGTCGCCTTTTCTAGTGTTTGTTCTGCCATGAGTGTCGCTCCGTTCTAAAGTGTTGTTACTCTTTAAAGTGTTGTTACTCTAGGAACAAGGCAAAGGGTGGGGAAAGTTCCCCGGTCTAGTCCCCTGGCAATGGTTCGCCCGGCACCAGCTTGTAGCCGAACCCGCGCACCGTTTGAATGTAGCGAGGATGGTTCTCGTCCTCCTCGATCTTCTGCCGGAGGCGGCGGATGTAGACAGCCAATGCCTTGATGCCTTCCTCGGGCGCGTTTCCCCAGACCTGCTGGAACAGCCAGAGCTTGTCGAGTGCAGTTCCCTTCTGCCGCGCAAGGAGCAGCAGGACCTCGTACTCGCGGTCAGTTAGGTGGGCCGGCTTGCCGTGGACAACGGCATCGCGGATACGTAGGTCCAGAAGCAAGCCCGGCCCCAGCGCGATCTCCCGCGCGTCTTCCTCGGGAACGGCATACTCGCGCGTGCGGCGCAGATGTGCCCCAATGCGCGCCAGCAGCTCGCTGGGGTCGAACGGCTTCGTGATGTAATCGTCCGCGCCCGATGTCAGCCCGGCGATCTTGTCCGGGCCGCCCCCGCGGCCGGTCAGCATCAGGATCGGCTGACGCCAGCCCTGCTCGCGCAGGACGCGGCAGCAGGCAAAGCCGTCCATGCCGGGCAGCGCGACATCCAGCAGGGCCAGGTCGTAGGAAGCATCTTCGCGCAGGTGCGCGGCGGCCTCCTCGCCGCTGGGAACGGCGTGGACGAAGTAGCCGTCGCGGGACAGCAGGCGCATCAGCGATTGGGTAATGGCGCGGTCGTCTTCGACGACCAGGATTTTTCCTGCTATGGGGGGTCTCCTTCGGAAGAGTAGGCACAAGGCAGCCAAATCGTGAACAGAGTCCCGCCGCCGGGCCGGGCGCGCACCCCGATCGTGCCGCCATGCGCTTGGATGATGCGTCGGCAGGAAAACAGACCCAGTCCCGCCCCATCGGGCCGGGTGGTGAAGAACGGGTCAAAGAGGCGGCCCCGGTGTGCGGGCGGGATGCCCGGCCCGGTGTCGGACACGCGGACACGCGCACCCTCTTGATGCGGGTCCAGCGTCAGCGTCAGCGTCCCGCCCCGCGTGGCCCTCATGGCCTGGATGGCGTTCAAGACGAGGTTGACCAACACCTGGTCAATTTGGATGCCGTCCGCCTGGACGAGCGGCAGGCGCGGACGAGTGACGGTGACGATCTGGACGTTCTCCAGAACGGCTTGGGAGCGAACGAGGTGGGTGATGCGCGCGGCGAGGGCGGCCAGATCCGTCGGCGTCCGCTCAACCTTGTCGGGCCGGGCCAGGGCGAGCAGGCGGTGAGTTAGCAGGGCCAGGCTGTCCACCTGCCGCCGCATCCCGTCCAGCGACTCGGCGCGCGCGGCCGGATCGTCCTGATCCGCCAGGGCTATCTCGATGGTAAGCGGCGTCAGGATGTTGCGGATGTCGTGGGCCACGGACGCGGCCAGCAGGCCGACAGCGGACAGCTTCTCGGTCTCAAAAAGCTGCTGCTGGGTCAGTGACAGCGTGTTCTCGACCTTGTCGAGCCGCCCGGTCACCGTCTTGAGTGCGGCGGCAAGCTGCCGTGACTGCTCTTTAAGCTGCGCGGCCTGCGCCCGAATTTTATCTTCCATGCCGCGTGCGCGCGTGATGTCCAGAAAGGTCCAAAGCCGGCCGATGACGGCCCCGTCGTCGGCTAGAACGGGCGCGGTGTAGCGGCGCAGCAGGCGCGGGCGGGGCGCGGTTAGTTCTACCTCGTCTTCAACGATGCGCTTCGGATCGGCATAGATCTCGTCCAGAGTTCGCACGAATCCTTCGGGGTCCTTCAGGCGCGGCGCGAGCTGTCGGCGGACGTAATCCGGCTGCGACAGCAGCGTGTCCAAACTGTCCATTCCGAACAGATCGCAGAACCGCTTGTTGCCGATGCGGTCGCGCCGACTCGAATCGGAGAGCAGAACGCCGTAGTCTGAGGCGCGCAGCAGCGCGCGCAGCAGGTGCAGCTCCTCGTTTTCCGTCTTTCCCGGCGTCATGTCGTTTTCTCTTACGTCACTCTTTGATCTGCCGGCCCAGTGCCTTGGGATCGAAGTAAGCCGATGAGCGCGTCACCTGACCGCCCTGGATTTCCAAGATGGTAACGCCCGAATAGGTAAACGGCTGGCCCTCAAAGCCCGTCCCCTCCGTCGTCCATTCCAGGGCGGCGCCATCGTCCTCGGCGATGATGTTGCGGAACGTGGACTTCGCCGTCTCGAACGTCCCCCGATACTCGGTCCAAAACTCGCGCGCCCCGTCCTTGCCGTGGAACCTGTCCGGCGCGATGACGTTGCCGACCGCCGCCCCCTCGGCATACAGGGCCGCCAGCGGCTCCACGTCTTTGCTGTCTTCCAGCATCCGCAGCGCTCCCATAAACTTCTTCGCGACCTCTTCAGACATGGTTGTGACTTTCTAACTGTGAGAACATGCGTTTTTGTACCCATCTGCGGGCATTTTCAACAGACACAAACTCAACACACAAAAAAGCGCGCGTCCTGCTCCCAAAGAAGCAGGACGCGCGTTGTTTGAGGCAGTTCGGATAAGGCTTAGACGAAGACGAAGCCCTTGCCGCCGAAACCCTTCGGGCCGGACACGGGGCCGATTTTACCGTCGCCCGCCACGGTCACATCGGGGGCCTTGATCGTGCCGCCCTGGTTGAGAATCTGGTCCGGCAGCAGGGGGGTGTCCGTGCCGGCGTTCTCATTCGCCAGCGGGGCCGTCTTCAGGGCGCCGGCGAGGTTGAACGGCGGGCCGTTGAGGGTGGCAGCGACGAACGCGGTGTGCCGCGCTTCAGTGCCGAGGATGGCGGCGGCGACCGGAATGTATGTTTTTGCTGGGGTGAAGAGTGGAATAGCGCCCAGGTAGGCGGACACGCCGGTCAGTTCGGCGGCGTAGACCAGTTCCACCGTCTGCAAGCGGGACAGGGGCGCGACGCCGAAGTTGTTGGTGTTGGCAAAGCCGAAGTCGAACTTCACTCCGGCGTCCGCAGTCCAGTTGTTGCCAAGCGCGCTGGTCAGGAAGTCACGGTGCTGCACCTCGATCTGCGCGAACTCCATGAGGTAGGTCACGTCGGGACCGGTCAAGCCCAGGCCGGTGATGGTCTGGCCGAACATGTCGGTGCCGCCTCCCGTCAGACGGGCGACTGCCTGGCGGTACAGTTCGGCTTCCAGCGTCTCCGCCGTCAGCGCATAGTTCAGGACTTTCACGTCCGCGTTGGCCGTGGCGAAGTTCTTGGAGACGCTCGGCACCTGGACCGCGCCCGTGCCGGGGGAGGTGGTGAAGTAGACCGTCACGGGAGTCCCCGTCGTCGCCGCCTGCGCGGACTTGGAGGCCAGAAGGCTGGCGGCGGCAAGGCCGGCAGTTGCCAGCGCCGCGCCGCGCAGAAGATCGCCGCGCTCGGCAACGGGGGCGGTTTGCGTTTCACTCATGATTGAAGATACCTTTCTCAAAGTTTTGCGAGGACTACATGACGAAGAAGGGTCTGACATCGCCCAGCACCTGCGTCGGAGTCTTGAAATACTCGAACGTGTTGGGAGCGGGGTAGTTAGGTGTTACCTTGCTGTCGCTGGAAGTCGCCGCGCTCGAACCCGGCGCCGGGCCGGCATCCAGGCCGAGGACATAGTTGACGCCCGCCGAGTGACGCGCTTCGGTCGTGTAGATGGTGGACGCCGCTTGGATCAGGTTGAGGTCGGTCAGGAAGCCTGCCGCGCCCAGGTAAGCCCGCACGCCTTCTTCCTCGACGGTGCGAATCAGGGTCAGGATCGTTCCGAGGTCGGCGCCGGGGGCAAGGCCCGAATTGTAGCCTTTGGGGTTCGCCGGGACGGGTGTGCCGCCCAGCGTGGGGATGAACGCGCGCAGGAAGTCCCGGTGCGCGGCCTCGACGGCGGCGTACTGCTTCAGGTACAGGAATCCGACCGGGGCCAGCGCCGCGCTCACGCTGCCGTTGCTGACCGCTTGGGTGTATGAGGAAACGTCTGCCGGGAGTGGGGTGCCGACGTCCTTGCCCGCAGCGATGTTCAGCGCCTGGCGGTACAGGTCCGCTTCCAGGGTTTCGAGCGTCAGGGCGTAGTTCAGGACGACGATGTTCTCGTTCTGTCCAGGGATGTTGGGGAAGTTGGCCTGGTCGGCAAACGTTGTAGACCCGTTGCCGCCGCCGTTGTTGCCGCCGCCGTTGTTGCCGCTGCCGTTGCTGCCGTTGCTGCTGCTGCCGCCGCATCCGGCGATCAGGGCTGCGGCCGCAGTGCCCAGCCCGGCCGCCGTCATGCGGGCCAGGAACGTGCGTCGGCTGACCGCGTCTTTGAGGAAATCAGGGGTTTCGACCATGATAGGAAGTCCTTTCTCAGGGCGATGCCTCGTTGGGCAAATCGTTACGGTGAGAGTATACCGCCCCTGCGCGTATGTTTCACAACATTTCTTTGCCTAAGTATTAACAATCGGTTAATATTCTATGAATCGCACCGATTCCGCCCGGTTTTTCGGCAGTGCCTGCTGGGCGACACGTCTCAGAAAGCGTTTCGCGGACGGATGAGGCGAACCGGCAAGACTGACATAAGACTTGTCGCCTTTATATGCACCCTGGTATACTGACGGCATGAACCCACAGCCTCCTGTCTTCCCGCAGCAGTTCCCCGGCCAAGCCTTGATTCTCTTCCGGCGCGACCCCATCACCTATCTGCGGCGGGCGGCGGGCGAGTGCGGAGACATCGTCCGCCTGCCCCTGGGCCGGCAGCCTGTCTACCTGATCAACCACCCGGACTTGATCAAAGACGTGCTGGTGACGCATCAAAAGCAGTTCAAAAAGGGGCGCGGGCTGGAGCAGATCAAGCGGCTGCTGGGGGAAGGACTGCTGACCAGTGAGGGTGAGTTTCATCTGCGCCAGCGGCGGCTGATGCAGCCCGCCTTCCACCGGCAGCGGATCGCGGCCTATGGCGAGGCGATGACCCATTACGCCCGTCAAACGCGCGAGCGCTGGCACACGGGCGAGACCCGCGACATTCATGATGACATGATGCGCCTGACTCTCGCCATCGTCGGCAAAACGCTTTTTGGGGCGGAAGTGGAGGCCGAAGCGGCGGAAATTGACGGCGCGCTTGGCGAAGTCATCGGGCTGTTCCACCTGCTCCATCTGCCTTTCTCGGACCTCCTGGAGAAGCTGCCCCTGCCCGCCGTCCGCCGGTTCCGGGCCGCCCGCGCCCGGCTGGATTCGATCATCTACCGCCTGATTGCCGAGCACCGGGCGGTGGGGGAGGACCGGGGCGATCTGCTCTCGATGGTGCTGGCGGCGCGGGATGAGGCGGACGGCGGGCAGATGACGGACGAGCAGGTGCGCGACGAGGCCCTGACACTGTTTCTGGCCGGCCACGAGACCATGGCGAACGCGATGACCTGGACATGGTATCTGCTGTCCCAGCACCCGGATGTGGAGGCGCGCTTCCACGCCGAGCTGGACTCCGTCCTGACCGGGCGGACGCCCACGACCGACGATCTGCCGCGTCTGCCCTACACCCGCCGCGTCCTCTCTGAATCGCTGCGCCTGTACCCGCCCGCCTGGATCATCGGCCGCCGCTTGCTGACAGACTATGCGATGGGTGGCTACACCCTTCCCGCCCGGTCCATCGTCCTGCCGTGTCAGGCCGTGACCCACCACGACCCGCGCTTCTGGCCGGACGCGAAGCACTTCGACCCGGATCGCTGGACGCCCGAAGCCGAGGCCGCCCGCCCCAAGTTCGCCTTTTTCCCCTTCGGCGGCGGCCCGCGCGTCTGTATTGGGGAGCAGTTCGCGTGGATGGAAGGGATTTTGCTGCTGGCGACTCTCGGCCAGCAGTGGCGGCTGCGCCTCGCGCCGGATCAGGTCGTCGCCACCCAGCCCATCGTCACCCTGCGGCCCCGCTACGGGATGCGTATGCAGATCGAGAGGCGGGCGTGACGCTTGCTCGTCTTTGCTTGACATGGAGTGCGTTGTACGGCATAATCACTTCAAGGCTTGGGTAAGGAGATCGAATGTCCGACACAACACTGATAGATCCGCTCGGTAGGACGTTCGTTCTGGCGGACCGTACCTGGCAGCGGCATATTATCATCGGCCATCCCGATGTAAGGGCGTATCGCCACTTGGTAGAACAGGCTGTCACGTCGCCGCTCTGCATACGCACCAGTGCATCCAGCACGGACTGCCGAAAGTGCTTCGGTACGGGACCAAGATCGAGCGTGTTCATAACGGTCATTGTGGATGTCAACCTCGGCATCGTGAAGACTGCCTATCTGTCCAAAACCATGACGTCAGGAGATCTAGAATGGCAACCGTAGACAGCTACGAAACTGTTAAAGGAACTGTGGGAGACAGCATCGCGTTTCACTTCGACATCGCCAATGATGTGCTCTACCTGCGCCTCGTCTCGACCCAGGAACGGGAAGTGTTCGGCGAGGAAACGCCGGATGGCTTTCTCCTCTTTCGGACTGATGATGAAAAGGTCGCAGGCATGACAATCATTGACTACTGGGGACGGTTCGGCGCAGGCCGAGTTGACGACATGACGATACGCAGCTTGCAGACCTCCATCGAGACACGGATGGCCTCGTTGCCACTGAGCCTAGCGGTGTGAAACTTCCGGGTTCTTCGGTCCGTATCAGGTGGTCGCCATTCAGCCCATCGTCACCCTGCGGCCCCGCTACGGAATGCGGATGCAAGTGGAGAGCCGCTGATTACAGCCCGCCGCGTGAGTCAATGACCTGTCCGGTGATCCACTGCGAGTCGTCGGTCGCCAGCCAGGCGATCACGCGCGCCGCATCGTCGGGCTGGCCCCATCGCCCTTGGGGGGATGCCTTCAAGACCGCCTCATAGACTTCGGGTGAGGGCCATCCCGTGTCGGTGGGACCCGGATCAATCGTGTTGACCGTGATGCGGCGGGGCGCGAGGTGGGCGGCGAGGCGCGCCGTGAGCTGATGCAGCGCGCCCTTGGAGGCAATATAGGCCAGCGCCTGCGGCATGGGGCTGCGATGCTGGCCGGATGTGAACAGGACGACGCGCCCGCCCGGCCGGTCATCGTCATGGCGCGCAGCCCACGCCTGGATCAAGAGCAGAGTCCCGCGCACGTTCACCTCTAGGTGCCGGTCAATCTGCGCCGCCGTCAGGTCTTCCAGTGTTTGCGGCCCTGCGTGGTGGGTATGGTTGGCAACAAGGATGTCGAGCGGCCCGATGGCGTCCGTCGCGGCGGCGACCATGCCGCCGGGGGCATCGGGGAGGCCCAGATCTGCGGCGACATGCGCGACCGGGTCGCCGTGGGCGCGCAAGGCGTCCAGCAGCGCGTCCATGCCGCCCGGCTCACTTTCGTCGGTGCGGACGGTGTCACCCGGCAGCCAGGAGTGGATGCATACCCGCGCGCCCATCTGCGCGAGGCGTGCGGCAGCGGCGAATCCGATGCCGTTGCGCCGGGTTACTCCTGTCACCAGGGCACTCCGTCCGGCCAACGGCTGCGATTGTATGATCGCCATTGAAGAGGATAAAGACATCAAACGGTTTCCTTTCCGGCAGTATACCCGGCGGTTTTCCTTGCGCGGAGTGGGTATACCAAACCATCGGCGGGCACGGCGGCGAACATTCTTGCCCCGTCTCTCGTCATGTACCGTAAGAATAACGCGCCGCCTGTGCGGTGCGAGATATTTGGGGAGAAACAGACCATGAAACGAACGACATCACAGACGATTCTGGCGGGGCTGCTGGCGGGGAGCTTGGTCGTGCCTGCCCTGGCCCAGTCGTCGGGCAGCGGCATTGAATTCCAGTCGCCTCGGCACAAAATCGCCGCCGGCACGACGGTCAAGGTCAAGCTGCTTCAGGACCTCAACTCGTCCGACGCCCAGCCGGGCGACCGTGTCCGTGTCCAAGTCGCTGGGGACGACACCAGCGGCATCCCCGCCGGCGCCATCTTCAACGGCCGGGTGGCGACCGTCAAGCCCGCGACCCCCAAGGCGGCAGGCGTTCTCCGCGTAAAATTCGGCGCGGGCAGCGGCGATGCCTATGCCTACAACAACGCATCGTCCAGCACCGCCTCGGTACAGTTGACAGGCACCAAGCCCTCTTCTGACAAGTCCCAATATACCGGCATCGGCGCGGGCGTCGGCGCAGTGATCGGCCTGTCCCGCCACCGCCGGCTCGGAGACGCCATCGAGGGCGCCGTTTTGGGCGGGGCCGCCGGCTATGGCGCGAACCAACTGCAAAAGAAGTCCGCCAGCGACGTCTCGCTGAAGCGCGGCGATGAGATTTCCATCAAGCTGGAGCGTCCGCTGACGCTCCGAACGCAGATCGTCAACCCTTACTGATGTGACGGTTCTCTTATTCGCAAAACCGCCCCCACGACTTTTTCGTGGGGGCGGTTTGCTGTTTAGCAACGAGGAGAGGGCCGCCGATAGAGAAGCGGCATGGAAGGCAGCGGAAGAAAAACATGACGGACATCTACCAGGACGCGCGGCTTTATGACGCGCTGGGCGCGCAGCAGTTCGGGGGCGGCGATCTGCCGTACTGGCAGCGTCTGTGCGTCCGGTATGGCGGCCCTGTTTTGGAACTGGCCTGTGGGAGCGGACGGCTGACAATTTCCCTCGCTGATGAGGGCCTGGACATTGAGGGCCTTGACCTCTCGCCCGCGATGTTCGCCCTTGCCCGTGAGAAGTCCGACGCGCGGGGCTTGAAGCTGCTCTGGCACCTGGGGGACATGACCGACTTCCTGGTGGACCGGAAGTTTTCGTTCATCTTCCTGCCCAACAACTCCGTCGCGCACCTGCTCAGATGGGTTGATCTCGTGTCCTGCCTGAACCGCGTGAAGCGGCATCTCAAGAAGGATGGGCGGTTCGCGCTGGACTACTTCAACCCGTCGCTCGCCCTGCTGACACGCGACCCCGAAAGCCGCTCCCCGGTCGCTGCCTTCACGCACCCGGACACGGGCGAGGAGGTGGTTGTGACCGAGACCAGCGCCTACGACTCGGCGACCCAGATCAACCATATCCGATGGTTTTGGCGCTTCGGGGGCCGTGCCGACGAAGTCGTCTCCGACCTGCCGATGCGGGTATACTTCCCACAGGAACTCGATGCCCTGCTGTCCTGCGCCGGGTTTGTGATCGAGGAGAAGTACGGCGGCTACGACCTGTCGCCGTTCACGACCGCGTCGCAGAAGCAGTTGATCGTGGCGCGGGCCGCGTAAAGGAACCCCCGTTTGCTTATCGAAGGCACCGTGTTTCGCACCCACAGCGGCAACTACTACGTCCAGACCGACACGGAGGGCGTGGTCGTCTGCAAGCTGCGCGGCAACCTGAAAAAAGAGCTGGTCTACTCGACCTCGGGGAGCAACCCCCGCCGGGTGGAGCAGGCCAAAAAGCGCCGCGCGACGGACCCGCTGACCGTCGGCGACCGCGTCCGAGTGGACCAGGGTCTTGCCCTCATCGTCGAAACCTTGCCGCGTCACTCGGAGCTTTCCCGCGACTCGCCTTCGGGGCGGGGGCAGCACACGCTGGTCGCCAACTTGGACCAAGCCTTTTTGTTCGTCGCCGCCGCCTCCCCGCCCCCCAACTTCTGGCTGCTCGACCGATTCCTTGTTCTCGCCGAAGCCGCCGACATCCCCCCGCGCTTGGTCGTCAACAAAATTGACCAACTGACCGACGAAGACCGGCCCGAAGTGGAGGCGAACGTCGCCGTCTATGAAAAGATCGGCTACCCCGTCTTCTGGGTCAGCGCCAAGACAGGGCAGGGGATAGATGCGGTCCGGGCGGCGATGGCGGGCCGCATTTCCGCCGTGGCGGGGCCGTCGGGGGTGGGCAAGAGCAGCCTGTTGAACACCCTCCAGCCGGGCTTGCAGCTCAAGACGGGCGACATCGACAACGCTATGCTCGGTGGCCGCCACACGACCACGACGGCGGAGCTGCTGCCGCTGGACGGCGGCGGCTGGGTCGCGGACACGCCGGGTCTGCGCCAGGTGGACTTCTGGGAGGTGGACAAAGGGGAGATCCAATACTGCTACCCGGAGTTCAAGCCGTACCTCGGCGAATGCCGCTTCGCGGGCTGCCGTCACCACACCGAATTAAGTTGTGCCGTCCGCGCCGCCGTGGACACGGGCGCGATAAACCGCCGCCGCTATGAGAGCTACCTCCAGATGACGTGATTGAGACGGCACAAAGTCTGTTTCGGCCCAGGAAGAACGATTAGACCTCTTGCATAAGGGTTGTATACTTTGTATACTGTAGTATGTTTCATGCTGACCTGAAAGATAAGGCCGACGGCCCGTTCAAGCGCCTGACCGGGGTGCGCCCGGCGACCTTCCTGGACATGT
>JAABUL010001626.1_pt1 | contig 41319 bp, 40 predicted proteins | sample 5559151 | NCBI WGS metagenome assembly JAABUL01 (sample SAMN10711876, study PRJNA513368) | rock metagenome | isolation source: Antarctica rocks | place: Antarctica: Victoria Land, Pudding Butte sud | reverse complement strand
TTTGCTCCACCGTGCGCATCCTTCCCCCCGCTCACTCTTTACTGCCTTTACAGCGAGGGTAGCGGGTTTGGTCTCACGGTGGGCCGGGTTATGTTTGCCCTTTTGCCTCTACGTGGTCCTGTTTAATGGCTCATGCCCACATTTGATGATTGGGGGTGAGGGGCAGAGTATGAGGGAACACCGCCCGCGCGGTCTGATGGCCTACCCACGGAGTCCGCTCATGCACCTCAACCCCGCCAACTTCTTGCCGCATCTCAAAGGTCTGCGCTTCGATCAAGTCGAGATCAGTGAACGCCATATCACTCTCACCATCACGGCCGTCCGCGCCACGGCCGCCTGCCCCCTCTGCCAGCACCGCTCCAAGACCGTGCACTCTCACTACACGCGGACGGTGGCGGACCTCCCGTGGAGCGGTATGACGGTGTCGTTGCAGGTCCAGACGCGGCGCTTCACCTGCCCAGTTGAGTCCTGCGAACGCAAGATCTTCTGCGAGCGGCTGACGCAGTTCGTCGCCGTCTACGGCCGCCGGACAGACAACGTGCGCACGGCGCTCCAGCGCATCGCCCGCGCGCTTGGCGGGAAAGCGGGCGCACGGTTGGCGCGTCACCAAGGCATCGGCGTGAGTCGCATGACCCTGCTGCGCCTCATCCACGCCGCCCCTGCTGTGGAGACACCGCCGCCGCGCGTCATTGGCATCGATGACTGGAGCCGACGCCGCGGGCGGCGGTACGGCAGCATCGTCGTCGACCTCGAGCGCCACCGCACGATCGATCTGCTGCCCGACCGCACGGCGGAGACCTTCGCCACTTGGCTACGCGCGCATCCCGGCATCGAGGTCATTAGTCGCGACCGCGCCGGGGCTTATGCCGATGGCGCGCGCCAGGGTGCCCCGCAGGCGATCCAGGTCGCGGACCGCTGGCATCTCCTCGCTAATATGCGCGAGGCGGTCGAGCGCGTGCTCACGCGTGAGCAGGCCAGTGTCCGGGCGGCCGCCGTGCTTCGTCCTTCACCCCTGCTGGATGGCGTCGCCTCGACCGGAGGGTGCGAGACGGGCGCGCGTGCGGGCGCGTCGTCCGACGAGGGCCGTCCACCCACGGTCGCGCTCAAGCGCACACGCGTGCAGGAGGAGCAACAGGCCCGTCGCGCCCGGCGGCAGGCCCGGTATGAGGAGGTGCGGGCGTTGCACCGTCAGGGTCTGGGGCAGCGTGCGATCGCCCGGACCCTGGGCGCGGGTCGCCACACGATCCGCACCTTCCTGCGCACGGGCGCGTTCCCCGAACGCCGTGCGCGCACGACGCGCACGACGATCCTCACCCCCTTCGAGCCCTACCTCCGCAAACGGTGGGATGCCGGGTGCCAGCATGTCCCCACCCTATGGGCGGAGTTGCACACGCACGGGTTCACCGGGTCGATACGGACCGTGCGGGGGCATGTGGCGCGCTGGCGAGCAGAACCGGCGCGCCGTGGCCCGCAACCTAAACACCCGCTGCGGAAACGGGTACCGACGCCGGCCCCACCCGCCATCCGCACGTTCTCTGTGCGCCAAGCGACGTGGCTCATGCTCCGGCAGCCGACGGATCTCGACGCGGAGGAGCAGGCCTACCTGGGCGCGTTGCTGCGCCTGTGCGCGCCTGCGGCGATGGCCTGCCACCTCGCCCAGGCCTTCTTCACGCTTGTCCGCGACCGTGACGCGGCGGCGCTTGAGGGGTGGCTCGCTGAGGCGGAGCAAAGCGACCTGCCCGAGATGGGCGGATTCGCCGTGGGGATACGGCGCGATCGCGCGGCGGTGGACGCCGGGCTGACGCTCGACTGGAGCCAGGGGCAGACCGAGGGGTTTGTGAACAAACTCAAGATGCTGAAGCGCCACATGTTCGGCCGTGCGGGCCTCGACTTGCTCCGCGAGCGGATGCTGGACGGGGGGTAAAGCATCATCAAATGTGCGCATGAGCCTGTTTAATCTTGCCGTATACAGACGTCTCCTCGCTTGGCTATTGGTTAATCTAGATACTGCCAATCTAGCACAATATGCTAATGCGCTGTCGCTGTTTCACGGAATTTTGCCGATAAGGGAGTGGAGAATGTCCATAGATGAGGACATAGCCGAGCAATATACGGATTACATAAGCGAGAGCCATACTCTCTTCTGTTGGGAGTTCTCTCCGAAGGAACTTGAGCAACACTACGGCTCGTACTATGGATTGCATGTGAAGAGCGCGTTGCTACAGGGCCTAAAATCGCTTGCCATGTCGCGGAACAAGAGGCTGAGGGACAGACGTTTCACGATTTGGATGGGAGACTACGGGCCATATTATCTTCTTGGTGTTTCCAGCCAGCTATCGTCACAAGTGACACGCGTACTTGAGCGGCTTTTCGTGGAGGTTGTGGGCTATAAGACCAGTGAGTTTGACGACCTCTCCAGGTTACGATTGAAACCTGTATTTCGTTATGAGAGTGGTCGTGTTATTGAATATTCCGATGAGTCAGTTGTAGGAACCGAGAAGATAGATGACGATGAGTGGTATGGATCGGGGTTAACCATCCTACATCGCATGGCGGCGCCCGTCTTTGGTCGAAAGGACGTGTACAGGGGATAACGACCCTTTGGGGATCATGCGGCGGCGTGATCACGGTGTCGCCGGAGAGGTAGGATAGCCGGTTATTGCGCCATGTTGCGGATTGCTTGCAAGAAACTATGCGCGCGTTGGAGTGCCCGCGTCGCTTGCGCTCCGCTTATAGTTCGCGGTTTCCTACAGGAGGTAGACGCGGGGAAGTTAGCGCGGGCTGACGCTCGCCGCCTGACGGGAGCTTGGCTTTGAGGGGAGGCGCTCCCCATGTTCGCCAAGTATTCGCTCTAGTTTAACTCTATAGGGCATCCAGTCCGTGTCTTCTGGAAAAGCAAAGTGATTCCCGTCGTTGAAAGCCGACAGTAAACGGTGCTGAAGATCAATCAATTCCAGAGTCGACAGCCGCATCCTAAGCGGTTCCGGTATCAGAGTATCCGTTATCCAATATTGAGGGCTCTCATGGTAAAAGATGTCATCGGGATCGTCGAGGAACCGCATTCTCCCGGTTTTTTGCGCCCAATCTATAACGGTTGACTCGGGCCAGCCCAAGAACTCACCTAACATCTGCTTCCATGTGTTAAGGTAGTACTCCTTATTAGCATTGGGTTTGTTAGACTGGTTCATTGCCTAATCTCCTTAACTCTAGTGACTATACTCACGATACCAGGGTGATATGAGTTATTACCAATTCCGCTACAACCGTCCCCTCGAATTTGTATTGAGGGGGCAGGCTATAGTCCGGTACCCTAACCCCATTAACGTCGTTCCTGCCGACACGCCCGACAACAAGCTCGTTACCGGTCAATTGATCGGGGTAGTATTGCCGATAGGCTGCGCTAAGACTGGTGTCGGGAACATCATGACGCCTCAAGTTCTGATAGAGGTTCGCATGTAATGCTACGTGTATCAGAATGGGTTTAACGCGTATGGGAATGTCAGTGGGAGTCAGTTTAACTGGACGTCCTGCAACGATAGCCTTTCGTCGAGCCCACTTCGAAGCCGCGTTTCGTCCCCAGCGTGTATTTTCAAACGTATAGAACCCTGCCCCAAAGTCTCCTCTACCTAAACCGACGATCGTATGGCCATTCCAGAGGTTTATGGTTGTTCCATGGACAAAGCGAATCCACTGGCTGTCTTCGTCCATGTCCTGCACTCTGCTAGAAATGGCTAACTCTCCCTTTACAGATGCGAATCAGAGGAGGGATATTTTCGCGCTCGGGGCTGTAGTCGGGCGTGTGTGCCTCGCTGGGGGAAACGCGCGTGACGTTTTGCCAGAAGCCGGGAGTGAATTCCAACGTCTGGTAGCTACGTGGGTCAGGCGCCCTTCATTATTTGACATAATTTCCGCGACCATGGGCATCGCCTCCTTACCCTTACTATAGCGGCGGCGCGTCGAAGCGTCACGGTGGCTATCAATTCACAGCAGGATGTTACCGTCATTATGATACCCATCCAGAGCCAGCGGACTCCAAGTGCCGCCAAGGCGAAAGCACGAGGCAGGGTCCCGACGCATGCGCCGGGACCCTGCCTCGTGCTTTCGCCTTGGCGGCTTGATTCAGCCCGATTGGACGTCCAGCCTAGTAGCCCGTCAAGGCTACTTTGAGCAGTTGTTAGGCCCCAGGCGAGCGAGGCGCAACTGTCAAAACGACGGCTGACAGACTACTAGACTCCTAATACGGGCAAACATGGTGCGATTGAGTCACGTTTTCGCGTCATGTCTCGTCGGTCTGAGGCGGAGCCTCGCTAGTAGTCCATGCCGCCCATACCGCCCATGCCGCCCGCGGGCATGGCCGGGCCGGCACCGCCCTTCTCGGGCAGGTCGGTGATGATCGTCTCGGTCGTCAGCAGCATGCCGGCGATCGAGGCGGCGTTCTGCAGCGCCGAGCGGGTCACCTTGACCGGGTCGATCACGCCGGCCTGGAACATGTCCTGGTACTCGCCGCTGGCGGCGTTGTAGCCCTTGCCGGGCTCGAAGCCCTTGACGGCGGCCACGATGACCGAGCCCTCCGCCCCCGCGTTGTACGCGATCTGGCGCAGTGGCTCCTCCAGCGCGCGGCGCAGGATGTCCACGCCCGTCTTCTCGTCGCCCGTCAGCTGCAAGCGGTCGAGCGCGGGCAGCGCATTGATCAGCGCGGTGCCGCCGCCGGCGACGATGCCCTCTTCCACCGCGGCGCGCGTCGCCGAGAGCGCGTCCTCGATGCGGTGCTTCTTTTCCTTGAGCTCGACCTCGGTCGGCGCGCCGACCTTGATCACGGCCACACCGCCCGAGAGCTTGGCCACGCGCTCCTGCAGCTTCTCCTTGTCGTAGTCCGAGGTGGTGTCCTCGATCTGCGCGCGGATCTGCTTGGTGCGCGCCTCGATGGCCTCCTGTGAGCCCTTGCCCTCGATGATCGTCGTGTTGTCCTTGGTGGACGTCACGCGGCGGGCCTGGCCCAGCATATCGATGGTCACGTTCTCGAGCCGCAGGCCGACCTCCTCAGAGATAACCTGGCCGCCCGTGAGCGTCGCGATGTCTTCGAGCATGGCCTTGCGGCGGTCACCGAAGCCCGGCGCCTTGATCGCGAGCACGCTGATCGTGCCGCGCAGCTTGTTGACCACGAGGGTGGCCAGGGCCTCACCGTCCACATCCTCGGCGATAATGACCAGCGTCTTGGACACCTGCACCAGCTTCTCGAGCACGGGCAGGATATCGGCGATGGCGCTGATCTTCTTGTCCGTGATCAGGATGTGCGGGTTCTCCAGCGCCGCCTCCATGCGGTCAGCGTTGGTGACCAGGTAGGGCGACACGTAGCCGCGGTCGAACTGCATGCCCTCGACGTAGTCCTGCTCAAGGCCGAGCCCCTGCGACTCCTCGACGGTGATGACGCCGTCCTTGCCGACCCGGCTCATGACCTCAGCGATCATCTGGCCGACGCTCTCATCCTGGCTCGACACGGCGGCGACCTGCGCGGTCTCCTCGGCCGTGTTGACCGGCTTGGCGATGCGCTTGAGTTCGTCGACGAGGGCGTCCACGCCCTTGTCGATGCCTCGCTTGATGATCATGGGGTTGGCGCCGGCGGCCACGTTGCGCAGCCCTTCATGGACGATGGCCTGTGCCAGGACCGTCGCGGTGGTGGTGCCGTCACCGGCCACGTCGTTGGTCTTGGTGGCGACTTCCTTGACCAGCTGGGCACCCATGTTCTCGAAGGGGTCATCGAGTTCGATCTCGCGGGCGATGGTCACGCCGTCATTGGTCACGGTCGGCGCGCCGAACTTCTTGTCGAGCACCACGTTACGGCCCTTGGGGCCCAGTGTCACCTTGACCGCGTCGGCCAGCTTGTCCACGCCCGCCATCAATGAGCGGCGCGCCGACTCGGAAAACTCTAGTTGTTTGGCCATGTATATCCTCCCATATTAAGCTATCAGCGGTCAGCTTCTTGCATCGGTCGCAGTCGTCATCGCCTCCGCGATAGGCTGACTGCTGATTGCTGATTGCTGACGGCTGATACCTACACAATTGCTAAAATGTCCTTCTCGCTCACGATGAGCAGGTCCTCGCCGTCGACCTTGACCTCGGTGCCGGCGTACTTGGCGTAGAGAACTTCGGAGCCCTCGGTCACCTCAAGCGCCGTGCGCTGGCCGTTGTCGCCGACCTTACCGGGGCCGACCGCGAGGATGGTGCCGCGCTGCGGCTTCTCCTTGGCCGTGTCCGGCAGGATCACGCCACTCGCCGTCACTTCTTCACGCTGCGCGGGGCGGATCACCACCCGGTCGCCTAGCGGCTTAATGTTGACCTTCGTCTCTGTAACCAACGTTGATTCCTCCTACTGTACTTAACCGTCCCTTGTCATTAGCAGTCTCGACTTGAGACTGCTAACCGCCTCTATCAGGGTAACAAGTGGGCGCGTAGATAGCAAGGACGGGTACGATACTGTATCGTCCGTGCTCCACGGACACCCGCATGTCCATCGTGGGGATTTTGCGTTAGATCTGGCCAGCCGCGACCGCGCGCAGTTCAGCCCGATCGTACAGCGGCGCCCCAGCGCTGCGGGGGCGTGCTTGCGTCATCGCATTCGGAGCGCCTGCCCGTTGACGCGCGCGGTACAGCTGCGCCATGCCGGCGGCTGTCGAATCGCGGAGCCACTCCATCCGCCGCTCCTGCGCTCTCTCATCCCCTGCGCGCGCGGCTGGCGACGTCTTCGCGCTGTGGTGTGGGTGCGCGGCGACGACGACACGGGCGGCGTCCGCGCACCAGCGGAGCAGCCACTCCGCGGGAATATCCTGTGTGTCGGCGCGGTCGATCTGGGCGACGAGTTCGCCCCACATGCGCGTACGATCCCTCTTCCCCACGATCGGGGTGCGCCTCGCTTTGGGCGCGCTCTTCACAGGCATCGGCCGTACGTTGCCAGGCGCCGCTCGGCGCGCGCTGGCGGTCGTCGTTGGTGTGGGCGTCGCGGTCATAATATGCTCCTATCTAATTTTCTTTACTGATCTTGTGTGACCCGTATCATGGCGCCGCAGAGGCGACGCGGTTCGCACCCCACGGGTGGCGCTGCACCTTTTAATGAGGACGTGTTAGTTAAGGCGTGCGCTTAATTAGGGCGTGCGCATCTCAATCTCGTGCAGGGAGGGGGCGCCGCGTTCCTCCGTGGTAGGGACGACCGTGGGGCTGCCCTCCCGCGGGGCGGCATCGGTAACCCCCACCGTGCGCGGCAGTCCCCTTTCCCTGATCGTGCGGAGCAACTCGGCGTTATATCTGTTGACGACTTCCTGATGCCCATCCGACGCAGCCATGGCGCGCCTCCTTCTTCTCAATCTGATCGTAGCGCGCCGCGCGTGATTTCCAATGCGCACAGGTAATGACGGTCCGTGTCGCCACGGGCACGGCACAGCGTGACGACCGTCCCCGCCGCCCCGTCTCTACAGCGCGGCCCAGCGGGCAGCGTTGCGGAGTGCGATGGTGTTGGCTGGATCAATCAGCAGCGCCGCGTCGTAGGCGGCGCGCGCCGCGGGGATGCGGCCGATCTGCGCGTATGCCTTGCCCAGGCGATTATATGCCTCGACATCTTGCCCCGACGCGTCTATCAGACGCTGGTTGGTTTCGATGGCCCCCAGCCACTCACTGGCCGTCGCCTGCTCAATCGCCCGCGCCACCAACTGGCGCCGCTCGCGGCTTGTCTCTTGATGCGCGCGGGCATCACGACCTGGGGTGACGGTCATGGAAACCTCCGGATCGGTCGATGGGGCCGAGCCACCCAAGTAGGCGCGCTCCGCTTGCCTGATCACCGTCCATCGTCACTGTATACCCTTATTTTTGTCCTGTCTACTGTGTAGGCAGGGGTGCGCCCCGTGATTGTGATGGCGCCCGCCGTGGGCCTGACCTTAAAAGGTCATGGCAGGGACCGGACCTTAAAAGGTCTCGCGGCGGCCAGCCGCGACCGCCATGGCCGCTAGACGTTTGACGGTAGGGCGCGCGTCTCACGCCCAGACCGACCTTTCAAGGTCCGGTCCCTGCCATGACCTTTCAAGGTCAGGCCACCTCTCACAATCATGGGGTACACCCTGTAGGCAGGACGCCAGGACGCGCCCCACGATGGTGAGACGCGGCCATCCGTGCGCTCACGGCGATAGACGCGCGCCGCACGGGCGCCCGCACGGGCCGCGCGCCCGTGCACAGCGCTCAGGTTGCCGACCACTTCTCGTGCAACGCCGTGCATCCGCGCCGCGCCCCCCGGCGCCCCGCCTGCGGAGGACGCGCGTCCTCCTCCCAGGACCATTGTCGCATGGATGGTGGGGATGTCAAGGAACACGCGCCGCCCCGGCCCCCGTGTGCGCCGCCCACCCCGCGCGTCCTCGTCCACACCAGCGGCGCGGCGACACGGACAGGACCTTGGGGCGGCGCGACGCCGGGGCGGGCCAGCGGCCGCGCCGGGCCCTCGCACAATCGTGGGGCGCGCCCGTGTAGGCAGTATCTGTGACTTCTCTTCCGCCGCCCACCACGAGGCTGGGCGCCTCGCTGGCGCCGATAGGGGTGGACCATCGCGTCCTTACATCGTGCCCGGCGTGGTGGTCTCCCGCGCCGCCTCATCACGCAGCCGCGCCGCCTCATCCGCTTCCGTGGGGACCGCGGAGCGCGCCATCCAGTCCGCCTCACGGGAGGTGGGCGCCGAGCGCGCGGGGAGGGAGGAGAGAGGCGCCAGATGCAACAGACGGCGCAGCCACTCACGCATAGTAGCCAACGATCACTGGCGCTAGCCTGCACCGCGCGGCCAGAGGGGCGGCATGGGCGCTGCCGCGCTCCAGGCGCCCAGGCGGCTTAGACAACGCGCTCCGTGGCGCGGGCCCGACAGTGACGGTAGCCACGCTCCTCCCTCGTTCTCTCGGCATCATGGTCTTTACCTCTTTCTGTCATCACTGTAACCGTTGTTGAGTTGTATGCCAACTCAACGCGCCGGTAATGTGTCGAGGCGCCCTTCGGAGTAGCCTGTGGTAGGCTTAACCCGTGGGAGGGAATACGACCATGTTACGCTACATCGATCATGTCATCATCGGCGTCGCCGACCTCAATGGGGCGGCGCGTGATTACGCCGACACACTTGGCTTCGCCGTCAGCGCTGGCGGCGTACACCCCAACCTGGGCACGCAGAACCGCCTCATCGTGCTCGACCCTGAATATGTCGAACTCATCGCGCGCCTACCCGGCCACGCCTCCGGCGCCACGCCAGCGGTCGAGTCGCCTATTACCGCTATGTTCGTACGCGCGCCAGGGACGATCGGCTACGCCCTCGCCAGCGACGACATCGACGCGGATGTCGCGGCGATGCGCGCGCGTGGCGTGCCGGTGGGCGAACCCGTGGCGGGCCGTCTGGAGGGGCCGCGTGGATCGGCGCGCGGCTGGCGTATGGCTTACGTCGACGACGACGCGGGGCTCGGCGTCGAGCCATGGCGCCTGCCCTTTATCATCCAGCACGATAGTGCTGGCGTGGAGCGGCTCACGCGCATCGCGCGGCCTGATGGAGTGCGCCCCCAGCCTAATGGCGCCGCGCGTCTCGACCATGTGACGGTGTCTGTTCGCGACCTCGCGGCGGGGCTGCGCGCCTACGCGCTGGCCTTCGAGTTGGAGGCGGCCGAGGAGGGTGAAGACGCCATGCTGGGCGCGCGCACCGCGCGTCTGCCGTTGGAGCGCGGCGCCATCGTGCTGGCCGCGCCGCTGGCGCCGGATGGTCCGCTGGCGCGTGGTCTCGCCGCGCACGGCGAAGGGTTGTTCAGCGTCACCATCGCGGTGGGTAACCTGCAAGGCGCCGTCAACGAGTTACGTGGACGCGGCGTCGGCGTGCGCGTCGAGGAGGCCGAGGGCGTGCTCATCGCGGCCTATCCTGATAGACAGAGCGCACACGGGGCAGGGCTGGAGTTGATCGAGGCGTAACGTACCATCAGTGTAGCGCGCCGTTGGCGTCGTGCCTCGCGACAGGTGATAATAGAGGCATGAGCATAACCGTTCGTTTATTCGCCGTATTCCGCGAACGCGTGGGGCAAGGTTCGCTCTCGTTCGAGGCCGCGCCAGATGAGACCGTCGATGCGGTGTGGGGGCGGGTCGTCGCTATGCGCCCTGACCTGGCGGGGTTGCGCAAAGTGACCCAGTTCGCCGTCAACGGCGAGTATGCCACGCCCACGACGCCTGTGCGCGACGGCGACGAGGTCGCGTTCCTGCCGCCGATGAGCGGCGGCGTTCGCTAGCGGTTAGCCGCTAGCGATTAGCAGGTAGCTGACTAAGAGTAAGGGTTGCCGCTGCCGCGAGGCGCGGCATGTCGTAAGAGGGTGGCCGCTTGGGCGAGTCGCGCAAGCATTTAGGTGGAACCGCTTCGCCATTGGGCGCGTATGCTAATCGCTGATAGCTGAGGGCTGATAGCTAATGTACAAGATAACGACCGAGCCCATCGACGCCGACGCCGTCTATCGCTCCGTCGACCGCGCGCGTGACGGCGCGGTGGTGGTGTTCCACGGCATCGTGCGCGAACACTCCGACGATGGGCGGGGCACGCGCTACCTCGAGTACGAGGCCTACCCTGAGATGGCCGAGGCCCAAATGCGCGCGATCGGCGAGGAGATCGAGCGGCGCTGGGGCCTTACGGACGTGGCGATGGTCCACCGCATCGGGCGTTGTGAGATCGGCGAGGCCAGCGTCGTCATCGCCATCGGCTCCCCGCACCGCGGCGAAGCCTTCGAGGCCTGCAAGTACGCCATCGACACCCTCAAAGCCAGCGTGCCGATCTGGAAGAAAGAGGTCTTCGCCGACGGCGAGGTGTGGGTCGGCTTGCAGAGTTAGGTAGCCTACCTACAACCTTACGCTCCATCAGTTTCGGCTAATCATCTATCACAGACTGAATAATGCCAAAATACAACGGCGATTACTACAAAGCTTTCGCTCATCTTCGGACAGATCACAAACCTACCCGTTGGTCGGCGATGACCAACCATCGCGCTCCGCACAAACCCTTGCTGCTGCTTGCTGTTATGGACTTGATCGCGCAAGGCGTCATCGGCACGAACTTCATCGACCCTAGTCCAAGCTTGGTTGATATCGTCGATCTCTATTGGACCAAAGCCATCGGTCAGGCAAACGCTAGTACCGTTCGCCGGAAAACATTCCGCAGAAAGCGCAGGCGTGACGCAGGCCCCTAACACGACGCTGACTGTGCGGAGAAACTTCCGTCGTGCGGTACTAGTAGCCTGATTCTGCCGTTTAGTCACCTGCAAAGCGACGGTTTTTGGCGACTCGTGCCCGTTCCTGGCATGGAAACAGCATTGGCTGCGACGAGGCATATTCGTACCTTCACCCAATTACGCCAAATGGTGCTAGGCGCGAAGCTGGATGACTTGTTGTTCGGGTTGTTAGCTGATGCGCCTGAGCGTGACCGCCTGCGACGTGTCCTCATCGAAACATACTTTGCGCCGGAGTTGCGCGCGAAACTTGTTGAAGTGGGCCAAATCACCGCTGAGTCTTTTGAGTACAGCCTCGAGTTGCTCGATCGTGCGCGAGGACGATTTAGCTTGCATGAAGCGCCGACGACACAGGAACAATATCTCAGCGAGTCGCGTTCGACGGCGTTTCGCCGCGTTGTCGTAGACGCCTACGATCACACCTGCGCTTTGTGCGGCATTCGTATTATGACACCGGAAGGACGTACTGCTGTCGCCGCCGCGCACATTGTGCCATGGAGTTTGAGTCACAACGACGACCCGCGTAATGGCATGACGTTATGCGGGTTACACCATTGGACGTTTGACCAAGGGATCGTCGGCGTGCAGCATGACTACCATATCAAAGTGTCCTCAATCATCTCAAGGGACGACGAAAGAATCCAACCGCTGCTTATGTTAGATAATCAGGTCTTACAGCGCCCTGCCGACAATACACTTTGGCCTGCTGAGGAAGCGGTTAGATGGCACATTAAGAATGTGTATCGTCCATAACATCGCGCGAGAGAATCGGGAGGATTAATGAGCGACGGATACAGCCGACCGTGAACGGCACAGACGTCTACGTAGGTAGCGGCAACGTGTACGAAGACCTTGGCCTCGATGACAATGCTCCTCCAGGGTCTTCTCAGCGGGACAACGTGGTGACGAAGGGCACGCGGTCGAACATCCAGAAGGCCAGCGGCAGACCCAGCCCCAACGTCGCGCCGACGAGCAGCCACGCCGCCAGCAGCCACAACGCGCTGCCCCAGCAGCCAATCAGTAGGAAATAGAGGGCGCGGACGGCCAGTGGACGCTGCATGGGCCGGGTTTGCTGTATGATGGTGACGCCGTTCTGGACGCTGACCTGCAGGCGCAAGGGCGTTGGCTTGAGCGTCATGATGCGCGGCAGACGGTTGAGGATCATTAGCCCCAGCGGCAGCCCGATGATCGTCAGGTTGAGTAGCCATGCCAGCACTGTGGATAGCGCGCCGAGCCACAGGCCGATGAAGAGGAACCACAGCGCGCGGACCAGCAGGTTCGGGCCGTCGTCCTGCCGCAGCATGATCACGGGCGATGGCGCCGCGACGGACGGCATGTGGATGTTGTTGACCACTTGCACGCTGGGTGGGTAGCCAGGGGCCGCCGCGTATCCGTAGGCCGGATATCCGTTGGGAAACGCCGGGGCGGCGGGATAGGCGGCCGTGGGGTTGAAGGGCGTCGTCGCGGCATAGTCGGCGGACGACGCGGCCGTCCAGGCCGCCGTGGCCGGCGTTGGGGAAGATCCGCCCGAAATGGTGGACGCCGAGGCGCCATAGGCAAGGGGCGTCCCGCAGCCAATACAGAAACGGGCGTCGCTGGCGTTGGTTCGATCACAGGCAATGCAGCGCATCTCGATTCCTCCCAATGGGTACGAATGTGTAAAACGTGAGCGCGTTGGTGGTACGATCATACACCTTGTGGGCCAACTTGTCTACGTCGTGGTGTCACGGTTCGCGGTGGGTATGATAGCAATCAGCTGTGTTTCACAGGCTCATGGCGATTGGCTGGAAGCGCGGGACGCGCTAGACTGGGGCTGTCTCACATTATTCCACCGGACATTCGAACATTATATTTTAAGGATCGTTGAGAGCTATGCGCCGTATCCTGCCACTCATACTCGTCGCCGTTATCGCCTTCGTTCTTGGCACGTCGGGTGTCGCCGCGCGTTTGCTGCGTGACGCGCACGTCGTCGCCGCGCTCCCAGGCGCGGCCGTGAGTAGTCCGACCGCCGCGACCGGCGGGGCCGCGGCTCCCACGGTGAATGGGACGACTGTCCCCGCGACAGTCACCGTTACCGCCGCGACCGGTGGCGGCGCTGGCCCAACACCCATTGTGGCCGCCTCGGCGACCGTCGCGCCGACGAAGATCCCCGCGCCAGCGGCGCCGCTCTCGCTCGCTCAAGCCGGACCTACCGGCGCGACGCTCGCCGCGGGCGATTGGACCAACGGGGCGGGGGCGACGTTGCAGGTCATGGCTCCGACCGACGTGAAGGGGTTGCGCGCGGAGGTTGAGGCGCGCCCTATCGGGCAGGATTTCAAGGGGACGCCGACGGGGTCGGCCTCCGTCGTCCACGGCGTCGCCGCCGTCGCGGCGCATGGCCTCGCGGCCGGACGCTACCATTGGCAGGCGCGCCTGGCCTCGGACGCCGGCGCCGGTCCTTGGGCTGTGTTCGCGCACGGCGCGACCGCCTTCGGCGTGCAGGTGGCCGCGCCCGCCGCGCCCGCCGTGTCGTCCCCAACCAACCCACGGCCCACCGCCTCCTATGCCACGTCCCTCGTTACCTTCCGCTGGACTACGATGGGCGACCCGGCTGGTATCGCCGGTTATAGCTACCGGCTCGATACCGACCCCAACGGCGTCGCGCGCACCCACATCCGCACGAGCGAGCCGCGCGTGTCACTCGGCGGCCTGGGCACGGGAGTGTACTACTTCCATGTGCGCGCGCTCGACACGGCAGGCAACTGGGGCGCCGGGGCGACGTACCCAGTACACGTCGACGTGACGCCGCCAGCGTTGGCGCAGCATATCTTCTCGGGCTATTACTTTGACCCCGCGCTGGAGCAGTTGACCCTTGACTACAAGGGCACTAAGGCCTCGACGGTCACGGTCGGCATCTACGACAGCAGCGGTACACGTATCCGCCATATCATCCCTACAGGGCTCAAGCTGGCGGGTGTGCCGCAGCAGGTCGCCTGGAACGGGCGCGACGACCAGGGGCGGCTCGCCCCGGCCGGCAGCTATGAATTGGCCATGCGCGCGACGGATCGCCTGGGCAACACCAAGGTCGTCGGTGACTGGGGCGGCTTCAACGTCACATACAAGCGCATCGTCATCTCGCTCTCGCAGCAGCGCTTGTTCGCCTACGACGGCCCCACGCTTTTCCTGAATAGGCTAGTCACGACGGGGAACAAAGAACTGCCCACCCCGACGGGATTATTCCACGTCATGTTTGGCAAGAGTCCTTTCGTCTTCCATAGCCCCTGGCCGAAAGGCTCGAAGTTCTATTACGCGGATAGCCCCGTCACCTACGCGCTCTACTTCAAGGACAGCGGCTACTACATCCACGACTCGCCGTGGCGCACCTCTTACGGCCCTGGCACCAATTCCGTGGTCGGAACACCGGGGCAGAACTATACCGGCACGCACGGCTGCGTCAATGTCCCCCTGAACGCCATGAGCCAACTCTACTCCTGGGCCACGCCGGGGACGCCGGTACAGGTTATCCAGTAGCCAGTAGTCGGTAGCCAGTAGTCAGAATGGGCCAACTGGACGTGGCATGGCGACAAGTAAACAATCCCCGGCGCGACACTGTCCCGCGCGTCTTCTGACTACTGACTACTGACTACTCGTTCAGGCGACCCATCCTCCCAGCACGAAGAAGGCGGCCAGGAAGCCCAGAAGCATGGCCGAGGCGGTCAGCCATGCCTGGTAGGTTCCCGGCCGGCGCAGCAGCAGCGCCAGTATGATGAACGAGGGGAACACGCTCAGGGCGAAGCGCGACGACGACATGAGCGGCAGCTTGGAGGCGTCGCCCACGGCCGGGCTAACCAGGGCGGCCAGCCACACCGCCCCGGCATAGACGGTGTACGAGAGGCGCAGCCGGCGCGCCCCGATGGCGAGGAGCGCCAGGAAGAGCACGACGGCGCCGAGTTCCAACGCCATGTGCGCACGCTGCAGGTCGGTTGTCGCGCGCCAACTCCAGCGCTGCACTGTGGCCACGATCCCCGCCCACGGCAGCGCTGGCCTGCGGTGCCATGTGCCCTGCGCGCGGACGAACATCAGCGGATTGCCCGTGACGCGCCATAGGTACACCAGGTGTGCGGCTACGGCGGCGGGCATGAGGGCGGCGCCCACGATTAGTCGGAAGTCGGAAGTCGGACGTCGGAAGTGAGACCAGCGAGTGCGTCTGTTCGCGCGTGTTGGTATAGCCCCCTGTATCGATGGACCACTTCCGACGTCCGACTTCCGACTTTCGACTAGGTAGGCCAGCAGCAGCACCAGGCCGGTCTGGCGCGTGAGGGCGCCGAGGGCGCCGAAGAGGCCGGCGGCGAGCCAGCGGCGCTGCCGCAGGTTCCAGAAGGTCAGGACGGCGAACAATAGGTAGGGCGATTCGGTGTAGGGCACGAAGAAGGCCAACGCGGTCGGGAAGAGGGCCAAGAGCCACAGCGCGCGCACGGCCACGGCGCGGGGGAAGTCGAGGGCGATCAGGCGGTACAGGTAGTAGAGCGCGGCCAGGAACGCCGCGTTGGCGATGAGCGTAGCCGCGGCGTCCGCGTTCAGCCCCGTGATCGTCAGCAGCCGAATGGTGAGGGGGTAGAGCGGGAAGAACGCGGCGGCGGGATAGTAGTGTTGGGACGCGACCTCTTTGTAGGCGTAGCCGTGTAGAGCGATGCCGGTGAACCAGCGCGCGTCCCATATAGCCCAGCCCGTACCGTCCGGGGCCGGCGGCGTGCGCGTCGGGTGGTCCGCGTAGAGCAGCGGCGCGGCGAGACCGATCACGATGAAGGCCAGCCGCGTCGCCAGGAAAGGCCATAGCGCCGCGCGCGCGGCCGCGAGGTCGACCACGCGCGAGGTAGTCGCGCAGTCGTGTGGGCGCGGGCTGGGACGGTGAGGGCGCTTCAACGGACTGTGTGGTAAGCATACCCTCCTATTATCGGCCATCGCGTTCTATCATGTGGTTCTGTTCGTTCCGCGCATGCCCCGTTTAGCGCGCGGCTGTAGGGACGCGCGAGAACAGCCGCAGCATTGCCCCATTGAAGGCGGGTATGTCGCTGGGCTGGCGGCTCGTCACGAGGTTGCCGTCCTCCACGACCTCCTGGTCGACCCAGTTGGCGCCCGCGTTGCGCAGGTCGTCCTGGATGGTGTGGTAGCTCGTTAGCGTGCGGCCCTTGGCGACGCCCGCCGAGATCAGCTCCCAGGGCGCGTGGCAGATCACGGCCATGGGCTTGCCGCTACTGTGGACGTCGCGGATGAACGCCTGCACCTTGGACTCCATGCGTAGTTGGTCGGCGTTGAGCGCCCCGCCGGGCAGTAGCAGCGCGTCATACTGATTTGGCTGGACCTGATCGAGCGTTTTATCGACGTTGACCATGATGCCCTTGTCGTTGTGGCGGAAGGCCTGGATCTGACCGCCCTTGAGCGAGATCACGTCGGCCTGCGCGCCAGCTTCCTTCAGCGCGCGCACCGGCTCGGTCAGTTCGGTCTCCTCAAAGCCATCGGTCGCGATAACGGCGACGCGTACGTTCGATAGTTGAGCCATAGCTTTTATCTCCTCGATCTACACTATGGGGCTGTACCTACACCGTAGATAGTGTGCAGAGCGCGTGCCACAAAGAGTCGGAAGTCGGAAGTCGGAAGTCGGTAGTCGGTAGTCGGACGCAAATCTTGCCGCCGCGTATAGCGGTCGATGAGTCTCTGCTGTATGTCACTCGACTTCCGACTTCCGACTCGGCTACGGCCAGCTGGTCTCGTCCGACGGGGTCACGATGACTTCCTGTAGCGCCGACCCCTTGGGCATGGCGACGGCGAAGAGGATGACCTCGGCGACGTTGGCGGGGTCTTGCAACTTGCTCTCGTCGGGCATGGGGATACCCTGCTCGACGAAGCGGTCGAAGAAGTGCGTGCGCATGCCGCCCGGGATCACGGTGGTGACACGGATGTCGTCCTCACGGCCCTCTACGCCGAGGCCGCGACCGAAGCCAACAAGGCCCCACTTGGAGGCGTGGTAGGCCGCCGCGTTGCCCCAGGCGCGCGTCGCGGCGGTCGAGGCGATGTTGATGATGTGGCCGCAGCCCTGCCGCTTCATCGTGGGAAGTGCGGCCTTGGCCGTCAGGAAGGGGCCGCGCAGGTTGACGCCGATGACCTGATCCCACTGCTCGACGGTCATCTCGTCGACGGACACGGTGTGGTCGACCGCCGCGTTGTTGACGACCACGTCGAGACGCCCGAACGTCTCCAGGACTTTGTCGACGGCCGCGAAGACGGCCGTGGCGTCGCTGACGTCGCACTGCAACGCCAACACCGGCGCGTCGCGCGTGATGATGCTGTCGGCGACGCGCTGAGCCGCCTTCTGCCTCACGTCGAGCAGGGCTACCGAGCAGCCGGCGTCCGCGAAGGCGCGCGCGGTGGCCTCGCCCAGTCCGCTCCCGGCGCCCGTTACCAATACCACACTACCTGTCAGGTCGATGTTGATCATGTGTTACTCCTCTGGATGTACATTAAACTCCTCGATCAGTTCCTCGAACAGCTCGGTCGCGTTGCGCCTCCGATCCTCGACGTTGGTGGGCAGGCCAAGGTGATACGTACCGCTTGGTAGGATACCGCAGCCGCCGTATTTGCGCAGCAGTAAGAATTGCACGACGGCCTCCTCGCCGGCGTGCTCGCGTGGCAGGCGTTCCCACCAGGAGAACCCTCCGACGTCGCACAACTTGGCGCGGTCGTACAACACGTTAGCCCCGCCAACCCAGGCGACTTTGTAGCGGACGACACGGTCTGGCCCATCTCGCCCGCGCGAGGCGCCCACGCGTAAGGGACTACCCTGCGTTGTCCCGTGCACGAGGGTTTGTTCCAGGTGCAAAGGGTTGGCCGCGTTGTTGACTTTGTGGCGGTCCCACACGTTCGCCAGCGTTTGTGGGTCCAGCGGTTCGGGCCGCACCGGGCCCTGCCACAACTCGATGCCTTGTTGGTGCGGCCGGATGTCCCTGAGATAGTCCAGGCCGGTGGCCGCGCAGCCCACGAACCCGCAGCCTTCGTCGCGTAGGACCGTGAGCATGCGCGCCAGCACGGGTGGGTCGAGCAAGACATCATCGTCGAGGTAGTGCGCATATGGCGCGTTACTCTGCTCGAGCAGGAACTGGCGCTGCTCGGCCATCCCGTGCGCGGGCAGGTGGCGATGTAGCGCCACGCGATGGCCGTGCCATTCCAGCGCTCGTACTAGCGTGGTGATCTCGATGCTCTCCAGGTACGACTCGGCCTCGGGCGTCTGATCCGAGATCACGACATCGAAATCCGTGAAGGTTTGGCCGAGTAGGCTCGTCAGGACCACGGCCAGACCCGTCTTGCGCCGGTACGTCGGGATGAGGACATCAACGAGCGCCAACAATAGCTCCTTCAGCTGATGGCTGGCGGCTGACGGCTGACAGTTCTTCGTACAGCGCGGCGGTACGCTGCGCAACGACCGGCCAGGTGAATAGCCGTTCGGCGCGTGCGTGCGCGGCGGCTCCCATGCGGCGCCGCGCGTCCGCCGCCGCCAGGAGATCGTACAAGGCGCCCGCGAGGCGCTCAGGGTCGCGCGGCGGGACCAACAGGCCGGTCTCGCCATCGGCGATGGTGTAGGTGATCCCGCCCACGGCCGAGCCAATAACGGGGACGCCGCAGGCCATCGCTTCGAGCGGAGTGAGCCCGAACGGCTCGTACCACGGTGTCGTCACCGCGATATCGCCGGCGCTATAGTAGTCGCACAGGACGTCGGGCTGGCGCTTGCCCACGAAGCGCACGCGGTCCGCGACGCCCAACTCGGCGGCCAACCGCTGTAGCTCGCCGATCTCGGGCGTCGCGATTGGGTCAGGCTCTACCGTCTCGCCCCCCACGAGCAATAGTAGGGGCGTATCGCGATACGCCCTGAGGGGTGTCTGGCTAGACACTCTCGTCGTGTCGTGGCGCGATCCCGCCGCCGATGGGCAATCTGTTCGTCGCGGCGCGCATTCCTCCTCATAGCGTCCCAGCAACAGAGCGAACGCGCGCACGACGTTGCGCACGTCCTTACGGGGTAACATACGCCCGACGTACACGACGACGTGATCGTCCGGCGCCAATCCGATGCGCCGCCGCGCTTCAGCCCGCGGGACAGGGTGATATACCTCAGTATTGACGGCCGAGGGGATGATCACGACCTTGTCGCGCGGCGCGCCGTAGTCGTCGACGAGTTCGGCTACCTCGGCGGGGCACTGTGCGATGACGCGGTCGACCGCGCGAATGACGTTCTCCTCGACGGCGATGCGCTCCGGTGCGCTTGTGTCGGCGTCGCCCTGGTGGCGGCGCTTTGTCTTGCCCATAGCGTGGAAGATCTGTACGGCGGGGATGCCGAGATAGGCGCGCAACTCGGCCACGACAGCGCCGGACATCCAGAAATTGCCGTGCAGCAGATCGTAGCTCACGCCGTCACGCGCCATGAATTTGAGCAGGAGATCGCGGAAGCGCGGCATGTACGGCCACAACTGATCCTTTGGTAGGACGCGGGGTGGGCCAGCGGCCAGATTGACTACGCGGACGTTGGGCGCCCAGTCGATCACTGTGGGCGCGGTGGGGTTGTCACGGCGCGTGAAGACATCGACTTTGTAGCCCAGTCTGCCCAGGTTGCGGCTAACTTCGTCGACGTAGACGTTCTGTCCACCGGCGTCCGCGCCGCCGAGCAGGGCGACGGGGCTGGCGTGCTCACTCAAGAAAGCAATTCTCATAGTTATCAGCTTTCAGCCTGTAGGGGCATATGGCGTACGCCCAGGCTAAGGGCTATCTCAAACGCTCTATTCCAGTCCGCGACGAAGCGATCGAGGCCGAAGCGGGCGCGCGCGACCGCACGCGCGTTGTCCCCGAGGCGGCGCGCTTCGGCGGGGTCGGCCAGTAGGCGGCGCATGCCCGCGATGAGATAGTCAAGATCGCAAGATATGAGCCCCGACACGCCATCTTCGATCACGGTCGGCAGTTCGGTCGTGGCCAGCGCGACGACCGGCATGCCGATCGTCATCGCTTCGATCACGGCCAAAGGTAGGCTGGTGTATCTGATCGGGCTGAACAAGAAGCGGTAGGCGGCGACGCGGCGATGCAACTCACGGTAGGGGATGTCGCCCAACCCACCGAACTCTTCGGTCATCATACCCACGGCGTCGAGCGGCACGCTCTCTCGCGCGGTCTGAAATAGGTCATAGCCCGCGATGCGCGGGCGCTTTTGCAGGCCGTTGATGACGGTGACACCGCGTTCTAGGCGCCCGTCGTAGGTCACCAAAGGGTCAATGGCGACGCTGTGTTCGATCACCAGCGTCGGTGTGCGGCCGTTGTCCCACATCAAGCGGTTGTAGCGCGTGACGTGGACCAGCAGGGTGTCGGGGTCATCCACATGGTGGCGGGTGTCGACGGCATGGGGCTGCGGCGTGTTGTGCTCCAGGTAGATGCGCGGCAACGTCCGTTGAGCCGGGCTCAGGATCTCCGGTCCATCCTCGTAGAGATTTTTCGGTGTCTGGTAGATGACCAGGTCCAGGTCGAGGTTGCGAACCTCCTCCGCCGGGACCTCGCGCACGTAGTCGGGCAGGTCGAAGGTGGGGCCACGCCCGCCGTAGCCCTCCGGCCGCCCCGGTTTGACCGGCAGGTACCAGTCGTGGCCGAGGCGTGCCAGCGTATTGAGATAGCTGCCGTGGATGTGCCACATCAGGATTTTCAGGCGCCGCATATGCCCTCCCGCACATGATTTCGTTGGGGTTCCTCGCGTCGCGCGCCGTCTGGACGTGTGGGCATTTGTTGGAGCCTGCCCGTTCCATGTCCAACGGGGATGAATGAGCCGCCGGCGCCTCCAGACGGCCCGCGTTTCGTGGGCGTCAGCAGACCGTCGGCGGCGCGCGTGACATTGGCGGGGGCGATCCGGCGCAGGCAGCGGTGGTCGATGGGGCACTCCCAATATTCGCAGGGGCTGCACGCGACGGGATGGCGTACGACCACATGCCGGGTGCGATCGCGCGGCGCCCAGCGATCGACGTCGGCGGGGCCGAACAGGCGCACGGTCGGCGCGCCGACGGCCTCGGCGAGGTGCGCTGGCCCACTGTCGTTGCCAATGAAGAGGCTCAGCCGGGCCAGCAGCGCGGCGAGGCCGCCGAGCGAGGTACGCCCCGCCAGGTTGAGCGCGCGCGCGCTCATGCGCTCGGCCACGGCGGTCACGGTCTCCTCCTCGCCAGGTCCGCCGATGAGGATGATATGCGCGTCGTGACGCCGCGCCAGGTTGTCGGCGACGGCGGCGAAACGCGCGGGTGGCCAGCGGCGCGCCGGCGGTCGCGCTCCCGCGTGGATGCCGATGAGCGGGCGGTCGTCGCCGGCAAGAGGTTCGAGCAGCGCGTCCGCCTCGGCGTGGTCCTCGCTCAAAAGCGGGAACTCCAGCGCTGTGCCGCAGTCGGGGCAGCCGAGCAGCGCGGCCAAGCCAAGGTTGCGCAGCACCTCCGGCTGGTCGTGTGGGTAGGGGGCGGCTGGCCAAAGAACGCCCTCACCCCCCGGCCCCCTCTCCCTAACCGCGGGAGAGGGGGAGCGGATGGCCTCACCCCTGGCGTCCGCCGCTTGAACGCTGGGGACGGGCGAGACGCCCGCGCTCCCAGTGGGATCCGCCGACCTTTCACAGACCGGGCCCATCCCCCTAATCACGGGAGAGGGGGAGCAGCTGCCCTCGTCCCTCGCCCCCCTCTCCCGCGTCAGGGAGAGTCGGTTGGGCTGTCGGCTCCGCAGAGCCGAGAGACCAATCCGCATGGGATGGGGGTGAGGGCCGTCGTAGTACCCGGCCGTCACGCGGGCTCCGAGCGCGAGTGCGAACGGATTGCTCTGGCCGCCGCTGCCGTGCATCTGTATGACGAGATCGTAGTCGTGGGCGCGCGCCTCCGCGATGAATTGGTCTGTGCGCGCCTCGTCGTACGGTACTTCGTCAATACCCGGCCAGCCGGGAAAGGGGAGGAAGATGTTGACATAACGATCGAGGCGCGCGGCGAATGACGCGGCCCAAGGCAGCCCGATGAGCGTGATCTCGGCGTCGGGGTAGCTGGCGCGCAGCGCGCGCAGCGCCGGCACGGCCACCAGCATGTCGCCAAGTTGCAGCGCGCGGACGACGGCGATGTGGTGTACAGAAGCCATTACTGATACCCCCGGACGAGCCTGCGACTGAAGTCGCATGGCAAACGACGGCGACTGAAGTCGCTCCGAAACGCCAGTATTTGCCATGGATCACGCAACCAACAAGCGCGCTCCACCCGGCGAGACACTTCAGTGTCCGTGATCTGCCATGCGACTTCAATCGCAGGCCGCGCCCCGCCAATACGACAACTCATCAATCTACCTCTCGTAGTAGCATCTCGCATGCTTCGACAATTTCCATCGGCGGTATGTTGAGGCAGGGCTGCCCGATGGGACACGCGAAGAGATGGCAGGGATGGCATGGTGTGGGACGGCGCAGCAACGTGGCGTGTGTCGTGCGCGGACGCCATTGTTCTTCGAGGTCGGTGCCGGCATAGGCGACCACGACCGGCGCGCCGACCGCGTCGGCCAGGTGCATCGGCAGCGTGTTGTTGCAGACGACAGCCGCGGCGTTCGCGATGAGCGCCACATACTGGCCCAATGTTGTTCCACCCACAAGCGCGCGCGCCGCCGGCGCCCCCGCCGTTACTGTGTCGACCAGCGCCGACTCGCGCTCGACGCCGGTGACCAGTATTTGGTGGCCGCGCTCCGTCAGCAGGCGCGCGACCTCGCCGTAGCACTCGGGTGGGTAGCGGCGCGCCGCCGCGCTGGCTCCGGGATGCAGCAGGATGAACGGCATGCTGGGGTCGAGGCCAGCGCCGGCTAGCAGGCGCGGGACCGCGTGACGATCAGCCGCGGATGGAAAGACGATGAGCCGGCGGTCGCGGGCGACGAAGCCGAGGCGCTCGACGAGGCGCAGGTTGCGCTCGACCTGGTGTAGCTCGTCGGGCGCGCCCTTGAGTTCGCTGGAGAGGACGGCGCCGCCGAACTCCTTCGATTCACCGGCGCGCAACGGGATACCCGCGAGGTAGCAGACGTAGCCGGGCGCGTGCGGCGCCTGGCTGAACGAGGTGAAGATGAGCGCCGCGTCAAAGTGGCGTTCGCGCAGCATGCCAATCAACTCCCACTCACGCGCGGGGTCGAACGGCAGCTGCCCGAGGTCTTGCCAGACCGGACGCCAGGTGATCACCTCGTCAACCCACGGCAGCAGCGGCGCGGCCGTAGCGCCGCCGGGCGTGGCGAGCAGCGTCAGGCGCGCGGCCGGCGAGGTTTCCTTGATCGCGCGCAGCGCCGGCCCCAGCATCACCACGTCGCCGATATTGTCGAGGCGCACCGCCAGGATATTGCGCGCGTCAAGCCAGGATAAGCTGTCAGCCATCAGCGATCAGCCTTCAGCTTGTAGCCAATGAAGGCATTAGGGCCTGTTACTGGGAGCGCGGGACGCTCGCTGCGCTGCTCGCCCGTCCCCGTCGGTTCTGGGAGCGCGGACGAGACGTCCGCGCTCCCAGTGGACGTTGCCGACTTTTCACAGACCCTAGGGGAAGAAGCTGACAGCTGACAGCTGACAGCTGATTGCTCGTCCAGCAGTTCTTGCGCCGCCGCGACCACCATCATGGGCGACACGAGGCGCAGGCACTCATGCGCGTAGGGGCAGACACGGCTGTAGCAGATGCGGCAGGGTACGTCGTGGTAGAGCTGGCGGTGCGGCACGCGCCAGGGACCCCACTGCTCGGGCGGGTTGGTGAGGGCGAAGAGCGCGACGACGGGCGTCTTGAGCGCCGCCGCCATGTGCATCGGCCCCGTGTTGTTGGTCACCACGAGGTTGGCCGCGTCGATCAGTGCGCCGAACGCGGGGAACGGCAACGTCCCGGCGGCGAGGCGGACGTGCGAACGGTAGCGTTGGGATACGCGGCTGCGCACCCGTTCGGTCAGGTCGCGCTCGTCGCTAGACCCGGTTAGCACGACCGTCGCGCCGAGTCGCGCGACCAACCCTTCGGCGACCTCGGCGAACATCTCCCAGGGGTAGGTGCGCGCCGGCATGGTGCAGCCGGGGTGGACGACGACCAAGGGGCCGTGCCGGTCCGCCCGGTGCGTCGCGACGCCCCACTCCGTCAATAATGCGGCCGCGCCGGAGTGGGCCTCGTCGGGCAGCGTGAGCACGAGGTTGTGGTCGCCGGCGCCCAGGCCGAGCGCCCCGACCAGGTCGAGGCCGTGTTCGACCTCGTGCATCATGCGCTCAGGGTGCTTGTGGCGCGTGGTCAGCAGCGAGCCCGGTCCGTCGATGGAGGCGGCGGCGCGCAGGGGGATATCGGCGAGGTAACACAGGTAGGCGGCCGGCAGCGGACTCTGGCGGAACGAGGTGAAGATGATAGCTGCATCGAACCGGCGCTCCTTGATGAGCGCGATCATCGCCTGTTCACGCGCGCTATCGCGCGGCAGCTTCTGCCAGGGGTCCATCCAGGGCGCCTCGTAGACGATCACGTCGTCAACATCCCTGTTGAGCCGCCCGACCTGCGCTCCGGTGGGACTGGCTAGCAGGGTGAGCGTGGCCGCCGGCAGCGACTCTTTGATGGCGTGTAGCGCCGGGGTCGTTACCAGTACATCGCCCAGGTTATCGAGCCGCACAGCCAGGATGCGCCGGGCCGCTTGCCACGCGTCGGGGATCATGGTGTACCTCCTTGCCAGTCGGGAGTCGGGAGTCGGGAGTCGGGAGTCGGGAGTAAAGGGGCATCGCGATTGCACCGGATTGGCAGCGCCATTACCGACCAACATCACGACCAGGATCACTTCCGACTTCCGACTTCCGACTTACAGCTACGATGCGGTCGATCACGGCGCTGGTGCTGGCGCCGCCGATGAGCGGCAGGATGACGATGCAGCCGCCGACCTCGCGGACCGCCGCCGCCTCGGGCAACGCTTCGTCGGCGTAGTCGCCGCCCTTGACGTGAATGTGTGGGCGCAGCGCCCTGATACAGGCGCCCGGATCGTCCTCGTCGAACAGCACGGCGTGGTCGACCCCATCGAGGGCTTTGACGAGCGCCAGGCGGTCGCGCTCGCCGGTGATTGGGCGGTCCGGACCCTTCAAGCGGCGCGCGCCGTGGTCGGTGTTGACGCCGACGACGAGCACGTCGCCGAGTTCTTTGGCCTGGCGCAGGAAGCCAACGTGGCCGGCGTGCAGGATATCGAAGACACCGTTAGTGAAGACGACGGTGCGCCCGGCCAGGCGATCCTGCTCCAGTTGGGCGGCGAGGCGTCCGCGCGCCCGGCGTATCTCGTTGGCGTTCGCGATGGGATCGCCGCCGTCGGCGCGTGGTCGTGCGGCGTGGTCGCGCAGACTGGCCCGTTGCAATAGCTCCTGGTGATGCACGACGGCGGTGCCGCGCTTGGTCACCGCGATCCCGGCCGCGTCGATGCCGATGCGCACGGCCTCGTCTATGGGCGCTGCGGCGCCGAGCGCCAGGGCTGTCGCGGCGGCGAAGGAGTCACCCGCGCCGACATCGTTGGCGCGGGCCACGGGGTGGGCCGGCACATGCAGCGTGGGGCCGTCACGTCCGAGCAGCAGCACGCCCTCCGCGGCCATGGTAATGGCGACATAAGCGGTGTCGAGTCGGGTCAAGAGCGTCCGTCCCACGCTCTCCAACTCCTCGCGGCTTCCCCCGTTCGTCTCGATCGAGGAGCCGCCAACAGTGAGCCGGGCCTCCAGGTGGTTAGGAGTCACTACGGTCGCGCCGGCCTCGTCGAAGCGGTGCAACTCTTTGGAGTCGACGAGCAGGGGGCAGGGACGTCCGGCGCGCAGGGCGCGCAGGCGCGCCATGAGTTCGTCACAGGCGACGCCGTAGCCGTAGTCGGATATCACCACAAGGTCGCAGCGCGGATAGGCGCGTTCCAGATTGTCCAGGAGGCGCGCCCGTATCGCGCCGGGTAAGGTGCGGCGTTCGCCCTCGTCAAAGCGCACGACGTATTGGCCGTCGGCCAGGATACGCAATTTATGCAGTGTATCGGCCGTGGGATCCTCGACGAGCCAACGGTCGTCGACGCCGCCCGCGCGCAGGGCCACGCGCAAAAATGACGCCGCCATATCGCGTCCGACGACGCCAAGGAACACGACATCGGCGCCGAGCGCGCGCAGATTGGCGGCGGTGTTGGCCGCCCCACCGGGGCCACGTTGTTCGCCCCGCTTATGCACGACCGGGGCCGGTCCCTCGCTTGATAGTCGTGTGGCGGTCCCTTCCAGGTAGCTATCGAGCATGGCGTCGCCGATGACCAGGGCGCGCAGGCGGCGGAAGCCGCGGACGGTCTCAACGGTTGTCGGCATTTGTGGCTCTCTTATTGGTTGTTGCCACTGTGGGCCGGTCGGTCGCGGCCATGGAGCTATGGCGCGCGTTCCACGTCGCCGGTTGGTAGGTCAGGTCGTCCGGCGGGCCAATGCCTTCGCGCGCCGCGACGATACGCAGAGCGTGCGCGGTGTCGCGCGCTACGTAGTCGGGCCGCCGGAGCCTTGTCTGTGGCGTGGGCTCGGTCCCGAGGTCGACTAGCACCGTGCGGCAGCCGGCCCTGGCGCCGGCCTCAACGTCGTCGAGGATATCGCCGACGAACCAGGAGCGCGTCAGGTCGAGGTCGAGGTCAGCGGCGGCGCGCAGCAGCATACCCGGTTGTGGCTTGCGGCAGTCGCAGGCGACGGCTAGAGCGGGAATCGTTCCTTCGACATGGTGGGGGCAGTGATAGACGCCATCGAGCCGCACTCCGAAGCGCGCCAGTTCGCTAGCGAGATGCGCGTGCATGCGCCCAAGGTCCCCTTCCGTAAAAAGGCCACGCGCCAGGCCGGACTGGTTGGTGATGACGACCAGCCGCAAGCCGGCTTCCTGCACGCCGCGCAGCAAGGGACCTATTCCCTCGTAGAGGAGCAGGTCGGCGGGGCGCGAGGGATAGTGGCGGGGATGGACCAGCGTGCCGTCGCGGTCCAGGAAGAGGGCTTTTGGGCGGCGTATCGGCGTCATAGCAGTTGCTTCCCTACAAAAGTCCGCGTCGCGGCGCACGCATGACATCCAGGTAGGATGGAGCGTGTCACGTCAGTCGGTTGTAGGGGCATAGTAACGGCACGGCCATTGACGACGGCTACTGATGATATCAAGCGGACTCATCACTACCCTGTATCCTACCTGCTCTTTACGTCGCCGTCACTGTACTTTTGCACAATGTAGAAGCACAAAAATAACGGCTCTTTGTGCAAATGCACAACATCGAGCGTAGATTGTTAGTGGTCAGTATGGGTGAGGGAGCGTAGGAGGAGGGAAAGACGGATCTGTACGGCGTCGTCGAAGCGGCGCGGGTCGAGGCCAGTGAGTAAGGCAATCTTATCCAGGCGGTAGCCAAGCGTATTGCGATGGATAGCGAGCGCGTGCGCGCTTGCCGAGGGGCCGCAATCATGCGCGAAAAACTCGTTGAGGCTGCGCAGCAGTTCGGGCTCCTGGTCCAGTGGGCTCAGCAGGTGCGTGGCGAGGTCAATCTTGGTGCGCTCATCGGAGACACCGACGAACGCGGCGATGCCAAGGGCATCCAGGCAGTGCATGCCGTTCTGCCCGTGGAAGCGCCGTCCCAGTGAGAGGGCGGCGCGGGCGTCTTCGTAGGAGCGGGCCAGCCCTGGGATACCAGGATGGTAGCGGCCGAGTCCGATATTGATGGCCGCGCCAGTGTCCCGGCGCAGGCGCGCTACCAGCGACGCGCCCGCGCGCTTGAGCAGCGTGAGGTTAGCCCACGAGGAACCAGTCTGACCGGATGGTTCCTCCTGATCGGACCACGGCGCCAGGTCTTGCGTGCCGCTGGCCTTGAGCACGACGACCTCACCGTCGCCAATGTAGGCGCAGATGGTGTCGTCGCGCAGGTTGAAGAAGCCGACGATACTGGCGATGACCAGTTGGGCGCGGCGGAGTACGCGCGCCTCGTCGAGCGCCCCCGTCGCGGTCGGCGCCAGGATGTACGCGGCGGCGTCGACCAGGATGACGGCGCGCGGGGGTGTGAAGTCCATGCCCAGGATCTGGCCTTTGCGCAGCACGTCAGCCTCGTCGCCGCTGGCTCCGCGCAGCAAGTCGTGGATGAAGGTATTCTTGAGTTCGTGCTGGTTGGGCAGGCGAGCCACGACGGTCGTCTGGTTGATGATAAGCTCGACAAGCGCCTGAGCTAGTCGCGGCGGTACCTGCTCGCCGTGCGTCGGTTCGGTTACGATGACCTCGCCATCCTGCGCGTCGAGGCGGATAGGCAGGCGCAGGTACGCGGCGTCGGGGTCGCCGTGGCGCCCATCAAAGGGCAGCCCAACCGTCCCCGGCGCGCTGCCGGCCACGACCACGCCGCGCCGGTCGACGACCGCGACGCGCGCGCCCAGCAACTCCGCGATCTGCCGCGTCACAGCCTCGGCCGCACGCTCGAATTGATCTACCATCACCACAACCGGCCAAGCCTCCGTTAGATATAGTATATGGAGAGTATAAAGGAGACAGCAACATGCAAGGATCACCGCGTGACGCGCTGCTCGCGTCGACCGATTGGCTCGCCGCGCATCTCGACGACCCCGGCGTGCGTATCGTGGATATGCGTGGCTTCGTGCGGACGGTCGAGACCGCGCCGGGGCGACAGACCGCCGCTTACGAGGGCGCCGCCGAGGAATATGCCGAAGGGCACATTCCCAACGGCATCTACCTCGATTGGACGCGCGACATCGTGGACCTCGACGACCCAGTCAAGGCGCAGGTGGCGTCACCGGAGCGCTTTGCCGCCGAACTAGGGCGGCGCGGCATCGGTGACGACTCCCTCGTGGTGGCCTACGACGCGCACCCGGCCTCGCAATTCGCCACACGGCTATGGTGGGCGCTGCGCTACTACGGGCACGAGCGCGCGATAGTCCTCGATGGCGGGCTGCGCGCATGGCGTCAGGAAGGGCGTCCGCTCACAGCCGATGTGCCGTGCTTCCCGGCGGCGACGTTCACACCGCGCGTCCAACCCAATTGGCGTGCGACCGGCGAGCAGGTACTGGCTGGTCTCGGTGACGCGTCGCGCGTGTTGGTCGACGCGCGCGACGCGGAGCAGTACGGCGGCGTGGTGCGCCGTGGCGAGGGCCGCTTCGGGCATATTCCGGGCGCGATTAGCTTGCCGCGTGAAGAGTTGATCGATCCGGAGACGGGTCGGTTCCGTCCCGAGGGCGAGTTGCGCGACATCTTCGCGCGGGCGGGTATGTCGGCTGAACGGCCAGTTACGGCCTACTGCAACGGCGGCGTGGCCGCGACCTCGGTCCTCTTCGCGCTGGCGCTAACCGGCCACGAGGGGCTGACCAACTACGACGGCTCGTGGAATGAGTGGGGTGAGCGGGCCGAGTGGCCCGTTGAGGTATAGCCTGAGCCTACAACCTGTGAAAAGCGCTGGGACCGTTGGCTGACAGCTGGCGGTCTCAGGGCTTTTCGTGGGTCGTCCTGCATTGGTCGTTAGTGCGATGTCAGGACGTGGAGCCTGTATCCTTTTGGCGTGTTAGGGAAGCGCGTAGCGCCTGTAGCTCCGCTTCCGCCCACTCCGCCCGCTGATCAGCGGCCAGACGCGCCTGTTCTTCGGCCGCGGCGCGACGCTCGGCGGTTAGGCGCGCTTGTTCCTGGACGTCGGCGCGACGCTCGGCGGTTAGGCGCGCCCGCTCCTCCGCGGTCAATTGCTGTCGCGCGGCCTGGAGTTCGTCGTGCTCTTCCTCGGCAATGGGAATGGGCTGTCCAGTCCAGGGATCGATCACGCGCAGCCAGACGCCTGCCGGCCGTCGCGGCGTCTCCGGCATCGCCAGCGGACGCAACTCCGCCCCTAGCAGTGGGCTCCAGACGCCTCCGCTTGGCAGCGCCGACAGCGGTTCCATGCGGCCGCCGCGCGACTCGTAGCCCAGAAGTGGCGGAACCATCACCTGTTGCGGGTCGTAGATGTAGTATTCCCTGGCGCCCTGCTCGGCGTATAGCCGCCGCTTTCCGCCCCGCGCGACGCTGAGATCTTGCGCCTCGGTCGAGGGCGAGGTGATCTCGAACACGATGTCGGGAAATTTGCCTTCGACCCAGGTCTGCCACTTCGGTGGAACGGGCGGTGGGTGATCGAAGATCACGTAGACGTCGGGCGAGATGTTGTCGCGCCCGTTAACCGGGTTGTAGTAGACGAACTGGTTGCCGCCCACGGCGGTCGTCGCGGCGCGCCCTTGCCGCGCGAACAGGGTCTGCAAGGTCCACTGTAGGTCGACCATCTGCACCGCGTTGGCGTGGGTCTCAGCCATGGGCTGACCATCGCTGTCGGGGAATGTAGAAAAGTCGATGTCTTCGGGGGCGCCAATACCCATGGCCCGTTATCCCTCCGCTATGCCGTAGAATCCGCATCCTGCCGGCGCGCCAACGCGTCGCGCAGCAGCCGCAGTTCGGTCTCGGCGCTCATCGCTCGCTCTTCCGCGGCCAGCCGCGCCACCTCCTCAGCGGCCAAGCGCTCCTGTGTCGAGTCGAGGCGTTCCTGTGTCGAGTCGAGGCGTTCCTGTGTCGAGTCGAGGCGTTCCTGTGTTGCCAGGAGAGCGACGCGCTCCTCCTCGGGAATAGGAATAGGCTCTCCGGTGCGTGGATTGATCACGCGTAACCACACGCCCGCCGGCCGCAACTCTACGTGCGGTATCACCAAGCGCGGTATCAGCATGGGGCGCAACTCCGTTTCCAGCAATGGGCTCGCGATCCCGCCCCCCGGCGTATAGGGTAAGGGCTCCATGCGCCCTTCGCTCAGGGCGAAGCCCCGAAACGGCGGGTTCATCTCCCCTTGTGGATCGTAGACGTAGTACTCTTGCGCCCCCAACTGCGCGTAGAGTCGTCGTTTGCCACCCGGCCTGTCGCTCAGGTCATGCGCCTCGGTCGAGGGCGAGGTGATCTCGAACACGACGTGGGGGAACGGCCCCTCGACCCAGGTGCGCCACTTGGCCGGCAGGGGCACGTCGACGCCGAAGACGACATAGACATCGGGCGAGATGTTGTCGCGTCCGTTGACCGGATTATAGTAGACGAATTGATTGCCGCTCACGGTAACAGGCGAGCGCCCCTGCAGACTAAACAACGCGTGCAATTCCCATATTAGATCGACCATCTGGGTTACGTTGGCGCCGGTTTCAGCCATGGGCTGCCCATCGCTCTCGGGAAAGGTGGAGAAGTCGAGGTCGATATCCTCCAGGGTACGAATCACCATGACCCATTATCCCTCTGCTACGATGACGCTCTCTTGCTCCAAGTCTACCACTGACGGGTCAGCGTTGCACCGGTCCTTAGTCATCAATCAGGAAGGCATGAGGCTTACGGTGACCTTCCCCTTCTCGGGTACCTGGAGAATGGCGTAGCCATTCTCGACTGTCAGCACGTAGTCGTCAACGATAGCGCGGCGGCCGGCTTGGGTATCCTCGACGGGCACGTTGCCCTCCGTGAGGACGGAGGCAGGGTGGTGCAAAACCTCATCCCAGATCTCGTAGCTCCATGTCGGGCGGTACAGACCTTTCTCCGCGGCGCGTAGTAATGTGTCGCGCAAGGGCATGCCGTAGAGCGCATTCGCATCGAGCGTGGCGATGAGAAGGGCGGGGACTAGGATCATGGCGTCTAATCATAGTCACCGTATTCCTCAGCTAGGGCGGTTAGCTCGCTCAAGGCCACCCGCCGCTCCGCGTCGTGTTGTCGTTTGTAGGCGATGACGTCGTCGAGGCGTACTCGCCGCTGTGTCCCGGAGCAAGTGAAGGGGATAGCGCCATCATCGAGGAGCTTAATCAGGAATGACCGCGACACGTTCAACAAGTCCGCGGTCTGCTGTGTGGTCAATTCTCGTTGCAGGGGGACGAGCGCGACCGCGGCACCCTCAGCCATCTCCTGCGCGGCGCGGAGTAGTACATCGTAGACAGGCCGCGGGATGTCCAACTCCTCACCGTTTGGCGCCATGAGTCGCGCGCCGCGCGACGCACGCAGAAACGCTTGCAATTCCTTGATATGGGCGATATCTCGCTCGTCCGGCATCACTATCTCGTGTGCGACGCGCTCCGCTGCCGCTACCATATCTTGCTCTCCTTACTGATAGGATTGGGCTTTATCCGGTTCTCTTGCCCTAAGGCCACCGATGCTTTTCCACACCCGTTAGCTTAATGTCCCAGCTTTGTACAGTGCAGCACGAGGGCCGGCCAGGAACGTTCCTGGCCGGCCCTCGTCGCGTAGGGAATGGAGCGGGGTTACGCCGCGACGGCGTGGACTTTGGTGAGCGCATTGTCGAGCACCTGGGAGATGTCGTCGACAGGGATGAAGGTGAGCGCGCGGCGCAACTCTTCGGGGATCTCGTCCAGATCGCGCTCGTTGCGCCGCGGGAAGATGATCGTGGTGATGCCCGCGCGCTGCGCGCCGAGCACCTTCTCCTTGAGTCCGCCGATCGGCAATACCTTGCCGCGCAGCGTGATCTCGCCGGTCATCGCCACGTCGCTGCGCACCGGCCGCCCCGTCATCAGTGAGGCCAGCGCGGTGGCCATGGTGATGCCCGCTGAGGGGCCGTCCTTGGGCACGGCGCCCGCCGGTACATGGACGTGCACGGTGGAGTCATGCCACGCCTCCGCCGGGATGCCCAGCCGCTCCGACTCGGACCGCACCAGCGTCAGCGCGGTCTGCGCCGACTCCTTCATCACGTCGCCAAGCTGCCCGGTCAGGATGAGGTTCTCGCCCTTGCCCGGCACTTTGGCCGCCTCGATGAAAGTGATCTCACCGCCGACGGTCGTGTAGACCATGCCCGTGGCCACGCCGGCCCGCTCGGTACGCTCGGCCACCTCGGCCTCGTGGACCGGCCGGCCCAGGTACTCCGCGACCAACTCTTCGGTGATACGGATCGGTCCCTCGGCGATGTCGTACGTGCCGTCGGCGATACGGCGCGCCGCCTTGCGGCAGAGCGTGCCGATCTGGCGCTCCAGGTTGCGGACACCGGCCTCGCGCGTGTAGGATCGGGCGGTCAGGCGCAGCGCGTCGTCGTCGAAGGCGATGTCCTGCGCGTTAAGGCCATTGGCGCGCATCTGCTTGGGCACGAGGTAGCGCTGCGCGATGTGCAGCTTCTCCTCCTCAGTATAGCCGGAGAGTTGCAGCACCTCCATGCGGTCGAGCAGGGCCGCCGGGATCGTGTCCAGCGTGTTGGCCGTGGCGATGAACATGACGTGTGAGAGGTCGAACGGGACGTCCAGATAGTTGTCGCGGAAGTCTTTGTTCTGCTCAGGGTCGAGCACCTCCAGCAGCGCCGACGATGGGTCGCCGCGCCAGTCCGAGCCGACCTTGTCGATCTCGTCGAGCATGAAGACCGGGTCGTTGGTCTCGACGCGCCGCAGCGCCTGGACGAAGCTGCCCGGCATGGCGCCGATGTAGGTGCGGCGGTGGCCGCGGATCTCGGCCTCGTCGCGCATACCGCCCAGCGAGAGGCGCTGGAACTTGCGGTTGAGCGCGTGGGCGATGCTCTGCCCCAGGCTGGTTTTGCCGACGCCGGGTGGGCCCACGAAGCATAGGATGGGCTCACGGCCGGTCTCGGAGTCGACGGGTGTGTCGTCGGTAGGCTCGAGACCCTCGGCGCGCAGGGCGGCGGCGCGGTCCGCCTTCATCTTGCGCACGGCCAGGTATTCCAGGATGCGGTCCTTGATCTTCTCCAGACCGTAATGGTCGTCCTCGAGGATCTGGCGCGCGCGCGGCACGTCGATCTCAGAGCCGGTGCTGGCGTTCCACGGCAGCGTGGCCAGGATATCGAGGTAGGTACGGATCACGGAGTGCTCAGGTGAGGCGTTGGGGATCTTCTCCAGGCGCGATAGCTCGCGGTCGGCTTGCTTACGCGCTTCCACCGGCAGGTTGGCCGCGTCGAGGCGCTGGCGCAACTCGTTGATCTCGGCCTGCTGCTCGTCTTCCTCGCCGAGTTCGCGCTGGATGGCGCGCATCTGCTCACGCAGGATGTACTCGCGCTGCGATTTGTCGATCTCGTCGCGCGCCTGGCCCTGGATGCGCCGCCCCAATTCCAGCACCTCAATCTCGCGCGTCATCACGCGAGCCAGGCGCTCCAGCTTGGCCACGACGGGGTTTAGTTCGAGGATCTCCTGGCTCGTTTCCAGGTCTATCTGTGTGTTGGACGCCACGAGGTAGGCAAGCTGGCGTGGGTCGTCCAGGTTGATCGCCACGGTGGACAACTCGTCGGGGAGCGATTGGCTGAGGTTGACGTACGTGCGGAACTGTTCAGTAACGGCGCTGCGCAGCCCTTCGATCTCCAGCCCGGTCGCCGTTTCCTCAGGATAGAGCTCGACATGCGCCTTGAGGTACGGCTGCTCGTCGGTGTACTCGCCGATGCGAATACGATCGAGGCCCTGCACGGCGATCATGATGCCGCCGTCAGGACGGCGCGCCATCTGTAGGATGCGGGCGACGGTCCCGACCCCGCGCACCCCATCCGGCGCCACGTTCTCGTTGCTCGGGTCGTACTGCGCGGCGAGGGCGATCAGGCGGTCGTTGCGCATCGCCTCGTCGATCAGACGGACCGAGCGCTCTTGCCCCACCATGAGGGGTTGCGCCGCGAAGGGGTAGACGACGACGCCGCGCAATGGGAGCACCGGCAAGACATCGGGGATGACGAGCCTAGGCTCCTGCTCTTCCCCGCCCTCTCTGGTGTCCGCTTCGGTTAAGTTAATTGCCATGAATATCTCCTTGTAGGGGCGTATGGCTATACGCCCTAGCTGTCAGCTATCAGCCGTCAGCTTTCGGCCCCTTGTGGGGCGACCAGGTCTTCGGATGTGGGGGTGGGAATCGATGTCTTGTTTGCCGGCGTACCGATGCTAATAGCTGACGGCTGATAGCCGACGGCTTTTGGCAGCGTGACGGTGAGTAGACCGTCCTCGAACGACGCCTCGACGCCGTCGCGGTCGACATTGGTCATAACCGGGATAGTGATGGTGAAGGAGCCGTAGAGGATGCCGGCGAGGTGGTAGGCCGCGGTCGCAGCGGTGCGATTCCGTCGTGTGCCCGCGATCATCAGGTGGTCAGCGAAGAGCGTGATCTCGATATCTTCCTCGCGGACGCCGGCTAGTTCGACCTGCATCACGAGACTGTCCTCGGTCTCGTAGACATCGGTTGATGGCTGCCATGAGCCGCCCGTGCGTGTCGACGCGCGGGTGAGCAACTGGCTCATTACCTGATGCATCTGCTGCATCTGGTCGATACGGTCAGGTCCTGCTCCGTACGAGACGTAACGGTAGCGTAGCTTCATTGGTCCTCCTCGCGCCGCGCGGCCAACTCGCGGCGCAGCGTGTGTAACTCGTCGGTCAGGCGCAGTACGACCTCGACGCCGGCTGGGTTGAGACCCAGGTCGCGCGTGAGGCGGGCGACCTTGCGTAGGCGCGCGATGTCGGCTTCGCCGTAGAGGGGCGTGCGGCCCCGCCACGCGCGTGGCGCGACGTAGCCAAGGCGCGTGTAGCGCCGCACGGTCGCCGCGGGTAACGCGACCCGCCGGCTGACGATCTCGATGGTGTAGTAATGTTCGTTCATAGCTTTTAAGCCGTCAGCTATCAGTTATCAGCTATCAGCTGTCAGCATTCGGTCTCGATGAGTACTCAGTCAATCTAAAAGGTGAGCGGCGATGGAATCCCGTACAAAGCTGATTACTGATGGCTGACAGCTTCCTTGGCGCCGCGCAACTCGGCCAGCCGTTCAATGAGGCGGCGCTCCTCCTCCGACAAGTGCGTAGGCAGAACGACCTGCGCCTTGGCATAGAGGTCACCGGCCTTGCCGCCCGCACGCATCGGGGGGAGCCCCTGCCCGTTGAGGCGGAACACGCGACCGTTCTGCGTCTCCGCTGGAATCTTTAGAGCAAGGCGTGTGCCCTTGGGCGTGGGCACGGTTACCTCGCCGCCGAGCAGGCAGACGTGCAACTCAACGGGGATGTCGACGTGGACATCGGCGTCCTTGACCTCGAAGAGTGGGTGTGGGGCGACGCGCACGACGAGGTAGAGGTCGCCGTTGGGTCCGCCGTTATAGCCCGGCGCGCCCTGACCGGAGAGGCGAATGCGCGCGCCCTCGCGCACACCAGGTGGGACCTTGGCCTCGATGCGGCGCGGGCCCGTCTCATCGGCGTATTGCAGCACGCGGGTTGTCCCCTGAATGGCCTCTTGCAGCGTAATATCGACCTGCTGCTCGACGTCCTGTCCAGGCATCTGTACGGGCGCGCCGCCCCGCCCAAAGGCGCCGCTGCCGCCCGCGCTGGTACGGCTAGTGTTGCCACGCCCGAAGGATTGGTGGAAGAAATCGGAGAAAGGATCGCCGTCGCCAAAGAGGTCGTGCAGGTCGTCGGCGTTCGTGGAGCGATACTCGTAGCGCGGTCCGGCGGCGCCGCCCCGTGGCCCCGCGCCGGCAAAGCCGGAGGTAGCGCGCAAGAACTCCGCGGGCGTGGCGTCGCCGCCGCCGGCGCGGTACTGCTCGTAATCGCGCCACTTCGGCCCGAGCTGGTCGTAGAGCGTGCGTTTCTCGGGATCAGAGAGCACCTCGTTGGCCTCGTTGAGTTCCTTGAAGCGCGCCTCGGCCTCTTTATTGCCGGGGTTAACGTCGGGGTGATACTGCCGCGCCAACTTACGGAAGGCGGAGCGAATCTCCTTCTCGGAGGCGTCCTTCTTTAGCCCGAGCGCGGCGTAATAGTCTTTGAATTCTATAGCCATAACCATCCCTGTGCGTTGACATTGGGGCGGATCACCGTACGCGGTGAACCTGTCACGCCTGTTTTACTCTTTGCAGTGTACATCACACAAACCTTGATAGCAAAAGGCTAAACTTTTGTCTCCTGGTCAGCATCAGTAGTAATCCGTGTACAATAGTGCGGCCCAACTAAGTAGGCACGCGGCGGCGGCGAGGAGGCGTTTCGTCAGTAGAGCGCTGGCCCCATTATGGCGTGCGCGCGTTGTAGCGGCGGCGCAGACATAAGCCAGGTAGACGCACTGGCACGCCATATAGAGGGCGTGGTAGTAGCCGAAAAAATTCCAGCGCCAGGGGCGCGGCATAGTCCAGTTGGTGAGCTTGAACACGCCTTGATAGACGTGGAAGGCCGCCGTGACGCCCAGTCCGGCCACGACCGCGCGGACGAGGCGGCCGCGCGGCGCGGCGCCCCTGTGACCTAGCTCTTTGCCCCAGGCGTCGAGTTGGCGATCGAGCAGCAGGTTGATCAGTGGCAGCAGGGTCGAGTCGCCTATGATGGCCGAACGGTACTGCAAGGTCGCCTTGTAGTCGCGCACGAGCGGATTGCCCGTCCGCCGCATCCAGATGTGGCCGGCCGCGTTGACCCAGAAGGCGGCGACGCTTGTCGCGCCGAAGATCGCCAGGGCGCGTCGCGTCGCGGTTTCCATGCTACATTAGTCTCTCTTGCCCGCTCAACGGTGGGCGCCATTGACCTGCGCTTGAAAGCGCATGGCAGGGGACGGACCTTGAAAGGTCTCTTGGGTGACCAGCGTGGTGGTCGCCCGTCAGGCAGACGGTGCATGTGGCGCCCAGACAGACCTTTCAAGGTCAGGCCATTCCTCACCATTAAGGGATATACCCCGCTAGGCCGTGGCCGCGTTATGTGGTTACCATATAATGGTAACACAGCGGGCTGGGGTGAAGGGGCTGATTGGTGGACTTGTGATACCTGTAAAGACGTCTGATGGCATGCGGCGGTGGTATGTGATGGTGTGTGTCCTAGCCATGGTCATGCTGGCGATGCCTGGCGGACGGACGGCGGCGCAGGGCGCGCCCCCACACGCGCGGCGCCATCACCACTTTACACGGCGCGCTTGCGGGCTGCTGCTGCCGCGCGCGAGGTTCCCGGCGCACCTCACCGACTGGGCAAGCAGGCGGACCGCTCCGAACGTGGGCGCGGTCGCGTCGGGGTTTCAACAGGTCCATTACTATTGGGGGTATATCTTGGTCACGCCCGACGTCTACCCCTCGGTCGCGGCCGCCCAGCGTCGCTTTCAACAGATGTCGGACATATTGCACGACGATCACCACATCCGGATCCCCTTGATCGGCCAACAGACCGCCGTGAAGGTCATAGGTGATCAGCTGACCGGTTACACCGTGACCACGATCTTGTTGCGCGTCGGCAGGACCGTCGCCGAGATCAACGTCGGCGCCGGCGGACCCGTCGTCAACGTCGCGGCCGGCATAGCGCGCTCCGTAAGCGCGTACGCGTGTGGATAGCTGTGTTAGCTCACTTGTTCGGCGTTGGCGCAGTCGGCGTGGAGGCCGTCGATATACAACTGGCGGATGGCGGCCATGATGCGCTCGGGCGTGAAGCCGCGCTCCGCGCGCTGATGGATGTAGAGGTCGATCGCCAGCGAGGCCAGGATGGCGTCGGCCCTGAAGGCCGTATCACACGGCGGCGTTTCGCCGCGCGCCACCGCGCGCTCCAACAGCGTCTCCACGGTCTGGCGCATGACGGTGTAGAAAGGATTGTCGTAGTGGGCCGCGCGGTGATGGCCGCAGGCCGCCTCGAAGACCGCGCTCAGGAGCGGGGCGTTCTCCTCGTTGAACGCCACATGCCGCGAGAGGACGTACTCGAGTTGCGCCCGCGCGGGGGTCGACGGGCCGCACGATCCAAGGTACGTCCTCACGTCTTCCTGAGCCCGCGCCACATTCTCCGTGAGCAGGGCCATGCACAACGCGCCCTTGTGCGCGTAGCGACGATAGAGGGTGCCCTGCCCCACGCCGGCGGCCCGCGCGATCTGCTGCATACTCACTCCGTCGACGCCGCGCTCGGCGACCAGGCGGCGCGCCGCGTCGAGGATATGCTGGCGGTGTTCCGCCGCATCGCGTCGCTCCACCGGGGCCGCCCAGCACGCGGAGGCGTGCTCCTGAATGGCGAGCAGCCTGCGCCGCCACGGGTCGCCGTCGATCTCCCACTCCCCTTTGAGCACGATTCTGATCTCCCTCTTGCCAACCGGACATGTGTCCGCTACACTACAACTAAACGGACATCTATCCGTTTTCAGTGTACGACGCGAGGCGGCGTAGGTCAAGAGGCGGCGCGGGCCGCCCCCTGATACAGGCCGCGTGGCTATCGCGCGTGAGGCACAAGACGACACGAAAGGACGTGCGGACAGTGGCGCTATCCACGGCTCCCGGCACGACGGCGCGGGGCGACACGCCCTTCAGTATGCGCGCTGTCATCGTGCCCTTAATCGCGATCATCATCGGCATCTTCATGGTGGTGCTCGACGGCACGGCGGTCAACGTCGCGCTGCCCAAGCTCGTTACCGATTTCCATACCACGCTCCCGACGCTGCAGTGGATCGTCACCGGCTACACGCTTGCGCAGGCCGCCGTGATCCCGCTGGCCGGCTGGCTGTCCGACCGCTATAGCGCCAAGCCGGTCTTCCTGACCTCGGTCGCGCTGTTCACCGTCGGGTCGGTGCTTTGCGCGACAGCGCAGAACAGCGACATGCTGATCGCCTTCCGCATCCTGCAAGGTCTCGGCGGCGGCGCGGTTTTGCCGGTGGCGATGGCCTACATCTACCGCATCAGCCCGCCCGACAAGGTAGGCGCCTTGATGGGTATGATGGGCGTGCCAATCCTTTTCGCGCCTGCTATTGGCCCCGTCCTCGCCGGTTGGCTCGTGCAGTACGCTTCGTGGCGCTGGATTTTCCTGATCAACCTGCCGATCGGCATCGTCGGCCTGATCGTCGGCTTCGTCGGACTCCCGCATGTGCGGCGGCAAGCCGTCGCCGCGCTGGATCGCGCCGGCGCTATTCTTGGTCCGTTGGCGTTCGCGGCGCTCTCCTACGGTGTGAGCGCGGGCGCCACGAGCTGGACGGCGGCCAACACAATCGTGGGTCTGGTCGTCGGCGCCGCCGCCCTACTGGCCTTCATCGTCGTCGAGTTGCGCGTGTCCAGCCCGCTGCTCGAACTGCGCGTCTTCAAGTCGGTCGACTTCAGCCTCGCCATCGTGGCGCAGTGGGTCGGGCAGGTCGCGCTCTTCGGGTCGCTCTTCCTAGTTCCGCTGTACCTGCAGCAGGTACGCGGCTTCGGCGCTTTCGACACGGGCCTGGCCATCCTACCCCAGGCCATCGCGGCGGCTGTTTTCATGCCCATAGGCGGCCTGCTGTTTGACCGCATCGGGGCGCGCCCATTGGTGGTCGTCGGCCTCGGCTTCGTGGCCGCCGCGACGTACCTACTGTCCCAGGTAAGCGTGAGCACACAGGCGACCGGCTTGATTTTGCCGCTGGCGCTGGCCGGCGCGGGCATGGGGCTCATGCTGATGCCGCTGACGACGCACATCATCAACGCCGCGCCGCGCGCGCTGGTCACGCGCGTCACCTCATTGACCAACGCCTTGCAGCAAGTCGTCAGCGGTTTCGCCATCGCCGGCCTGTCCACCATCCTGACCTCGCGCATCACGAGCCATGTGTCGAGCGCGGTTGGCGCCGCGCGGGCCGTGCGGCATAGTGGTCCGGCGCCATCGCCCGCCGTGCTGGCTCATCTGCAACACGAACTGGTAACGCGCGCCATGGCGTTGGCTTTCGACGATACCTTCCGCGTGATGGTCGTCGCGGCGATCATTGGCGCGGTGATCGGCCTGGCGCTGCGGCGTAACTACGCCGCGCAAGCAGCCGTGGAGCCGGAAGCGGCCCCGCGGGCGGAGGCCGAGGCCGTGTCGAGCGCGCGTATGGCTGGTTAACCCCCTTTTCCCTAACTAAACCATATTGTCTTTAGGGGCAGGCCAATGGGGTCTGCCATCGGGGTTCCCACCGCGGTGGGAGAGGCAGTCGCAGGTTAGATTCAGTTGACACTCCACACGGCTAAAGCCGTGGGATTCTTGCTTCCTCTCAGCTAAGCTGAAATTGCGAGCGCTGCGCCCATCGGGCGTCCGACGCACTCTCCACAAGCGTTTTGGCTGTCGGCGTGCCCCGCCGCCAGTATCCGTAGCCCTTCGCGTTTGATGTTACATGCCGCGTTCAGGTCGCGGTCGAGCACGCACCCGC
>JAABUL010001622.1_pt1 | contig 41386 bp, 12 predicted proteins | sample 5559151 | NCBI WGS metagenome assembly JAABUL01 (sample SAMN10711876, study PRJNA513368) | rock metagenome | isolation source: Antarctica rocks | place: Antarctica: Victoria Land, Pudding Butte sud | reverse complement strand
TAATTAAGGTATTCTTAAAATAATATAATAAGTAGCTATCCTAACTATATTTAAGGAGATTTCCTTATAGTAGCGTTAAATTATAAAAGGTAGTAAGGTAATTTCCTTATCTATACTTCTTATTAATAGTTTTAATCCGTTAACTATTTATAAACTATAAGGTACTTTCTTTCTCTAAATTAATAAGCTCGCTAATTATATTAAGGCTTAAGAGATAAAGTTTCCTATTACTTTAAAGTCTATTATAATAATAGTTCTTATTCTATTAATCTATATTAGTATATTTATATATATTTAATACTCTATTATATATAAGTATTATTCTTTAAGGGTTAGGATATTAATCTCCTTATACTTCTTTATAATATAAGGGATTACTCTTTTCTTAAGTTAAGGAGAAACTAGGTAATCTTCTTTTAATATATATACTTTTAATATTTATTATATAAGTATATATATTATTTATTTAAGTAGTACTTATCTATATCCTTATTATATTTAAGATATATTTAGAGGTATCTATATTATACTTATCCTTAGCCTGAGAACTTCTAATTTTATTATTTTATTACTAGATATTACTTATATTCTAGCTTATAATAGTTTATCTAGGTATAATTTTAATAAGAAGGTAAGCGCGTTACTCTTCCTAAATCTATTTATATTAAGTAGTGAAATTTATAATACTTATCTATATAAGCCGTCTAATATATTACTCTATAATTTAGGTATAAAGAATTATTCCTAAATTCCTTAATTAAAAGTTTATTTAAAACCTTTTTTTAATAAGATTTTAATTATTTCTTAGAGTTATCTTATTATTAATCCTTTAACACGGAGGTATAAGGTTTAGAGTTATTTAATTTAAAGCGTAGCGCTTCTTCCTCTAATAATTTATTAATACTTAAATAGTCCTAGTTTAAGTCTCCTTTAATTCTTTATCCTTAATTAGGCTTTTCCTTTTAATCCTTATTATTATTATTAGAGTCTAGTTCTTTTAACTAATCTTAAATTTCCTTAAGTTATACTTTAATATACGCGATATTTCTTTCTTTCTTAATGACTTCCTTTCTTAATTTATTATATTATTACTAGAGTTCTCTAATATCTACCTTTAGCGTATTAAATATTATAAGTAGATTATATATAATCGTATTAAGCTCTTTATTATTATATTTTACTTTAGGTAAATCTTTTAAAGGTTTATTATTCTTAATCGGTACTCTTTATAATATATTTAATTAAGGTTATTTCACTATATTTTTTATCTTATAGTCCCTAATAATATAGCCTAGTTTATTATAGTTATAATAAAGTATTACTTTCTTACCCCCTTAATACTACTTCTTCCCCTTAAACTTATCTTTCTTTTATATAAAATCGAGCTTTATGGGTATTAATTTATAAGGATCTCTTAGGGCTTTTAACTTATTCTAGTAGCCTCTTATAAAGAATCCTAATTATCTTAATCTTATAATTCCGCTGTTATAGCGTTTCTCTATTACTTATTTATAGATTTTATTATTAATTTTAATTATAATTAATATAAGAGTCTCTAAGTTATTAATCTATACTTTAGTATATATTAATTCATTTTGAATAATATTTTTTAATCCTTATTAATATATTATTATAAGAGTATTATTATCCTACTTAATCTAGGTTAAATACTATTAAAATTAAGCTAAGTATTCTATAATTAACTTTTATTAAGCTAGATATTAGATAACCCGTATTATTATATTATTTTTATTAGAAGGTCTAAATACTCTTTAAATCTTAATACGGAAGCGTTTAAAGCTTTTTATCTACTACTTAAGCTCTTTATTATCTAAGTTATTAAGTTCTTCTAAGTATTATTTAAGAAAGGATATAGCCTACTTCTAAGCTCGCCCTCTTATATAGGTTATAATAAATATTAATTACTATTTATTTTAGATTACCTTTTTATTAAATTAGAAATATAGCTATATCTATATAAGTTAATCCTTAAGCTTATCTCTATCTCTATAATATAGATTAGGCTTAGTAACTTTAATATTATTATTATTAAGTAAAGGGCGATATATCCCTTACTTACTTAGGATAGGATTCCATCTTAAGGTATTTATCTTAAGGATATTTAAAGTATTATAACCCTATTATCTAAAGGTTAACTAGGGTCTAGGATTAATCTTATAAAGAGGAGTATTAAAGACTAAATAAGTAGGCTTTATATTAGATTAATTTAATATAACGTATTATATTTAATATCTAGGAGATAACTAAGTTTATAATATAAGTTAAGTATAAAGCTCCTATTTAAGCGGGAAAACATTACTATTATATAGATATAAGAAATAGTATATTAGTTAAGTTAGTATTAATACTCCTAATCTAATATTAGTAGATTAGCTACTAACTCGCTAATACTCCTATCTTAGTATTAGTGGATTAGCTACTAACTTACTAATTATAACGAGAAGTACTTCATCTAAGCGTAATATAAGAACTACTAGTTTAGCTTATAACACTACCTTACTTATAACTTAAAATCTAATATACATTATAATAAAATACTATGATTAAAATAATAGACTAGTATTAGGATATAATATAATATTTAAATATAAAAGTAATAATATAATATTTAAATCTAGAATTAACTTAAGTAGGTCTTCCTATCTAAAATTTATATTATTAAATATAATCCTTTTACCCCTTTTATTACTTTTATATAATATTAGATATATATATAATAGGTTTCTTAATAAGAAATTATTCTTATAATAATAATAAGTTTTAGACCTTAATAGAGGTATCTTAATAAAATAAGAATTAATATAAGGTATATTAATATAAAAGTAATAAGTATTAATTATAAAATTATATACCTTATTATTACTTTAGCTTAATAAGGATATTTCCTCTTAATAAATAGGAGTATCTATTAAGTTTATAATTACTTAAGATTAAAAATTATATTTATTCAAATAAATAATATATTTAAATCCCTTAAGACTATTCTTTTACCTTAGGAAAGAAATTGTTTATTTACTTAATTATTCCTACGTATTTATTATATCTAATATAATATATAACTATTTATAATATAAGTAATTAATTTTAATTTTAATATTTATAATTATAGCCTTACTTAATAGGTTATAAGATATATTAATTTTAATTTCTACTCCTTTTATAATAGGGATTATAGCTACCTTAGAAGTTATTATAATTATTATAATTAATATTATATCCCCCTTACTTTAATAACCCTTAAGCCTCTTAAGTAGAAGAGGGATAATTACTTACTTTAATTATTAAGGTAGTTATAATTAATTATTTATTAGGTATTAATTAAGGCGTAGTAATTTATACTCAATTAATAGTTTTATCTTATAATAGATTATATAGTTAATATCCTATATATTAGTATCCTCCTTAATAGTAATTATTATTATAATTTAATGAATAGCTATTTTAATACCTATCTTAAAAGCCTTAGTATACCTATTAATAATAATTATTATAAAAATAGGCTAACCTCTTATATTTATTTTAAATTAGTAGGGTATTTACTTATAATTATTAATTATTTAATTACTTTATATAGTTATTAATATTAAAATAATAGTAATTATTTATAACTTTTTATAAATTATACTTAGCTTTTAACTCTTTAATAAAGTCCTAGAATATAATAATCTTTATAAGTAAAATTATAATTAATTAGACATTAATATCTAGTTAATTTTAAGCCTAGGTTAATTAAATATTAATATCCTTTATACTAGTTATTATAATATATAATTAGATAGTTTATAAATATACTTATAAGTCTTTATCTTAATACACGTTAATAATAAAGTATTTCTCCCTATTTAATTAATTAAATACTTTAGGTATTAATATTTTAAACCTTAATATTAATTAATTAATAAAATCTATTAATAATATTCTATAAGATACGTCTATAAGGTAGTAAAAGGATGTATTAGTAGGAAGGTAGAAAGCCTATCTAAGTACTAAGGTACTAGGCCTAATCTAGATAGTAGCCTGTTAAGCTAAGTAATACGCTAAGATATTAGTCTTTAGTAATAGCTATAATAGTTACTAATAAATAAATAAAGCTATCGCCCTAATAGTAGAGGTATAAGTTATAGGTATAAAAGTAAAAATAGATTAATTAGAAGCTTATAAATTATATAGCGCTTAAAGTAAATTATACTAATAATAAGATCCTTCTTTAAGTAAGTCTATTAATTCTAATAATAGGCCTATTTACCTCCTTATATTACCTTATTAGTTCCTCTGTATTAGGTAATTAATAGTTAGGTATTTATATATTATCTTTAGGATTATATCCTAACTACTATACTAAGTACTAGGTTAACTAATCTTAATCCTAGTGTATTTAATACTTTTATAATAGGCGTTTAATCTTATATTCTATCTCGCTGTCTACTACTACCGGTGGCGTTAGTAAATAATATTATTAATATAGGTTATCTACTAGGTTAATAGCTAGTTTAAGATATATAATTAAGATTACGTCGTAGATTTATATAATATTAGGTAGTTATAGCTTATAAGTAAGATAGCTAACTTGTTTTAAGACCTTAAATAGTTCTATAAACTACTATTTAAGCTTCTTAAAGGAGATACTAGGCACGCGGTACCCCTAGTATAGGCGGAGGTTAACTAAGTTACTAATATTAAAGAACTTAGCCTTATACCTAGAATTATAATAGTCTTTTATACGTAGTAAGGTAAATATAATAATATCTTTTATATTAATAAGAGATAGATAATACTTAAATATTACTACTAGTACTATTCGTCTAGTAGGAGGTACTAGTAAAGGCTATATAGTAGGAGGTACTAGTATAGAGTCTTAAAGAGGTAGAGGTATAGTAATTATAGGTAGTACTAGCGTAGGCTATAATAAGACCCTTATTTACTATCTTATTATAATATTTACTTATACCTTATCTACTTTATTATTATTATTATTAGAAGGCTTTAGTAAGTCTAATACCTCCCTTATTCTAAAGCTATATAAGACCTCTGTTAGAGTCTTATTTATTAAATTATATTTTATAGAATTATTTAAGGTAGCTAATATCCTTAGGAGGATTAATAGCTACTAGTTCTTATACTTAATAGTAGTAATATAATATTATAAGGCGATCTTAGTAGTTTAATTAGATTATTCTAACTACCTATCTATCTAAGGATACTAGGTAGTTAAGTAGAGTAAATTAACTTTTAAGTAATTAAAGATTTACTACTATAATTTACTTATAAACTTGCGGTTATAATTTAATATTATTATATAAGGTAAATCCTAGTTAATCTTAGCTAGCTTATTAAGTAACTTAATTACCTAGTATTTAATATTTTATATTAACTTACCTAGAATAAGGGTAACTACCTTAGATAGCTTATACGTAGTTAATATAATATAGTTAAAGCCTTTAATAGTTATAAGAAGTACTAAGATAAAATTAATAGTAATAGTATAAAATAGGTAAATAGGTATTAAGATTAGTTATAATAAGCTATATAGCTAATATTATAATATCTAGTTTAATTAATAGTAAGGATAATATTAAATAAACTTATAAAGCTTCTTAGATATATTATAAATATATAGACCTTTTATTAGCCTCTTATATATACTAGCGTAGCCTAGATATCCTAACTTATTATATATTAACTTAAATACCTCTACTTTTATAGTAGATAGTATATATAGGCGTAAGCTGAATTTATTATTATTAAAATATAGAATTCTATTAATAATCTTATATACTAGCTTTACTATATTATCCTTATTAAGGTCCTTATTTTACTAGACTATCTCTATTACTTAGGCCTATTAAGGCTCTTAATACCTAGTAATAAAATATTCCTATAAGTCTTAACTTATTTCTACTAGATTAACTAGGAAGTATTTTATAGATAAGGTATTAAGTTCGCCTTCTAAGTCTTAATTAAGATAGTATTTATAACTTACTAACCTTAATAAGGTATTAAGTATAATATTTACCTTACTAAGCTTATAATAAATATTAAGATAAAACTATTATAGATATTTAGATACTTTAATAAGTTAAAGATTAAGCTTTTTAATTAAGATTATATTTAAGCTTATTTACCTAATAATTAAGACTATTATTAAATAGTTAATATAGATAATAATTATTAACTTATAAGTTACCTTAATTATATAATATATCTTCTTAATAACCTAGATAAGGCTTACTACCTTAAGTTTAATAGGTTAATACCTAGTCTTAGCGTTATTAAGTAAACGGCTAAGGAATAGATTTAATTATTATAACTTCTACTTTAGAAAATCTTCTATAACTATTAATATTATAGATATTAAACTAGGATACTCTATATTATAATCTACGTCTTTGATTATATAATAGATAACTACTTCGTAGCTAAATTCTTTACTAGTATCTAGGTTTATAAATAGTTACTACTATTTATTAAAATAATAAAGAATATTTAGTAAGGTAGAAAGCTTCTATAACTAATTAAAGGTATTTAATTCTCTTAATATAAGTATTATTATTTATAATCTACTAGCTACTTTTTTATATATATTATCCCTAATATTAATAATTAACTTTCTAAGTAAAGTCTTATATTATAATAGAGGCTTTATAATAGTAGTATATAATACTATATACTACTAATTATAGCCTATTATATTAAGGTATTTTTTAAGCGTAGCGAGTATATTAGGAAATAAAAGTATAGTAATAGTAATAAGCTTCTTAGCTATTATAGATAGTCTAAGAGTATCTACCTTCTATCTAAGTAAATAGATAGATAAGTAGCCTAAGAAAGATTTCTTAAGAGAGAGATAGATATTAAGAATATTAAGAATATTAAAGATTTATTAAAAGTACTTAATATACCTTTTAAGTAATATAAAGAAGATTATAATATTATTAATATATATCTTATAAAAGTAGTAGAAGTCTCTTAATATAATATTAATTATATATTAAATATAAGTTAGTAAGTTATAAAAGCCTATAATAAAGACCTTAGATATCTCTTAGCCTTTATATAAAGTAATAGTAAGATAATATTTATAATCTTATTTAACCTACTATTAATAGAAGAAGCTTCTAATATTTATTATAGATATATAGAGAGTATTATATAGTAGGATAAGTATTTTAGATTATAATAGGACTAAGTAAGTATCTAGTATAATAATTTTATTTAAGGTATAAATATTAATAATAATTCTACCTTTTAAGTTATCTAATATATTTTTCTAGATAATAAAATAAGGAAATAAGAATAGAGTAGAGGTAATTATCTATTCTAGCCTACCTTATAAGTAAAGCTTATTAAACTCCTAATTAATAATATCTTTATCTTATTAATTAAGTAGATATACGCGTACTTAGCTTAATTTATATAGATCCTCTTAATTATTAAGTAATAAGATCTCTATATACTATTCTTTAGGTATACCTACTATATTACTAATATCTTTCTAAAGGTTAGGAAATTTATCTATTATAATAGTAATTAAGGTAGCTATAGTAGTTAAGGCTATTAATTATAATAGGCTTCTATAGATAGTAATACCTATAGGGTAAGTAATTTCTAAAGGTATATTAAGGGCCTTATTACTACTTACCTATAGAAGGATTATAGTAGTAGTAAAGGCTATTATAATAGTAAGAAGAGTATATATACTAAATTATACCTAGTAAGAAGACTTAGTAGGCGGTTTATTTATTAGTATCTTATTATCTAGGTTTACTAGAAAGTAACTAGTAAGCTTATACTTAGCGACCTAACTAAGTACTTAATAACGTATAAGAATTATTAGTATATTAATATTATTATAGATGAAAATATAAGATATACTTATATTAATAATATAGGTATAAGGTAAAAGAGTATCTAAAGCTTTAAGTTTAAAGATAAAGTTATAATCCTAAGGTAAATAAAGTAGGCGCTAATAATTACTAGTAATAAATATAGTATAATTAATATAAGATAGTATTATAATATATACCTTAATAAATATAAAGGTATTAATATAAGGACTATATATTATAATTATAACTAGTATCTTAATATTCTAATAGGATCCTAGTTTTATAATATAATTATTAAAGTTTATAACTATTTATTCTAGCTTTAAAATATTAATAGTAATAAGAGCTTTTATTAAAAGATTATTAATAATATAGAACTCTTAGCTTATAATAGTAGTCCTAGCTTTACTAGAGCTATTAAAGCTTTTAAAATATATAGGTACCTTAATAAACTTACTAGTATTATACTTCTTATTACTAATATCTTTTATAGTTATAAGAGTAGGTATTTACTTTATTAAAGCCTTTAGTTATAAGGTAAATAAGAAGCTCTAATTAATTAAGCTTACTTAAGCCCTAATATTAGTATAAATATTATACTTAATACTATTTATTAAGAAGGTAATAGGAATAGTAATATAATAGTAATCCTAAAAGCTATAACCTTTAATAGTAATATTAATAGAATTAAACTATATAATAGATTTATTATTAATATTATTAATAGCCTTATAGAATTTACTTAAGTAAGGTATATAGTTAGAGCGTAAATAATAATATAAGGTATTATTTAACTTAAAGTTTAAAGTATATAAATAATAAGTATACTTAGTAGCTTCTAATCTCTTTAAGTTAATAAAATAACTTTTAATAGTATCTTCTTTATTACTACTACTAGTAACCTTAATAGAGGCTTCTATAGGATCTATCTATTAATCTACTTAAGATTATTAGACCCCTTAGTAGTATCCTTCCTTATATACCTTATACTATCCTTACTTATTAAGGATCTTATTCTACTTATTCTCTACCTTATCTTTAGTACTTACCTAATAGATATAATTATTATAAGGATATTAACTAGTATTTACTTAAAAAGGCTTATAATAGGAATTATTATAATTTAGCTACCTATTCTATTATAATATTAAGGTTTTAGGAGATATATTTATATTTCCGCTAATAATCTAAAGTTATTAATAACTACTAGGAAGGATCTATACCTATATACTTTACTACTATACTTTATTATTATTATAATTTTATAAATTAAAGGCTAAATTATTAAAATTAAATAATTTACTCTTATAAGGATTTAATAGACTATTATATCTATTAGAATCTTAATTATACTAAAACAAATTTAAATTAAAAGGATAATTAAAATTAGGATTAGGAGTATACTAACCTTATTTACTTATTAAAGGCTTTTATAATTATTATTTACCTTAAATTAAGGGCCTTAATTTATTATACTTATTATAGATATTAAATTAAATATCCTTCTAATAATATAGCTTATTAAGTAGACTACTAATAGTAAATATATTAATAAGATAAGGTAAGTTTTACTTTAATTTACTATTTATATATTTATACTCGAGTAAAACTTAAGCTACCTCTATAAAGGTAATACTAGTATTCTTATTATTAAGTATAATAGTATTAATATAATCCGCTAGATCTTAATAATTTCTAGTATCCTTTAAAGTATAATATATTACCTTAAGTAAAGATAGTAATTTATTAGGTATATAGAATCTTACCTTAAGACTTTTATATTACTAGTTAATACTATTAGGATTATTCTATAGTCTAGAGTAGGTAAGGTTATCTAATTAGTTAATATACTATTTATTAATAGTATTAAGTAGATAGCTATTAATATCTTATCTTAAGATAGATAGGTTAATAATAAAAGCCTTTACTTAAAGGTAATTAATAAAGTTAAAGATATTACAATAAATATTATAATTATCTTTTACCTTGATAGGTATAGCTTATAAATTAGGATTAAAGTATCTTATATCTTTAGGTTAAAAGGTAGCTAGTTTAAGACCTTATTATACTGTTATAGTAGTAGTAGTAGCTACTAGTTACTAACTAGCTATAGCTTATATCTAATTAAAGATATTTATAGCCTTAGTAATAATAGATAATATTTCCCTGTATTAGGTATTTAAGAAGGAAGTAGTAGCTATATTAAGTATTAGAATACTAGTATTAAAGGCTTCCGTAGCTAGTAAGCTAGTGTTAAATAATATTAGTATAGGCTTAAACTTAGGTAGTATAATATATACCTACTTAAGATTAATACGCTAGGTTTAGATATTAATATTAAAGTAATATTTATTAATAACCTACTCTAATAGGTATTATACTATAGTAATAGGTAAAGCTATTACCCTAGTCTACTATCTTATAATTTTAGATAATTCTAGGGTTTTATTATCCTTATTAAGAGGGTAGTCTAATAGCCTTAAGTAGTTAATTATTAAGTATCTTAAAGTATAATAAGAGTTTATTAAAAGATCTCTTACTATTAAATTACTACTCTTAATAAATAAGTTAATCTAATATACTTAATAGATTACCTAGTTAATAGTTACTTAATCCGCTAGCTTACTATTTAATAGGTAAGTAAGCTTATATTAATAAGGTAAGTAAAGTAAGAGGTAATTACCTTATTAAGAATAATAATATCTTAACAGGGAAAGTACTACCTTTACTTAATAAAATTAAAGAAATCCCTTAACTATTTAATTAATAAGTAAGAGTATATAAATATTAAGGACGTTAATAGCTAAAGGCTTTAATAGTATATAAGGTATTAACTACTATAAAGTCTTTTATAAATAACTTAAATAAGAGCTGAATAATATAGGGATAATAACGAGTAGAAGACTATTAGCTTAGTAGGACTAGTACTATAAGGCTAGTACCTCTAGAGCTAGCGTTCTTATTAATATATAGTATAGTACTTAGTAATATAGAATAAAATCCTTAGTAGTATTACTACTACTTATAAGGTACGTCTATAAGGTAGTAAAAGGATATATTAGTAGGAAGGTAGAAAGCCTTCCTAAGTACTAAGGTACTAGGCCTAATCTAGATAGTAGCCCGTTAGACTAAGTAATACGCTAAGATATTAGTCTTTAATAATAGCTATAATATATTGCTTAAAAAGCTTATTATTTAAAATTATTAATTTCCTTTGAATACTAGTTTAAGGTTATATCCTTAAGGTATATAATAAGATTCTCTTTTATATTAATTTCTCTAACTAATATTATATAATTATATATTTACTTATTAAAAGTATATACCTTATAAAAAATAATTTCTTTATAAGTATATATTATATCTCTTAAGTTATATAACTTAAATAGATTTAAATAGAATAATCTTATATCTTATATATTAAATTTTAATTAATTATTACCTTTAATACTATTAATACCTAATAGATTAAATAGGCTAGGATTACCTTATAATTTAAGATTATTAAGCGGCCTTTAGGGGCTAGTAGGCCTATTAATACTTACTTCCTTATATATAAGCCTTTTAAGATTATCTATATTAATAATAATAATATAATCTCTTATATTAGGTATATTAGACTTTATCTTATATTTAATAATAATACTTAATTTAAAGACTATTAAATTTTAGTCTTAAGTAGGTATAATAATATATAATTAAAAAATCTTAAGATAAATAGCCTTAACTTGTACTTTAAAGAATTAATCCTTATAAATAGCTTAAATTTATTATATTAAAGAGTCCTTTATAAGGTTAATTATTTAATATTATTATTAATTATTTTATTAAGACCTTGATAAGGCTAGTAGATTTAAATTAAAAGCCTAAGTCTCTATTAATCTTAATATACCTTATTAAGAAATTTCTTATAAGTTTAAATTATAATTTAAAATATAAGAGGTAGTTTTTATTTAAATAGCCTTATTAAGTTCTAATTTTATTAAAATTAGGAAGTAGCTAGGTAGTTTTACTTTAATTTCTATTAACTTAAATAAAGTTAAATTATATTTATATTTTTAAGGGGTATTTTTTATTTATATAACCTTATTAGGCTTTAATCCTATTAAATTTAATAAGTAGTTAAGTTATTATAATATAGCTAGCTTTTAATTAAAGGGCGGATATGTTTTATAAAAGATAAATATTAATACCTTAATAAAAGTAATAGAAATTAAGGATACCTTTTAAGGGGCTTAAATAAATATAAGTAATAAAGAGTAAGGGATAATAGGATTAAAAGCTAGTCTTAATTAAAAACTCTCTTTAATATCTTCTTCCTTAATTATCTTAAGTATTAAGGTAAAGTTTTTAACTTAAGCTACCTCCTTAAAAATTAAATAGGTAACTTCTTATATATTAATAATAAAATCTTTAATTATTAATTAAAATACTAGCTTATTAATAACTTAATTAAAAGATTAAATTAATAATTTTAATAATTTAATTTTAAAGTAAGTATAAGCTATCTTAGCTAATAAATCCTAAGGTTTAATAAATAATTATCCTAATTAAGGGAAGGTAATTATAATCTTATAAATAAATTAATATATCTTCTCTAATATTATATTAATTTATAAATATCCTATTTTAATAAAGGTATCTAATTAAAAAGTAAAAATAATAGTATTCTCTTTTAATATAAATTATAAAGAAGCTATTATATAAGTTATTTATTAATATTAAAAATAAGTCTACTCCTTAATAAAGTAGAGTAACTTATAAATAAATAATTAAGGTAAAAGTAAAATAAAATAATAATAATAAAAGATAATTAATAATAATAAAAAATAGGTTATTATTACTATCCTTAGAATTATAATAAATTTCTCTATTAGAAGGTAGTATATTAATCTTATAAATAAGGAGATTATAATAGATTTAATTAGGCTTATCTTTACTTCTAAGAAGATTAATTTTCTTAATAAAGGATAAAAATAGCTAATTAAATAAATTTAATTAGGATTAAATAGATATCTTATTTAAAAAGTTATCTAATATTATAAATTAATAAGGTAGGATTTAGATATATTATTATTATTTAAATAAAGTAAAATCTAATCTAATTTAATTAATATAAGATAGTAAACTTAATAATTATAAAAATACCTAGTTTATTAATAGAGGACTCCTAGTTTATACCTCCTATTAGATTATCCTTAACCTATTAGGATAATATATAAAGGTATTACTACTAAATATAATAAAATATATCTAAAATAAGTAATATAAGATAAATAGTACTAAGGTAAAAGTAGTATATAAAGGCTTACCTTACTATATAATAAAGTAGGACCTTATATCTTAATAAGCTAAGCTATATATAGTATAGCGTTATAAGGCGTATAAGGTAATAGCTATTTTATAATAGTATCCTCTTTATTTATATAATTAATAGTATCCTTACCTATTATATCTACTAAGACGTAATTAATAGGGCTAGATTTAAGTAATTCCTTATAAATAAGGTACTCTTATATTATAACCTATCTCTTATACTAAGATTAATCCTATTTATAGATAATTACTATAAGGTACGTTTATAAGGTAGTAAGAAGATATATTACTAGAAAGGTAGAAAGCCTACCTAAGTACTAATAACTAGGCCTAATCTAGCTAGTAGCGCTTTAGGCTAAGTAATATACTAAGATATAAAGTCTTTAGTAATAGCTATAATAGTTACTAATAAATCAATAAAGCTATTATCCTAATAGTAAAGGTATATACTATATATATATAAGCAAAAACTAACTAATTAGAATCACTTAAAGTATATTACGTCCTAAGCGAAATTTACTAATAATAACAAGGTCCTTTATAAGGCAAATATAATTCTAATAGTAGGCCTATTTACTACCTTATACTACCTTATCAAGTTAGCTATATTAGGTAGATAATACTCTAGTATCTATATATTATCCTCTAGCCTATACTTAAGCTATCTAATAAAGTACTAAGTAAACTAGTTATATCCCTTATAAATCTACCTCTTCTTAAGTAACTTCTTAACCTTATACTTAATTTTACTATTAATAATAACTAGAGGGATAAGTAAATACTATTAATAATAGGGATTATCTATTAGATTAATAGCTAGTTTAAGATATATAATTAAGATAATATTATATATATATATAATATTAGGTAGTTATAGCTTATATATATAGTAGCTAATTTATTTAAGGACCTTATATAGTCTTATAAACTACTAGCTAATCTTCTTTAATATTATACTAAGTACTTAATATCCTTAATATAAATATATATTAACTAAGTCTCTAATATTAAAGAATTTCACTATATACCTAGAATTATAATAGTCTTTTATTTATAGTAAGGTAAATATAATAGTATCTTTTATATTAATAAGAGAGGGGTAATACTTAGTTATTACTACTAGTACCTTATAAGCTTTAGTAGTAGTAGGAGGTACTAGTAGAGGTTATATAATAGGTAGTAATAGTAATAGCGTAGCCTATTATAATAAGGCCCTTATTATAATATTTACCTTATTATTAGAAGGCTTTAGTAGGTCTAAGGCTTCTCTTATCTAAAAACTATATAAGACTTTTATAAGGGTCTTATTTATAAAGCTATACTTAATAGAATTATTTAAGGTAGCTATTATTCTTAGGAGGATAGATAGCTACTAATTCTTATACTTAATAATAGAGATATAATATTATAAGGTAATTTTAGCTATTTAATTTAACTACTTTAACTAACTATTAATCTAAGGGTATTAAGCTATAAAATAAAGTAAATTAACCTTTAAGTAATAGAAGATTTATTACTATATATTACTAATAAACTTTCTATCCCTATTTAATATTATTATTTATAATAAATCCTAATTAATTTTAATAAATTTATTAACTAGCTTAATTACCTAGTCCTTAACTACCTATATTAATTTACCTAGAATAAGGATAACTACCTTAGATATCTTATATATAATTAATATAATACTATTAAAGCCTTTAGTAATTATAGGAAGTACTAAGATAAAATTAATAGTAATTATATAAAATAGGTAAATAGGTATTAGGATTAGCTATAATAAGTTATATAATTAATATTATAATATCTAATTTAACTAGTAGTAAGGATAGTATTAAATAAACTTATATAACTTTTTAAATATATTATAGATATATAGACCTTCTATTAGCCTCTTATAAGTATAGGCGTAGCCTAAATACTCTATCTTATTATATATAAGCTTAAATATTTCTACTTCTATAATAGATAATATATAAAGGTATAAGCTAAATTTATTATCCTTAAAATATAGAATTCTATTAATAATCTTATATACTAGCTTTATTATATTCTTACTAAGATCCTTATTATCCTTAATTATTTCTATAACTTAAGCCTATTAAGGCTTTTAATACCCCTTAATAAGATATTTATAAAAGGATTAACTTATTTCTATAAAATTAATTAGGAAGTATTTTATAAATAAGGTGTTAAGTTTACCTTCTAACTCCTAATTTAAATAATATTTATAACTTACTAGCCTTAATAAGGTATCTAGTATAATATTTACTTTACTAGGCTTATAATAGATATTAAGATAAAACTATTATAAGTATTCTAATACCTTAATAAGTTAGAGGTTAAGCTTTTTAATTAAGACTATATTTAAGCTAGTTTACCTTATAATTATAATTATAGTTAAATAATTAATATAGATTATTATTATTAGCTTATAAATTACTTTAATTATATATTATATCTTCTTAATAATCTAGATAAGACCTATTACCTTAAGCTTAGTTAGCTAGTACCTAGTCTTAATATTAGTAAGTAAACAGCTAAGGAATAGGATTAGCTACTAGGACTTCTACTTAGGAAAGTCTTTTATAGATAACGCTATTAAACTAAGGCCTTATTAATCTTCTTTAATATAATATATAATAACTTTATAGCCGAATTCCTTACTTATATCTAGATCTATAAATATTTATCGCTTTTTAATTAAAATAGTTAAGAATACCTAGTAAGGTAAATACTTTCTATAACTAATTAAAGGTATTTAATTCTTTTAGTATAAGTACTATTATATATAGTCTATCTACTACCTTTTTATATATATTACCCTTAATATTAATTATTAACTTCCTAAGTAAAGTCTTATACTATAATAAAGGCTTTATAATAGTAGTATAAAAGGCTATATATTATTAATTATAGCCTATTATACCTAGATATTTCTCTAATATAGTAAGGGTATCTAAAAATACTAGTATAGTAATTACCGTTAGCTTTTTAACTATAGTAGATAGACTAAGGGTATTTATCCTTTACCTAAGTAAATAGATTAAAGGATATTCTAAGAAGGACTTCTTAGGTAATAAGTAAATATTACTCTTATTAAGAGTACTAAATACCTAGTAGAGGTATTAGATATACTTTTCTAAGGAGGTAGAAAAGATTATAATATTATTAATATAAGCCTAATAGAAATAATAGAAGTCTCTTAATATAATATTAATATAATATTAGATATAAGCTAATAAGTTATAAAAGCTTATAATAGGAACCTTAAATATCTCTTAGCCTTTATATAAGGTAATAGTAAGGTAATATCTATAATCTTACTTAATCTATTATTAGTAGAAAAAGCTTATTATATTAATAATTAAAATATATAATATATCTTATAATAAGGTAAGTATTTTAGATTAATAGGATAGGATAGGTATTTAATATAATAATCTTATTTAAGGTATAAATATTTATAATAACTCTATCCTTAGGTCCTAAGTCTAGTATATTTTTCTATATTATAAAATAAGGAAATAAAAATAGTATAAAGGAAGTTATCTATTCTAGTCTATTTTATATATAGAGCTTATTAAACTCTTAATTAATAATATCTTTATCTTATTAATTAAGTAGATATACGCGTACCTAGCCTAGTTTATAAAGATCCTCTTAATTATTAAGTAATAGGATCTTTATATATTATTCTTTAGATATACCTACTATATTATTAGTATCTTTCTAAAGATTAGGAAATTCATCTATTATAGTAGTAATTAAGGTAGTTATAATAGTTAAGGCTATTAATTATAATAGGCTTCTATAGATAGTAATACCTATAGGATAAGCTATTTTAGTAGGTGTATTAAAGTCCTTATTACCTACTTTAAAAGTTATTAAAGTAATTATAGTAGTAATAAAGGCTATTATAGTAGTAAGTATAATATATATTCTAAAGCGTATTAAATAAGATATTTTAGTAGGAGGTTTACTTACTAATATCTTATTATTAGGATTTACTAGGAAGTAACTAGTAAGCTTATACTTAGCTACCTTATTAAGTACCTAATAATAAGTAAGTATAATAGGTTTATTAGTATTATTATAGATAAATATATAAGATATATTAATATCTATAATATAGGTATATAAGGAGAGTATATCTAATATATCTAACTTAAAGATAAAATCTTAGTCTTAAGGTAGATAGAGTTAATAATAGTAAGTACTTAAGATAGATATAATATAATTAGTATAAGGCGGTATTATAATATATATCTTAATAAATACTAAGGTACTAATATAAGGGTTATATATTATAATAATAATTAGTACCTTAATATTCTAATAAAACTCTAACTTTATAATATTATTATTAAAGTTAATAATTATTTACTTAGGCTTTAAGATATTAACTATAATAAGAGCCTTTACTAAAAGGTTATTAATAATATAAAACTTATAATTTATAATAGTAGTTCTAGCCTTACTAGAGCTATTAAAGCCTTTAAAGTATATTAATACCTTAATAAATTTATTAATATTATACTTCTTATTATTAATACCTTTTATAGTTATAAGGATAGGTATTTACTTTATTAAAGCCTTTAGATATAAGGTAAGTAAAAAGCTTTAATTAATTAAGCTTACTTAGGCCTTAGTATTAATATAAATATTATACTTAACACTATTTATTATAAAGGTAATAGGAATAGTAATATAATAATAGCTTTAAAAGTTATAGCCTTTAATAATAATATTTATAAAGTTAGATTATATAATAGTTTTACTATTAATATTATTAATAGTCTTATAGGATTTACTTATATAAAGTAAATAGCTAGAGTATATATAATAATATAAAATATTATTTAATTTAAAGCTAGAATTATATAAGTAGTAAGTATACTTAGCTACTTCTACTCTTAGGTTAATAAAATAACTTTTAATAATAACTTTTTTATTACCTTTATTAAAACCCTTACTAGAGCCTTTTATAACTTAATTAGCTAGTTAATTTACTTAAGATTTATAGATACCTTAATAATATCCCTTTTTATATATATTATATTATCTTTATTTATTTATTAAGGGTCTTATTATCCTCCTTTATTTTATCTTTAGTACTTACCTAGTAGGCCTAATTATTATAAGGAGATTAGCTAGGATTTACTTAAAAAGGCTAATAGTAGGAATTATTATAATTTTACCTACTATCTTATAAAGCCTTTAATAATATTAAGGTCTTAAGAGATATATTTATATTTCCGCTAGTAATCTATAGCTATTAACGCCTATTAGAGAGGATTTATACTTATATGTTTTACTATTATAATTTATTATTACTATAATTCTAGGAGTTAAAAGCGGGATTATTATATAATTTATTATTATAAGGATTTAATAGACTATTATAAGGCTTTAAGGTCCTACTATATCTACTAGATCCTTAGTTACGCTAATATAGATTTAAACTAAAAGGTTAATAATTAAGATTAAAATTAAAATTAAAAGTATACTAACCTTATTTACTAGCTTATAGCTATTACTATTTACCTTAAATTAAGGGCCTTAACTTAGGCTTCCTATAAATATTAAACTAAATATCTTTTTAATAGTATAGCTTAGTAAGTAGACTACTAATAGTAGATATCTTAGATAAATAAGGTATATCTTATCTTAATTTACTATTTATATATTTATATATAAGTAAGACTTAGGCTATATCTATTAGAGTAATACTAGCGTTTTTATTATTAAAAATAATAGTATTAATATAGTCTATAAGATCTTAATAATTTCTAGTATCTTTTATAATATAATAAATTACCTTAAGTAAAGATAATAATTTATTAAGGGAGTTATAAAATCTTATTTTAAGACTTTAATATTACTAGTTAACGCTATTAGGATTATTTTGTAGCTTAGAGTAGGTAAGGTTATTTAATTAATTAATATATTATCTATTAGTAATCCTAAGTAAATAACTATTAATATTTTACCTTAAAATAGCTAGGTTAATAATAGAAGCCTTTACTTATAAATAATTAATAAAGCTAAATATATTATAATATATATTATAATTATCTTTTACCTTAATAGGTATAATTTATAAATTAGGATTAAAATATCCTATATCTCTTAGCTAGAAGGTAGTTAATCTAAAACCTTATTATATTATTATAATAATAATAGCTACTACTATTAATTAACTATTTACTTAGCTAGCTATAGTATATATCTAGCTGAAGATATTTATAGCCTATATAATAATAGTAGCTATCTTATACTATTAGGCCTCTAAGAAGAAGGTAGTAGTTATATTAGGTACTAGCGTACTAGTATTAGAGTTATTAGAGCCTTTAGTAGTAAATATAATAAGTATAGGTTTAAAATCTACTAATATAATATATACCTACTTAAAATTAATTTACTAGGTTTAAATATTAATATTAAAGTAGTATTTATTAATAACCTACTCTAATAGATATCTTACTATAGTAGTAGGTAATAATATTATCCTAATTTACTATTTAATAAATAATTTTAGGATTTTATTATCTTTATTAAGAGGGTAGTCTACTAATTATAAGTAGTTAATTATTAGATATCTTAAGATATAATAAGAGTTTACTAAGAGGTCTCTTACTATTAAGTTACTACTTTTAATAAATAAATTAATCTAATATACTTAATAGACTACTTAGTCTAGGACTACCTAGCCTATAACTAGCTTATTAGCTAGGCGGGTAGGCCTAATAAGGAGGTAAGTAAAAAGGTAGGAGGTAGTTACCTTATTAAGATAATAATATCTTAGTAGGGAAATCCCTACCTTTTACTTAGTAAAATTAAAGAAATCCCTTAACTATTTAGTTAATAAATAAGGATATATAGGTATTAAGGATATTATTAGCGGAAGGCTTTAACTATATATAAGGTATTAAGTACTATAAAGTCTTTAATAGGCGTACTAAATAAGTATTAAATAGATTAAGGATATAATAGTAAGCGGAAGACTAATAAATTAATAGGACTAGTACTATAAGGCTAGTACCGCTAGGGCTAGCGTTCTTATTAATATATAGTATAGTACTTAGTAACCTAGAATAAGATCTTCTATAGTATTACTACTACTTATAAGGTATATTTATAAGGTGGTAAGAAGATATATTACTAGAAAGGTAGAAAGCCTACTTAAGTATTAATATACTAGGCCTAATCTAGCTAGTAGCCCTTTAGGTCAAGTAATACGCTAAGATATAAAGTCTTTAGTAATAGTTATAACAATTACTCTACTTATTATATAAAAGAAGTTTAAGGGCTATATAATAATACTAATATCCTTCTTTAATATCTTCTACCTTACTCCCTTAATCTTAATCTAATTAATGAGCTTTTCTTAATAATAAAGGCCTAGTTAAAGTAATATAATACACTCTTAAAGAAGGTAAGCTTTAAGTAGCTATTATATATAATAATTAAAGCCTATAATTATAAGAGGTTTACTAAGGGTTATTTTAAGTACTTAGGCTATTAAATAAGATTATATAAAGAGTTATAAGATAATAATAATAATAAGAAAGAAGGTAAAAATATTAAGATATTAAATTAATAAATAAAGAAGCTTAAAAATTAAACTTTTAAGCTATATCTTTAATATTTTATATATATTTTATTTATATAAATTTAAAACCTCTATTAATTTTATTAATTTTTATATTATTCTTAAGCGTATACTTAATTTAATAATTTATACTACTTATATATAAATTAAGAATATTTAATATTTTATTAAAATAATATAATAAAAATTAAAACTTTTAATAATAGACCTTAAATAGGTATTCTTAATACTAAAAGACCTTAAATATAAGCTTTTACTGTTAAATCTTAATAAATATATATTTCTTTAAATATCTTCTTATATAACTTATATACTATCTTTATTATTATCCTCCTTATTCTTTTTATCCTTAATAATAAGGATAGCCTCTACTAAGTTATCTAATAGGTTATATTCCCTAATAGTAATAAGGGGTATTATCTTAACTATTTAAAACCTTATACTTCTAGAAAGTTATTTATTAAAGCTTATAAAAATCCTAATTTCTTACTAATCTAACCTCTTAAATTTTTATATATTAATTACTTTATATATCTTATTTATAACCTAATTATATACTTTTATAATCTATCTTTATTTATTATAATTCTTATTTATAAATTAAGTAAAGAAGCTCTTCTATATATATACTAGGTTATTAAGTATATATATTAAACTACTTTAAACCTCTAGTTATTAATAATCTTTTATAATCCTTAAGTATAATAGGAGCTTTAAAAGCTTAGGCTTCTAAAGAGGAGGTATATTAAGAGGAAGATCTTTATATTAATAAAGTAATTAAAGTAGTTAAACTAGCTATATTAATACTTATTAATAAAGCGAGTATAAATATTAAAATTAAGGTATTACTTAAGTTATTAATATAAACCTTAAATATTATAATAAGAATATTAAAGTTATTTATCCTAGAAATATATTAAAAGGATTCTATTATAAAGTAGCTAATATTAGGATTATTATAATAATTACTTTAATCTTAATCTTAGCCTTAGCTTTATTAATAATTTAATAAATCTTCTTAAGCTAATAAATAAAGTCTTCTAATAAGTTTTTAATAGTAACGTCTTTATATCTTAGCTTATTAGAGCTTAAAGTAATACTTTATATCTTAATAGCCTAATTAATTAATTAATAATATATACCTCCCTTGTTATAAGATTACTAATATTAATATATATAATTTTAATATTTTATACTATTATAAAGATATTATTTTATAAGGGCCTTATTCTTCCTATTATACTTATTCTTAATCTTATATTTCTTTTTATACTTCTCCTTTTACTTAATAATTACTATTTTATAATAGATTTATCTCTTAGCCTTCTTCTTCTTCTTATTCTTCTTCGCCTTTTTAATAGGCGTATTAGATAAATCTAAGTTAAATATTAATATTAAGGATATAAATATTAATCTATTACTATTTAAGGATAATATAGAGTATTAATACTTATTTATAATCTCTTCCTTATTATCCTTAGAGCCTCCTTCTAATCTTAATTCCTTAATTATATTAAAAGTAAGGGTAATAATAATAATAATATCTTTTCTCTTTTTATTAACCTATTATTTTATAATTACCTTAATATCCTCTTATTTATTAGAGTTATAATAGTAACCTTTACTATTCTTTTAATTATTAAAGTAAGATATAATTATATAAACCTCTCTTAATATTATCTTATAATCCTTATTACTTACCTTTATTTTTACCTCCTTAATTATATTATCTATTAAGAGGTTATAATTAAATTTAATAATAGGTTTTATTCCTAGTAATATCTCCTTCTCCTTCTAAGATATAAATTAATTTATAATATATAAATTAGATAAGATTATAAGAGGTAAAGAAGGCTCCTAATTAGACTAACTATTAAGTTAGGATTTAATTCTAACTTATAATATTAACTCGCCTAGCCTTTTAATATATTACTATTAATAGTATACTTCATAATACTTAATTCTAACCTTTAGAATTAAATCGCTAAGAGTTAGTGGCTTAGCGCTAAATTCGATTCCTTACAGTTAGTCTACTTCTAATATTACTTTTTAAGTATTATATTAAAACTTATAGGTTTTTCCTTTTACTAAGGAGGCTAATATAGCTAACTATTAATAAAGATTTTATTAGGGGTGTTCTTTATAAGCTTTTTATTAGTCCTTTTAATTATAATAGTAACCTCTACCTTAAGTTTATAAAAGAGCTTCTTCTAAATAGTATACTAACTTTTAAGCTTTATTTATTCCTAATTAGGATATAAATAGTACGTCTTAGATAGGTACGTAGCGGTTAGTAGTATTTATAATAAAAATCGTATATACGAGGTACGGGGGCTAACAAAAACTTAGAAAACGAGTAGATAAAGGCAACTAGGGGTAAAACCTAATGGAACTATATCTATCTTAGCATTCAATTATGCAACATGACCTTTCTCATGGTCTCTCATCCCATCATGGACCACGGCCTCAATGATTGGTATTACTGATATTCCGTTTTCAGATATATTAGAAATATTACGAAAAGCTGGGAGTATGTCTGTCCAGGCATGAGCCTCCTATATGCCTTTTCCCTCCGAGAATCTTCGCTGCTTCCAATATTGTTTTGATTGTCCTGCCAGCTATCTCTGGTAGAACCGCTTCCCAGCGCTAAGAATCGGAGATGATCGAGCTCGCCATATGCAGGGATTTAAGGAGCAGCGATCGCGAGAAATTAAGGTAGTGAATGCGAGCACACTTCGAACAACATGCGATGCTAAGCTTGTGGATGGACAACCTTGCGAGCTGGCGGCACGAGGTGGAATTTCGATCGATATGATCTGACCGAGTCAAGTTTGGTACGAAGGAATTGAATCCTCCTTGCGGAGGGAGGCAAGGTTGCACGAAATGTATTGCTGAGTACGAACGAATGCATGCAACACAGCGGTAAAAGGGACACTGTCAACAATGAGAAAGACAAAAGAATAGAGTTGATGCTGGATTGTAGCAAATGGGGCAGGCTTTAGATGCCGGGGATACGACGTTCAGAGACCTTGAAGAGATTGGTTCCTAGCAACGAGGACTTCCCACCAATGTCTTCGGGAGTGCACAACTGGATTGCTTTGACAGAGCCTCCTGATGCCTACGAATAATCCGGTATTTGAATTCCTTGGTAATTAGGATAGAGGGCATGGCGCCGAGAAGGTTCTCCATATATTGGAGCCAGCTGTTGAGTCGACCCATCCTTTTCTTGCTCCTCATTGGGTGCCAACCATGCAGAGGAGAAGAGAATGATGCAAGAACGCGAGAATGATGAAAATAAGTAACAAAAGGAGCGATTCCACAACGACGCGCCGGCCAGAAGGAACCCCACCACGCGTTGACCCCGCATAGTACGGTCTCGTGCGTACCCGTAGCACCGGGAAGCCTTTCATGGGGAAATGGACTTTATGTCATTGGTCGAGATTCCACAATGGCCCCGGACCTCTTTCATCTTGTACCTCTTGAACGAGCAATCCTCATACTCGTTAGACGCTGACCTCCTTCCTGATTGCACGCGAATAGCCTCGTTACTCCACAATCACATCTACCTTGAACGCAAACATATACTACACGTCCAATTTGCCAGTAGTCATGAGTGAGGGCGATGTGGGGCCACCTAAGATGGTGGTGGCAGAGGCCCACAACATTAGTAGATTCAGCTACATATCTACCACTACATTTTCTAATTCAAGAGCTCAGATACCTATCATGTCCCGAAACAAATGCTCGAGTGAGTTCTCACGCCGACCCTATGCCGTCTTGAATATTACTGACCTCCACTAGGAAGCACCCCTCGAAGCCCCACCTGAGCGACATGGATGAATATCAGAAGATGTACAAGGAGTCAATCGACGAACCAGACAAGTTCTGGGGCAACATGGCGCGAGACCTCCTGACATGGGACAAGGACTTTCAGACCGTCCACTCCGGTTCGTTTACCAACGGTGACAACGCTTGGTTCTTGGAAGGCAGACTCAATGCTTCGTACAACTGCGTAGATCGTCATGCATTCAAGAACCCTGATAAGCCAGCTATCATCTATGAAGCCGATGAGCCTAGCGAGGGGAGGACGATCACTTACGGCGAGCTCCTTCGAAAGGTGTCACAGCTCGCCTATGTGTTGAAGCAGATGGGTGTCAAGAAGGGAGACACTGTGGCACTCTATCTTCCCATGGTCCCCGAAGCCTTGATATCCTTCCTTGCTTGCACTCGTATTGGCGCAGTCCACTCAGTCGTCTTCGCTGGCTTTTCATCGGACTCTCTCCGAGATCGCGTAGTAGACGCCAACTCCAAAGTGGTCATCACCAGTGACGAGGGCAAGAGAGGCGGCAAATTGATTGGCACCAAGAAAATTGTTGATGACGCCATGAAGCAATGCCCTGACGTTACTCACTGCTTAGTTTTCAAACGTACGGGCGCCGATCTTTCAAAGAATTGGACGGAAGGAAGGGACCTCTGGTGGCATGAGGAGTGTGAAAAATACCCCAACTACATCGCTCCTGAGTCAATGAATTCGGAAGATCCCCTTTTCTTGCTCTATACGTCGGGCTCAACAGGCAAGCCGAAAGGTGTCATGCACACCACAGCCGGCTACCTCTTAGGTGCAGCGGCAACTGGAAAGTATGTCTTCGACATTCACGACAGCGACAAATTCTTCTGCGGCGGTGATGTTGGCTGGATCACCGGACATACGTACGTCGTCTATGCACCACTTGTGCTTGGTGTTGCAACGGTTGTCTTTGAAGGCACTCCTGCGTATCCCGACTTCTCCCGATACTGGGAGGTCATCGACAAGCACCAGGTCACACAATTCTATGTAGCTCCAACTGCGCTGAGGCTATTGAAGCGAGCCGGCGACTCACATGCCAACCGTCCAATGAAGCATCTGAGAGTTCTGGGATCCGTGGGCGAGCCCATTGCGGCCGAGGTCTGGAAGTGGTACTTCGAGATTGTCGGAAAGGAGGAAGCTCATGTCGTCGACGTAGGCTTGCCACCAATACACACAATCGATTTAGCTGACAGATTGACAGACATACTGGCAAACCGAAACTGGGTCCCACGTGATTACTCCTCTTGGTGGAATCACCCCTACCAAACCGGGAAGCGCATCACTACCGTTCTTTGGCATCGAGCCTGCGATCATTGACCCAGTCTCGGGTGAAGAAATCCATGGTAACGACGTGGAAGGGGTCCTTGCAATCAAGAAGCCGTGGCCCAGCATGGCTCGAACTGTCTGGGGCGCCCACAAGCGCTATATGGATACCTATCTCAATGTGTACAAGGGCTATTACGTGAGTTCCTGCAAGAGGAATCACGTATTCAGTATGCTAACAGATAGAATCAGTTCACCGGAGATGGAGCCGGTCGCGACCACGAAGGGTACTATTGGATCCGTGGGCGTGTCGACGATGTAGTGAATGTTTCTGGCCACCGATTGTCAACAGCCGAGATTGAAGCAGCACTGATTGAGCATCGTGAGTGATCACGCCACTTCCAGGATAGGCTCTGCTGACGATGTTAAGACCAAGTTGCCGAAGCTGCGGTAGTGGGCATCAACGATGAGTTGTCTGGCCAGGCTGTCAATGCATTCGTCTCCTTGAAAGAGGGCAATGAAACGAATGACCAGATCAAGAAGGACTTGGTGCTTCAAGTCAGGAAGTCAATTGGCCCCTTCGCAGCTCCAAAGGCGGTATTCGTCATTGATGACCTTCCCAAGACTCGGTCAGGCAAGATCATGAGGCGTATCCTACGTAAGATTTTGGCTGGGGAAGAGGATCAGTTGGGTGACACTTCAACCGTAAGTGGGCATTTCAAGACCTAAGAGGAATGACAGACTAATCTGCGTCGCAGCTCTCCGACCCTAGTGTGGTAGATAAAATCATTGAGATTGTCCAAACATCACGGAAGAAATAGACAGCTCCTGGGGACATTCACCATGTTCCCTCTGTAAGACCATTGACCGCCTTGGATGCGGTCATTTGGTTTATGTCCTAGGCGTTATCTTTGTATGCAGCGTGCAGCAATTGGAATCCCATCAAAGCCAAGAAGATGACTGCAGTAGTTGAAGGCTTGTACTTCTCCAGTCATTCAAGAAGTCGGTCCCTCGGGTGGCGAGATGTTACGCGTAGCTCAAAACAGGTTTGCTCAGAGTCAATGGTTGAGGGTGCTTCCCACACTTCTTGTCAACGTAATACTTCACCATTCAGGTGACCCTTGCCTTGGCTGTGGAAGCCAGCTGAGGAGTGAAGAAGGAGTGGTTGAGCTTTCGAGTTTCGCGATCTTCCATAATTAGTGCGGAGTAGAATACGTACACGGTAGAACTAGGTAAGCCGCTTTCAGGGCCTTGCTGCCAAGACATTTGACGCCTGGGATTAGTAAAGTACTTACTTTAGTAGAGAGGTTGAACAGCCAGCGCCCAATCAATATAAACGACTTCGTCGACCTCGCGACGTCTTCTCTGATATACGTTTGAGAAGGCCTTCTTCATCTTGTCATATCCCACTCTGCTCATGTTGTAGACCGTCTCCTGTGTATGAAATCTTGTGGCTCGCCATCAAGTCTCTTGTGGCGACTGGAACATCTTCGGCTTCGCAACATCCGGGGCTGAGTCGCCCTCCTTCTCAAATCTGATCTACTCTAGAATCTGACATGCCTTCTCCCACCAATACCTATCCTCAATACCTATGCTAAAGAATCACTCAAGACTTAATGTTGTTGACTGACTATCATTCGGACTGACACCCTCTTTCCTACTTTCACTCCTTGAACTTGTTTACAATTATGAAAGTGCCATGGCGAATACGGACAATTGTTAGCGCTCTGACTCTCCTCTCCGACTGTGCGCACGGTATGTTCGGCGCTCGCCATGTTATTAATCGGAGGATGGCACTGACTTGCTTCAGGGCATTCCTTCAGTCGGAAGCCTCTTAATTACCTCTCCCTTATCGAGAACCTCAAGATCGACACGCCCTCGGCCCGTGTACATTCCTACTCACACTTCAACATATACTTTGATCTGCATCAGGGAGAAGAACAGATTAAACTCACTCTCGAACCAAATCACGATATCATACCAGAAGGAGCCTCCGTGCAGTATCTAGGTCCAGATGGCGAGCTCGTCCGCACAGAGCTCATAGATCGGCAAGCGCATAAAGTGTACAAGGGAGATGCGTGGATCCAAGGCTGGGATGGGCGGTGGAGCAACATCGGCTGGGCCCGGGTTGTCATTCGAAGAGATGGAGTCAATCCCTTATTCGAGGGAGCCTTCACCATCATGCAAGATCATCACCACGTCCAGCTACGTTCGAATTACATGTCTACAAAGCATGAATTGGACCCAGAAGTGGAATACAGTGACGATGAGTATATGGTAGTCTTCAGAGATTCTGATATCGGCCTCAGGCCGCAGACCAACCACGCGGAACTACGACGATCAGAAGGCTCCACGAATGTCTGCTTGTCTCACAAATTGAAGGCCAATGACCCTAGACAGACAGTGCTCAAACGCGACGTGGGATTCTGGGGCGCTGCCCCCATCAACTCCTTGTTTGGTAAAAGGCAGATTGATACCAACGGTATTCCCTCAGGAGGCAATTCTGGAAGTGTCAATCTGAAAAGCTCCATTGGCAGTACGGCCGGCTGTCCCACGACTCGAAAAGTGGCCCTGATGGGCGTTGCAACTGATTGTACATACACAGGATCTTTCAACTCCTCCGAATCCGCCCATGCCAACGTGATTACGCAGATCAATTCAGCTTCCAATGTGTATGAAAAGACATTTAATATTTCCTTAGGCCTCCAAAATCTGACTGTAAGCGACGCATCATGCCCTGCTATAGCAGCTACTGCGACGCCGTGGAATACCGGTTGCGGAGGCAATAGTTCGATTACAGACCGACTGAATACTTTCTCTCAATGGCGTGGCGCCAGGAACGATACTAATGCCTACTGGACCCTGTTGACTACATGCCAAACCGGTGCGGAGGTTGGCTTGTCATGGCTGGGGCAGCTCTGCGTAGGCGACGTCACAAGCAGCTCTGGCGAGGTTGTAAGTGGAGCCAACGTGGTTGCAAAGACTTCCACCGAATGGCAAGTGATTGCCCACGAAACTGGCCATACCTTCGGAGCTGTCCATGATTGCGATTCTCAGACATGCGCATCAAGCGAAACCGTCAACTCTCAGCAGTGTTGCCCTCTTAGTGCTAATACGTGCGACGCTGGCTCCAAGTATATCATGAATCCTTCCACTGCCGAGGGTATTTCATCATTTAGTGCCTGCACAATCGGTAACATCTGCTCCGCTCTTGGCCGGAACAGTGTCAAAAGCACCTGTCTCTCCAATAATCAAGGTGTTACTACTATTACAGGCCAACAATGCGGCAACGGAATAGTCGAAGCAGGCGAAGAGTGTGACTGTGGTGGCACCGAGAATTGCGGCAACAACACGTGCTGTGATGCAACAACGTGCAAGTTCAAGAATAACGCCGTCTGTGACGATTCGAACGAGGATTGCTGCAGCAATTGCCACTTCTCCGGCTCTGGCACAGTATGTAGGCCTAGCACTGGCCAGTGTGATCCTCAAGAGACATGCTCTGGTACTACCGCTGCCTGCCCACCTGATGTATCCGCCCCGGATGGCCAAAGCTGCGGAAACAGCTCTCAAAGCTTGCAGTGTGCAAGCGGGCAATGCACTTCAAGGGACCAGCAGTGTAAGACACTTATGGGATCTTATACGACCAAGAACGATACCTACGCCTGCAACAGCCAAGATTGCACATTGTCCTGCGCCTCACCAGAATTTGGCCCCAACGTCTGCTACAGCATGCAGCAGAACTTCCTTGACGGCACTGTTTGCGGCGGTGGCGGCAAGTGTCAAAATGTAAGCTCATTCTACGCCACGCGCCATCCTTTCAGATATTGACGCTACACAGGGACAATGCAAAGGCTCCTCAACAGCCAAAGAGATCGGCAGCTGGATCCACGACAACAGAAACCTCGTTATCGGCATCTGCTGTGGTATAGGCGGTCTCCTACTGCTTTCGATCCTGAGCTGCATGGTCCGACGCTGCAGACGGCCTCGCCAACCGCGCCGCGTGCAGCCGGTGCCGCCACCGCCTATGCAGCGAGGGTGGGGTGGAGGACCTATGCCGCAAGGACCCTGGATGACTGGTGCTCAGCAACAGGGAAGAGGAGGCGGGTATGGGCCACCACAGTGGGGTGGATATCAACCGCACCATGGGTATCAGCAGCCAAGTGTTCGGTATGCATAATCGATAGCGTGTGACATACGGGAAGTTTTGAGCACAAGGGGCATAGCATTCGATGGCGTCAGGGACGGTTTTGATTTTGGAGGATGGAATTGACCTGGATGAGCACAAAGCATAGGCATAGCGTTTTGGTTTCATTGTAGCTACTTATCAATTTTCGATCAAACAGGAAAATTTGTCATAGTCCCTTTCGTCCTACAGTGTCTAGCAACCCTAATGATTGGAGGTTGATATGCCAACAAAACATCCATGGTTCACGTGTACTGGCAAGATTCACAAAAATCCAATGCCCCTCGAACTCGTCCAATGAATCACGGTGCCAAGTATTTATCGCAGTCAGGCACACGGTGCTTCCATGTCTTGTCACATGGTCAAACCCAAGGCCTGTTCAATGTATACCGATGTTTGGTACAAACATCTGCATGATCTGACTACCTGCGTCGACAGAATCCGAAGCACCCTAATGAAACATGGTATCATAAAAATCGAGCAAGCAGGAAATGTATGCGCTCCTCGCATTCTAAGACCAAGACCAAGACCGAGCAGGCCACAGGACCCGGCCGCAGACACCGCTTCCTGCGGCTATCGATGAAATGGGAAATGAAGGTGATAGAAAGTAAAATCCAACGCCGTATTCGATGAGATTATATCGCTTGCAGGCCGTTACGAATTCAAGTGGCACGCTGGTTTGCTTCATCGATAGATCGGCCCTCCGTATTGTTGGGCATGGTCGTAGCCGTTACCACCTCTGCCGCTTGCACGGTAGTAGTCCTCTTCGTTGCTATAATCGCCCCGTCGAGGTGGAGGTCTGTCATCCAAACCAGCACGGTCATACCTTCTTGGGCTCTCACCATAACTTCTTGCATCATCATCTGCCTGTCTTCTGGCTCGCTCGGCCCTTTCCCGAGCACTCTTTTCAAAGTACCGACGTGTGTCATCTTCGCTAAAGACAGTCTCTACCGGAGGACCACTGACAGGAAAAGATGAGGGGGGCTGATATGAGCTGGGTTGGTAGCCTTTAATGTCGCCATCCAGTCGTCTGAAATCGTTGGTTGTACCACGGCTGAAAGAGGGACTGCGGCGACGGCGCCCTGCGTTGGAGGGAGCGCGGTGGTGATGTACTTCTGGCTTGGAAGTCTCCATCGGGTGAGGGTTCGAAATTGGCACAGGGCGAGCACGAGCGGTAGAATCTGAGCGGCTGGGTTTGGGGGCTGAGGCGGCGATGGATTCCGAGCGGGGCTTTGTAGGATTCTTTCTTGCCTCATCTTCGAATTGCTTGCCAGCCCCTGGGAAGGCGCTGTATGGTTTTCGTTCACGTTCGATACTAATGGGATTCGAAGGGGGTGGCATAGGAGGATTGGTATCGTCGATGGCTGATTCAGCAGGGATGTTCGAGTAGGGTTTTCGTTCGCGTTCGAGACTTGGAGGAACATACGTCGAAGTGGGCGTTGGATTTCGGGGTAGTTCGAAACTCACGCTTGCGCGGGGATTCTGGGGAACATAGCTGTGCTCGCCTACGCTGGGCCTATGTGGTGGGGGCTCGGCGGCTGCGGGTTTTTGAGGGAGAGGATCGGTACCCATGGGTTTTTGAGGTGACGGATCTCGGTAGACCTGGGGCTGTGGCTCCTCTCGACTTGAGCGGCGCGGGAGGTCGACTGCTGCGTGTTCTGAAATGGAGTCTTCTATGCGATTACGAATCCTGCGATCTTCGTGCCCAGGGAACAATCTTCGAGAGATTTCCTTGGGAAACCGCTCTTTCTTGTCATCTGGGTTGCTGATTGGCATTTCCAAAGCAGCTTTTTGAAGTCTCTCGAATTCCTGATCAGGATGTGCCTGGATAAAAAGTGTCACCCATTTCTCGAAGCCGACTGGTGTTAGACCAGGAATGTCTGGTCTCTCATCATATCTTTCTTGGACGAGGTGATGTTGGCATTCGAGATCCCGGTACATCCGGGATATTGAGGAGTGTTCGTCGTCAAACACAGCTACAAGTCTGAGTCAGCAATATGATAATCAATTTGCACCATCAGTGACATACTCGACCAGGGGTATAGCTCCAGCGATAACCTGACATCCTCATAGTATTTCACCATCTTGTTCGGCGTGATCACAATACTATGCTTAGGTTCATAATCCTCGATCTGTGAAAGAAGATTAGTCCCTGGTTACGAATACCATTTCTTCGCAACCGACCACGTACAATGTGTATTGCAAGCCCCCTTAGGAACTGACCCAGTCTGGCCGTAGGATGGCTATCTTCATCAAATAGCTGGCCCCATATTCTCTCCAACGTTGTCTCCTCCTTGCTCGTTGAAAGTCTTGACGGGCCCTTTGGGCGAGTGTAGGGCTTATCGCTCGGTTTGCTCGTAGGACTCTCAGGTGAAGAAGATCTCCTGGGGGGGCTGAAATGTGACGCTTTAAGATCCCGTGGACTCTGGGGCCCATCTGTTCGGTACCCAGACTGAGACTGTGAAGGTGAGGTATGGTTCGGGTAGTCCGGATGCCTGTGAGGCGAAGGAGGAGTGTAAACCCGGTTGGGGATGATGGGCGAGGTTCCAGATGCGGTGGATGGTGATAGTGGGACAGGTTGATGCACGATCGGTGGTGGGGAGAAGCCGCTTTGCGGAGGAACTGGAGTTGAGCCCTCGAGCCCGCTCGACTGCAATTGCTTGATTACATTCTGAGTGATCTGAGCGATGAGGTCTGGCGGGACATAATTGGAGGTCTCTGTTTGCGCTCGATCGAAGGCGGAATTGACAGCCTCATCCACTTTTGGAGGGGCATATCGTTTCTGCTCGGCCCTGGTTCGGTGTCGATAAGCTTGTGATTCGAGGTGATCGTGGTCGACAGGAATCTGGGTGCCAGGATCTGTGAAGTGGTTTGATTGTGCCATGGTAAGGCTTGCACAAGCGCACTTGGTCCGTATACCAGTGTTATGACGCAGCAGGTGTAGGAGGATGACCTTGAGCAAGCTAGTTCAGTGGCATACTCTCGATGACCTGCAGTAGTAGGTAGCAGGTAGTATAGGTGGTCAAATCAGCACGAGAGGGAACGATTACGTTGGCGCGGTGCGGTGTTCGAGGGCGATGATGTACGAGTAGCACGATAGTAAGATAGAACTAGGTAGGCGTGCTAGGCTCTTGGTAGCTGCGGAAGGCAGCTATTCCGGGTGAAACAGCAGTGGTGGAATTGGTCATGAATCCTTAGGTGCGCAGCCAGAGGTCAAAGGTCAATTGCCCAATGCCCATTGCCCATTGGCACCGCCCGGTTGTGCAGCGAGGGCTGGCAAGCTGCTTGCAAGCTTGGAGCGTGACTCGCCATCCCTGCAAGATGACGATGGCTAAATACTGTGTGGAAAGTGCGATCTGTCCAGCTGATCTCCCGCTTGGAGCTGGCTTAGAACTACGGAGACTGTCACAGTGTCAATATCAAAATGTTTATCCTATCCCTTCAGTCCTGCTCCTGATGCGGTGCCATGCGATGCAATGCTTACGCACTAGCCATGCAGGCATCTGTATCAAGACAGGCCAATTCGTCAAGGTTCCGAAGACCAGCACGCCAAGTCAGTGGCCGGCTTCTATTGTGCTACATGTGTGCAACTACAACGTCCCTGCCAACCCTGAGATGGTGTTTCAAGCAGCAATGTCGTGCGCGTGTGCCTCCCGGTACCTATTGCTTCCCTTACGAAGGCCCGATTGCTGCGCCAACCTTGTTTCACGTCGTTGCCCTCCACACGAAACATCCTTCATGTCTGATACAAAGGATTAATCGCGCTGTGGGGGAAACTCAAGGGTCGACAGTTTCGAGTACAGGCATCGGCGAATGGGATAGACGAGAGGCAATGACACTCTTGGCAGGGAGCTGTCCGCTATTCGCAACCTCTAGCATTGACCCACATCGTGCTCGGTAAAGTTGAACCCAACAAGGCCATAGGGGTCCCTGGCATCAATGACGCGTCTGAGAGTGGGTGTTGGGAATATTGCCTGTTGGTATGTCCCACTCACAGCACTTGTCATGCTCCGAGTGCACATTGAATCAGCTAGTTGATGCCAATTCTATTGTCTCAAGTCATCAAGCTACTGACCACCTGCTACAGCGTAAGTCTGCTTGAATAGTAATATGAAGCACGCTCTCGTGCTACCGCCAAAACCCCGTACTCAACTGCAGAGACTTCAATATGTAAAGTAGTCGTCTCCCTCGTCCACCTCGTCATTGTCATCATCATAGTCATTCAGCGTGACAGTACGGTTCGCTGTTTTCTCGGGCCTGTAGAAAGCCGGCTTGCCCTTTGTGCCCTTGATCTTGGCGAAATTGGAGCGGTTCAATGGCTACGATCTAAAATCAGCATATTTGCCGAGAGGCGACAGCGTTACAGAACCTCTACCCTTGCATCGTGCTTCTCCGCGGTCGTGGTTGCTGTAGACTCGTCACTGCCATCGCTACCAGTGGTGGACGGAGCGCGGATTTGCGAGTAAGCCCGCCCTTGTGCGTCGTATCCAACGAAAGCAGTTCCAGCAGCGGCGCCCAAAGGGCCCCTTCCGGCTATCTTTTGCCACTCATCAATCCCGGCAGCAGAGGCATGGCTGGGGTTGCGGACGGTGTCAGCGATGGACGCGCTTGTCACAGCGAGACTCGCAGATCGGCTACCGCTGGGACCGGCACTGGAAAGGTCGAGCTCTGCTAGTCTCTGCGAAGTAAGAGGTTCGTAGTTGTGATTGGAGATATACACACCACCTGCTGAAGACTCGGTCATGGACTGGATTGTTGTCAGCGCTGCCTTCATCTTTGGGCGTGAATACAACTACACACATCTTCATAAGCATTGCTGACACCATCGTCGCTGTCACTGTCCTGGTTTAGTTCCTTGTTTGCGTAGTGATCCATGGCATTTCCATGGATGGGATCCTCTTCCAGATGGTTTGCAACACAATCGATGCAGCGCTAATGGTAAGTCTAAGTGGCTACCATCCTCGCACATGGCTGGGTGGAGCTCGACTCACAGCACGATCAGGATTTTTACGCTGCGCTTTGGTGAAATCCTTCAACCCTTTCCACTCGTTGCAGTGGCTGCACTCCAACTCCGCTACCTGAGCACCAACACATGTGCGGCAGGCGATCCATTTACCGCTGGGGTTGCGGCCGGCTTGGCCGTGAGCAATAGCAGAGCGAAGGTCCTGAAGCTTCTTCTCTGAGTAATTCTGAGGGGCTGTCGCCTTGAGAACGCCGCAACTGTGGCAGCGAGTTCTTTGGCAGTGGGAATCAGCAGAGGACGGGCAATGACGGTGAGATATACTTCTCTGGCATCACAACCTGGTCGAGCATCGCCTTCTTGGCTGGGCTCCAACCACTGCCATACACGCTCTTCAAACGTCCAGACATGCTGATTCGGGCTGAGTCCGATCAAAAGGTTGAAGTTGACGCAGGATGGGCGAGAGATTGGAAGAAGGGGCGAGGGGAAATGGTGTTGAAGCTGGCGAGAGAATTGTGGTCTGAGGAATTAGAAGTGCGAGTGACGGAAGGTAGCGGTCCCAAGAAAACAGATACTGTCTACTTCACTTTCCCAAAGACCATGAGGTGTGGGATAAGTGCCCTAAAAGCAGCTGTAGCACATCTAGATACGTGTTCGATTTTGATGTATTCAAGGACTGCAATATGGAGCTGTCCCAGGTCTAAGGTGTCTGACAATATTTTGCACTATTCCTGGAAGCAAGCCGGCGGCCGACGACCGCGTCGCATTTCTCGGCAGCTTGCCTAACGTATAGAAACTGTGTGGCATCATGTGGTGGACTAAGACTGTATGAGCGTCTGTAGAACGGAAGAGCAAGCCCTCCAGCATGGTAGTACCATGCCTTACAGAGTACAGCATCACATTTGGGCATTTTGAGATCATGCCTGGCTTGATAAGTAGGGAGTGAGCACCGAGGGACATGATTCAATCATTTCAGTTACCCGTCAAACACTGGTCATGATGGGCCGTCGTGAGGGCTTGCGGATACTGGGGGCCAGGATACAACGGCAGCGACCTCCAAACACGATTATGTCAAACCCACGTGAGATTGGAAGCTAGAATAGTACACAGTACTATGGTATCCACCGAATTAGATGTTAGCGTCTTGGCATTTTTTTGCGGTGAAATCAATGACCTGACCAATCAAACCCCTGTCGCGCTAACATTTAATACCCCGGATACGTAGTACTAATAGTACAGTAAAGGAGCTACTATGAGGTACCAACGCCAGCGGCTAGCCTACTAAGGGTGGGTCTGTGAACAGAGTCACGATTTCCAACACCCTGGTATCCAGATTGGCGGGCTCCCGCAGTCCCCGGATGAGCCGTTCGTCGTTGGCCAGAAATGGACCAATGGGCAATCGATCCGGACCCTCTGCCAATTGGATAAGGTCGTCAGGATTCAGGAACAGGACATCCTGCAGGGATCTGCTAGTGCTCTGCCAAGAGAAACAGGGGGCAGTTCCTTGATTTCGGCGTACCAGATGTAAATGCCGGCACGAGCCTAATGCGAGCCTCGGACTGGCAGTCAAAAGGAAAGGAGATGCAGTATCGCAAACGGATGTGGAGTAGAATGCAGGGTGACATCGAACGACGGCGTGGGGAAGAGTCGGCATCTGCTGTGATCAATGGAGGGTCGCATGCACGATGCAGGAATTCGGTCGCCTCGGTTATGCTGCATTCCTATGGAAGGATGAAGATTGACCTCCTATTCTCGAGGACTTCGGGGAGTGGTCGACTTTCCTAGCAGTTGCGTGATAATTTGATAGTGCAGTGCCAGCAGAGGATCGATTCCTCTTCAAGGCCAGCTTCAGTAGCCTGGCCCCCGTGTCATTATGGAAGGCGTTGCCCTTTGCTGACTCAATTGGGCATCCCCCTAGGACGGATTCGTAGCGTGGACGGTTAGTGTCAAATCAGACGTTGCTTTCTGCGGCGCTGCGCTGTTTTTTCGCGGGGGCCAGATCAGCGGAAGTGATGCTAATTGCAAACCCTGGCACCAAATTAGACAGCCCGCGCTTGGCCTTGGCTTGGTTTCACTTGCACACGTTCACTGTCATCACATCACGCCCTAGCATAGTAGTAGCTCTTCTTCGATGGCCACGACCCATTCTTTCTTCACCTCCACCTCCACCTCCACCTTCCTCTCCTGCCTCTCTCCCACTCGCCTGACACCAGGCATTGACCCTCCTTTGACCATCTCACCGCCATCTCCCTCTCGCTCTTTTGACTCCACCCGTTCGTTCGGCCCTTCCCAGACACTCCCCTGCCAATGCTGACCCCTTCTCCCTGACAGACCGCCCAACTATCTTCAAATATCCAACGGTCCGCCTATCTACGACACTCAGCTTTTTCGCTCTTTTCTGCGATCGTGATATATTCACCATAGTACATGCTAGGCAGGGAAAAGAGACGTCATATGGCATGACATTCCTCAGTCGCGGGCATCACCCCTCAATTCCAATCCCTTCCAAGGAGCCTCCAAACAGAAACAACGATAGACAAATCCATCGCTCAATATCGGAGGGGATGCTTGGGTGATCGAGCCGTACACTTGGATCTTAGAGAAGCTGAGTGTTGTTCGCGATTGATCTTGGACAAAGAACCAGTTGTCTAGAGCTGTGGCTTGAACCCGTAATCAGGCTGGAGTTTGACGGATCAACAATCCAGCGACCAACGGAGACACGCAGACCTCCAGCATCCGCAGGATTACACCGAGCTTGCACGATCGCTACAATGGGAAACGAACAGCAATACCCTCCTCGTGGATCTTCCATGTCAGCAATATGTCTGGAGGACAAATTCGAAGTCATCAAGGAGATCGGTGATGGCAGTTTTGGGAGTGTGGCTCTTGCCCGCGTCCGAACAGCAGGGGCTCATGTTGCGCGGCGAGGAACTCTAGTGAGTCGCATAGGTGCTACTGCGATGTGCTGAGATTAATTATCCAATCAGGTTGCCATAAAGACCATGAAGAAGACGTTCGACTCTTTCGCACCTTGTCTGGAACTCCGGGAGGTCATCTTTCTTCGCTCGCTACCCGTTCATGCTCATCTTGTTCCGGCACTCGACATATTCCTCGACCCAATGTCAAAGAAGCTACATATTTGCATGGAGCATATGGACGGCAATCTATATCAGCTCATGAAAGCACGAGACCACAAATGCTTAGATGGCAGCTACGTCAAGAGCATACTGTTTCAGATTCTCGCAGGCCTCGACCATATTCACAACCACGACTTCTTCCATCGCGATATCAAACCCGAAAATATCTTAGTGTCAACTACAGCGTCGCTGGATACCAATACCACCCTCCGCAGATACTCTGCATTAGTCACACCTCCGCCTACGCCCCCAATGTATACAATCAAGATTGCAGATTTTGGCCTTGCTCGAGAGACACATTCCCAACACCCCTACACGACTTATGTTTCAACTAGGTGGTATCGCGCTCCAGAGGTCCTGCTTCGTGCCGGTGAGTATTCAGCACCAGTCGATATCTGGGCTATAGGAGCAATGGCAGTAGAGATTGCGAATCTGAAGCCGTTGTTCCCTGGCGGAAACGAGGTAGATCAAGTGTGGCGGGTATGCGAAATCATGGGATCGCCCGGCAATTGGTACGACAAGTCAGGCAATCGAGTAGGTGGTGGGGACTGGAGAGATGGCACTCGACTGGCACAAAAGCTAGGGTTCTCGTTCCCAAAGGTAGGCTTGATCTCTAACTTTTGCCAATAAACATGCTGAGGCATCTAGATGGCTCCGCATTCAATGGAAACAATCCTCCGGCCCCCACAATGGCCCCTTGCCCTAAGCAACTTCGTCACCTGGTGTCTGATGTGGGACCCTCGAAATCGACCAACATCTGCTCAAGCTATGAAGCATGAATATTTCGCAGATGCGGTTGATCCTCTACGACCGACGTCGTCAACGTCCCGTCTCGTCGCGAGAAAACACGCCAGTATTGACAGCAAATCACAAAGAGACTCTAGTGAAAACCCAGCCTACTCCACCAGACCGTCGTGGTTCAGAAAATCCATCATCCGCAACTCTTCGCCCGCTGTGCCAACTCATAATGCCCAGGCGCAGGTTCCTTCTCCACTACATTCGCCCGCTCATGCCCAGTCCGCCAACATCAATGCCGCTCCAGCGCCAATCTCAACTGTAAAGCATCGCCCATTTGCAAACAAACGAGCTACGTGGGCCAACGGCACGAGTTCCGTCAATGCCGCCCCGATGCCAATATTGCCCTCGATCAGACCTATTTCCCCATTTTCGGATTCAGTGACGGCGCAGGCTCACAACAACCCAACACTCAACCCAACCGGCCAGGCTATGAATGTGAACTCGTCCACATACACTAAGGCCACGAAGAAGATTGGCCGGCAGCTGTCAGTCCAATCGAACGGCAGTCACTATACTGACTACCACCGTCAGGAGGCTGAGCGTGCCTTGAATGGGCAGCGTGGACCTATGTCGCCTAATAGTGAACAGAAGGAAGGATTCTTCTCTCACCTCCGTAAGCGAGCTCGCAGGTTTTCGGGCAAACCTCAGGCGCCTGCATCACCAGGTGTGGACGACATCGAAGCGAACGCCGGCTGCAGCCCGTGGCATAGCAACCGTAACTCGATGATCATCGATTCCAATATGGACACGGTCATGAAGAAGAGCTTCAGCGATGTGGACAAGGCCTTGCAGTTGGCTCGCTCTGCTGTTGAGCCGCTTTCACCGTCGCCTGAAGCTCCCTCCTCTCACAAGCGTTCCCAAGGTCTCAACCACGTTGAAGGCCCTTTGGACCGTCATCCTTCACTGTCGAAGAGCGTAAGCTCTCCCTCTTTGGATTCGTCGAGCTTTACCGGTCCCACCGGAACCCCGATCTCCAGCCGGACGAGGCGAGCACTACATCGCTCGACACATCCAAGTCACATGTACGACACTCCTGATGAGGAAGACGAGCTACTCCACGAGGCACTCAACAGCGTCCAGAATGCAGCCAAACGGATTGAGCGAAGAAGCAAGGCCGACGAAGAGGAAAACCTGAAGACATTTGCACAAACAGATAATCACACTCGACAGCCACTGCAATCATCGACCAACAACATGCCAACGCTGAACCCTTATCCCACCCCGTCGCCATCAGCCAAACGGAACGGCATGCTTTTTGATCAGAACATTATGGCAGAACCTATCTCGCCTCTCAACGTCTCCAAGAGTCAGCCCAAACAGGGAGTCAACCCAAGATGGCCCACTCCACCCTATGAGGAGAACGAATGGGCTACATCGGCTGCAGCAAGCATTTTTGCCGCTGGATCTATCTATCATTAGAAGCCTCTTATAACTCTGACGAAGAAAACTCGATACGCTCACTGTACAATACCAACATCGCCGTCCGTTTTCAGACCGCAGCGTCATCAGCGGTATCCTCCTGTTCATAGACAATTTCCGGAACCTGCCTGTTTGCTGGTCAAATAGACTCACCACCGCAGAGCCCGCATATCCTCAGGCTAGCCGTATCGGCCATCGATATCTCTCAACGGAACTCAATCATCAATTGCTTACTATATTTGCTTTCTTCGCCACATACCCCCAAGCGGTCCTCATGGATTAACACCGGGCCAGCTGCGCGAGTGTTTTTGCCACATAATAATCATCACATAATATCATCCTCATTTACGTATCTACACTCGTTATCATCCTCATCATCAGCATTGTCATAGCAATATCGCAGTTGGTCATCATCGGCGTCATCGGATCCGCTAGATCGACCATCACATCTCTCTCCTTTGTTGGACCGAAAAGGGAAATGGGTGGCCTACTGTATCACAACCGCGCGAACTTGGTTTTGGAGTGGAGAGTAGGCTCCGGAATCATAGCACCAGGCTGCTGGGAGCTATTTATGCTGCTTTGCCTGCATAGACTTTGTAAATAGAAGAAGACACCAGAAAGCCATTAATTCAAGCCATGAACTTGCACGACTGAAGCCCTGACATCTTTTGATCTGTCAACTTCTTATGGAGGAGCCAAGTCAATTGCCATTGCATCGGCTTGATCCCGCACGCGGTGCTCACCTCTTCACCACGAGCTTACACTTCCCGCAACGTGGAAGGTCCTCATCACCTCAGCTGTGACCCGATCAATCCATAGACAGCCGGGTGTCTCACTCCACATTTTTCTCGCCGCTAGCTGTCGGCCCAGTGGGAATCAGTTGATCCATTCGCCTCTGCCCTCAGGATCCTCCACTCCCCCCCGCCCAGATGGCTTAACACAAGTCTCGTTCTGATCTCCTCTAGGTTTGGACTAATCCTCTTCAACTCCCCACACTA
>JAABUL010001620.1_pt1 | contig 41432 bp, 40 predicted proteins | sample 5559151 | NCBI WGS metagenome assembly JAABUL01 (sample SAMN10711876, study PRJNA513368) | rock metagenome | isolation source: Antarctica rocks | place: Antarctica: Victoria Land, Pudding Butte sud | reverse complement strand
ACGAGTGGCTCGACAAGCTGCCATTGGGCGTCGGTCAGGTCGGTTGAGTAGGCTTTTCGGGGGCAGGGTGACTGTTCCATGCCCATATTTTCGGAAGAAAGCCAAACTTTCTATACAGTTTCTTAGCCACCGACGTGTACCACAACGACTACCAGCAGAGCCACCATGACGACCTGGTCGCCCTCGCCGGCGGCAAGCCTGTCGCATTAGGCGAAGTCGGCCCGCTGCCGACGCCCGCCATTCTGGATGCTCAGCCGCAGTGGGCCTGGTTCATGGTGTGGACGACGTTTCTCACCCAGCACAACACCCCGGAAGCCGTGCGCGCTGTCTATGATAGGCCCAACACGCTGACACTCTGAGCCTTCTTGAAACAAGGGTAGCAGTTGTTATGCCGCTGGCTGTTTGGCCTTGTGCCAACTCCTCCATACCATGTAGGAAAGAAACTGGGGCAGTTCGCTGAGTTCGGTGTCAGCAGCCACCACGAATACCCTGTGGCCGCCCTGCGAGCGACTCAGGAGCGCAGTGTGGCATCAGGTGCAGCAACTATTAGACCGGTTGCCCCACTCGTTATCATATCTTGCCGCTCTGGTGAAGATGACGGATCATGTCACGCCAGCGCCGGTCCGCCTCTGCAAGCGCGGCGCGTGTCGGGGGCTTGCCCCTCGTTGCTAGCGAGCGGCTGACTGAGTACACGTCCCCCGCCGCCAGGAAATTCAGGCTTTCGGTGTCGCTGACGTGGTCCCCGTCCCTGTAGCGCCAGTGCATTGTCTGGGCCGGAAGGCCTCGGAACGTTATCACAGGCGCGGCCAGATACGTGGTTCGGGTGTGGAAAATCAAATCCAGGCGGGCCGCGCTCTTGACAATCTCACTGGGTAATTGATGGAAGTCTGAGACGCTCTCCGGCAGACGGGGGTCGCCTGTGCAAGAGAATCTGAACATAACCTTAGCGCTGCCCATCACACTCCGGTATTTGACAGCACTGATGGACGCTGTGCGGATAACTTCGCCCGTCACGCCGGGAACAGGTGTGGTCACGACATATCGACCTATCCGCACCTGTTCCTGGCCTGGCATAGTCGTAACGGAGGACATCGGAGCGCAGAATGTCGGCAGCACGGCGGCGAGCGCCGCCGCGACCGCACTCCCAGCGTGGAGACTTCTGGTGAACACAATGAGGCTCCTTTCAGCCAATGAATGCCTACCGTGCGAGTGGTATAGCGACTAGGCTCCCCTGCGCCTGCACCTACTCTGTACCCGGAAAGCCCTGCTAAGCCGTGCAGGAATAGCGCAGCGTGGCGTCGGGTGCAGCGCATCGTTAGAGAACTGGTTGCGCGGTGATTTTAACAATCTGTGCTGCAACAAGGAAAGACAGCGCCGCCAATACTTGCGCCAGCAGCGGTAGTAGGGTTTCAATGGTGTTATCATGGGCTTCCAGCACCATGAGAGCAAAGGATCGCCCGCTCATATTCTGCTGATAACGCATATTGCTGTCAATCGTAATGAAGGCGTCAAACTTGGCTTCAATCAGCGGCAGCAACTCACCATTTTCAATGCCCGCCCAGCCCATCTCCGGGACAGTCTTGACTTCGTGGCCAGGTAGTTCCCCTTTCAGTTTACGCGGCAGGCATTCGTCAAGCAGCAGTTTCATAAACAGCCTCGCAGCTTGATTCTTGTATCTGCGTCTGAACAACTTCAATCAGCCGCTGGGCTTGTCCGCGTGCAACTGTTGGGAAGTCATCCAAAAAATCGTCTAAGGGATGGTTGGCCTTGAGGTAATCAAACAAAGTCTTAACTGGAACGCGCGTGCCGGTGAAAATTGGAATGCCGCCCAAAATATTCTCATTGCGGGTGATCAGTGGCTGTGTCATCTCATCTCCTTTTGCTCACGCAAACCTATTGTGAGAGCGGCCCAGCTTGTTACTCTGGCGCACGCGCGTGGCATAACAGACACGGGCAATACGGCAAACGCCGCGTATCTCATCTAAAGTGTACGTTGTGGCACGACAGCCCCGGCCTGCGGGGTAATACCCAAATCCATGCCTGTTGTTTGCGCATACCCGCCTACTGCTTGGAGTTTCCCCATGCCCATTGTTAATTCCTTCTGATTAAGATTGGACGACGTTTCTCACCCAGCACAACACCCCGGAAGCCGTGCGCGCTGTTTATGATAGGCCGCAAACCCTCACATTGACCCGTGCCGCCACTGCTTTGGGGCGTCTGCATAGGAGCCTCTCCTCCCTAAAAGGTTATCGTAATGCGCGAGATTGTGGTCTACGGAGCCAGGGAGACCTGCGCGATGAACTGCTGCGCCTGTGCCTTCCCTTATGACCCGCAAAAACTGCGGCGTCCCGGCTGAGAGTTTCTGTGCCTGTGCCTGAGGCGTTGTTCACGCGCGCCTGCCTTGACTTTCCCCGCTCAACTGGCTACAATACCACACTATGAAACGCCCATTTGCCGCGTGTCCGCTGCCTGCCTGGGCATGCTGTGCGGCCCTGGCAGCCGCGCTTGCCACCGGGTGCGGCGCGCGCCCCGCCCCGCCCGCTGCGCCCGGCGGCGTGCAGACAAGCCAGGGAATCTCGGCGACCCTCGCCACCACGCCTGCTCCGCCCCACACCGGCGACGACATCCTGGTCTTGACATTGACCGATGCCGCCACCGGCGCTCCGGTCGGCGATGCCAATGTGTCCGCCACGGCACAGATGCTGTCCCCCCGCCTGCCGGGCAGCCCGGTCACGGGGCGCGCCCAGGGCAATGGCGTGTACCAAATCCCGCTGCGCCTGGGTATTGCCACCCGCTACAGCGTGCGGGTGCAGGCGCAGCAGGGTGCGCGTCCCCCAGCCACGTTCATCTTTGCTTTGGAAGCTTTGCAGTAAGGACGTTTCTCTATGGTTGAAATCAATGTTCGCTATGACGGCGCAAAGAAATGCACCTTGCATCATCAAGAAGGCATCACGCTCCGCACCGATGCTCCCAGAGACATTGGCGGCGAGGCGTCCGCCTTCAGCCCCACCGACCTGGTGGCGGCAGGGCTGGCGTCCTGCATCTTAACGACAATTGCCATGTGGGGCGAGCGTCACGGCCTGGACCTTGCAGGCATGACTGCCCACGTCAGCAAAGAAATGCAGCCCAGCCCGCGCCGTATCGGCCGCCTGCCGGTCACCGTTACTGTGCCCGATGCCGTGCCTGCTGAACTACGCCCAAACTTGGAGCGGGTGGGCGAGTTGTGCCCTGTCCACGCCAGCCTGCACCCGGATATTTATGCTCCCATTGAGTATCTCTACCAATCCATGCCCGCGCTTCAAGAGCAGCCGCCGTCGCAATGATGTGAAATAAACCCGTGTTTATGGCATGATACCTACGCCTATGGCAGTGCGCCCGCTCACTACAGCCCGCCGCTATTCTCCCCATCAACAAACCAGGAAAACACACACCGCTTATGACGATAGACATCCCACGGCCCGAGTACCCCCGGCCCCAATTTGTGCGCAAAGACTGGATGACCCTCAACGGCCAATGGGAGTTTGACTTTGACGATGCCCGGCAAGGGCTGCTGTCGGGCTGGAACAACAAGCGCCTGCGCGACCGGATTATTGTGCCGTTTCCGTACCAAAGCGAGCTGTCGGGCATTTGCGACAAGGGCATCCACGAAGTGGTCTGGTATTCACGCTGGTTTGAGGTGCCCGATGCCTGGCGGGGACGCGACCTGTTGCTCCATTTTGGGGCCGTGGACTACCGCACGACCGTGTGGCTCAACGGCCAGGAGGTGGGGCACAACCGGGGCGGTCATGTGCCGTTTTCGTTTGACATCGCGCCGTATCTGAAGCCCGGCCAGAACCGTGTCACCTTGCGCGTGGAGGACAAGCAAGACCCGTACCAGCCGCGCGGCAAGCAGAGCACCACGGGCCTGCCGCACCATATTGATTATTACTGCACGACCGGCATCTGGCAAAGCGTCTGGCTGGAGCCTGTCCCGTCCATGCGCATAGACAGCCTGCGCATGACGTCCGTCATTGACCAGGGCGGCATGGAGCTGCGCATCGCCCTGCATGCCCCGTCCACCCTGTGGCGGCTGGAAGTGGACGTGCTGGACGGCGACAGGATCGTCACGCATATGGCCCATGAGACTACCCGCGCCTCCGCGCGCCTGTTTGTCCGGGTGCCCGAGGCGAAGTATTGGTCGCCCGAGTCGCCGCATCTGTACGGCCTGCATGTGCGCCTCTACAAAGGCGATCTGCTTCAGGACGAAGTGCAGTCGTATGTGGGCCTGCGGTCGGTGGAACTCAAGAATGGGCGCGTTCATCTCAACGACAAGCCGATTTACCTGGCAATGGTGCTGGATCAGGGCTACTGGCCGCAAAGCTACCTCGCCGCGCCCTCCGACGCTGCCCTACGGTATGATGTGGAAGTCACCAAAGCGATGGGCTTCAACGGCGCCCGCAAGCATCAAAAGCTGGAAGACCCGCGCTGGACCTACTGGTGCGACACGTTGGGACTGCTGGTCTGGGACGAAATGCCTAATGCCCGCGCCTGGTCGCCCGAAGCCGAGGAGCATCTCACCGCCGAGTGGGAGCGCGCCATCCGCCGCGACATCAACAGCCCGTCCGTGATTGCCTGGGTGCCGGTCAATGAAAGCATGGGCTTTCCCGGCTTGCAGAAAAGCCACCCCGGCCAGTATTCGTTTTTGGAGCGCATTGTTTCCGTCACCCGTCAGCTGGACCCCGACCGGCCTGTCATCGACAACGACGGCTGGGAGCATACCGACATCACCGACATCTGCGCCATTCACGACTACACGCAGACAGGCAAAGCGATCCGGGCGCGCTATGAAGACACCCTTGCGGGCGGCCCTTTGCCTTCCAATGCGTGGGACGAAGAAAAGCCGATGTTCGTGCGCGGGTCGCGCTTTCGCGGCCAGCCGGTTATGCTCACCGAAGTCGGCGGCTTTTTGATGGAGCGCACCGACCTGCCCAAAGAAAAGTGGGACTTGCTGTACGCCGCCTACGGCACGACCTATTCGCCCGAAGACCTGCTTGCCAAGTACACGGACCTCATGCGCGGCATTGCGTCTTTGCCGTTTGTGGCGGGCTTTTGCTACACCCAGCTCACCGACGTGGAGCAGGAGATGAACGGGCTGTTGACCTATGACCGTATCCCCAAAGTTGACCCCGCACAGATCGCCGCCGTCAACCATGCCTGCTTCGGGCTGGAAAAGTAAGCCTTGCGGCATGGCTGCCTTTTCAACCCTATTCGTGAAGGTCTCACAGCGGCATGCAAAAACAAGCTCTTAAGTTCGCACTCTTTCTGGTTGTGATGCTGACCGGGTGTGGACGCAGCTTCAGGGCGTCTGGCTCGGCGGGTGACTATGAGCATGACCTAGCGCAAGCGAAGCAGGCAGGGCTGCCGGTCAGTATGGCACAGTTGCAGGCTAATCTGCCGCCCGCCGCGCAAAATGCAGCTCCGCTCTACACCCTGCTCCTTCAGCGTCTGCATGACAATCCACTTGGCCGTAATGCCGATCTTGCGAATGCTCCCTCCAAGAGCGCGATGCCTTCGGCGCAGGAACTCGGGGAGGCTCGTGTGTTTCTGGTGCAGCGGGCTGACCTTCTGCGCCTGGTCCACCAGGCTGCTGCGCGACCCCAATGCGTGTTCGTGCGCGACTGGAATAATCCCGACCCGGCAAAAATTCAATTCCCAGAACTGGCAACCATTCGCACCAGCGCACGCCTTCTGGCCTCGGAAAGTTTGGTATTAGCCGAACAAGGGCAGTGGCTGGCTGCTGTTCATAACGAGGCCCTCGGCTTCCGTATCGCCAGGCATGCGTCCGGCGACCGAACAGTAACCGCTGACCTCGTCGGTATATCAGTTGATGCCATCACGCTGTCGGCGTTCCGTAAGATCATTTACATCAGCCATGGCAACCCACGCGTTGCCCGTGCCGTGCAGCAGACAATCGAACGCGGCTGGAAACCCGACAGTTTGGCGGCATCAATGCGAACCGAAGTTGCATTCCAGCAGGGCATGATCGCATTGCTTCGGCATGCTGGCCCGAGCGCTCTCGATGGGATGACAGGTGGCACGGACAAGCCCAATCGCCGCCAGACTGATGGCCTCGCCGGACTGAATCGCGACGCTTGGGAGCAGTTCTTGAATGCGAACGGATCGTATCTGCTTCACATTATGCCGCAGGCAATCACTGCCGCTGACCAGCCATATCCACAGGCGCATGCATCTATGCAGGCGATTGAAGCGCAGGTGGAGCAGCCTAAAGATTTAACACACTTGATTGCTGTTATTATGTTTCCTATGGGGGATTTGCTAGTGCAAAAGCAGGCGCAGATCGAGGCGTGGGCAGGCACGACCAGGGCAGCGGCAGCCCTGTTGTCCTACCGAGCAGCCCATGGAGCTTACCCGGCAACGCTTGGTCAAGCCCTCTCTCCCGTGCCGCTCGACCCCTATAACGGTCAGCCTCTGCAGTACAAACTCCAAAAGGCAGGTTTTGTGGTGTACAGCATTGGGCCGGACGGCAGGTTTGACGGCGGCACAGCGTCCCTGATGCCTGCCTCAAAACAGGCTTTGTTCCGCTATCCGCTTCCGTCTTATTACGCGGCGCATAGGTGATATCTAGCTAGGCTATTGGAAGCTATGGTAAGATAAACATGACAGGAATTACGAAACAGCCTCCTCAATGTTGTCCTATTCTGCCTTTGCCAAGTTAGTGCGCTTCCGCAGCCGGTGCCGCCCCGCGCTTGGGCTTGCGCAGCATCAGCACGGCAGGCAGGGCGAACAAGAACGAGAGGCCCAGCAAAATAAACGCATTGTTATACGCCATCGTGGAGGCTTGCACCTGCACTGTACGGTCGATCACGCCCAGCGCGGCGGCGTGGGCGGACGAGGGACTGTAGCCGCTGCCGATGAATTTGCCCGTGATGCCCGCAATCCTGCTTCGTAAGTCAGTGTTTCCCGCAAAAAGGTTCGCCACCAGGTTGGCGCGGTGGAAATTGGTCATGTTGACAATATAAGTATTGAGAACCGCGATGCCGAACGACCCGCCGAGCTGACGCATCAAGTTATACAAGGCCGAGCCTTGCGCGATCTGCGCGCCCTGCAGCCCCGCGAATGCCGTGGTGGTGATCGGGATAAAGACCAGGCCCAGGCCCAAACCCCGGACGATTAAGCCCGCCTGCGTATCGCTCTGGCCGCTCTGCGGGGTCAGGTGCCCCAGCATCCACATGGCCGCGATATAAACAAACATCCCGCACACAATCAGAATGCGCGCATCCAGGCCTTTGGTCAGCACCCGCCCGCAGAACACGACCGCAACCCCCGTCGCAATGCCGCCCGGCAGCAGGGCCAGCCCGGTGGCGGTCGGCGTGAACCCCAGGATGCTTTGCGCAAACAGCGGATAGATAAACACGCCCCCGTACAGCCCGAAGCCCAGCACGAGGCCCAGCAGAACCGCCCCCGCCAGCCCCCGGTCTTTGAGCACGCGCAGGTCTAGAATCGGCGCTTTGTTGCGCGCCGACAGCTCCCACCACACAAACCCGACCAGCGAAACAGCAGCGACCACGGCCAGCCGCGCGATGGTGGCGTCACTGAACCAGTCGTAGCGTTCCCCCTCTTCCAGCACGTACTGCAAAGACCCCATGCCTGCGGCCAGCATGATAATGCCCATCACGTCCACCGTGTTGACCCGCTTCTGATGCGGGGAGTCCTGCAAAAACAACCCGACCAGCAAGAGAGACACGATCCCAAGCGGCACATGGATAAAAAACACGGTCTGCCAGGAGTAATTGTCCGTGATGTACCCGCCCAAAATAGGACCCAACGTCGGCGTCACAATCAGGCCCAGGCCGAAAATGGACTGCACCATCGCTGTCTGGCTGCGGGGAAATATCTCCACAATCGTAGACTGCGCCGTGGAAATCAGCGCCGCCCCGCCCGCACCTTGAATAAGACGCCAGAACACAATCTCGCCCAGGCTGCCCGACAGGCCGCACATAAACCGGGCGATATTGAAGATAATAATAGAAACCATCAGGTAGCGCTTGCGCCCGAACCGGCCCGAAAGCCAGGCGGTCATCGGCAGCACGATCACATTGGAAAGAATGTAGCCGGTGCTCACCCATGCAATCTCGTCAATGGACGCGCCCAGATTCCCCGCCATCTGCGGCAGGGAGACATTGACCACCGTGGTGTCCAAAATCTCCAGTGCGGCGGCCATAATCAGGCCCAGCAGTATCCACCAGCGATGGGAAGCGACTTCCGCAGTGACATCCGCCCCTGCGGGAGGCGATGACGGGGACAATGCCGCCTGCGCTTTGCCCTGCGGCAGCAATGCCGCACGGCGATTTTCGCGTAATCCAATAGCCATAGTACATAAACTCCCTGGACAAAGAGAGGGCCTTAAAACAAGCGGCTGAGAAGAGCGTGAAGCTGCGCGCGCTCGGCAGGCGACAGCGGCGACAGCACTTCCTCGTTGGTGCGCTGCGCCAGTTGCGTGCCTTGCGCCAGCACGTCCCGCCCCGCCGGGGTCAGGGCGATCAGGTATGCCCGGCGGTCGTGCGGGTCGCGGGTGCGGGTGACAAAGCTGCCTGCTTCCAGATCATCCAGCAGCAGCACCATCGTATTGCGGTCTATGCCCAGGCGCTCGCCGATTTCGATCTGCGACAGGGGCTTTTCTTCGCCCACGACCGCCAAAACGCCAAAATGCCGCCCCCGAATACCCAGCGGCGTCACCAGGGCATCAAAGTAGTCGCGGCACTGCTGCGAAGCCCGGCTGAGCAGATAGCCTGTCCAGATGGAAAGGCTCGGCGGCAGGGGAACCCCTTTGGCGCGGGCAGCGTCCAGAGATGGCTGCGGCCCCGGCAGTTCATTCTCGCGCGTCATCAGTTCGGCCTCTCCCTGCAATAAATTAAACCGCAACAAGTATTATCAGTAACCTATACAATCACGTTATATGATTATATTACCCGATTTATGGCGCATTCTTACATTCGTTTGCGCGAAATGGCGCTGAAGTGGGCATATACCAGCAAGAAGTGTCCCCAAATGTCTGGAACGAGCTTATGCCTATTGCACTTTTGGTCATCGACCCCCAAATAGACTTTTGCGACCCGATCAACGGCGCGCTGCCGGTGCCCGGAGCCGACAAAGACATGGCGCGGCTGGCCCGGATGATCGCGCGTCTCGGCTCCCGGTTAACCGCCGTCCATGTCACCCTGGACACGCATCATTTGCTGGATATTGCCCACCCTCTCTTTTGGCGAAACGAGGCAGGCGTGCACCCCGCGCCGTTTACGCTGATCTCCGCCGACGATGTGCAGCAGGGGCGCTGGCGAGCCAGGCCGGAAGATCAGGCCCGCGCCGTACGTTATGTCCGTGCTTTAGAAGCGGATGCCCGCTATGCGCTGTGCATCTGGCCGCCGCACTGCCTGCTCGGCAGCGTGGGCCACGCCGTCATGCCCGCGCTTTTTCAGTCCCTGCTGGCCTGGGAGCAAGAGGGCGGCAGGGTAGACTATGTGCAAAAGGGAGCCAATATCTACACCGAGCACTACTCGGCTCTGCGGGCGGAAGTGCCCGACCCCGCTGACCCGGCAACGCAGCTCAACACGCGCCTGCGGGATGCGCTGGAGCAGGCCGACATCGTTGCCGTCGCGGGCGAAGCCGGTTCTCACTGCGTCGCTAGCACCGTGCGCGACCTGGCCGACAGCTTTGCCGACCCCGCGCATATCCGCAAAATCGTCCTGCTCTCCGATGCCGTCAGTCCCGTCGGCGGCTTTGAAGCGTATCAAACTGCGTTCCTTCAAGACCTCACGGCGCGCGGCATGCAGACTTCCACCACCACCGCGTTTTTGGCCCACGACACGCCATGACACCCAGCCCCTTTGACTTTCTCGGCCTGCGCCTTCCTTTGTTTTGCGCCCCGACCGGCAGCATCGCCGGGCCGGAGCTGGCGTCCGCCGTGTCGCGGGCAGGCGCGCTGGGCGCGATGGCCCTGACCTGGACCGATCCCGAAACCGCCCGCCGCCATGTGCGCGCTGTCCGGGCCGCCACTCCAAATCCGTTTCAAGTCAACTTCGCCCTCGCCTTTGCGCCGCATTCCCTCAGCGCCGCGCTGGAAGAAGGCGTGCCGTGCGTGACATTTTCCTGGGGCGACCCTGCGCCGTATCTGGCCTCGGTGCGCGCGGCGGGCGCAAAAGTCGGCATTCAAGTGTCTACTCAACTAGGCGCGCGGCGGGCACTGGATTTGGGCGCGGACTTTTTGATCTGTCAGGGCTTGGAAGCGGGTGGGCACGTGCAGTCAACCATTGCGCTGCGCGACGTTCTGCCCCTGGTGCTGGCGGAAGCGGGCGGCGTGCCGGTGGTCGCGGCGGGTGGGGTGGGGAACGGCGCAGGCATCGCGCGCCTGCTTGCCCTCGGCGCGGGCGGCGTCATGCTGGGCACCCGCTTTGTGGCGACGCGCGAAAGCCGCGCCCACCCCGCCTACAAGCAAATGCTTTGCGACGCCCGTGCCGAGGGCACCGCGCTGACAGTCTGCTTTGACGGCGGCTGGCCCTCTGCCGCCCACCGCGTCCTGCGCACCCCGACTTTGGAAACCTGGGAAGCGCACGGCTGCCCGCCCCATGCGCAGCGCCCCGGCGAGGGCGACATCATAGGACATACCCAGAGCGGCGAACCGATTTTGCGCTACGACAGCACCGCCCCGCGCACAGGCATGACCGGGAATATATTAGACATGTGCCTCTATGCGGGCACGAGCTGCGACACAATCACCGACATTCCCTCGGCGTCTGTCCTGGTGCAGCAGCTCTGGACAGACTGCAAGCAAGCAATGAAAGGCTGACACCATGACAACGTTAATAATCGGCGCGCACATGACCGAAGACGGGGCCGAGTTCTTCGGCACCGATGCCCTCAATGAAAGACTGCTTCAAGGCGCAAAGGTGCTCCAAATCACCCCCGGCGAGACATTGATGGAAGAAGTGGAAGGCGAAGAAGGCGCATATGCTGTGGCCGGGTTTGAGCTGGTCGTCACCCTCGCAGACACCCCCGCCTGACACCCCGCAAGAGACGCCTGGCTTTGCCCAAACACGCGGCAAAGCCGCTGGACGGCAGCGTCTCTTAAAAGCGTTGTCTCGGCATTTTAGCCGTGTTGTCAGCGTGTCCCAACGACGGAAGAAATCCTTCCGTCGTTGGTATGCGCTGGGAACGAGTGGGGAATACGTGTGCAACGGCGTCCCTGGCCCGTGGCATAAGAGTCCATCCCCTGAAGGGGAGGGGGCAGCGAACCACGCGAGCGGGGAAGGGACGCTTGTGCGAAGCCGGGGCAGGAATGCCTCAGCCGAGCCAAAACTATTCCAGCTCTTCCAAGGCGCTTTGGAGGGCCGGGACAAGCTGCTTTTTGCGGGACACAATATTGCCCAGCTCAAACTCGCTGGCATCGACGCGGGCAAAGGGCAGGCCTGCGCGGATGGCTTTGTCCCCACGGCATAGCAGGCGGCTTTGGATCGTGATGACATCAGTCACCATCAGGCAGATGAGGGCGAGGTTCTCGCGCTCAAGCCGCTCTTGCAGGGCGGCCAGCAGGTCGGCTTTGCGGTCGGGAAGCTCCTGAAGGCCCGTCACTTCAATTTGGGCGACGCTGACGGACTTCCCCCCCATCTCGTAGGCTTTGCGATCGCCGTCCACAATCTCGTCGGCGGAACGGTCTACAAGGCCCGGCGAGGCGTGGATCAGATGACGCCCGTAGTCCTGGATGTCTATCAGGCTCAGCTCGGCCAGCCAGTTTGCCGCTTTTCGGTCGCGGTCGGTGAATGTCGGGGAGCGGAACAGCAGCGTATCGGACAATATCCCCGACAGCAGAATGCCCGCGATTTCGGCGGGCGGGGTCACCTGCCCGCGACGGCAGGCTTCGGCGACCAGGGTGCTGGTGCTGCCGACAGGCTCCACGACAAACGGAATGGGGCTGGCCGTGGATGCATTCCCCAAGCGGTGGTGGTCCAGCACGCCCACAATCTCAGCTTCATCCGCGCCGGGCACGGCCTGCGCCAGCTCATTGTGGTCTACCAGGATGAGGCGCGCGCGCGGCGGCTCCAGCAGGCTTTGCCGATTGGTCGTGCCCAGGTAGCGGCCGCCATCGGCGACCACGAGAAACTCCTCGCCGCCTCCCCGCAGCAAAGCCCTCCGGCGGTCGCGGATGCGGTCGCTCGCAGGCAGGGTCACGAGTTCTTCCACAAAGGCGCGGCAGGTTTGGGCGGCGGCGCTGGTGTGCCCTTCGGCAATCTGTGCATAGGCGCGGGCCAGGGCCAGCGGGGTCAGGCCGCCCAGCAGCTTGTCTTCGTCATCTACGACCGGCACAAGGCGTTCGCCCTGCGCCAAATGCAGCATGGCTTCGGCAAGCGGTGTGTCCGGGTGCAGCGGCTCCTGCGGCTCCGCAACATGGGCGAAGGTGGGGGCGGCATTGGACAGGGTGCGCGGGGGGGTAAGGCCGAAGTAGCCCAGGGCAAACGCGGACTGCGCGCCGACCTGCCCGGCGCGGGCGGCGACCACATGGTCTGCGCTTATCTGCTTGAGGCACCAGGCATAGCCAAGCGCGGATGCGATGGCATCCATGTCGGGGCGCTGGTGCCCAATGATATAAGTCAAATCCGGGTGCCAGGGGTCGTGTCGCTCGCGAGGGGTTGCCATAGGAATGATGCTCCGCCGTGGGATAAAAGAGTATACCCGCTTTGGCGCCCTGTCCCTTGAGAGGATAATTCCCAGAAGAAAACATGGGCAGGATTGACAAACGCCAAGCCCCCATGCCATGATAACATCAACAGTTCTATGATTATAGAAGTGAGCGCATTATGAATGAAGCCTGCGATAAATCTACACTGTTCAAGGCGCTCGGCGACCCGACGCGCCTGCGCATCTTTGAGTTCCTGCGCGACTGCTGCTGCCCGGTTTCGGTGGAAGACACGGGCGACGTGCGCCCTGTGCTGGGGCCGACTGTCGGCGAGGTCTGCTGCCGGGTATCGGGCGCGGAGAAGATCACTTCTTCCGTGTCTTTTCACCTCAAAGAGCTGCGCCTCGCGGGCCTTATTACGATGGAGCGGCGGGGCAAGAACATGATCTGCGGTGTCAATCGGGACGCTGTGGCAATGCTTGCCGCTTACTTTGGAGAAACAGGCCCCGCACCTCAACACGACGATTGCTGCGAATAAAGAAAGTATCCCATGAATCTCAGCCAATTCACAGACCTGCTGCGAACCCACCCGGACAAGCCGTTTCACCTTGTCCTGCCCGGCGCGAATGCGGTGCCGGTTTCATTCCATATCACCGAAATCGGCCTTGTCACAAAGAAGTTTATTGACTGCGGCGGCAAGGTGCATACTGTTCAGACATGCCAGCTTCAAGCCTGGCTAGGGACAGACACCGACCATCGCCTTTTGGCAGGCAAAATGGCCGGGGCGCTGAACCAAGCAGCAGCCAAAGGCGTTCTGCCTGCCGGGGAAGATATGGAGGTGGAGTTTGAGTACGAGGACCAAACGATCTCGCAGTACCCGGTCGCGGATTACACGGTCACCGACGAGGCTGTTGTCCTTGCTCTCGCCGCCAAGCACACGGACTGCCTGGCAAAAGAAAGCTGCCTGCCAAGCCTTCCCATGATGCCGGGGGCAGCGCCGGCAGGCTGCTGCGGCTCGTCCTGCGAGTGCTGATACAAAAGGATTTAAGACATGAGCAGTATCCCAGTCACCTGCCACCCGTCCGTGACCGGCAGGCTCTCGCTTCTGGACCGCTGCCTGACAGGGTGGATATTCCTGGCAATGCTGGTGGGCGTTGGCATAGGATATTTTGCCCCCGGCGTCTCGCGGGGCATTACGCGCCTTTCGGTTGGGACGACTTCCATTCCCATCGCCCTCGGCCTTATCTTGATGATGTACCCGCCTTTGGCGAAGGTCAAGTACGAGGCGCTGGGGCGGGTCTTTCGCAATACGCGCATTTTGGGGCTGTCTCTGGCGCAGAACTGGGTGGTGGGGCCGCTGCTGATGTTCGCGCTCGCCCTGCTGCTGCTGGCGGACAAGCCGGAGTACGCCGTGGGGCTTATTATTATCGGCCTCGCCCGCTGCATCGCGATGGTGCTGGTCTGGAACGATCTGGCCCAAGGCGACAGCGATTATGCGGCGGGGCTGGTCGCGCTGAACTCTCTCTTCCAGGTGCTGTTCTTTTCGGTGTATGCTTATGTGTTTCTTAAGGTGCTGCCCCCACTGTTTGGCGTGCATTTTGCGGGCGTTGACCTTTCCCGCATCAGCATGGGAGCGATTGCCCAAAGCGTGCTGGTTTATCTGGGCATTCCGTTCTTCGCGGGGATGCTGACACGCCTGGTGCTGGTCAGCGCGAAGGGGAAAGCGTGGTACGAGCAGCAGTTTATCCCGCGCATCAGCCCGATTACATTGATCGCGCTTTTGTTCACTATTGTGGTCATGTTCTCGCTCAAGGGCCAGGCTCTTGTGCGCATTCCTTGGGACGCGGTGCGGATTGCGCTTCCCCTGCTGATCTACTTCGCGGTGATGTTCCTGGTTTCGTTTGCCGTGGGGCGCAGGCTCGGGGCGGATTATTCCCAGGCGGCTGCTGTGTCGTTTACGGCGGCAGGCAACAACTTTGAGCTGGCGATTGCCGTGGCCGTGTCCGTGTTTGGCATCAATTCAGGCGCGGCATTTGCGGCGGTGGTTGGCCCCCTGGTGGAAGTGCCGGCGCTTGTTGGGCTGGTCACTGTGGCCTTGTACTTCCAGCGGCGGTATTATGGCGGGGCGGGGCCGATTGTCACCGACGTTTCCCCGCTTTGAGGCGCGTTTCTCGCTCGGGCCTGGAAGAGTTTATGGAGATATTTTATGGCAGCACGACTGGCAGTCTTCTCAGACATTCATGCCAACCTTCCCGCGATAGGCGCAGTGGCCGAGCATATCCGCGAGAATGACTATGACGGCGTCTACTGCCTGGGTGATTTGGGAGGCTATGCATCCCAGCCCAACGAAGTGCAGGAACTAATTGAGTTTCTGGGGTGCCCCACGATCATGGGCAACTACGATGAAGGCGTCGGCTTTAGCAAAGACGACTGCGGCTGCCACTATGTCAAGCCATTTGATATAGAAATGAGCAATATCTCATTCGGCTGGACACGTGCGCAGACGACCGATGCCCACAAAGCCTGGTTGCGGACCCTGCCCCGCGAGATACGCTTTACGGTTGATACGCAGCGCGTTCTGCTGTGTCACGGCTCCCCCGCCTCCACGACCGAGTACCTGTTTGATTTCCGTTCGGATGCCTACCTGCGAAAGTTCACGCCGGGCGGCAAGCAGGACGCCCACGCCGACATTATTGTGTTCGGCCACACCCACGTTCCATACCATCGGCAGTTGGATGGGGTTCACTTTATCAACACCGGCAGCGTCGGCAGGCCCAAAGACGGCGATCCCCGCGCCGGGTATTGTATCCTAACCATAGACGGCGACCAGATAACGACCGAGCAGGTGCGTCTGCCATACGATATAGAGGCTGCATGCTCGCGTTTGCTTGCCGTGGGCCTGCCCGAATACTTCGCCGACTATCTGCGCACAGGCGGTGCCGTAATCGCGCCCTAAGTTTGAGCAATCCCTAAGTTTGAGCCATGTGGTACTAAGTGCGTCCATAAGCATCGCAGAGGAACCCCCTCCCAGCCTCACCTGAAGGGGAGGCGCAGGAGAAAGAATGCTCTGCCGGGGTGCGTGTGGATCGTGAATTGCCTTGAGTTTACCGACAATTGCTGTTGAGTTGTTATTGAATCCATATCAAATCCATATCAAATCCATATCAAAATTATAGTCAACTGTTAATGGAATGTAGGGTTCCACTGGGGAAAGAGACAGGCCCACTCTTTACGCACCAAAGCCAATTGGGAACATCATCAGCAAGTCTTGCCGGATACGCGGCTGAGGCAGGAGGTCATGTTTATTCCCACGCTGCTTGGATTACAGGGCGAACTCATCGCGGGCCGCGCGCTGCATCAGCGTGTAGACAGCATCGCTGGGTGCGAGACTTCCCTGCAACACGTCATAAATGGCGGTGAACACGGGCGCCTGCACGCCGTACCGATGAACAAGGCGCTGCACGGCCTCGGCGGTCGGCACTCCCTCAGCAGCCTGGTGCAGGTCGCCCAATATTTGAGCGACGCTCTGGCCCTGGGCCAGCCCTAAGCCCACACGGTAGTTGCGGGAGAGGCGCGAGCCTGCGGTCGCGATCAAGTCCCCGACCCCGCTCAGGCCCAGAAACGTCAGGGCCTGCCCGCCCGCCGCAACGCCCAACTGGGTCATTTCCATCAGGCCGCGCGTCATCAAAGCGGCTTTGGTGTTGTCCCCAAAGCCGAGGCCATCGGACAAGCCCGCGCCGATTGCCAGCACGTTCTTGAGCGCCCCGCCGAGTTCCACGCCTTTCACATCCGAGTGGGTGTAGACGCGAAATGCCTGCTCCGTCATCAGCAGCGCCTGCGCCCCGCGCGCAACGGCCGGGTCGGCGCTGGCGACTACCGATGCCGTGGGAACTCCCCGCAAAAGTTCTTTGGCAAGGTTCGGGCCGGACAGCACGGCCAGCCCTGCATGCGCCGTGTCGGCAAGCAGCAGCGCGGCGAGTTCCGACATGGTCATCCCGGTTTCCGCATCCAGCCCTTTGGTCGCGCTGAGCAGGGTGGTTTGCGGCTCCAGAAACGCCGCAGCGTCGGATAAGACCGTCCGCACTCCATTGGACGCGACGGCCAAGATCAGCCAGTCCACCCCGGCAAGCGCTTCCCCCAGAGAATGCGTCGCCCCCACGGTATCCCCCAACGGAACATCGGGCAGATACTTGGGGTTGTGGCCGAACTCCCGGATTTGACCAACAAGAGTTTCGTCTCTGTCCCACAAAGTCACAGAGTAGTGTTTGCCGCCCAGCATGGCCGCGAGGGCACTGCCCCAGCTTCCCGCCCCCAGGATCGCAATTCTTTTCATGGCTTATTATGGCAAACATGCCGATGGTTTCGGCTGCTGAAACGGCTTTGCCGGATAATTCTGCCGTCGCCCCGGCAGGCCCGGCACGCTTTGGAACTTGGCTGGGGTTATATTCCCCGGCACAATTGGAAATAGTTTATCACGCGAAAGCGGCAGAGCGATAAACCCCTGGGTTTCTTTCGCCTGCTTCCGTTTTGCCCAGGGCTGAACAGGGGGCCTTGTCCCCCGCAGAAAGATGCACCCCACGCCATTGGATGTACTTGCTCAAAAAATCGAAGAGATACAAACGCAGATGGCAAAGCTGTGTGGCTGGGCCATGCAGCCGCCTGCCCCCGAAAACTTTGCCGAGACGCTGGAATCTCTGTCCAATGCCCTGGAAGAACTTCAGGTGACGCAGGAAGAGCTGCGCCAGCAGAACGAGGAGTTGGTTTCCTCTCGCCAGGATGCAGAGGCTCAAAAGCAGCGCTATGAAGAACTCTTTCAGTCGGCCCCGGAAGCCTCTCTGGTCACGGATGCGAACGGCATGGTGGAAGAGGCAAACCGCGCCGCCGCCGTCCTGCTGGGCGTTCCCCTGGAAGCCCTGGTCGGCAAGCCGATCTTTAGTTTCATGGCCGCGGAAGACCGGCGCTCACTGCGCCAAAGCGTTTTGAGCCTTGTGGGGGGCGGACCTGCCGCCGGGGACCGCATGGACGCTTTGGCGCTGCGCCTGCAGCCGCGCCACTTGTCGCGCGATTCGGCACACATTGATGCCGAGGCGACCGTGGCGGCAGCGCGGGATGCCACGGGCGCTTTGATTGCTCTGCGCTGGTTTCTGCGCGATGTGCGGATAAGGCGGCAGGCAGAGGCCGAGCGGCTGCGCCTGGAACGTGCCGAGGCGACGCGGGCCGAGGAAGAAGTGGGGCGGTGCAAGGTGGCCTCTCTCCTGGAAAGCATGACCGATGCTTTCTTTGCCCTGGATAAGCAGTGGCGTTTCACGTTTCTCAACCCGCAGGCTGAGCGTCTTCTTTCTCGCTCCCATCAGGAACTGCTCGGAAGGAGCCTCTGGGAAGAGTTCCCCGAAACCGTCGGTTCTGCCTTCGACCGCGAGTACCACCGGGCCGTGTCCGACAAAGCTGCGGTGTGGTTTGATGAGTTTTCCCCTGCGCTCGGAATGGGGTTTCAGGTGCGGGCCTTTCCGTCCGGCGATGGGCTGTCTGTTTTCTTTCTTGATGTCACGGAACGGCGAAAGGCCGAGGAGAACAAGCGGGAGGACGAAGCGCGCCGAAAGGCCTTTGTCCGCGACGTGCTCGCCAGCGTCACGGAAGGCCGCCTCCGTTTCTGCGACCGGCCCGACCAGCTTCCGCTGCCGCTGGAGCAGCTCGGCGACGCGATTTCGCTGACGGAACCGGAGGGCAGCCGTACCCTGCGAAAGCGCGTGCGGGAAGCGGCGGCTGCCTGCCAAATGCCCGAAACTCGTACCGACGATCTGTGCATCGCGGCGGGGGAGGCCGGAATGAATGCGCTTGTTCATGGGCAGCACGGTCAGGGCAGGGTCTGCCTGAATGCCGCGGGAACGGTTCAGGTGTGGATTACGGATGAAGGCCAGGGGATCGCCATTGAGAACCTGCCTCGGGCGACTCTGGAGCGTGGATGGTCAAGTGCGGGGACGGCGGGCTATGGGTTCAAGATGATTTTGTCGGTGACGGATCGCATGTGGCTCTTGACAGGTTCTGCGGGCACGACTGTGGTGATGGAACAGGACCGAGTGCCGCTCGCCCCTCGGGTGCTTCAAAGCTTTTAAGCATCAGCGATTATGAATGTGTCTAGAAACTGACAGGAAAGCCTCCCTGCCCCAATTCTAGGGAGCAATACAGAGGTAAGGCTGTGCCCCCCTGCGGGAGCGCCTGCTTTCGCCCGGCTTGGAATAGCGCGTTTCCCTGAAATTGATGCTGTTCCGGCGGCATTGCTTACGCGCTGCCCCGGCGTGACAAGCGCGTGGCGACGACGGAAGAAATCGTTCCGTCGTCGGTATGCCGTGGGAAAGAGTGGGAAACGGGTTGGCAGCGCCCGCGCGACACTGGGCCGAGCCGAACTCAACACCTAATATTACGCAGAGCGCCGGAGGCAAACCACCCCCGGCAGGGCCGAAGCCCTGCTCTCACGGGCATAAGAAAGAGCGAAGACTTGAGTGCCAAAGGTCTTTCTTGCGTCCGAAGGCCGTGGCCGTGTCCTTTTGCGTTCTATCAGTGAATACTTCGCATTTGACGCCAATATCACAATCCGTGGTATAATAATGTAACCCAAGATTGTTGGGATGGCTCTTTGCTGCAAAGCCTTCAGTTTCACCGAAGCGATGGAACCGCCTCTCGGCGAGAAAGACCTGCGTGAGACATTTTGCTCCAGCCCCAATCTGAACAGCCATACGACTTCCCCGTCGTTCCTGCCGTCCCCGCCCATGTCGTTGCGATAGGAACCTCGGCGGGCGGCCTGCACGCCCTGAGCATTATCCTGGAAGCCCTGCCTGCCAAGTTCCCCGCGCCGATTGTCGTTGTCCAGCATCTGTCCCCGGACTTCCCCAGCCGGATGGCCCAGATTTTGGGCAGCCGCACGGCCCTGACCGTCAAGGAAGCCCAGGAGAAGGACCACATTGGCGCGGGCTGCGTTTACATTGCGCCGCCCGGCAAGCATCTGCTGGTGGGTATTGACGAAACCCTGTCTCTGACCCTGGCCCAGAAGGTGCATCACAGCCGCCCGTCTGTTGATGTGCTGTTTGAGTCTGTGGCCGCCAGCGCCGGAGCGCGTGCCATTGGGGTGATTTTGACCGGGGGCGACGGTTCGGTGGGCATTCAGGCGATCAAGGCGGCAGGCGGCGTTACCATCGCCCAGGATCAAGCCAGCAGCCACAACCCCAGCATGCCCCGCAACGCCGCCGAGACGGGCGACGTGGATTTCGTCCTGCCGCTGAGCGAAATCGCTGCCGCCCTGGCCGACTTGGTGCGGCCGCCGGCGCGACCTTATGCGCAAATGCACCCAGGCGAGGCAGCGGAAGAGCCGACCGCTTCCCAGCCGTCAGCCACGCGAGCGCTGCTTTGATGGCAGCTGTGAGACCAGGGAGGCGACCATGTCTCAGCCTTTACATGCCGCGCGGGAACGCGCCGCCGCGCTGGAGCGGCAGGCGCGCTCGGCGCCTACCACGGCCCTGCTGTGGCAGACTTTAGATGAGCTTTCGCTGTGTGTGGAGGCGCTGAGCGTGGCCGAAGAAGTGCTGCGAGTGCAGAACGATGCCTTGGAGGAAAGCCGCCTGGCGCGCCAAGCCGAACAAAGGCATTGCGAGGACCAGTTCAAGTGCGTGAATGATGCCCTGCGGGCGATGACCCCGAAAGCCAGAGCACGCTCAGCCCCACGGAAGCAGGAACCAAAGAGCTGAGAGCGTGTCCCGCAGGCCGCGCGCCCCGCGCCATAGCGGCTTGTCGCGGTTCTGCGCCTGTTTCGCAAGCCACAGCACATCCCCCGACACGACAGGCCCTGTGTGTCTGCCCTGCGCTTAAAGTTTAACTTCCCACAACCGGAAACTCAACCACGGTCACAAGAAGGCACACATCGTCGCGCATGACGCCGCCCTTTGCCGCCTTGTCCACCCCGGTGATAAGGCGCAGCGCCAGAAGCTCGGCCTGTTCCGCAGCGCCCTGGGCTTCTGCGGGCGTGAGAGGCTCGCCCAGCAGAGCGGCCACGCCTTCAATGCCGAGCATGTCCCGGCGGCTGGGGCCGATTTCCGTCAGCCCGTCCGTGAAGATCGCCAGCGCATCGCCGGGAGCGAGCGTCACGGTTTCTTCGCTGAACTGCCCCTCATTGAAGGCTCCCAAAATTGGGCCGGTCGATCCAAGCTGCTCGATTACCCCCGTCGCGCCGCGCCGCACCAGGGCAGGCTCCTGGCCGCAGTTGACGTAGCTCAGCACGCGCGTACCGGCGTCATATGCGCCCACAAATAGTGTTGAAAAGCCTGACAACAGGCTGTTTTCAGCCAGGATATAGTTTAGGTCAGTCACGGCCTCCGCCACAGTGGGCTTAGAGTACAGGAAGGCGCGCAGCATGTTGCGGACGATGCTTACTTGGGCCGCCGCCGCCAGGCCCTTGCCGGAGAGGTCGCCGACGATCAGCGCCGTGCAGTCCTGCCCGACGGCGAACACGTCGTAAAAATCGCCGCCGACGCCTGCTTCATCGGTCAGCGCGGCTTCATAGTATTTGCTCACAGCCAGGCCAGGGATATGCGCGGGCAGGGGGGGCTGAAGCGCGTCCTGAAGCTGTTCAGCGATCCGATGCTCGCGGCGCTGCACCCGCACCGCCTCCAGCGCTGTCTGTGTCTGCGTCGCCACCGCCTCCACCAAAGAAACTTCGTCCGCCGACCACGCCCGTGGCCCTTCTGTCATCGCCACCGAGAGCGTGGTCATAGACGCCCCCGAGACCAGCGGCACCCGCACCAGCGCACGCAGGCCCAGCTTCAGGATGGCGGGGTCGATGCTCGTGTCTGCCAGCGTTTGGGTGCGCCCCGCCCTGTAAACAGGATCACGGTTCACGGCAAAGGACGACATCGTATACTGGCCCGCGAGGGTCGGCAGGCCGTCGCCGTGCCATTCAGGCCCCACCGTCGCCGTGTCTGCGTCCTGGTCATAGGCCGCGTAGTAGCAGCGGTCCGCCCCCAGCGCCTCGCCTAGCTCCCGCACCGCCGTTTCCAGGACTTTCTCAGGAGCGGTTGAGGCGCGCAGGGCCTGGCCGATGCGGTTGAGCAGCGCTTCCCGCTCCGCGCGGGCGCGCTGCTCCTCTGCCCCGCGCATCAAGGCGCGCTGCTGCCGGAGGATTTCAACAGTCAGCCACGTCCGCTCCACCACCGCCTGAAGCAGCTCCACCTCCTCGGGTTTCCAGCGCCTCGGCACGCTGCTGTGAACCCCGATGCAGGAGACAAGGCGCGCCGAATGCACCACGGGCACGCCGACATGTGCGCGGATGCCGACGGCATCGTAGGTGGCGATGCTTTCCTTGGGCACCTGCGCGGGGGAGGCCCACACGTCGTCTACTATGACCGCCCGGCCCGCCCCATACTCGGCCACAACAATCGCGCCAAACGCGGAGATCGGGAACACGCCTGCCATGCTCGCCACCGTCTCGTCGGCGCGGTAGTCGGGATGGCATGTGCAGGAGTCGTCCTCGATGTCAATATCAACAAAGACGCAGCGGGAAACGCCGAGGAACTGGCCGACCGAGCGCAAGGCGTCGGCAATCACCGCGTCCGGGTCGGTCAGCCTGCGTGCCCGCTCCGCAAGGTCTGCCAGGAACCGCTCGCGCCGCCCGCGCTCGGCCCGTTCGGTGATGTCCACAACGACCCCCGGAAGGGCGACGGCCTGCCCCTCGGCATCCCGCTCCACCCTGCCGCGCGTCGCCAGCCAGCGGTGCGAGCCATCCGGCAGCACGACACGGTACTCCGCCTGATACACTTCGCGGTGGGCCACGGCGTCCGCGATGGCCTGGGCTATGGAGGGGCGGTCGTCGGGATGGATCGCCTGAAGGTAGACGTCGAGATCCCCCCCCGCCGCGTCTTCAGCGCTGACGGAGAACAGGCGGGCGAGGTTCGCGTCGGCCACCACGCGGTCGGTCGCCAGGTCCCAGGTCCATGTTGCAATCCCGCCCGCCGCCAGCGCCGCCTCCAGGCGCGATTGTGCGTCCCGAAGCTGTGCCTCGCTCTCCCGCAGCGCCTCTTCGGAGGCCCGCAGGGCGTTCTGTGTCCGCTTGCGGTCGGTGATGTCGTGGAAGTAGACGGAAAGGCCGTCGGGGGAGGGATAGGCCCTGATCTCGAACCAGGTGTCCAGCGGGGGCGGGTAATACTCTTCAAACGTCGCGGTGGTCTGCTCGGCCACCGCGCGGCGGTATTCTCGGTCAAAGGCGGTGCCGACGGCGGCAGGGAACTCGTCCCAGACGCATTTGCCCAGCAGCTCGTGGCGCGGGCGGGAAAGCAGCTTTTCGCCCTGTGCGTTCAGGTAGGTGAAGCGCCACTCGGCGTCTACCGCGAAGAACGCATCGGTGATGCTCTCCAGGACATTAATCGTGCGCTGGTGGGATGCGGCTAATGCTACCTGCGTCTGCCGGCGCTCCTCGTCCGCGCGCCTGCGCTCGTCTTCGGCCACCCTGCCCGCCGTGGCGTCGCGCAGGATTTTGGCAAACCCGCGTATCTTCCCGTTTCCATCGCGCAGGCGCTCCAGGAGGCCGTCTGCGAAAAAGCGCGTGCCATCCTGCTTTATTTGCCAGCGCAGGTCCAGGGACTTGCCGTCGAACGCGGCGTTCTTGATCTCCTGCGCGGGCACGCCCGCCGCCCGGTCTTCAGGCGTGAAGATGAAGTCGGCAGGCTGCCCCAGCACCTCGGCCTCGGCCCAGCCTAGGATGCGCTCCGCGCCCGTGTTCCAACTTGTGACCCGCCCCTCAGCGTCCATCAGGATCATGGCGTAGTCTTTCGCGCCATCCACCAAGAGGCGCAGGTTCTCCTCGCTGTCACGGATCGCTTGGCCCGACCGTGCGCGCTCTGCCGTCACTGCCGCCTGGGTTGCGCGGCTCGCGTAAACCCCCGCAACTCGTTCCCGGTAGTGGCGGAAAAACTCGGCCAGCGCCGGCTCTTCGGTCAGCAGCGGCCCCAAGTGCTCTTTGGCGCGCTGATCGGCTTCATAGGAGATAGCCGGATAAGCCTCAATCCAGGTGTGGCACGTTTTGATGTAGGCCAGATACGCAACGAGATGCGGGTGCAGCTCAGCGCCTAGCAAGCGGCACAGCTCCGCATTACCCGCCTCTGCATCGCCCCGGTCAAGGAAAACCGCCGTTGCGCAAAGCAGCAGCGCTGCCTCCAAAGGCGAGCCAGGCGTGGGGGAGGCGACTTCCTCCGGCGACGGGACAGGCAGGACGCCCAGCGGCAGGTCGGTTTCCTGCGTTCCCGCGAGAGGCGTATCCAGCAGGGTCAGTACTTGGGTGGCCGTCATTCCCAGCGGCCTGAGGGCGGCGCTGTGAACAATCATGCAGTAAGGAGCCGCGCAAAAGCGCGACAGCAGGGCACTGAGCTTCTCCTTGAAGAGCGCCGAAAAGGGGGCCTCAATGTAGGCGGAAAGCGTCTGCTGCCACAGGTTTTCCAGTACCTGGTGCGAACCGAGGGCAGGCCCAAAGAAAGGCGGAAAGAAGCCGAACCGCTGCTCAATCTCGCTTTTGATTTGTTCGCTGGTGCGCGTCACATTCTTCCTTCTTCCACATCTGGCCCCGTTATGGCCGGTAAGTTCGCGCTGCGGGGAGCCTTGCCTTTGCCTGCTTCGTCCATGTCGCCTGCAGTGTCTGCTGCTTTCTGCGTCTGATAGCGCAGGCGCTTTTCTGCACGCACAGTCGTGCCGTGCGGGTCGGTGCGAGAGAAGACCAGCTTGTCCGAGAGCGCATCCAGCAGGGGCAGGCCAAACCCGCCCAGGCGCTCGCCTCCGTCTCCATCCGAGCGCACGCTCCCGGCTTCGGGCACGCTGCAGAAGGCAAAGCCCTGCCCTGCATCCACAACGGTGATGACAACGCGGTCGGCATAGTATTCCAGCAGCACCTGGAAGCGGCCCTGGTCGGACTGGGCGTGGCGAACAACATTGGCGATCCGCTCGGTGACAATGGTTTCCACGTCTCCGATGTCTTCGGCAACGACCTTGAGGTATTCAAGCAGGCCGCGCCCGAAGTGGCGGATGAGAGGGATGCAGGCTCCGTCGTCAGGCAGGTCCAGCGACAGCTTTAAGATCATTGGGGAACGGTCCTCTGCGGCATGCCCCGGCGCGTCTGCAGGGCAGGCGGCGACGGCAAGGCAGCCTCGGAATATATTATACCACCGGCATGGCTGTAGTACGAGGCTTTGCATGACGGTAGTATGCGGCTTCGCTCGCGCGAGGAGCCGTCAGAAAAGGAAAGACGAAAAGAGCCATTGCTTTTCTTCCCTCCGAAGAAGGGACGGGATGGGTTCTTTCTTATGCGGCACGGGGTACAACAAAAGCGTTCTTACGCAGGGGTTGTGAAAGAGTTCGTTATGCAGTTTGATATTCCCGCCCTCCCGCCCAGTGATGCCTACAAGCTGCTGGCAAGCGTCGTCGTGCCGCGGCCCATCGCGCTTGTCACCACGGTTGGGCCGGACGGACAGAGCAATGCCGCGCCCTTCAGCTTTTTCAACCTGGTGGGCGGCAGCCCGCCCGTGGTGGCTTTGGGCATCGCCGACCGCACGCCAGGCAGCCCCAAAGACACGCGCGCCAATATCGTCCGCACCGGGTCGTTTGTCGTTAATTTGGTGGATGAAGCGCTGGCCGAAGCCATGAACATCTGCGGCATTGATTTTCCTTTCGGGCAAAGCGAGATGGATGCCGCCGGGCTGACCCCCACAGCTTCGGTCGCTGTGCTCGCCCCGCGCATTGCCGAGTCGCCGGTGCAGTTGGAGTGCCGCCTGGCGCAGAGTGTTGAGATTGGGGACAACAAGATTGTGCTTGGCGAAGTTGTCTTTCTGCATATCCGCGATGCGTTTGTAGATAAAGAGAAACTGCGCGTGCATACCGAGGCCCTGCATCTGATCGGGCGCATGCACGGCGGGGGGTGGTACGCGCGCACGACCGATTTGTTTGACATGCCGCGCATTCCCTATGCGCAGTGGCAGGCGCAGCACCCGGATGCGCCCGAGACAACGTCTTGACAGTGCCCCTCCCGGCGTGATACAATAGCGATGCACTGGGGAACGGTGTCCGAGTTGGTCGAAGGAGCACGATTGGAAATCGTGTAATGGGGTTAACTCTCATTCGTGGGTTCGAATCCCACCCGTTCCGCCATTTTCCCCCTGCTTATTTTGTGTTCTGCCGTCGCTTTGTCGTAGTTGTTATGCCAAACGCCGATTTGATTGAACAGCTCGCAACAGTAGCCGCCAAGCGTCTGGGCGGCAACCTCCGCCTGCTTGCCCTGTACGGCTCCGCCGCCGAAAACCCTCTTCCCGCCCATGATCTTGACTTTTTGCTGGTGGTGGATGCCGTGGAAAACTGCGTGACTCAGGCCACGCGCGGCTGCCGCGACATTTATCCCAATGTGCAATTCTTTGTGCTGAACGCGGATGAGTACCGTGTTCTGCCTGCATTTTACCGCTTTCAGTTCGCCTTTGCGCGGCCTTTGCGCGGCACTTTGGCGCTGCCGCCCCCCTTGCGTGCCGATGCCGTGGACAGCATTTTGCAGGGTTTCACCGACACCCTGCGCACGATGCGTCAGCAGTTCAAGCGCCGCGAATGGGCGATTGCCGACGATTGGGCGCGCCAGGTCTGGTGGGACCTAAAAAGCTTCAAGTACGCCACCCTGGATTTGTGCTGGCTGCTGCGCGGCGAGCGTCCGCAGGATGTAGACCGGGCCGCCCTGATTTTGGAAGTGCAGGGCCTGACTGCCGCCGCTAAGGCCGTGTCCGAATGGCCCGATTTGGAGACCGCCGCCGCGCAGCTCAAAACCGAGCCTTTGCGCTGGCTGATGCGCTGGGAAAAGCTGGTTTCCGCCGCATTCGCCGAAGTGCGCCCTCTGCTCGTCTCCAAGTAACCCCCTGACAACCGCTGGGGCACCCGAGGGGAAGCAAGACAGCCCTCACCCTGGCGCAGAACGGCCCCCACTCTGGCGCTTCGCGCCTGTCCCTCTCCTGCACTGGCAGACCCGGAGGGCCGCATGGTCACTGCACCGCATTGGCTGCGCTGAGAACCTAGTCCTGAAGGGCCAGGTTCGCTGGATCAAAGCCCTTTCAGGGCTGGAAGAAGTAGTCTTTAGCCCCGCAGGGGCTTTTGTCCGCCGAACCTGGCCCTTCAGGGCTAGGGCACAAGGCCCATTTCCGCACTGGCGTGCCCGGAGGGCTGCACTGGCAGGCTCAGAGGGGCGAGAGAAGCGGCTGGGGGGTGAGGGCCTCCTTCCGGCTCCCCAGAATTGGGGCGGGGGGGTACTCTTGAGAGGCAAGCGCCTCGTTCCCTCTCCATCAAATGCCCCCAACTTTGCCTTCTTTGGCTAATCTAGTGTATAATACACCCAAATGTCCCAAACAAACCAAAGCCCGCTGCGCCCGGCCCGCTGGTGGCGCATCGTGCTGACCAGCCTGGTTTTACCTCTCATGCTGATGAGCGTGTTCGGTTTGAGCGCCGCATATCGCATCTATGCCGGCAATCGCTCAGAAGACCAAGTGCGCCGTTTCCCCGTGGTGTCCACCCCCGTCCGCGCCCAGCGGATTTTGGTGGTTGCCCCGCACTGCGACGACGAAACCCTGGGCGCGGGGGGATTGATGCGTCAGGCGCGGCAGGCCGGGGCCGATGTCCATGTGGTCGTGATCAGCAACGGCGACGGGTTCCGGGTGGGCGTGCAGAGCGAATACAAGACCCTGCGGGTCGCCCCCGCCGATTACATTCGCTATGCCTACCACCGTCAGGGCGAGTCGCGGGCGGCCATGCAGGTGCTGGGCGTCCCGGCGAACCATGTCGCGTTTCTCGGCTACCCCGACCGTGGGCTGATGCCCATGTGGACCACCAATTGGTCGGATACGCAGCCTTTTCTCTCTTCCTACACGCAGACCAGCCACAGCCCCTACGCCGACTCGCCAACGCCCAACGCGCCCTATGCTGGGGAAAGCCTCCTGCGCGACCTTGCGCGCCAGATGCAGGCCGACCGGCCCACCGACATCTATGTCACCCACCCGAATGACGACCATCCCGACCATGCCGCCGCGCCGGTCTTTGTGCAGACCGCCCTTGCCGACCTGAAAGCGCAGGGGCAACCCTGGGCGCAGACTGCGCGCCTGCACTACTACTTAGTCCACCGGGGCGACTGGCCCTGCCCGCAGGGCCTGCACGAAAATTACCCGCTGCCGCCCCCCGCCCCAATGGCCGATTTGGACACGCGCTGGGCGCAATTGCCCTTGTCCAAAAGCGATGTGCAAAAGAAGTACGCTGCCATCAAACGCTACCCCAGCCAGACTGAGCTGACCGGGCGGTTTTTGTTCTCGTTTGCGCGCATGAGCGAATTGTTCGGCACATTTCCCAATGCTCAAGCCGAGACCCTGCCCCGTGTCCCCGAGGGGCGCATCACTCTGAGCGGCGAACAGGCCGAATGGCGCGGGATTGTCCCCGCCGCCCTGGACCCGGTCGGCGACACCGTCCTGCGCGCGTTTCAGGCCAGCGGCGACATCACCCGCCTGTGGGCCTGCCGCGACAGCCGCTTTCTTTATCTGCGCCTGGATGCGCGCCAAAGGCTGTCTTCGCGTGTGACTTATCGTTTGTCCCTGCGCCCCTTAACGTTAGGCTCTGCGCCGCCCGCTTTTCAAAGCCTGGCCGTGTCTCCGGGCACCGAAGGCCATGTTCATCCCATCCCCGGCTTCGCGGGCGCATGGTCGGCGTGGCACGGCAATACGCTGGAAGTGCGCCTGCCGCTGTCCGATGCGGGTCTGGCCGCCCCTCGGCCCAACGAAACCCTGTCCGTGTCCGGCGAGACCCGCTTTTCGGGCATTCTCATTGACCACACCGGCTATCGCACCCTCGCCTGCGACCCTGTCCCCGCCCGCACCGCCTCGCGCTAAGGGCTGATTTTTTCCTCCTTCGGAGCAGCCAATGCCATGACAGTCACCCTTGATTTAACGCCTGCCGCAGAAGCAAGGCTCGCGGAGGCCGCCCGCGGGGAAGGCATCGCGCCCGATGCTCTTCTGAAGCTGCTCGTCAATCGCCTGCCCCTTTCGTCCCCGTCCCTGCGCATGGAACAGAAGAACACTGCGGAAGCGCGGGAAGCCGCGATTTCTGCCGCGTAGGGAAGCATGGCTTACGTGGGCGCATGGGTGGAAGACCTGCACCAGGCGCAGCAGGCCGACAAAGCCCGCGAGTGTCTTTTCTTGGGGTAACATAGAAACGGTTCCCTTCAAGGAGTGCCCTCCATGTCCGACGATTTGCTGCTCAAATTGGCCCGCATCATCGGGCTGCTTGGCTTGGCTCTGCTGATTGTCAGCAGCATCGGCGGCACGCTGCTGGCCTCGCGCACCGCCCAGAAGCTCAAGTTTCTCAAGGGCAAGACCTTCACATACCACCGTTCGCTTTCCCTCATCGGTGCGGTTTTATTTCTCCTGCACCCGGTTCCGCTGCTGCTGGCCCATGCCACCACAGGCATGCGCTGGTGGAACATCTTCATCCCCTTCACCGCGCCCAAACAGGGCATCTTGATCGCTTGGGGAACGCTGGCCGCCTATGCTCTTTTAGTAGTCACTGTGTCCTCACTCTGCATCAAAAAGATGCCCCGACGTCGGTGGCGTGTCCTCCACTATGGCTCCTACGCCGTGCTGGCGCTGGGAATGATCCACGCGCTGACCATCTCCAATGAGTTCGCCCGCTCGGAACCCTTTCGCATAGAAGAACCCGACAAGTTTCTGCTGGCTGTGGTCGCCATGCCGGTCGTGCTGCTGTTCCCCATTTGGCGCATCATCGCCGCCCGCCGCATCCATGCGAAAAAGACTGCCTGACCGCTGCCAAGCACTCTCGCATGGAAAGGCTTGCCTGCACCGGCAACGTCTCCTCCACATTGCACCCCCATTGTCCCGGCGTTGTCAGCGCATACCAACGACGGAACGAACTCTTCCGTCGTTGGTATGCCGCAGCAAGGGAGATGCTCCCCCGCAGCAATGCCGATGAAGCGAGACGCGGGGCACGCCGCCTTGCTTGACAAACTTTGCGAAAATCGGGGTACAATCGGCACGTAATGGACTTTCCCCGACCTAGCCTGACCTTGATTACAGACCGCAAATTGTATCGGCCCAATGCCGACAAAAAAGGCAATCCCCTGTCCCTGGTGGAAGCGGCGATTGCGGGCGGAGTCAATATCGTCCAGCTCAGGGCGCGGGGGCAGGCGGGGGACGACCTCGGGCTGTATGCGGTCGCGCTGCGCCTGCGCGAGATGACCTCGGGCAAAGTGCGCTTTGTCGTGACGGGCGATTTGGAGCTGGCGGAGCGGGCCTTTGCCGATGGGGTGCTGCTGCCGGAGCGCTCCTACAAGCCTTCGGATGCGCGGACATATCTTCGGGGCGATACTACCGAAGAAAACGCCGCGTTGTATGTGGGGGCATTTGCGCGGACCGTGACGGGGGCGAGCCGTGCCGAGCGCGGCGGGGCGGATTACGTGCAGGTCGGGCCGATCTTTGACAAGGATGCTGACCCAGCCGAAGAGTCGGGCCTGACCTTGCTCCGCAAAGTTAAAGATGCCGTTCAAATCCCGGTGATCGCGTTCGGCGGCATTGAAACCCCGGAACAGGTCGGCGACTGCCTGCGTCAGGGCGCTGACGGCGTGGCGGTCGCAACGGCGGTCACGCATGCCCCAGACCCGCAGGCCGCTGCTGCCGCCCTGCGCGCGGCGATGGATGCCGCCTGGCGTGCCCTGCACGGCTAATCGCCGCCATCGCGCTGTCGGTTTTGTTCCTCTGCTTTTCATTTTCAACCCCATTGCCTGCGCTTTTCCGGTTGACGAACGAGGCTGGGTATGGTAGGATAAGGCATGCGTCTTTCCCTCCGTATTCCGCTCCCGCCGACTGTGCTGCGATTTCCCCGCATCCTGTGTTTCGCCACGCTTCTGCTGCTGCTCGGCGGTTCTTTGGCCGGGGCGTCCCCAAAGCATCACGGCTCGGCCCAATCGGCTGCCGCGCATGCGAAGGCGGCGCATCTGGCGCGGCTGGCGAAGCAGGAAAAAGCCGCCTGGCGGGTGCATCTTGCCAAAGTGAAGGCTCTGCCGCGCGCCAAGCGGGTGGCGGTGAAGCGGCAGGATCGGCACTTCAAGCGCGCTGCGGAACAGCAGCATCTTGCGAGGCTGGCCCAGCAAAAAGCGCATAATGCCCGTTTGGCAAAGCTGCAGGCGCATGCGCTTCATCTGGCAAAGCTGAGCAAAAACAAGGGCAGGCATCAGGCGCAACTTGCGGCGCACATTGCCAAGCTGCAGCATCTGGCGCAGGTCGCCGCGCTGCGCCATGCGCACCTCGCCGCTGCTCGTCACCCTGCCTGGCAAGACAAAGCAGCGCTTGCCCATGCGGCCCGGCTCAGCAAAGTGGCGGCTCTCCATAATGCGCATGTGCGGGCGCATCTCGCCGCCGCCTCCGGGCACCGCTCTCTTCACGAGATTCACCTCGCGCAGATACAAGCCAAGCATTTGCAGAAGCTGCGGGCGCATCAGCAAGCAATTGCTCAGCGTGCCCTGGCCCACCAAACGCGGCTGGCACGGACGCAGAGCGCCCATGCCGCCCATATGGCGGCGCAGCGCGCCCGGCGGGTCGCCTTGCACGGCGACGACAGCGGGGGACGCTCTATTCACTTCTGGCAGACTGTGGCGGCGGGCGTGCCGGTCAAAGTCATCACCGTAGATTTGAATGACCGGGATGTCAAAGTGTCCGCCGTGATGTCGCGGCGGGGAAACGGCACCGCAGAGCCGTTTCGGCAGATGATCGACCGCGCCAACCCCAATGTCGCCGTGACGGGAACGTTCTTCTCGCTGGATAATTTGCAGCCGGTTGGGGATATTGTCATCGACGGCAGCCTGGTGCATTTTGGCGGCATGGGCACGGCCCTGTGCATCACGCCCGGCAACCGCGCGGATATGGTGACTACGGAATGGGGACGGCACCACGACTGGACGGGCTATGACTTTGTCTGCGCCTGCGGTCCGCGCCTTCTGCGCCGAGGGCGGGTGGTGCTGGACCCTCACGCCGAGCGGTTCCGCGACCGGCACATGCTGGCCCCCAATTCCCGCATCGCTGTGGGGATTACGCCGGGAAACAAGATTGTCTTCGCCATGACCCACGAGCCGATTTACCTGGGACGGCTGGCGAAAGTGATGCGGGCCATCGGCACCACCGAAGCGATGAACCTGGATGCCGGAACCAGCACCGGCTTTTACTATAATGGGGCGACCCTGGCCCGCCCCGGACGGCAATTGACAAACATGATTGTCGTCTACGGCCAAAAGCAGCGGTATGAGCGTGCATTAGACCAGTTGGTGCCTGCATCGTACCGGCGTTCCAGCCTGCACGCGAGCGCGCATCGGCAGATGTCGGCGTTGGTGCGTCCGTGACGACTGCGGACACGCGCGCCACCGCCCGTGCCTGGGCGGAAATCAGCCAAAGCGCCCTGCTCGGCAATATCCAGGCTCTTCAATCCCGCTTGGGCAATGACGGGAAAACGCGCCTGCTGGCCGTGGTCAAAGCCGATGCCTACGGGCACGGGGTGTCTTTGGTCGCGCCGCTGTGCTTTGGCGCGGGCCTCACCGAATTTGGCGTGGCGACGGTGGATGAAGGCATCGTCCTGCGCGCCTTGCTGCCCGCCGAAGCCGTAATTTATCTGCTGGCGGCCACTCTGCCCGCCGATGCGCCCGCGATTGCCGCCCATCGCCTGACCCCGTTTGTCGGCGACTTGGGGCTGGCGCGGGCTTTGTCCGAAGCGGGACAAAAACAAAACCTTGCTGTCAGCGCACACCTGGATATAGACACAGGCATCGGGCGGGCGGGCGTTTTGGTGTCCGAAGCCGCCGCTCTTTTTTCTGCCATGCGGTCACTGCCTTTCCTGCGCGTGACAGGGATCGCCACTCATTTCGCCGAGGCCGACGAGGATGCCGAGGATGCGCGCCGACAGAACGCATTGTTTCAGCGGGCGCTGCAACAACTGGGCGCAGACCAAAAGCAATTATTGGTGCATGCGGGCAATTCGCCCACCATGCTCGCTTTGGGCGCAGCCGCAAGTTATGGCCTTGTCCGTCCGGGCCTGCTTTTGTATGGAATTGAACCCGCCCCCGGCATGTTCGCCTCTGGGAAAGACACAGCGCAAGCAGGGCAGGCGCTGCGGCCTGTGATGTCTGTGCGCGCCCGCGTGCTGCTGTGCCGCAGGCTTCCGTCCGGTGCGACCATCTCGTATGGCCGGACGTATTCGGTTCCCCCCGGCGGCGGTCTGTACGCGACCGTGGGGATCGGCTACGGCGACGGCTGGCCTCGGTGTCTGGGCGGCGGGGTGGGGCATGTGTTGCTGGGTGGGCAGGCCGCGCCGATTTGCGGGCGTGTGTGCATGGATCAACTGGTCGTGGATGTGTCTCAAATATCTCATGTTCAGCCGGGCGACATTGCAACTCTGCTTGGGACTGATACGGGGCAGCAAATCACCGCCGGGCAGATCGCGGCATTGATACAAACCACGCCGCACGAAGTGTCCACCTGCCTGCTGCCCCGCATGCCGCGCATATTGACCGCGTAAGCACAAGGAAAACGCCTGCTATTTGGCGAACTCTGCCTATGTTGACAGCACACCACATTTACTTAATGGCCCCCGGCGCATCGCCGGGTGATGTGCGCCGCTTTTACACGCAGGGGCTGGGCCTGCCCGCATGCGCGAAGCCGGACAGCCTCGCGCATGTGCCCGTGCTGTGGTTTGCCGCAGGAGCCATCGTCATTCATGTCGGCTACCCCGCAGAAGGCGTGGTCGGCGGCGGGCATACTGCCCTGGCGACTGACGACCAAACATCCCTGCGCCAGAGATTGACAACCCTGGGCTACGCGATCAATGACGATGTCATCCCTATGGGCTATCCACGTTTTTATGCGCAGGACCCCTGGGGCAACCAATTTGAAATACTGCCCGCCGGACTGCCCGCGCCGCCTGATGGACAGCAAGAAATAGAGTAATCAAGCGTTATGCCCTTAGTTGTCGGAGTGGCTTTCAAGCCGGTCGGAAAAATACATCAATTTGATCCCGGAGCGCTCATCCTGCGCAAAGGCGATGCCGTCATCGTAGACGCCGCCAGCCTGATGGGCAGAGAGGGACATCATGAGTTTGGGATCGTCAAAACGCCGCCGCGCGCCGTGCGGACAGAGGACCTCACCGAGCCGCTGCGCATGGTTGTGCGCCTTGCCGCCCCCGATGATTATGCGCGGCATGAGCGCAACGAGGCGCGTCAGGCGGAAGCCTGGCGCTTATGTAAAGCCAAGATCAAGTCTCTGAACGTCCCCATGAAGCTGATTGAAGCGGAATGGGGGTTTGACGGCTCACAGGTCACGTTCCACTTTGTCTCCGAAGGACGAGTGGACTTTCGCGAATTGGTGCGCGAACTAGCCGCCGTCCTGCGCACCCGTGTTCAAATGCACCAAGTGGGAGGGCGCGATGAGGCGAAAGTCTTCCCCGGTATCGGGCCGTGCGGACGACCGACGTGCTGCTCCACGTTTTTGCGGGAGTTCGCCCCCGTCTCCATTAAAATGGTCAAAGACCAGAACCTGGCGCAAAACCCGTCCAAGTTCGCCGGGTTGTGCGGCAAGCTGATGTGCTGCCTGCGCTACGAACAGGACGAAGAACCGGCGCAGCATTCCAGCCTTCCCCAGATCAATATGGTGGTGATGACGCCCCTCGGTCGCGCCAAGGTCATGGAAGTCAACGCTTTGCAGGAAATGCTGACGGTGCAATTGGAAACCCAGGCCTTTGTCGAGGTGCGCGCCAAAGACATCGGCATGATTGAAGGCTGCATTGACCATGCCGAAGGCGGCTGCGAAGACTGCGCATCCAGCGGCGCGCTCAGCGCCTGCGAGGTGCCGACACGCGACAAGCCCGCCGGTGGACAGGCTTTGCCGATGCTGTAACGCACGAGATTAATCCCTAAGAATACGAGATTTAGAGTTATCTCAGCGCTTTGGGCAAAAATTGGGTATGCTGATGGGAGCACTTACTCCTCTTCCCGCAGGCTTTTTGGAAACAAGGACACCGCATGAATGTTTATCCCCTCGACGCTGGAACCGGCACGGAGCGACGACGCCTGCAGGCGCGGGCGCGGCGGCTGGAAAAACGTGCGCAAACACTGGCGGGAGCGGGGCGGATGGATGAAGCCATTATCTGTCAGGCCGAGCTGACAGACCTGCGTCCCAACGACCCGACGGCGTTTTTCCGGCTTGGCCTGATGTATCGTGAAGTGCGGCGCGTCGAGCCTGCCCTCAGCGCCCTGCGCCGTGCCACCGACCTCAATCCCGAGTATCGCGATCCGCGAGAAGCATTGATCGCCACCCTGCTGGACAGCGGACGCTATCAAGAGATTGTTGATGAAGGCAAGCTGCTGGTGAAACTCGCCCCGCGCAGCTTGTTCGCCCGCGACGTGCTTAGCTTGGCGTATATGCAGCTCGGCCAAACCGACAAAGCGTTGCGCGTGGTCGGCGAGCTGATCTGGCTGGACCCATCCAACCCCGACCACTACCTCAAGCGCGCCATGCTGCTTCAGCAGCAGGGCAATGTGAAAAGCGCTGTCGGGGAATACACGCGCGTGCTGGAAATGGCTCCCGAGGGCAGCGATGCCATATCGGTCGCCGCTGAAGCGCTGGAAGGCATGGACGACCGCCAATTGCAGCAAATCCTGCTGCTTGCCTCGGACGATCAGCTCTTTCAGTGGAAAACGATGCATGACCCGGCCGGAGCCGTGATGGAACGCGGGTATCACCTGACGCCGGACGGCATCGCGAAGCTGGAGTTCTTGCTGCGCCAGCGGACAATGCAGCCTTTGCGGGATTTCGCGTCCCATCCCATCCGGCTGTATAACTGATGCCGACGGCATTCGCATGGGGACGCCGAACTTATGTGATGGGCGTCCTCAATGTCACCCCGGATTCGTTCTCCGATGGCGGCCTGTTTCTGGGTGTGGAACAAGCCGTCGCTCAGGCGCATCAAATGGCCGCAGACGGAGCGCATCTTATTGATATTGGGGGCGAAAGCACGCGCCCTGCCACGTTCGGCGACCACTCTCCCCTTTCTGCCGGCGAAGAACAGCGCCGCATTCTTCCCGTGATCGCCCGCATTGCCGCCGAACTGCCCCACCTTCCCCTGTCTGTGGATACGTATAAAGCCGATGTCGCGCGTGCCGCGCTGGATGCCGGCGCGCAGATCATCAACGACATCAGCGGCCTGACCTATGACCCTGGCATGGCCGCTCTTGCCGCCGAGCGCGGCGTCCCCGTCATTATCATGCATCTGCTCGGCAGGCCACGAGACATTCCCCTGCGGCCTGCGTATACCGATGTGGTGCAGGAAGTGTGTACATTCTTCCAAACTCAGATTGAGCATGCTTTGGCGCATGGCATCCAAGCCAGCCAAATCTGGCTTGATCCCGGCCTAGGTTTCGGCAAGACGGCACAGCACAACTTGGAGCTGCTGCGCCGCCTATCAGAGATCAAAGCACTGGGCTATCCCCTGGTGGTCGGCAGCTCGCGCAAGAAGTTTCTGGGGAAGATACTGGGCACGGACGACCCCAACGACCGCAAAGAAGGCACGGCGGCGACTGTGGCGCTGAGTATCGGCCAGGGCGCGGACGTTGTCCGCGTGCATGATGTCCGGCAGATGGCAAGGGTCGCCAAAGTCAGTGACGCGGTTGTCCGTGGCTGGGCGGAAGAATAGTCTGAACGAACAACGCCTCACCCGTAGGGGTGAGGCGTTTGTGTTTGCGGCGCGGGGCTGTGTCAGCGCACTTTTGCGCCCGGCGCGACGGGGGCTTCCGGGTGCAGGAGGATCGCGTGTCCGTCGGCATCGGTGGCGGCCAGCAGCATGCCCTGCGACTCGTAGCCGCGCATCTTGCGGGGCTGTAAGTTCGCGACAATCACGACGGTCTTGCCTACCAGCTCGGCAGGGTCGTGGTTTTCAGCAATGCCCGCCAGTATCTGTCGTTCTTCTTCTTCGCCGCAGTCCACGCTCAGGCGCAGCAGCTTGGTCGCGCCTTCAATCCGTTCGGCAGTGACAATCTTCGCGGTTTTCAGTTCTACTTTGGCGAAGTCGTCTATGGTGATATACGGGCTGGGCGCAGCAGCCGTGCTTGCAGCGGGGACGGCAGGGGACGTGGCAGGCGTTGATGGGGTTTCTGTCATGGGCTGTTCTCGTTTCTTGGTATCAATACGCGGAAAGATCGGCTGGGCTTCCTGCGTGCGGGTGCCGCCAGGCAGGCCGCCCCACTGCGTTGCGACGCTCCAGGGTTGGGCAGGCGTATCGCCGAGGCCCAGCTGATGGTAAATGAGCGTGGACGTGTGGGGCAGAAACGGCGCGAGCAATGCGGCGGCCAGGCGGCTTGCTTCCAATGCCGTGTAGAGGGCATCGGCGACTGCCTGGGAGTCGCCTTCTTTATAACGCTTCCAGGGGGCCTGCGTGTCCACGGTCTCATTGGCGGCTTTGACCAATCTCCCGATGGCGAGCAGGGCGCTGCCGGGGTCTAGGGCGAGCATGGCAGCGTCTACGTCCCGGACACACGCACGGGCGAAGGCGGCGTAAGGACTATCCGCCGTGCGCGCCGCACCGTCCTCAGGAACAATGCCGCTGAGGTATTGCGCGGTCATGTTCAGTGTCCGGTTGAGCAAGTTGCCGAGTTTATTGGCAAGCTCGGCATTGTAGTGCCCGACCAGAGCCTCCAGCGAAAACTCGGTGTCGCCGGTGAATGAGATGTCCCGCAGCAAATAATAGCGCAGGGCATCCACGCCGACTTCGGTTGACGCTCCGCTCAAGTTGGTGAGATACGCCACGGCGGCTTCGGGCGTGGGAATGTTGCCTTTGGATTTGGAGCCTTTGGTCAGTTCCAATGTCTGCGCATCGCGCACCAGCCACCAGCCATGCCCTAAAATCGTGCCGGGCAGCGGCAGGCCCAATGCCAGCAGCATGGCGGGCCACAGGGTCGCATGGAAGCGCGTATAAATCTCTTTGCCCACCAGATGCACATCCGCAGGCCAGAGGGTATCCCAGCCGGGCTGCGACGGCCAGCCGGTGGCGGTCAGGTAATTGATGACCGCATCAAACCAGACATAGACCACCTGCGAGGGGTCGTTCGGGGCGGGAATGCCCCAGCCCGCATACGGACGCGAGATGGCGACATCGCGCAGGCCGCCTTTGATAAACGCCAGCACTTCATTGCGCCGCGTCTCCGGCTGGAGGAAGCCGGGGCGTGCCTCAATATATTCCAAAAGCCTGTCGCCATACGCCGAAAGGCGGAAGTAGTAGTTGTCTTCGGTGACCCGCTCCACCGCCGCGCCGGTTTCAATCGCGCGCCCGTCCTTGACCTCGCTGTCGCGAAAGAACGTCTCGTCCGACACCGAGTACCAGCCTTCGTACTTGCCCGCGTAAATATCTCCCTGCGCCTGGAGCCGCCAGAACACTTCGCCGACGGCGGCAGAGTGGCGCGGCTCTGTCGTGCGGATGAAGTCGTCGTAGGTAATCCCCAGAAACTGCCATGTGCTGCGATACCGCTGCGATACTGTATCTACAAAGGTCTGCGGCGTTTCCTCCATGCGCACGGCGGCGTCGGCGACTTTCTGCGCGTTTTCGTCCGTGCCGGTCAGGAAGAATGTTCGGTCGCCGCGCAGCCGGTGGTAGCGCGCCAGGGCATCCGCCAGCAGCGTCGTCGTGGCCGACCCGACATGCGGCTCGCCGTTGACATAATAAATCGGCGTTGTAATATAAAAGGCTTTGTCGTTTGTCTCGCTCACTCGTCACCTGCTCCGGCTTTCCTGCCCTTGTTATACCCGATACGCGCAACAGGCATAGGGGCGGATATCTCTTAGTTCACGCCGAGGCGGGCCAGTGTCTGCGCGATCTGCGCGGCAGCCTGCGGGTCGTCGCCAATAAACGCGCCCGCCACTTTGCCGTCTTTTCCAATTACATAAACCGTCGGGATGCCCCAAACATGATATTTGCTGGACGCTAGAGACTGGTCGCCCGGACGTGCATCGTACAGGAACTTGGATGTGTACTGCGGGTGCGCTTTGATAAACGCCTGCATGCGCGGCGCGCTGTCCCACGTGTTGATGGACAGCACGGTCAAGCCTTTGGGGCCGAGCGATTGGCGCAGGGCTTGAATGTGCGGCATTGTCTTTTTGCAGGGACGGCACCACGATGCCCAGAAGTCAATCAAGACGACATGCCCCTTGAGACCCGATAGGGAGAGTGTTTTGTCATTTGCTCCATTGCCGCTTGCGTAGGGGAGGGTGAAGTCGGGCGCGTCCGTGCCGACCGGCAGCAGGGTAGGAGTGGGGGTGGGCACATAGGCTGTCAGGCCCGCCGGCGGCTGTGCCTGAAAGTCTGTCGTCAACACCATGCGCATAATGATATCGAACATTGGCGATTGGTTAACCTGCCAGTAACGCAGTGTGACTACTCTGTCATGCCGCCCGCCTGTGTAGGACGCTTTAACAGGCAGCCCGGTGTTGGGGTTTAGCCAGAACGTCGCCGTGTCCGCGTCTTCAATGGATACGACTTGATGCACAGGCTGGCCGTTCAATTGCACAATGCCCACATCGCGCAAGTTGGCGTAATCCGTGATGCTTGTGCTGTCGGTCAGCAAACTTGCTGCGATGCTTGCCGCCGCGTCCATTGGCAATTGTGGGTCTAACTTGTCCAATGTCGCCGGGGCGGGGCTTGTCGCCACATTGACCGCGTTCCACTCGCGTACTTGGTTTCCATCACACACCAATGTTGCTGTTTTGCCGTTATTGACAGAGACAATCTTGATTTTGTTGGGCGCGGTGATTTCTACGCGGGCCGTGTCGTTTGCTCCGACTTGGGCGGCGTCCACATACAGCGTTGGCGTGCTTCGCACAGTCGCCACGTACTTTTGCACAATGGCAGGCAGCGGCCTCTGCCCGGCACTCTGCGCATAGCCGGGCACGCCCAGCGCTGCCAATGCCGCCGCCACAAAAATGATTACTTTTGTCATGGTGCCTGTTCTCCGTTCGGTAACTGTTCATACAGGAACTTATCGCGTGCTCCCCGCTGTTTTAACAGCAGAAGAACCGCTGTGAGTATACCGACAATCAGATGGATTGACAAACAATCGGTTGTCTGGTACAGTGCAATAGATTGTGAAGAAAGGTACGAACTTGATACGTCCCATCTCCAAGACCGGGTTTCTGCTCGGCGCGACCCTCGCCCTGATTGCCGCGATTATCAAAGTAAAACTCCTGCCGGAGTAAGCCCGCCCTCGTGAAACCCCCGCCATGCTCCATTCTCCCCTTCTTGATATGCAGCGCCGCCTGTCGCCCAATTTGGTTCTCGCGCCCGCCCTCGACGGCGCGTGGGAGCTGCCTGCCGAGTATGCTCCCCACCAAATGCACGCCGAATACGAGTCGGTGCGCCGCGCGGGTGGGGCAGGCGTGATCGACCGCTCCTGGCGCTCTGTGCTGCGCCTGACCGGGCCGGATCGGCATGCCTTTTTGCAGGGCATGGTGAGCAACGACATCCTCGCCCTCGGCCCCAATACAGGCTGCCGGGCGGCCTTTTTAGATACGACCGGCCATCTCCTGGCCGACCTGCGCGTGTGGAATGCTCCCGATGCCCTGCTTGTTGAAACCGACCCGCAGGTGTCCGCGCGTCTGTTCCAATCTCTGGATATGTACCTGATTATGGAAGACGTGCAGATCGCGGACGTTTCCTCCGATTGGGCGCTCTTGTCCGTGCGCGGGGACAACACATTCCCCGCCGTTTCGTCGGTGCTTTCTCCGCCTCTTGCGCCTGACCTGCCCCCGATGTCCCTGCACGCCGTCCTGTTTTCAGGCGGCGCGAACGGCTTTGTCGCCGTGCCCGACACAAGCGAGCTTCCCGGCCTCAACCTTTGGGTACCCGCTGCCTCCGCGCCCGCTGTCTGGGAAGCTCTGCTGTCAGCCGGTGTCGTTCCCGTGGGCGAACGCGCCGCCGACATTCTTCGCATTGAAGCCGGAGCCGCTGTTTGGGGCCGCGAGCTTTCCGATACCGTTTTGCTCCCCGAAGCCGACCTGCCAGACACAATCTCTTACACCAAAGGCTGCTATATCGGCCAGGAGATTATCGCGCGGCTTCGCGCCCGTGGTCACGCCAATCGCGCCCTGCGAGGCATCCTCCTGCCGGACACTGCTCCGGTTCCCGGCGACAATGCCACGCTCCATGCCCCCGAACACGGCCCCGATGCAGGCCGCGAGATTGGGCGTATCACCAGCGCCGCCGCCTCGCCTCGTTTCGGCGGACGCCCCCTTGCTTTAGGCTACGTGCGTCGCGAGTTTATGGAACCCGGCACGCCGGTTGCGGTTCATCTTCCCCAGCCGGACGGCACGGTGTTCACTTTCCCCGCCATTGTTCTCACCCGCCCTTTCTCGCTGCCTGAGTAGGTTCCTGCCCCCGGCTTGTTAGGAACCTATCCCCGGCCCCTCCCTCAATGGCAGGGGGAGGTTCCCCAAGCCAGCGTGAGGGCCGCCCCTCGCAAAGCCACTGTACACCCTTTCCCCAAGCGTTCCCACGGCATACCAACGACGGAACAGTTTCTTCCGTCGTTGGTATACGCTTGCAACACGTGGGGAAAGGGTGTACTACGCCCGTGCCGCCAAGACGCCGCTAGATTAATGAGCGAGATTTCAAGTCTAAATAATGGTTGATCAGGTCG
>JAABUL010001619.1_pt1 | contig 41457 bp, 34 predicted proteins | sample 5559151 | NCBI WGS metagenome assembly JAABUL01 (sample SAMN10711876, study PRJNA513368) | rock metagenome | isolation source: Antarctica rocks | place: Antarctica: Victoria Land, Pudding Butte sud | reverse complement strand
CAGCCGGAGCGGGCGATCGACCTCCCGTTTCTGATGCCGATCGAGGATATCTTCTCGATTTCGGGGCGCGGCACGGTGGTGACCGGCCGGATCGAGCGGGGCAAGATCAAGGTGGGCGAGGCCTGCGAGATCGTTGGCTTCCGCGAGACCCGGCAGACAGTCTGCACCGGGGTCGAGATGTTCAAGAAGCAGCTGGACGAGGGTCTGGCGGGCGACAACGCCGGCCTGCTCTTGCGCGGCATCGCCAAGGAGGATGTGGAGCGCGGGATGGTTCTGGCCAAGCCAGGGTCGATCAAGCCGCACACCACCTTTCGGGGCGAGATCTATGTGTTGAGCAAGGAAGAGGGTGGCCGGCACACGCCGTTTTTCAACGGCTACCGTCCACAGTTCTACTTCCGGACCACTGACGTGACCGGATCTGCAAAGCTGCCGGAGGGCACCGAGATGGTGATGCCGGGCGACAATATCTCGCTCGAGATCACGCTGGGAACGCCGGTCGCCATGGAAAAAGGCCTGCGCTTCGCCATCCGCGAAGGCGGCCGAACCGTCGGCGCGGGAACCATCTCCGACATCTTGAAGTAAACCAATGCTCGACCGAAACAAAAGGGCTCCGGAGGAGAGGCCACCTATCCTCCGGAGCCTGGTCAACAGACCAGGCAAACCGGAGGCTCAAGTGGTCGGGGTAAAATCGTTTAGAATAGACCTATGCGCGAAATCATCACACTCCAGTGCCCGACCTGTAAGAACCGGAACTACTCGACCACCAAAAATAAGAAGACCACCACCGGCCGGCTCGAGTTTTCGAAGTTCTGCAACACCTGCCGCAAGCACACCGATCACAAAGAGACCAAGTAATCTCGGTCGCCCGGGGCCGGCGTAATCCAGCCTCAAAACAGGGGCGTAAGCTCAACGGTTAAACTGTCGGTCTCCAAAACCGAACTTCTCGGTTCGAATCCGAGCGCCCCTGCCAGCACCCCCGGAAGTTGCTTACAAGTTAGCCCAGGTCGGAAGGTAAGAAGAGCGTCATGGTAAAAGCAATCGTCGCAACAACTCCGAATGAGGCCCCAGCTTGGAAGTCCCAACCAGCTCGGCTCAACAGCTTCCTCAAAGATGTGCGCAGTGAAATGCGCAAAGTTATAACGCCCTCCCGGGAAGAGGTGCAGGCCACCACGACTGTCGTTATTGTCACAGTCTTCATCTTCGCGGCCTACTTCTGGATCGTCGACTCGGTGATGGATGGCCTCATCAAGCTGGTTCTCGATCGTCTGGGCCGGCACTCGTAAGCAACTCGCAAATCAGCAGCGGAAAAGAAGTAACAAAGCACGAAGAAGGCGCAACCATGGCGGAACAAGCACAAAATCCGGAAGAGCAGAATCCCGGTATCCGAAACGCAGAGACTGGGGCATCGAGCGGCGGACCAGCCGCGGACGGCGAAGAACAGCTCGCGCCGCCGGTCAACGAAAATTACAAGTGGTACATCATCCATGCCTACTCCGGCTTCGAGCGCAAGGTGCGGGAGTCCCTCGAAAGCCGCATCCGCGCCTTCGGCCTCGAGAATCGTATCGGCCGCATTATGATCCCGACCGAGCCGGTTACCGAGCTGCGTAATGGAAAGAAGTACACCACCGAGCGCGTCTTCCTCCCCGGCTACGTCCTCGTCGAGATGGAGCTCGACAACGATCTCTGGCACGTGATCAAAAATACGCCCAGAGTCACCGGCTTCCTTGGCACCGGCGACAATCCCGTCGCGCTCTCCGAACAGGAGGTCAGCTCCATCCTCTTCCGCTCCGAGGCGAACAAGGACAAGCCTTCCCTCAAGATCAAGTTCGCCAAAGGCGAGCAGGTCCGCATCAACGAAGGCCCATTCGCCAACTTCACCGGCACCGTCGACGATGTCAATGAAGATCGCGAGACCCTCAAGGTCATGGTCTCGATCTTCGGCCGTTCCACACCCGTCGAGATCGAGTTCTCGAAGGTTGATAAGCTCGTCGAGTAGCAGCGCCAAACGCGCCCGCCTCGCTTGGCGCGCCCAAGGTTTTTGACCCACCCGCACCATAAAATCCCGCTGCCGCCGGCCAGAGTGCCTGAGCGGCTCGAAGCATAGAAGAGGAAACATCCATGGCACCGAAGAAGATCAACGGCTACGTCAAACTGCAGATCATGGCCGGCAAGGCCACCCCCGCGCCTCCGGTCGGCCCAGCCCTCGGTCAGGCGCAGGTCAACATCATGGAGTTCTGCAAGCAGTTCAATGAGCGGACCAAGGGTCCGGATATCGCCGGCCTCACCATACCGGTCGTCATCACGGTCTTCGCCGACCGCACCTTTTCCTTCATCACCAAAACCCCGCCCGCGCCGGTACTCCTGCTCAAAGCTGCCGGGATCGCCAAAGGCTCGGGCACCCCGAACAAGGAGAAGCTCGGCAAAGTCACCGAAAAGCAGATCGTCGAGATCGCCACCCAGAAGATGCCCGACATGAATGCGGCAACCGTCGAGGCAGCCGCAAAAACCATCCGTGGCACGGCGCGCTCCATGGGGATCGAAGTCGTCGCATAGGCTCAGCATCGCGCAGCCCACGAAGTCTAGCCTTGACATCGTAGCCTGGTCGAGAAGTCGTCGCCCAGGCCTTATCGTCGCCCAAGAGGTTCAGCCCTGGTCCGAACCTTCGTCTTTTGGAACGGGGCACATCCGCTCGTTTGCCGTCGGCTCAGGATCGCCTCCAGTTACAGTTGAGGGCATATTCACAGAGGTGAGCAGACGTTTACCTGAGCACGCTCCACCTCCTCGCGTCGCTCGCTCTGGCCGCCCGAACTTGAGCCCAGCCTCACGCAGTGCGAACCGTGGCTCCAGGCCGAGGCGATCTCCCCTTGCCGTCGCCCGGGCTCTCCTGGCCGGGCTCAGCGCGACCTTTGTCCTCCCCTACTTCTTCCCCGTTGCGCCCACCATCTCAGAGTCGTATCTCGTCGGCTTCAATAACCACGCCTGCCTCCTTCTATTCGTCAGCTTCGCGTCCGCCTTCGCCTGGTGGACTGACGGGTTCGGCCTAACCACAACCGATCCGGAACCTCAAGCCTCTCTCGCCCTGCCCTCCCGCCGCTTGCTCTACGCAGCCCTCGTCTTCTTTTTTCTCGTTACAGCAGGCGCATGGGGGCTGATGCGGTCACACCCCGCAATCGGCGAGTCGATCTACTTCTTGGATCGCCTGCAGCATCTCGCAGCTGGCGAGCTCCCGTATAAGCAGTTCGAGTTCGCCTACGGCCCTTTTCTCCTGTACCTGCCGCTCGCAACCGCTTATCTCTTCCGCCTCTCCCTTGCGGATGGCTATTACATCTCCTGGATCGCCGAGTTCGCACTCGGGATCCTTCTCATCTATGAGATGTGTCTCTCTTCTTCCCGCGCAGCCGGCGCGGAAGAACATCATGTTTCTCCTGCTTACCTTCAGTTGGTGGGCTGGCCCGCTCTCATTCGGCGAGAACTACACACCCTTCCGTTTCTTTCTTCCGCCTTTTCTCTGCTTGCTGGCATGCCGCCGAATCTCCTCCTCCATCGCTGCCACACGAACCGCTCTGGAGTTGCTCGTCGGGGAAGCAGTGATTCTTCTCGTCTCCCCAGAGCTAGCAATCGCCTTTGGCGGGGCGACTATACTCTACGTTCTGCTCCGGTATCTCTCTTCGCGTGCTGCTCGCCATCTGCGGGTTCTTGGACTCTTTGTTCTCGGGTCTGCACCTCTCTTCTGGGGAGCTGCAGGAACCGGCCTTCTGCTGACTCTTCACTCCATGAGCCATGGTGGATACAACTTTCCCCTCCTGCCCGTCATGCAGCACATCCCCGTGATCGGCCTTCTACTCGTAGCTTCTTGCGTCTTCGTCTACGCACTCCGAACCCGGCACTTCTTCGGGCCCGTCGAGTACCTCACCCTGCTCGGCCTCTTATGCTTCCGGCCGCCTTCGGCCGATCCGACATCGGTCATTTCATCATCAACAGCACTGGCACGCTAATGGCTGCCTGGACCATTCTGTCGTTCTACCCACACCTTTGGCGGTATGCCGTGTGGTCCTACGCTCTCCTAGTGCTCTTCCTCCCAGCACCCCGAATCCTCTATAGGGCCGAACGCGCCTGGAGGAACAATGTCTCCACCGTGCTTCTCCGTCCTGACATACTGGCTACGAAAACCGGTCCACCAGTCAGCCCTTCCTTGAGTGCCGCTCCCGCGTCGCTTTTTGCTCCCTTCGGGCTGCCTCTTGCAAACTCGCCTAAGCTGCCTTCCATCTCCGCTCAAACAGGCTTCTATCACGGAATTGAACTAGTCACTGCTCCCTCACAGATCCAGCAGAAAATTCAGGAACTTCGCTCCACTCCCGCGCGAGATCTCCTCCTTCCCAACTCGTTCTCATGTGCAATCAGGTTGGACCGGAGAGCATTGCGCAAAACGCTTTCCACCCTGTACGTCCCTCCGTCCAGGAATGGTACCGGGATTTTGGAGCCTCTGTGCCGGTATATCCACCAGCACTACCAGCCCTCTGGTTTCCCCACGGAGTTGCAGGGTTTCGAGATCTGGAAGCCTCGCCCCTCAACTCCCTAAACTTCGCTGAAACAAGCCCTTCTTCAGCGGTAACAACGGCCTGAACCCTCAGGCAAACAGCCGCTGCTGTCTCCCCGGCGTCCCAGCACGCCCAGCCCCCTTGCTGCCCGCCCCAGCGTCTCGCGTCAGCAGCGCATCCGTCGATCGTTCTCCAATCCGGTACTTCCGGCAGGCGCGCTCGACCATTCCCGCCATGCGCTGCCGATAAGGCCGCCCGGCGAAGTCGGCTGTCGCAAACCGGCTGGCATACTCCGCCTCCAGGGCAGGGAAGTGCTCACGAACGAAACTCAGGAACGTAGGACGCGAGCACGATTTCAGAAACAGCGGCTCTGCGGCAAGGAAGCTCGCTCCCGCCTCCGACGCAAGCTGAGCCATCCCGTCCATCGCATCCTCCGTATCCGTGATCCCCGGCAGCAGGGGGGAGCATAGGATTCCCGTGCGAACGCCCGCATCCCGCAGTCGCCGCACAGCCGCGAATCGCAGGTTCGGTCGGGGCGCTCTTGGCTCCAGCTTTCTCGCGAGTGCCGCATCCGGTGTCGTAATCGTCAGGTGCACCGCCAGCGTATTTTTGCGCGCAATCTCGACCAGCAGATCGATGTCCCGCTCAATGAGCGCTGATTTGGTCACAATACCCAATCGGTACCCCTGCTTGCGGGCGAATACCTCCAAAATACTTCGGGTCACCATCGCCTGCCGCTCGATCGGCTGGTACGGATCGGTTGCCGTCCCCAGCGCGACCTCGTCCGCCGGATCGATCCTGCGCAACTCCTGCTCCAGCAGCCAGGCGGCGTTCTTCTTCAAGAAGATGAGCCGCTCAAAGACCTCTGGATCCCTGAAATTCGCGGCGAGCGAGCCTACGCTCGCAGCCTTCGCCTCCTCACTGCCGTGCCCCGGATCTCCGCTCTTAGCCGGTGAAGCTGAGGCTCCGGGAGCAAGGAACTCGTGGGTGTAGCGGGCATAACAATACTTGCATCCAAACTCGCAGCCCCGATACGGGTTGATGCTGTAGGCCAGCGAGAGCCTCCGCTTCGACATCGTCCGGTTCAGAATGCTGCGCGACTCCATCATCCGAAACTCCACCAGATGCCCGTTCCCGGCATGCTTCGCTTCACTTGCAAGCCGTGGCAGGCCGCGACTGACGGAAGCCAGAATGGGAAAGAGTTCAGCCGCATCATTCGATCTTGCCGTATTCGCCTTATCTTCTCCCATGAACGAACAGTACATCTCCCTTGGAAGCACGTCAACACTTATTTGAGGAACAGCCTTTGTTCAACGAGTGTGTTCCATCTTGTCTCTAGGACCGTATTGGAGCGAGATCGCGCTTGCAGTTCGGTGCGGAGTTTGGCATACTGACAGGGTTGCCTCAAGCCAATTGAGAGCCATGTCGCAACCACGCCTACGCAGCGCATCGCGTGAACTGGGGGTGGGAGACAGGAAACCAATGCCAAGAAAAATTTCAAAGAACCTCACGCAGGCTCGCGCACTCGTCGAACCGCGACCGTATGTGCTCGCTGACGCTGTTCCTCTCCTTCAAAAAGCCAAATACGCCAAGTTCGACGAGACCGTCGATCTCACCATGCGTCTCGGAGTTGATCCGAAGCATGCGGATCAGATGGTTCGCGGCACCGTCGTCCTCCCCCACGGGCTGGGCAAATCGAAGGTCGTTGCGGTCATCGCCTCGGGTGACAAGGTTCGCGAAGCCCAGGCAGCAGGCGCCGAGTTCTTCGGCGGCGAAGAGTTGGTCGAGAAGATTCAAAAGGAGGGTTGGACCGCATTCGACGCTCTGATCGCGACGCCCGACATGATGAAGTCGGTCGGACGTCTGGGCAAGGTCCTCGGTCCACGCGGCCTGATGCCGAATCCGAAGACCGGGACCGTGACCACTGACGTCGTCTCCGCCATCCGGGAGATCAAGGCCGGTAAAGTCGAGTTCCGCACCGACAAAACGGCGCTGGTCCATGTTCCGGTTGGGAAGCTGTCCTTTGATCCGCAAAAGCTGGTCGACAACGCCATGACGATTATCTCGTCGGTGGTCAAAGCCAAGCCGTCCGCGGCCAAGGGTAAGTACATCAAGGGTATTACGCTCAGCTCGACCATGGGCCCAGGCATTCAGCTGGACTTCGCGGCCGCGGAGCTGGCCGGCAAGGCCTAATCGCCGATGGTGTTGGGCGCCCGCCAGCCTGTTTGGTCGGTCGACCTGAAAAAGATTTCCCGCGCGGCCTCGCACCGAGTACTACCTGGCGAGAACAAAGTAGCTAAAGGTTAGGTTTATGGCAATCAGCAGAAGCAGAAAGACGGAGAGCGTCAAGAAGCTCGCCGGCGAGCTCGAAAGTTCAACTTCGGCAATCGTGGGGACCTTCACCGGACTCACCGCGTCCAAGGACATCAGCCTCCGCAAGGTCATCCGCGGCGCCGGCGCCAGCTACCACGTCGTAAAGAATAAACTCGCAGCACGAGCCGCCCAGGGCAGCAACATCGAAGCCGCGCTTCAGGGGCTGAAGGGGGTCTCGTCGGTGGCCTACACCTCCGGCGATCCCGTCGCGCTCGCCAAGGCGCTGGCAGCCTGGGTCAAGGACAACGCGGAGTTTACCTTCAAGCTGGGCATTATCGACGGCAAGGTCATCTCGGTCGAAGAGATCGGCGAGCTAGCCACCATGCCCGGAAAGGAAGAGCTCTTCTCCAAGCTGCTCTTTCTGATCAACTCCCCTGCACAGCGTCTTGCCACCGTCATCAACGCCACGGGCCGCGACCTCGCCATCGTCATCAACCAGGGCGTCGAGAAGGAGAAGTTTGAGGCTTCGGCCGCAACCGAACAGCCCCAACAACCCCAACAATCCCCGGAGAGCGCCCCGAGCGCCGCGCCTGAGTCCACCCCTCCCGCCGCCGATGGTCACCTCATTGCCGAGGCTCACGCCCTCGAAGCACCCACCCCCGAGCAGCAAATCGCCGAAAACCCGGCATCGGAGGCCGACCCGATCGCGATCCCGCAACCGAGTTCCAGCCAGGATCCAGCCCAGCCCGAGAACGGAACCGCGTCCCAGGCCGGAGAGGCAGCGACCACCGACCCCGTCGAGGGGTAACCCAGCTTTCGCTCTATTCTCCTATGGGTGCGCCAGTCTGGGCGCAGCGGAAACCCGGGGAGCTTGGAGCAGTCGAGGCCCAGGTCGGGCCTCAAGCACCATCCATCATGATGTTCAGATTTTTATCGGAGAATTGAAATGGCAGACATTCAGCAGTTGGAAGATCAGATCGTTAGCCTCAGCCTGCTCGAAGCCTCGGCTCTGGTCAAGAAGCTAGAAGAGCGCCTCGGCGTTTCAGCAGCGGCAGCAGCTGCCGCTGCTCCAGCCGGCGGTGGGGTCGCCGCCGCCGCCCCGGTCGAGGAGAAAACCGAGTTTACCGTTATCCTCAAGGATGCCGGCGCAAACAAGATCAACACCATCAAAGCTGTCCGTGAAGTGACCGCTCTTGGCCTGAAGGAAGCCAAGGATCTGGTCGACGGCGCTCCCAAGCCCCTGAAAGAGAACATCTCCAAGGAAGATGCCGCCGCCATCGCCAAAAAGTTTGAAGGCGTCGCGACCGTAGAGATCAAGTAGTTACCCCGTCGCTTGCATGGCTGGGCGGAACGCGTTATCCTCTATATACGAGGTGCACGTTCCGCCTCCCCGTGTTTCTTTAGCCAGCGGAAGCTTCAGGCACAATCGGCAGCAACCCGGCTCATCCTGCGAGTGGCAGGTTATGGAGTCGGCCACCATGCGGACCCGGCAGCAGGTCACACGGTGTCACAAGGCTTAACCAGCGGCAGCAACTTTGGGATGCGGTGTGTCCCAAACGGCGGCAGGTATCTCCACTAACATCATTGAAACAGTGCACAAGTCGAACTTTGCGCTCATGGGACGCGCTGTCCTGGTGAGCGCTTCTCCGTCTTAAGAATCATACGGTCTCGCCCCGGACCCTCGGGGCTCCTGAGATAGCCACGCAGAATGCTTCGCGGGTGCCCAGATCCATCTGAATCGAAAACGTTCCTCTGCCTGGAGGCCCTCCCGGCAGTACAACTCTGCGCATCGGTCTCCTGCAACGAGGGTAGGCTACCGGCTCAAGCTCTAATGCGCAACAGAAATCAAGCGGGTACCCTCACCAGTCCCGCCCTCATCGATCACCGCAACCAGCATTCAGATGCAGGCTGCGCGGGTCGGGAGGCCTCGAAGGTCCAATGTCTCAGGAGACAGCATGTCCACTGAAATGCGCGCGATCCGCAGCCGTCTTGATTTCTCGAAGATCCCCACATCCATTCAGATCCCCAACCTCATCGAGGTTCAGCGCCGGTCGTACGAGCGCTTCCTGCAGATGGACAAGCTTCCCCAGGAGCGCGAGGATAACGGCCTCCAGTCCGTCTTTACCTCCGTCTTCCCGATCACCGACTTCCGCAATGTCTCGGAGCTCGAGTTCGTCGATTTTTCGATCGGCAACTGGGAGTGCAAATGCGGCTACCTCAAGGGTCTCAACCACCTCCGCACCGCCTGCACCAACTGCGGCCACATGGTCATCACCGACCCCTTCCACCCGGGTGACGTCCTTTGCAATTTCTGCGGCACCTATAATAAGAACACCCCCGACTTCTGCACTAAGTGCGGCGACCCCGTCGGCCTCCAGCTGAAATACGACCAGGCCGAGTGCGAAGAGCGCGGCATGACCTACTCCGCTCCGCTCAAGGTCACCATCCGCCTCAAAATCTATGATAAGGATCCCGAAACCGGCGTCAAAACGCTCCGCGACATGAAGGAGCAGGAGGTCTTCTTCGGCGACATCCCGCTGATGACCGAGAACGGCACCTTTATCGTCAACGGAACCGAGCGCGTCATCGTCTCGCAGCTCCACCGCTCCCCTGGCGTCTTCTTCGAGACCGCCAACAACCGCACCTACTTCCTCGGCAAGATCATCCCTTACCGCGGCTCCTGGGTCGAGTTCGAGTACGACCAGAAAAACACCCTCTACGTCCGCATCGATCGCAAGCGCAAATTCCTCGGAACCATCTTCTTGCGCGCCCTCGGCCTCCGCACCGACGAGGAGATCCTCAAGACCTTCTACACCGTCGACACCATCCAGGTTCGCGACGGAAAGCTGCATTGGAACGTCGCGGCGGAGAACACCCTCACGCACCTCCAGGGCACGCGCCCCGCGGTTGCCGTCACCGCCAAGGGCGAGGAGATCGCCCCCGCGACCCGCAAAATCTCGCCCAACACCCTGAAGGCCTTCCGCACCCACAAGATCTCGTCGGTCGAAGTTGAGACGGGCGAGTTCGACGGTGCCATGACCGCCGCCGACGTCGTCGATCTCACCACCGGCGAACTCCTCTACGAGGCCAACCAGGAGCTCTCCGCTGACAAGCTCCACAAGATCCTCCAGACCGGCGTCTCCTCCTTCGAAGTCTTCTTCCCCGAGCGCGACGATGTCGGCAACATCATCACCAACACCCTCCGCCGCGACTCCGTCCGCAAGCCCGAGGAAGCGCTCATCGAGATCTACCGCAAGCTCCGTCCCGGCGACCCGCCAACCCTCGATACCGCCACCGCGCTCTTTGAAGGCATGTTCTTCGATCCGCGCAAGTACGACTTCTCCCGCGTCGGCCGCCTCAAGTTCAACATCAAGCTCTACGAGGATCAGAGCCCCGATCACCTCGATCGCCGCACCCTCACCCCCGAGGACTTCTACGGTACGATCCGTTATCTCCTGAAGCTCCGCAAAAACATCGGCATGGTCGATGACATCGATCACCTTGGCAACCGTCGCGTCCGCGCCGTCGGTGAGCTCATGGAGAACCAGTTCCGCATCGGCCTGGTTCGCATGGAGCGCGCCATCAAGGAAAAGATGTCGGTCTACCAGGAGATGTCGACGGCTATGCCGCACGACCTCATCAACGCCAAGCCCGTTATGGCCGCGATTCGCGAGTTCTTCGGCTCGTCCCAGCTCTCGCAGTTCATGGATCAGACGAATCCCTTGTCCGAAATCACGCACAAGCGCCGCCTGTCCGCCCTCGGGCCTGGTGGTCTCTCGCGCGAACGCGCAGGCTTTGAAGTCCGCGACGTCCATCCCACCCACTACGGCCGCATCTGCCCGATCGAGACGCCGGAAGGCCCAAACATCGGCCTCATCAGCTCGCTCTCCTGCTTCGCGCGTATCAACGAGTACGGCTTCATCGAGAGCCCGTATCGCCGCGTTAAAGACGGGGTCGTGCTCGACTTCGTGTCGGTCGTCAACGCGGGCGAGTCCGGCCTGCGACAGGGGGACTACCTCGAGGTCAAGGAGGCGCGCAAGCTGAACGAGCAGCTCAAAAAAGATAAGAAGCGCTCCATGGAGCTCGTTCCGTTCTCCTTCTATCTCTCCGCCTGGGAAGAGGATCGGCACACCATTGCGCAGGCCAACATCGACCTCGATGAGAACCTCAACATCACCGAGGAACTCGTCAACGCGCGCCGCCAGGGCAACTTCGTCCTCGTCAACAGGTCCGAGGTGGATTACGTCGACGTCAGCCCCAAGCAGCTCGTTTCGGTCGCTGCCTCGCTCGTTCCCTTCCTCGAGCACGACGACGCCAACCGCGCGCTCATGGGCGCCAACATGCAACGGCAGTCCGTTCCGTTGCTCGTGGCCGAAGCCCCCTTCGTCGGCACCGGCATGGAGGGCGTCACCGCCCGCGACTCCGGCGCCGTCATCCTCGCCAAGCGCAACGGCATCATCGATTCGGTCGATTCCGAGCGCATTATCGTCCGTGTCGAAGGCGAGCATCACCCCACGCAGCTCTCGCGTGAGGTCGGCTCGGACATCTACCAGCTCACGAAGTTCAAGCGCTCCAACCAGAACACCTGCATCAACCAGAAGCCGATCGTCCGCAAGGGCGACCGCGTCCTCAAGGGGCAGGTCATCGCCGACGGTCCCTGCACCGAGCAGGGCGAGCTCGGCCTCGGCCGCAACGTCCTGGTCGCCTTCATGCCCTGGCGCGGATATAACTTCGAGGATGCGATCCTGATCTCCGAAAAACTGGTCCGCGACGACTACTACACCTCCATCCACATCGAGGAGTTCGAGATCGAAGCCCGCGACACCAAGCTTGGACCGGAAGAGATCACGCGCGATATCCCCAACGTCTCCGAGCACGCCCTGCGTGACCTGGACGAGTCGGGAATCATCCGCATCGGCGCCAAGATCGGTCATAACGACATCCTCGTCGGCAAGGTCACCCCCAAGGGTGAAACCCAGCTCACGCCCGAAGAGAAGCTTCTCCGCGCCATTTTCGGCGAAAAGGCCGGCGATGTTCGGGACGCCTCGCTCACCTGCCCTCCGGGAATCGAAGGCACCGTGGTCGACGTTCGCATCTTCTCCCGCAAGGGACAGGAGAAGGACGAGCGAGCCAAGCAGATCGAGCAGGAGCAGATCGAGAAGCTCGAGCGCAACCTCGCCGATGAGATCCGCATTCTCACCGACGAGCGGCTTAAACGTCTCGAAGCCATCCTGGGCGCCAAGGAAGTTCAGGCCGATCTCCACGACGAGCGCACCAACAAGAAGCTGCTCACCAAGGGCGACCTCCTCGACCGCGACACCATCGAGCTCATCTCCACCCGAAACCTCAAGCGCATCCGCTACGCCGACAAGGATCCCCGCGTCAACGAGCAGATCGATGAGATCGAGGAGATGACCTCGCGTCAGATCGATGTTCTCCGCAAGATCACCAACGAGAAGATCGGCAAGATGCAAAAAGGCGACGAGCTCTCGCCCGGCGTCATCAAAATGGTCAAGGTCTACATCGCCATGAAGCGCAAGCTCTCGGTCGGCGACAAAATGGCCGGCCGCCACGGCAACAAGGGCGTCATCGCCCGGATCCTGCCCGAGGAGGATATGCCCTACCTCCCCGACGGAACTCCGGTCGAGATCGTCCTCAACCCGCTCGGCGTGCCATCGCGTATGAACGTCGGTCAGATTCTCGAGACGCACCTCGGCTGGGCAGCGCACGAGCTCGGTAAACAGATCGCCGAGATCGCCGCTACCCACACCGACGCCAGTGAAGTCCGCGAACTCTTCCGCGCCCGCTTCGCCAAAACCGCCGCCCTCAGCCACCTTCTTGATCTCGACGATGAGCAGACCATGCGCGTCGCCGCCGGCATGAAGCGCGGCATCTGGTTCGGCACGGCTGTCTTCGACGGTGCCCGCGAGACGGAGATCAAAGCGCTGCTCGCAGCCGCCGGTCTCCCCACCTCGGGCAAGACGCAGCTCTACGATGGCATGCTCGGCGAAGCCTTCGAGCAGCCCGCCACCGTCGGCTACATCTACATGCTGAAACTCTCGCATCTTGTCGACGACAAGATCCACGCTCGCTCCATCGGACCGTACTCCCTCATCACCCAGCAGCCGCTCGGTGGCAAGGCCCAGTTCGGCGGACAGCGCTTCGGTGAGATGGAAGTCTGGGCCCTCGAAGCCTACGGAGCCGCCTACATCCTGCAGGAGCTCCTGACCGCCAAGTCCGACGACGTCTTCGGCCGCACCAAAATCTACGAAGCCATCGTCAAGGGCGAGGCCGCCATCGAACCCGGCGTTCCCGAGTCCTTCAACGTCCTCATCCGCGAGCTGCAGTCGCTCTGCCTTGACGTCGAGCTGATCAAACAGGCCGACGGCAAAAAGGTGCCGCTGCCGGAGATCGCCGCCGCCGACTAGAAATACGCCTTTCTGGTTGTCATTCCGCAACGAAGTGGAGGAATCTGCTTCTCCGGAGTGGCAACCAGGTCTGAGGCCCAAGCTTTTCTGGTTGTCATTCTGAGCGAAGCGAAGAACCCGCTTCTCCACCCAGAAGACCAACCGCCCACAACTGACCAGCACCTGGCAACAGAACCAACGGCATCGCGATGCGCCGACAAGTCACCGCGAGACAGATGCACCAACCGCCGCCGCCCGCGGCAAACACGGAGACACAGCGACTATGTTCCGCTCCAGCCCCTTCGAACTCACCGGCCCTATCGCAGACTTCGACGCGATCAAGATCCAGCTCGCCAGCCCCGAAAAGATCCGCTCCTGGTCCCACGGCGAGGTCACCAAGCCCGAAACCATCAACTACCGCACCTTCAAACCCGAACGCGACGGCCTCTTCTGCGCCCGCATCTTCGGCCCCATTACCGATTGGGAGTGCCTCTGCGGCAAGTACAAGCGTATGAAGCACCGCGGCGTCATCTGCGATAAATGCGGCGTCGAAGTCACCCTCTCCAAAGTCCGCCGCGAGCGCCTCGGCCACATCGAGCTCGCCAGCCCCTGCTCGCACGTCTGGTTCTTCAAGGGCCTGCCGTCGCGCATCGGCCACCTGCTCGACATCTCCCTGCGTGAGCTCGAAGCCGTCCTCTACTTCGAGTCCTACGTCGTCGTCGATCCAGGCGACGCTCCGGTCAAAGAGCGCGAGGTCATCAAGGACGAGAACCGCTTCCGCGAGCTCGACGCCCAGTACCGTGTCTCCGGCTTCAAGGCCATGATGGGCGCCGAGGCCATCAAGGAGCTGCTCAAGCGCGTCGAGATCACCGAGCTCTCGATCGAACTGCGCGAGCGCATGAAGACCGAGACCTCGCTCCAGAAGAAGCTCAAATACTCCAAGCGCCTCAAGATCGTCGAGGCCTTTCGCAAGTCCGACAATCTCCCGCAGTGGATGATCCTCGACGTGATCCCCGTCATCCCGCCCGAGCTCCGTCCGCTCGTTCCGCTCGATGGCGGCCGCTTCGCCACCTCCGATCTCAACGACCTCTACCGTCGCGTCATCAATCGCAACAACCGCCTCAAGAAGCTCATGGACCTCCATGCGCCTGAGGTCATCGTCCGCAACGAGAAACGCATGCTGCAAGAGGCCGTCGACGCGCTGTTCGACAACGGCCGCCGTGGCCGCGTTCTCCGTGGCGCCAACAACCGTCCCCTCAAGTCGCTCTCCGATACCCTCAAGGGCAAGCAGGGCCGCTTCCGTCAGAACCTGCTCGGAAAGCGCGTCGACTACTCCGGCCGGTCTGTGATTGTTGTGGGTCCCGAGCTCAAGCTGCACCAGTGCGGCCTGCCCAAGAAGATGGCGCTCGAACTCTTCAAGCCCTTCATCTACCACCGCCTCGAGCAGACCGGCCACTGCACCACCATCAAGCAGGCCAAGGAGCTCGTCGAGATGCAGGAGCCCGTGGTCTGGGACATCCTCGAAGAGGTCATCAAGGATCACCCGGTCCTTCTCAATCGTGCACCCACCCTCCACCGCCTCGGCATCCAGGCCTTTGAGCCCGTGCTCGTCGAAGGCAAAGCCATCAAGATCCACCCGCTCGTCTGCACCGCCTTCAACGCGGACTTCGACGGCGATCAGATGGCTGTGCACATCCCCCTCAGCCCCGAAGCGCAGATTGAGGCCTCCGTCCTCATGCTCGCCTCGCACAACATCCTCTCGCCCGCCAGCGGCCAGCCGATCACGGTCCCCACACAGGATCTCGTCCTGGGCATCTACTACCTCACCAAAGCCAAGGTCGGCGCCAAGGGTGAAGGCCGCGTCTTCGCCAACATCGAAGAGGTCCTCATGGCCCTCGAAGCGAAGCAGGTCGAAACCCTCACCCCCATTCGTCTCCGCTACACCGGTCCCGTCCTCGACATGACCACTGCGTACGACGATCAGGACCTCACCCACACCGAGCCGGTCGAGTTCAATAAGCAGTTCATCAACACCACCGTCGGCCGCGCCATCCTCAACGACGCCCTCCCCGAAGGCATGCCGTACGTCAACGGCCTGCTCAAGAAGAAGGGCATGGGGCAGCTCATCAACTACTGCTACCTGAACCTCGGCCTCGAAGTCACGGTCAAAACTCTCGACCGCATCAAAGACCTCGGCTTCGCCTATGCCACTCGCTCCGGCCTCTCGGTCGGTCTCGATGACATGGTCATTCCGGACTCCAAGTACACCGTCGTCCACGAGGCCGAGAAGCAGGTCATCGCCGTCCAACAGCAGTATCTCGACGGCGCCATCACCAACGGCGAGCGCAACAACAAGGTCATCCAGATGTGGTCCGGCGTCACCGAGCGCGTCGCCGACGAGATGTTCAACAACATGAAGCGCGCGGACAAGGAAGGAGCCATGAACCCGATCTATCTCATGGCCGACTCCGGCGCCCGCGGCTCCAAACAGCAGATTCGCCAGCTCTCCGGCATGCGCGGCCTCATGGCCAAGCCCTCCGGCGAGATCATCGAGACCCCGATCACGGCCAACTTCCGTGAAGGCCTCACCGTCCTGCAGTACTTCATCTCCACCCACGGCGCCCGCAAGGGTCTCGCCGATACCGCGCTCAAAACCGCCGACTCCGGCTATCTCACCCGCCGGCTCGTCGACGTAGCCCAAGACGTCATCATCTCGCACGCCGACTGCGGAACCGTAGAAGGCATCTACGTCATGCCCATCATCGAAGCCGGAGAGACCATCGAGCCCCTGCGCGACCGCATCATCGGCCGCGTCTCACTCGAGAAGCTCAAGGACTTCGAAGGCAAGACCATCGTCGAAATCAATCAGGAGATCGATGAGGATAAGGCCTCCGCGGTCCAGGCCGCCGGGATAGAACGCGTCAAGATTCGCTCCGTCCTCACCTGCGAGTCCAAGCGCGGCGTCTGCATCCTCTGCTACGGCCGAAACCTCGGCTCCGGCAAGATGGTCGAGATGGGCGAGGCCGTCGGCGTCATCGCGGCCCAGTCCATCGGCGAGCCCGGCACCCAGCTCACCATGCGTACCTTCCACATCGGCGGCACCGCTTCGCGCGTCCACGACGCCTCGCACCTCGAGGTCAAGAACGCCGGCTCCGTCCGCTTCATCAACCTCGTCACCGTCCGCAACAAGGATGGCAACCTGGTCGCCATGAACCGCAACGGCTCCGTCGCCATCGTCGATGAGAAGGGCCGCGAAAAGGAGCGCTACGCCATCGTCTACGGCGCCAAGCTCAAGGTCGAAGACGGCGCTCAGGTCAAGCTCGGCGATACCCTCGGCGAGTGGGACCCCTACACCTTCTCGCTTCTCACCGAGATCGCCGGAACCGTCCAGTTCAAGGACCTCCAGGAAGGCGTCACCCTCAACGAAGAGGTGGACGAGGTCACCGGCCTCTCCCGTCTCGTCGTCGCGGATTCAAGCGATGAGAAGCGCCAACCCGCCATCATCATCAAGTCCGCTCAGGGCAACAAGCGCTACCTCATGCCCTCACGCGCCCACCTCATGATCGCCGACGGCGACGAGCTCTCCCCCGGAGACATCCTTGCCAAGATCCCGCGCGAAACCACGCGCACCAAGGACATCACCGGAGGTCTGCCCCGCGTCGTCGAGCTCTTCGAGGCGCGCAAGCCACGCGATCCCGCCATCATCAGCAAGATCGACGGCGTCGTTCGCTTCGGCGAGGTCTCCAAGGGTCAGCGCAAGGTCTACGTCACCGGAGATAACGGACAGGAAGAGGAGTACTCTGTTCCCCGCGGCGTCTACGTCAACGTGCAGGAAGGCGAGCGGCTCCGCGCCGGCGACGCTCTCATCGATGGCCCGAGAAATCCGCATGACATTCTCGAAGTCCTCGGCGAGCGCGCTCTCCAGCAGTACCTCGTCAACGAGATCCAGGAGGTCTACCGCCTCCAGGGCGTCACCATCTCCGATAAGCACATCGAAACCATCGTTCGGCAGATGCTGCGCTGGGTCAAGATCGAAGAGGTCGGCGATACCGGCTTCCTCGTCGATCAGCAGACCGATCGCTTCCGCTTCAACGCCGAAAACCAGAAGACGCTGATGGAAGGTGGACGCCCGGCAACCGGTCGCTCGCTGCTCCTCGGCATCACCAAGGCCTCGCTCTCGACCGACAGCTTCATCTCGGCCGCATCCTTCCAGGAGACCACCCGCGTGCTCACCGAAGCCAGCATCAACGGCTCCATCGACACGCTGCGCGGCCTCAAGGAAAACGTCATCGTAGGCCGCCTCATCCCCGCCGGAACCGGCATGGAGTACTACCGCAACGTCGAACTCTCCCCCGAGCTCGAAGAAGCGGCAGCCCAGGTCCAGCAGGAAGTGTCCGCAGCCATCGAAGCCGAAGAGCGCGAACTCGAACAGATGCGCATGGAAGGCGAACAGGAAGAACTAGCCGCCAGCGAGTGAACTCCGCGTTCGGCGAATAGCGCTTCGCGCAAGAACAAACAACGGCAGGGCTTCGGCCCTGCCGTACTACTTCTCAGAGCATGCATGTGCACGAGGGGGCTTTGTGTCTACCTATAGGTTTGATATAGCTCTATCCTTCGCAGGAGAGCAACGAAAACAGGTGGCAGACGTTGCGCGCTATCTCACCGATGCCGGAGTAAAAGTTTTCTACGATGAATACCAGAAAGCTGATCTTTGGGGCAAAGATCTGTATCAACATCTATCGACCGTCTACTCGACCCAAGCAAGATATTCCATTATTTTCGCCTCGAAAGAATATGCAGCAAAGATCTGGACTACTCATGAACTGCGAAGTGCTCAAGCACGAGCTCTACAAGAGAAGGGTGCCGAATACATTCTTCCGGTGCGTTTCGACGCTACAGAACTACCGGGAATACCGAGTACTCTGGCCTATCTAGATTTCCATGCTGAGGGATCGAAGGGCATCGCAGATCTTGTGCTGGAAAAGCTTGGAATGCCCTTGACTTCGCCACCCATTTCGATTTCGGCGACCTCGTTACTGCCTGCTCCGAGTTCAAGCATGCCCATCGGGGTGGCACCGGTGGAGACCTCATCCTCGCCAAGAGCCTATATCTCGTCTGAACATCCGAAGCTAGATTTCTTCCCCGTTGTGCAAGAGTGTAACTGGGGTACAGAGATAACGCTCAGCTTCGCTACTCGATCCTCACACGATGAGGCGCAATATGCCCAGCTACGGTCTGTTTCGAGTCAAATTATCGTCGCGTTTGGCTTTGAAGTGGCGCTGGCAACAATTAATTCCAGCAATCGGCACGTGAAGGCAGGCGTGTCAATTTGGACGTTTACTTTCAAGCCTGTGGTCTCTACCTTTGAGCCTCAATATGAGGCAGGTATGGGAAATCTGACGGCCGAGAAACTCGCAGAGATGCGCGTTGAACGACTATTGCTGGGGTCGCATCCGAAGCGAGACTCAGACATGTCTAATCTACTCAGTTTGGCTAATTCGGCGATGATAGAAAGCGGCACCTGTGGCCTAAATACTCACACTCAGGTTGAAGAATGCAAGTTTCCAATGCTGTGGAAAGTGCTGAAGAATGATCCAGTAGAGTTTGTAGAGATTAGCTGGATCGTTTCCATTGCTAACTTGAAGCTGAGCAGTTCAGTGGAACACATTACTTCTCTAAGTTTGAAGCTTAGTGGCTCGACTCTGAGGGTCGACTTTAGAGGATTTCGGCATCGCAAATATCAGAACGTTTCTCCCCACGAAATCAATGTTCACGGGGATGTCCGTCTGAGTGAACACTAGGTCCAGTATCGCTGTGGGCGGGTAGTCCAGGCATGCTAATGCTCAAATCCGGTAGCCGAAGGCGAGGCTTCGCGCCACACACGCGAACCGTTGTTGAGCACCGCAGACTTCCTGGTACTTCAATCCTTGGAATTGTACAATGAGTTGTTGCCCTAGCTAGCCAGCTTAGCTAAGCTAAAAAAATGGAAGTCAACGTCCATCACGCCAAGACGCACCTCTCCAAGCTCATCGCCGCCGCCGAGAGCGGGGAAGAGGTCATCATCGCCCGCAACGGCAAACCCGCCGTCAAACTCGTCATCATTCCCGCCACGAGAAAGCCCCGGCGCGAAATGTGGGGCGCCGGCATCGGAAAGCTCTGGATGTCTCCGGACTTTCATACGCAAAAGGAGAGCGACGAGATAGCCGAGCTCTTCGACACAGGCGATAAGTTCAAGTGAGGGTTCTGGTCGACTCGCACGTCTTCGTCTGGACCCTGCTCAAGGACCGAAGGATCTCCCCCGCAGCCAAGCGGATACTCTTCTCCGACGAGCACGAGCTCTTCTTCTCCATCGTCTCCCTCTGGGAGCTCTCCATTGCCATCCGCTCCGGGCGGCTTAGCGACCTGACCTCGTCTTCTATCGCCCTTGTTCACGATCAGCTTGCTGACTTTGGCATTACACTGCTACCCCTCCGTTACCACGACCTCCTCGCCACCGAGCACCTCGACCCACACCACCGCGATCCCTTCGACCGCCTTCTCATCGCCCAGGCAATCGCAAACAGCCTCACCCTGCTCACCGGGGACGCGGCCATCAAACGCTATCCCGTCCGAACAGCCTGGTAGCTCTCAGAGTCGGTTTGGCGCAACTGCCCCCGTCGAACGACTATCCTTAAGGAAGGAGCTGATCCTCACCTCAGCCAAGGCGCCCAAACACAACAAGAGAGGAATCCCGCTCACCGAAGCCCGATCCCAGCATCCGAAGTCCAAGCCTATCCATCGGATATAGATGAGCGACAAGACTATTGAGGCAGGGGTGCGGATTGGCCATGTCCACCTGAAGGTGGCGGAGCTGGAGAGAGCGCTGGCATTTTACTGCGGCGTGCTTGGGTTCGAACTGATGCAGCGGATCGGCGACTCGGCGGCGTTTCTTTCGGCGGGCGGATACCACCATCACATCGGCTTGAATACGTGGGAGAGCGCTGGGGGCGGACCGCCAGCGGAGGGATCGACTGGGCTGTACCACCTGGCGATCGTGTATCCGTCGCGAGCGGCTCTTGGCGACGCCCTCGGGCGACTGATGCGAGCGGGAATCCGGATCAACGGAGCCTCGGATCATGGCGTGAGCGAGGCGCTCTACCTGCGGGATCCGGATGAGAACGGGGTGGAGCTCTACTGGGATCGCCCCCGGACGGAATGGCCGAGGGATGCGGAGGGCAGGATCCAGATGTATACCCGTCCGCTGAAGCTGGCGGGCCTGCTGGACGCGGCTGAACGGGAGGCTGGCTCCGGGGCCAGGCCAGCGGAGACGGTATGAGCTTGTGGGATGGCTACCGATGCTTCGGATCGAGATGACGGAGGCTACGGGTTAAGAAGCTTCGGCGCTTTTCGGAGTTGCGGCGGGCACCGGGAGTAGCAGCATGGACTGGGACGGCACGGCTTTCGTCCGGACCGGAACCATCCTCTGGGCCCTGCCCCGGACGATGAGGACTGCTGCGCAGAGCAAAAGGACAATGGTGATGGCCGAGGCTATTACGATTCCCAAGAAGTTTGGCCCCTTGGGCCAATTCTTATCGACGGGAGATGTAGGAAGAGTCATACGATGTCGGATGCGGATGGAGGCGTGGAGGGGTGTCCAGGCTGCTGCTGCGGCTGCCGGAGGGGGTTTGCCGCTCAGGCTGTGCGGCGACGGATCAGGTGGTAGATCCCGAGCAGGATTATGGCTCCGAGCAGCGACATGAGAAAGCCGGCGGACTGATCCGGGCCGTAGTGGCCGATAAATCGTCCAAGGAAGGTCCCCAGGAAGGCACCGGCGATGCCCAGGAGCATGGTGATGAAGATGCCGCCGGGATCCCTTCCGGGCATGATGAGCTTGGCGACGGCGCCGACGACCAGACCGATGATGGCAACCCAGATCAGATGAAACATTCTTTGTTTTCCTCGATATGGAGAGTTACTGTCTTCCTGCTGCAGGAGCTGTTAGATAGGCCCGACATTGAAATGAGGGGCCGATCTAGTGAGAGATAAGAGGCGAATTGTGTGGGCCGGGTTTGCTGGCGTTCGAACCAGCCACTGTTTCGAAACGTTGGGCAAGGCCTGGCCTCTTCAAGGGCGTCGCTTGCCGCTGCGGTCGTTCTTTCGGTTTTTTTCAGCTTTCGCCGATAGCTTGTCTTTCTTTTTAGTTTTGGTTGGGGGATCGATTGGCTGGGCGGCTTCGTTGAGGGGAGCTGGCCGTGGTGTCGAGTTTGCGGGCTGCTGCCACAAGGCGATGCCGCCGGCGATGGCGTTCGAGTTCGCGCCGAGCAGAACGCCATCCGGCAGTTTCTTCATAAGCTTGGCGTTGCCGCCGCCGAGGACGACATAGTCCGCGACAAAGGCGGCGCGAAGGCGGGCGACCACGTCGAGAACAGATGCGCGCCATTGTTTTTTGCCTCGGCGCTGGAGACCTGCGAGGCCGATGTACTGCTCGTAGGTGCGGCCATTCTTGTAGGGCAGGTGGGCCAATTCAAGCGGAACGACGACGTTGTCGACGATGAGTGCGGAGCCGAGACCGGTGCCGATGCCGAGGAAGAGCATTTTTCCGCCGGTGTATCCCCCTAACGCCTGCATGGCCGCGTCGTTGATGAAACGGACGGGCTTGGGAAAGGCGGTCTGGTACGGGAAGCCCACCCATCCGGAGGCCAGGTTGTGCGGCTCGGCGAGTGGCCGGTCGTGCGAGACGGGGCCGGGGTAGCCGATGGATATGGCATCGTACTGCCAGTCTTTGGTGGCGCCGAGGACGTCTTCGACCATGCGCTTGGGGGTCAGGGACGGACCGGAGATGATCTTGATGGGGACGAGGTTATCGGGAGAGGCAATCTTGATGTGAGTGCCGCCGATATCGATGACGAGAACTTTCATTCGTTTGTTGAAGCTCCGAGGTGTGCTACATGGAACACCTTAGCAGAGAGCGGTGGAGGGCGATCCGCCCCGTTCACAGCGCGGGAAAGGTAGCCAGAAAAACCTGGAGGCCGGAGAGGACGCCATCGACGGCGGCCACCACCTTGGCCGCATCCGCGATGTCATCCGCGATCTGAGCAATCTGCTGCCGTAGGGCCTTCAGGCTCTCGATGCCAGCACCGAGTTGCTGCGAGGCGGCCTGCAACGAGAGGGTACGGTCTCGCATGTCCTCCTGGTTGAGGGCTGTGAGCTCGTTGGAGATCGTATCGAGGAGGGCGTTGAACGTCTTTCGCTGCTGCTTGTCCCTGGTCTGGTCGAGGCTGCGATTGCCCTGCTCCAGAGCCAGCTCGAGCGCGTCGTGGGCTTGCTGCCAGGCCGCGTTATCGTCAAGGTTGGATGCTGCGAGGACGCGGGATGGAGCGGCTGCGAGGGCCGGCTTGCGGACAGGCAGCTCGGCTAGGGGATTAGCGGGTTTCCCGGAGATGGCTGGTGGACGGCTGGTCTTCTTTGCGCGCATGGAACTTTCCCTTCATGGGCGGGATGGCAGCGGGGTGTAGAAGCTCTGGAGTTGCTGCGCGCTGGCGGCGAGTTGCGCCATCTGCAGATGGAAGGCGGGGGCGTCCTTCTGGCCGGCTGTCGCCGCGAGCGCGGTGTGGGTGCGGGCAAGCTGGGCCAGGGCCTTTTGGGTTGCAGCGAGGGCGCGGTCCGCATTGAGCTCCGAGGTGGCAAGGCGAGGCAGAAGGCGGATCTCTTCGCGCCTCTCCGAGGGCGTGAGTTTGCCTTCGTTGTCGGCGATGTAGTTCTTCTGCTCGCGGAGGAGGTCGAGATAGCTGATGTGGAGCTCGTTGCGGAGACCGGACTGTGCGGGATCGCCGATGTCCTGTTGAAGCAGAGTGCAGATGGTCTCGACCGGCTGCTGCATCTGGCGAAGGATGCCAGGGAGCTCGCGGCTGCGGGTGTGTTCGATCAGGGCCCGGCCGAGCGCGCCGATCGCTGCGGTGGCGAGGTTGGCGTCGCTGGAGGTAAACCTGGCTTTGACGAGATCGTTGGCGGAGAGGCTTTGGAGGGAGACGCCGAGAGACTTTGCGCTGGCGTCGACGTCCGTGAGCGGCTGATCGCCACTGACGGCCGCGAGCAGCTCGGCGTAGGAGCGCAGGCCATCGAGCAGATCGATGCGGACTTTGAGGTCGGGTGGGGAGAGAAAGGGCTGCAGCTTTGCCGTGTCGAAGCCGGCGTCGTCGTAGTTGGCGACGAGGCGGGCTATTTGTGCGTCGCGATAGGTCTGTTCCACAAGCTGGTAGGCGAGTTCGGTGTGGCTGGTCGCGGCGACCGCGGCGGTTGCAAAGCTCGACGTGCGGCGGGCAAGCGGGGAGAGGGCGCAGCCGCACAGGGCTAGACAGAGCGTGGCCAGACAGAGCGCGGCGGGGAGCGGCAATGCCGTGATACTCCGGAGGAGGCGTCGCGTCGTGTCGCCAGAGGGCATGGCCACAAAGCTAGTCAGGGCTGCGAGCGGTGGCAAGGATTTATTGCACGGAGACCCTGTACGGGGTGTTGCGGAAGTAGACCGGGCCGAGCTCGTACTCCTGGCGGCAGCAATCAGGGATGCAGCAGCCTAGATGCAGGTTGCCGGGCTCCAGATACAAAACCTCGTTCGCAAGTAGCTGCCCAGGTTGGAAGGGCTCAGGCTGAGTGGCGCAAAACACCTGCACTCGGGATTGGAGCAGCCAGGCTCGACTTGGGTTTCGTATCACGCTGGGGTGTGATGGCGGTGCTGGACCTATGCACAAAGACGATGATGACGAGCAGGAGGACGACGACGGCGACGATGACCGCGATCAGGAAGGGTCGCGTCCTCAGTCCCTTGTTCGGATCTGTTCCGGAGTTATCGATGGTGTTGCGCGGGTCGATCGAGCTCATGATATTGAGATGCGTCGCGGGATGAGAGGGAAAGAAATTTCGACGGCATACGGCCAGAGCCGGACACATAACCTTCCGTTCTTTCAGTTCTATGGAAGGTTGACGCTCGAAGTTTACTTCCGGAAAGTGGGCTGATGCCGAGGAGGTCTGCCGGTTTTGCTGGAAGGGTTATGGCCGTGGGCTGGTGGTGGCCTGGTAGACGCGAACGTAGTCGACGAGCATCTCGGAGGGGCTGGGGGTCGAGGCGGCGGGCGGCCCGGGCCAGTCTCCGCCCATGGCGAGGTTGAGCAGGAAGAAGAAGCGCGGCCCATCAAAGGGCCAGGTGGCCCCGGCGGGGAGATCGGCGGGGGTGAAGGTGGCGTAAGGGTTCGCGGGGTCGTCAACGTAGTACTGGATCTTGCCGGGCGACCAGATGAGACCGTAGGTGTGGAAGGCGGCGGCGAAGGTCTGGCCGACGGGGAGCTGGAAGGGCTTGCCGAGCGACAGGCCGGTGAAGCCAGTGCCGTGGATGGAGCCGTGGATCTGGTTGGGCTCCTTGCCGATGTTCTCCATGATGTCGAGTTCGCCGCTGGCGGGCCAGGGGTTGGTATCGATGTCGGCGCCCAGCATCCAGAAGGCCGGCCAGACACCGGGGCCGGCGGGGATGCGGATGCGGGCCTCGATGCGGCCGTACCCGAAGCTCTGGAGGCCCTTGGAGGTGAGGCGGGCGGAGGTCCACTGCCCAGTGGCGGGGTCTCGACGGGCGGTGAGGTGAAGGTAGCCGTCGGGTGCGACGGAGGCGTTAGGGTGGTGGGCGTCGCAGGGCGGTGCGGTAGAGGTGGGGGCGCAGTAGTGTTCCAGCTCGTGGTTGCCCCAGCCGCCGCCGCCGGTCTCGTAGCTCCAGTTGACGGGGTTGGGGAGGGGATTGGCGGAGTTGAACTCGTCGGACCAGACGAGGTGCTCGGATGGAGAGGGTGTGGCCGGGGCGGCCCAGGGGCTGACGGGTCCGGAGCAGGCGAGGAAGAGGGTAAGGAGAGTCTTGGATGTCATGCTGGGCGGCCTCGGTTGAGCGCTTCCACTGTAGCGCAGGGTTCCCCCCGTGTGGCCTGCGGGTGGAGCTTGCCGGCGCGGCGGGGGCGGGCTGATTGGCTTCTACTCGTTCTGCGCTTCGAGACCGCCTGATCCGACAGGTATGCTTCTTGCGAGGTAAGAGGATGCGGCGATCTGGATTGTGGTGCGGTGCGGGGTTAGTGCTGGTCGCGGGCATTGGCCTGAATGGGTGGGCGAAGGATAAGCGGGTGTTGCCGCCCTATGTTCTGAACGCGCACACGGTAGCGGTGGTGGTGGATCCGAGCGCGGGCATCTCTGCCGATGACCCGCGGGCGAACCAGGTGGCGCAGAAGGATGTGGAGACAGCTTTGATGGCGTGGGGGCGGTGGGTGCCGGTGATCGGAACGGAGGGGGCTGACCTGCTGATCGTAGTGAAGCGCGGACACGAGAGGATGGCGGAGGCGACGATCAGCGATCCGCGGCAGAATGATCGGGCGGGGGTGATCAACCCGAGGGATGGTGAGATTGGGGTGGGAGTGCAGCATGGGCAGCAGCCGCCGCTGACGGGCGGGAGTGCACCGCTGGGGTCACAGGACGGGTCGGGGCGAGGGGCGCATCCGCAGGCGGAGATCGGGGGGGTGGAGGACGAGTTTACGGTCTACCAGGGCGGTGGGCAGCATCCGCTCGATGGGGCTCCGGCGTGGCGATGGGTGCGCAAGGATGGTCTGCATCCGCATGATGTTCCGGGGGTAGCGGAGTTCCGGAAGGCGGTTGCGGAGACGGAGAAGGCCTTGGCTGCGGCGCCGGCGAAGAAGCCTTAGGCGATGCCTCGGATGGCGAGAGGGTTTGATCCTCCGGGGGAACCAAGGGCGGTTCTGCCCGAAATGTGTGATGGGCGTTTGCGAGGCTTTGCCGTATACCGATGAGTAGACGGGACTCCCCGGTGGCCTAACTCCTTTTGGCCACAAGGCGATGACCGGGAGGATGCACGATGGCAGCGGACCAAGAGAATGGAACGGAACGGGCGACACGGTTGATTACGTCGTATCTCGTGGCGGCGGATGACGGATTGAACTGCGATGCGGTGATGCTGTGCGAGGTCATCGGCGACGAGATTCAGAGTGTGTCGCTGCGGGTGGCGGCTGACCCGATGAAGCGGATGTTCGGGGAGTAGGTTGGGGGTACCCCCGTACTTCCAGGTCAAAGTCTTCAATTGGCGGGTTCGTGGGCATCCTCCGGTTCCACCCTACGCCGCTCGCGGAAACCTTCGGTCTAGGCCGTTCGCAGCATTGCCACCGCACTGCAAGCCCTCACCGTGTCGCAGAATTCGCTAGGGGGAACCGGTCGCGCGAGCAGGTAGCCCTGCGCCTCATCGCAGCGTTTCCGCATCAGAAACCGCAGCTGCTCCTCGGTCTCGACGCCCTCCGCCACCACCTTGATATTCAAACCGTGGGACATGGCGATGATCGCCCTGACCACCGCGGCGGCGTTCGCATCCGTCGCCGCCAGCTTCACGAAATGCTGGTCGATCTTCAGACGATCCATCGCATATTCCAGCAGGTAGTTGAAGTTGCAGAACCCCGTCCCGAAGTCGTCGATCGCGATCCGGACCCCCAGCTCGCGCATCTTCGCCAGCTTCGCCAGCGTCGCCACGGAGTTCACCATCAACGTATTCTCGGTGATCTCCACCTCCAGGCGTTTCGCCGGGAATTGGCTCTCTCTCAAAGCGTTCTCCATCACCTCAAGCAGATTCTTCTGCTGGAACTGCCTCGGAGACAGGTTCACCGACAGGGTCAGATCCATCTCCAACTCGTCGCACATCGCCTTGGCATCCGCGCACGCCCGCGTGATCGCCCACTCCCCCAGCGGCATGATCAAGCCCGTCTCCTCGGCCAGATTGATGAAGTGCGCCGGCATCAGCAGCCCAAGCTCCGGGTGCTCCCACCTCAGCAGCGCCTCCATCCCCACCACCTCGCCCGTAATCAGCGAAACGTACGGCTGATAGTGGAGGCGCAGCTCGTCTCTCGCGATCGCCTGCCGCAGCGAACGCTCCATCGAAAGGCGGTCCGACTTGTCCTTCAACATGTCCTGGCTGAAGACCTGAAACTGGTCGCGTCCGCCTTCCTTCGCCGCATACATCGCCGCATCCGCCCACTTCAGCAGCGATCGGGCATCGCCCGCGAAATCCGGGTAAATACACACGCCCACACTCGCCGAAACGTGCAGCATGTGCTCTTCCACCGACATCTCGGGCGCAAACCGCGTCACCAGCGTCGTCGCGCAATGCTCCACATCGGCCACCGTGGTAATGTCTTCCATCACCACCACAAACTCGTCGCCCCCCATCCGCGCCACCGTATCGGAGCTGCGCACCGCCTGCCGCAGGCGGAATGCCGTCTCCAGCAGCACCTGGTCGCCCGCCCAGTGCCCCAGCAGATCGTTAATGCGCTTGAACTGGTCGAGGTCAAGGACAAAGATCGCCACCTTGGTCCCATACCGCCGGGCCCGTTCAACCGCTTGCACGATCCTGTCCTGCAGCACCGCCCGCCCCACCAGCCCCGTTAGCTGATCGTGCGTCGCCAGGTGCGTCACATAGTCCATCATGGCGCGGCGTTCCGTTACGTCGAACTCGATACTCACAAAGCCCGTCACATCCCCTGCATCGTTGGTCAGAGCTCGAACCGCGGCATTCACGGGTATCTGTACCCCGTCGCTCCGCACCAGCGTCCATTCCTGCTCTCCCATGCCGCCTTTCGCTGCCTTGGCCGTCAGCACCTCGAAGCCGTCCATCGGCATCGCCGACGGCAGCCCCAGCTCCTTCGCCCGCGCGACCAGCTCTTTGCGATCGTGCAACAGCGTCAGCGGAGCTTTCCCCACAAGCTCCTCCCGGCTGTATCCGCTCATCTTCTCCGCAGCGCGATTCATAGCCGTAACCACGCCGTCCACATCCGCGGCAAACATGCTGAAGGGAGCATTCTCGAAGATGGAGGACGTAAACTCCGCAAGCTGCTTGAACCTCTGCTCCGCCGCCTTCGCCTCGCTGATGTTGCTGAAGGTGATGGCAACGCCATCGTCCAACCGTATGATCTGATACCGGATCCACGATGCCCGAACCAGTGGATTGTCGGCAACCTCCACCTCCGCCCTGGCAGGAACCCCCTCATTCACCACCGCCGCCAGCGTCTCCACAAGGCGGCTCTCGAACCGGGTCGTAAGGGTGCTCAACATCTTCCCGGTAAGCCCCTCGGAGCGGCTGTCGATCAACCCATCCGCGTTCGCATTCGCATAGCTGATCCGGAAATCCGTGATCTTCCCGGTGTCGTCCCGCACCGCGTCCAAGGTGGCGAACGCGTCCAGGCTCATATCCGACGCCGCCAGAAACCGCGTTCGCTCCTCATTGTTTCGGCGCTTCTCGATCGTCCTCTTGCCCCTGCGTCCAAGAATCCACGGCCAGGTCATCGCCAACATCGTTCCCGCGGCCAGACCCTGGCGACGCCCCGCAGATAGGCTCCAGAGCACCCACCCGATCACGGCGGACATACCCATCCAACGCGAGATCACACGCACGCCCGGACCTGATGGCGGCCTCTCCCTCCTTCTGCTCCTCACAATCACCTCAAACTAGACATCGTCATAGCGACAGACAGGAGCAGAAATGGTGCAGGTCGGGACATTGCGTCTGATGTCCCTCCATAGCATCCACCAAAGCATGCCATTTGCCAACCTGTCTTTCTCCAGCCCAACCCTGTCTCTCTCCAGCATTGATAGGATTGAGTCTCCCCTGCCCCATCGCCATCCCCAAATCGGGTCAGCGTGCTCCCCTATCGTCCCGACGCCATCCACCCGTGCATCTCCATCCAGCTCTCAATCAAGCCCTCAAGCACGTTCAGCTCCGGCAGCGCCTTCAGGCCTTGGCCCAGCCCCACGCCATGCGGGCCACGCTCAAAGATGTGTAACTCCGCCGGCACGCCCGCGCGCTTCACCGCGTCGTAGAAGGCCGTTGCATTCAGCGAGTTCACCTGCTGATCCTCGCTGGTTGAAAAGATAAAGCTCGGTGAACTCGATCCAGTCACCCGGCGGTCGATCGAAATCTCATTGATCATCGCCTGCGTCGGGTGCTCCCCGATCAGCGCCTCGAGGTTCGTCGGCCTCGGTATCGACGCGTCCATACTCAGGCGCGCGTACGAAAGAATCGCGAAATCCGGACGATCGCTCACCCGCTCCTCCGGATCCGTTGCATGGGGATCCCCGGCGTCGTGCACCGAAGCAAGGTACCCCGCCAGATGCCCCCCCGCCGAAAATCCCCATACCCCCACCTTGTCCGCGGAGATGCCCATCTCGGCCGCGTGGCTCCTGACATACCGGATGGCGCGCGCGCCATCCAGCATCGGGGCAGGGAAGTGATACTTCGGCCCCAGCCGGTACTGCAGCACAAACGCCTCTACCCCGTGGTCATTCAGCCATCGCGCCTCGGCCGCCCCCTCCTTTTGCATCACCAGCGTCCGGTACGCCCCTCCCGGCATCACGATCACCGCCGCCCGCTCCCCCCGCCGCTCCGGTCTCTCCCCGCCTCGCTGCCGCTCCGTCTCTCGCACGGGATAGCAAAACAACTTCGGGATGTCGATATCCGTGGTCCCGAGCTCCCCCGGAGCGCCCTCCGGCCACAGCACCACCACCTTTGCGTACCCTTCAGGGTCCCGCTTGCCCACCGGCAAGAGCTGCCGAGCCTCAACCCGGGCACACCCCAGCACCAACAGCATAGTCACCCACTGCCAAACTCGCATCGTCCCGCCAGCATACGACACTCCCTCCAGCCATCTCCTGCAACTTCCGGCCAACTCCCGGCCTTGCCTTTCTCGTCTTACGGACAGAATTTCCCTCTGTATCAAGGGCATACATCGATGTAGCGAAAGAAGTTCCTCTAAACATCGCAATATCCTGCATATCCTTTCCTGTTTGCAATGCGGCAATTCAAAGCCGTTTATTATCAGCGTTCCCAAATTGGTCAAGTTGGCCCTCAACATGCACTTACAGGGAAGGAAACCCGCCTTCCACGATGCAAACGTTCTTCCCTTTTCCAGATTCAAGGAGTAACTATGAAAAGTTGTCTATCTTCCTCGGCGGCCTAGCGCTCTCCGTTTTGCCTTGCACCTCTGCGCTCGCCGCTGACATGAACTTCAGCTTCACCGGACCGGTCTTCTCGGCGTCCGGAAACTTCACCTATGTCTCTACCGCCACTCCCGGACAGTTCCTTGCAACCGGAGTCACTGGTACGGCAGTAGACCGAAATGTCCCCGTCACCATCACCGGCATCGCTCCCGTTAACGGCTTCGCCGGAAACGATAACCTCTTCTTCACCGGGGCTGCCGCAGCCACTGGCGGTCGTCCGTTCGACTTCGACGGCTTCGCTTTCAAACTTAGCAACGGCGACGCCATCAACCTCTACTCCGCTCTTGCTCCTGGCTCCACAACCAACGTGATCGACTTCGAAGTCCTGGGTGTCTTCGCGAACGGTCTGCGCCTTGCCGCCGACGAAAGCTCGCCCATCACCATCTCCTCAACGCCCCCAGCCGTCACCCCTGAGCCCGCTTCGCTTGCTCTTCTGGGTACCGGTGCACTCGGTGTCTTCGGCCTGCTTCGCCGCAAGTTCGGCGTCTAACCCGCTCACCGCAACGCAAACGGAGGCCGACCCCAACCTGACGGCCTCTCTTTTTGCCCCGCACTCACTAACTCCCCTGCAACTCCACGTCCCGGTCGCCCACCATGTGCAGCCGCATAAAGTTCGTCGCGCCCGTCAGCGTCCGTGTGCCCGCAACAATTCCCACAATCTGCCGCTTCTGGACATAGCCCAGCCGCTCCAGCATCTCCTCCGCCATCCCCACCAGCTTGTCCGTATCCCGAAATCGATCGCACAACAGCGGATACGTCCCCCACAGCAGCATCGCCCTGTTGATCACCGGCTCAAACGGGCTCATCGCATAGATCGGCGGATCCGGACGGTATTTTGAGAGCAGCCGCGCCGTCGACCCCGTCTCCGTAAAGATTGCAATCGCCGCCAGATCCAAGTCTTCGGTCGAGTGCGCCATGCATTCACAGATCGTCTCCGCCACGCTCAGCCGCGTTCCCCGTCTCCGCTGCGCTCGCGGCGGCGGGTCCAGCCGGATCTGATGCTCCGTCTCCGCCACGATCGTCGCCATCATCTGCACCGCCGCCACCGGGTACTTGCCCGCGGCCGACTCTCCCGACAACATCACCGCGTCGGTCCCGTCGTACACCGCATTTGCCACGTCCGAGGCCTCGGCGCGCGTCGGTCGCGGGTTCTCAATCATGCTCTCAAGCATCTGCGTCGCCGTAATCACCGGCTTCCGGTAGTCCGAGGCGCGCCGGATAATATGCTTCTGGATCGCCGGCACCTTCTCCGGCGGCACCTCCACCCCCAGGTCGCCGCGAGCCACCATAATGCCGTCCGCCACCTCCAGAATTGAGTCCAGATGTTCGATCGCCTGCGGCTTCTCCAGCTTCGCGATCACCCACGCATCGGACTTCAGCTGCGCCAGCCGGTGCTTCACATAGCGCACATCATCGGCGGTCTGCACAAAGGAGACAGCCACCGTATCCACCCCCTGCGCAACCGCAAACTCCAGATCCTCTTCGTCCTTCTCGGTCAGCGACGGCACCTTCACCGGGATGCCGGGCAGGTTGATGCCCTTCTTCTCTCCCAGCATCCCTCCGTTCACAATCTCGCAGATCACATCGACGCCCTCGATCCGCTCCACCCGCAGTTCGATCAGTCCGTCCGAAAGCAGGATTCGAGAGCCCGGCACCAGGTTCTCCGCCAGTGTGGCAAACACCGTCCCCACACGCTCCGCCGTCCCGTCGATGTCCTCGGGAGTAATCGTGATGCGCCTCCCGGCCACCAGCTGTACCGGCTGATGGTCCTTCAGCCGTCCCGTGCGAATCTTGGGGCCCTGGAGATCGGCAAGAATGCAGATGGGTTTGCCGAACTCCTTCGCAACCGCCCGAACCATGCGAATCAACTCCGCCTTCTGCTCATGCGAGCCATGCGAAAAGTTCAGGCGGGCCACATCCAGCCCCGCCCGCACCAGCTCGCGAAAAACCTCGATCGAACTCGAAGCGGGCCCCAGCGTGGCGACGATCTTGGCTCGACGAAGCCGGCCCGTTGTAGGAGATGCAGTCTCAGCGCTTTGGCCGTCAGCCTGCGTGGACATGGAACCAGTCGGAGTCGAGATCATGGATATTGCGTAGCCCTTCAAGCAGATAGAGTGAGAGCTCTGAAACTGCGCCGTGGCGCCTTCAGCGTGCCGAAGCAATTCTACGCGATACCGCTTACATGCACGGCAGAAGGCGTCTCTGCCTGGAAGCAGCGCGCTCCCGCCCTTCTCAGGGGAGTCCCTTCCCCGGGCTCACCTCGCAAACCGCCCCGCCCCCTTCACTTCCTATCTCACGGAAACCCGCGATCTGCGCATTGAACTCAGCCCCATACAAGACACTCAGCGAGATAAGGTACAGCCAGAACAGAAGCGCAATCCCCGCGCCCAGCGATCCGTATACCCGGGAGTAGTTCGCGAAGCGCGTCACATACCAGCCAAACACCAGCGTCGCCGCAAACCACATCAACGTCGCCAGCACCGCTCCCGGAAGCGTCCGCCTCCACGTCTGCCGCATCGGCGTTCCCAGGTGGTACAGCAGCGCAATCAGACCGACACTTCCCGTCAGCGAGACCGTCCACCGGATCAGCAGCGCTATCCCGTACACCAGCGTTCGTACCTGGGGCATCGAATGCATCGCCAGCCACAGGCTCAGGTAGTGGCCGAAGACCACCAGGATGCTGGCGAGACCCATCGGGATCAGCGACATCGGCACCAGCGCAATGGCCCGCCTACGCCTCTGCCAGAAGCTCCAGCAATCGGCCGGCAGATCATACGCCCTGCGTACCCCTTCCATAAAGGTTGCGATCACGCCCGAAGCTCCACTCACCGACACCAGCACCGACAACACCAGGGCCCGCCCGGAGGTGGCCGTATGCTGCGTCACCGAAAAATAGCTCGCCAGCAGGGGGCTCACATCCGATGGCAGAACCCGGTCGAAAAACACCGCCAGCTCATACCGGACCGGCGCCGTAGTCGGCAGCAGGCCGACCACCGCCGAGGCCACGATCAGCGCCGGAAACAACGCAACCATCCCCGAATACGCCGCCGATTGCGCAATGTTCAGAGCATCATGATCCATCGCGCGAAACATCGCCCGCTGGAACAGCACCGGAATCCGCAGCACACGATGCACCTCGTCAGACTACCGCGAGCGCCTACGCTCTGCGAGTTCCACCCCGCCTACGCCCAGGAGCTCCATGGACCGCCTCGCCCCAACGAACCACCTGGAAGCCGAGCGGCCCAACCATAAGTTATTGCCTAGTCCAGCCAAGGCGGGTGCCCCATTCATCGCAGCTCACCACGGTAAGTGGGACCTTCGACCCGGAAGGGGCGAACCGCTCCAGCTACCTCCCGGCCACCCACCGCTTAACACCTAATGAACCATATTTACGCCGTCATCTCGACCGACCGAAGGGAGCGGAGAGACCCCTCTATTGGCACCGCCGTTTGCGTCCTTTACGTATCAACCAAAATCGAGCCGGAATCATTCAGGCCTTCCACCTGTTTAGAAAATCCGTCACGGACTGCACATTCATCCCGCGCATATTCGAAAAATCCCCAGTCGATTGCGCGAACAGCACCTTGCCTCGCGCGTCCAGAACCGACAAGGCCGGCACCCCCCGGTTGATCGGCACCCCATACTTCTGCGCGATCTCGATATTTCTGTCCATGTGGCCGATCCAAACATGCACCAGCACGAAGTTCTTCTCCAGCATCTGGAGATTCGGCTGCTCATGGAAGTAGATGTCCAGCACCTGGCAATCGCCACACCAGTCCCCGCCGAAGTCCAGAATCACGCGCTTATGCTCCACGCGAGCCTTTTTTAGAGCCCCGGCAATCTCCGCCTGGGGGTCCGCCGTCTCGGAGTACAAATGCTTGTGGGCGGAAGGCGGTGCCATCTGCCCTCCGGCAATCGGCGCCGAAACCACGGTCGTGGCCAGCGCCAGCAACGCCGCAGCCACAGGTCGAAGCATGGATCGAACACTCATCCTGAGTCCTTCTTTCTACCCTCCTGGGTAACTCGGAGCCTGAACGCACTCGCGATCCTCAGGAGGGACACCTCTTAAGGATGCACGAGCAACCCATCCCGGCGCAAAACCGGCGCTTCGATCAGAAGCGCGAGATCATCCAGACCCCCGCGATCATCAGCACACATCCCGCCAGACGCGCCGGCGACGCCGAATGCTGCCGAAACCCGATCGCCCCCATCTGGTCCAGCATCACCGAACTCACCAGGGCCGCCGTGATCGTGATCCCCGTGAACACACCCGATCCCATCCTCTGCGCCAGCATCAATCCCGCCATCGTCGACGCAATGCTGATCAGGCCGCCCATCCACGCCCATGGGCTCACCATCAGCATCCGGCCGCTCTCCGGAAACGCCTGCCGCACAAATAACTGCGTCAGCAGCAACCCGCCCAACCCCGTCGCGTAGACCACCACCCCAGCCCATATCGGTGTCCCCAACTGCTTGTTCAACTCGGCATTCGTTCCGGACTGAAATGGATTCGCCACGCCGGCAACGACTGCAATGACCAACCAAAGCCACGCCATTGGATACCCTCTCTCCTTTGCCTGCTCTCTCCTTTACTTGGATGCGGCACAAAGCAAGACCTGCCAGCTATTCAGCCGCACGGCAATCGCCGCATCCGCCTTTACGGCGCGCGGGAGCCACCGTACAAAAAGCCGGGCCGCGGCACCCCCTCCCGCTCAAGACCGCCCGTCCAGATCTCGCCCGAAGCCCGCTCCCGGCCGCCGTACAATCAGGGTTCATGGGCCGAATCCACATCCTCTCCGATCAGGTGGCCAACCAGATTGCCGCCGGCGAGGTCGTCGAACGCCCAGCTTCCGTCGTCAAAGAACTCCTCGAAAACTCCCTCGACGCCAACGCCACCCGCATCCGCGTCGACGTCGAAGCCGGCGGCCGCAAGCTCATCCGCATCGCCGACAACGGACACGGCATGGTCCGCGACGACGCGCTCCTCGCCTTTGAACGCCACGCCACCTCCAAACTCCGCACCTCCGACGACCTCCTCTCCATCGCCACCCTCGGCTTCCGCGGCGAAGCTCTCCCCTCCATCGCCTCCGTCGCCCGCGTCACCCTCGAAACCCGCGCCGCCGACCAGGATGGTTCGCCCGTCGAAGACGCCGGCACCCTCATCGAGATCGCCGGCGGCAACATCCTCCGCGTCGACCCCGCCGGCCTCCCCGTCGGCACCACCCTCACCATCCGCGACCTCTTCTTCAACACCCCCGCCCGCCGCAAATTCCTCAAATCCGAGCAGACCGAGCTCTCCCACGTCGCCGCCCTCGTCACCCATTACGCCCTCGCCCATCCCACCCGCCACTTCGAGCTCCACTCCGCCACCCAGGCCCTGCTCATCGCCCCCGCCGTCCGCACCTCGTCAGACCGCCTCTTCCAGATCTTCGGCCGCGACACCTCCGCCCTCATGCTCCCGCTCGCCGCCGAGCTCGACTTCCGCCGCGCCGGCCTCCCCGAGCCCCCGCCCTGGAAGCGCGACGAAGACTACCAGCCCCCCCACCCCGGATACCTCCGCATCTCCGGCTTCGTCTCCAAGCCCGAGCTCCAAAAGCTCAACCGCAACTCCATCTACGTCTTCGTCAACCACCGCCTCATCCGCGACCGCCTCGTCCTCCACGCCCTCACCGAGAGCTACCGCAACATCATCCCGCCCACCTCCTTCCCCGTCGTCCTCCTCTTCCTCGACATGCCCCCCGAGGAGGTCGACGTCAACGTCCACCCCGCCAAGACCGAGGTCCGCTTCCGCCAGCCCTCCTTCGTCCACGACTTCCTCCGCGACACCGTTCGCGCCGCCCTCATCGCCGCCCGCCCCGCCGCCAGCTTCGTCGCCGCCCTCACCGGCGGCCCCCACGACCACGCCTCCTCCCTCAACATCGACATCAGCCCCCTCCCCGGCGAACCCTCCCCCGACCGCCCCCAACGCGAGCCCGCCCCAGCCCTCCACGCCCTCAACACCTACAACCCCGCCGCCGATCAGGCTCCTTCACGCCGTCATCCTGAGCAAAGCGAAGGACCTCTATATTTGGGTTCGCCCGGCAACATCTCCGGAACCCTCTACCGCCCCGGTGCTCCCGCCCTCGAAGGCCTGGACCAACCCCACTTCCACCCCAATCGCGCACCCAACACCTTCAACGGCCCCTTCTCCGAGCCCGACCCCAACCCGCACGACACCGCCCCCTTCACCCTCGCCAATCCCCAGCTCCCACCCATCCCCGGCCGCCTCCAGTTCAACGCAGATCCACTCGCCATCGGCTACGATCCCCACGCCCCGACCCACCCACCCGTACTCCCCACCAACACCGGCAGCCCCCCCCTCGGCGCCGGCAGCCCTCAGGTACAGGACACCCTCAACGCCCTCTCCACCCTCAAGCCCCTCGGCCAAATCCGCGACTCCTTCATCCTCGCCGCCAACGACGAAGGCCTCTGGATCATCGACCAGCACGTCGCCCACGAGCGCATCCTCTTCGAAAAAGTCCTCCGCGAGCGCACCACGGAGTCCGCCCAGCGCCAGCGCCTCCTCCTGCCCGTCCTCGTCGACCTCCTCCCCGCACAGATGATCCGCTTCGCCGAGCTCGCCGAAGAGCTCGATCGCAACGGCTTCGAGGCCGAACCCTTCGGCCCCCGCACCCTCGCCATCAAAGCCGCCCCCGTAGGCCTCGAAGGCCGCGCCCTCGAACTCACCCTCGAAGACCTCCTCTCCGCCCCCTCCCCCGACCAGCAGACCGAAAACGCCGGCACCCGCGCCCGCCGCATCGCCGCCTCCATCGCCTGCCACGCCGCCATCAAAATCAACACCCCGCTCGACCCCGCCAAGATCACCTGGCTCCTCGAAGCCCTCGCCCAAACCGAGCACCCTACCTCCTGCCCCCACGGCCGCCCCATAGCCCTCCGCTACTCCCACCGAGACATAGCCCGAGCCTTCGGACGCACCTGATCCAACAAGTTGACGCTAAATACTACTCCCGCTCCGTAGCGCATCTCAGGACGGTATGGCCGATACCCTCACTAGTAAGGAGCGCAGTGAACGAATGGCACTCGTCCGCAGTAAGCATACGCGGCCGGAGATGGCGGTTCGAAAACTCGTCCATGGCTTGGGATATCGCTATCGTCTCCATGGTCGCGCGATTCCGGGGAAGCCGGACCTCGTGTTTACGACGAAAAAGAAGGTAATCTTCGTTCATGGCTGTTTTTGGCACCGGCACTCTGATCACGCATGCAAGTTGGCCCGGATGCCCAAAAGCCGATTGGATTTTTGGGGGCCAAAGCTGGAACAGAATCGGCGTCGCGACGAGCGGATCGGCCGAGAGTTAGTCGAGCAAGGTTGGCAAGCATTGATTGTCTGGGAATGCCAGCTCGCCGATATACCTTCCGTTATCGCACGTATCCAATTATTGTTGAATGAATGAAGTCAATTGAGCTATTCGCGGGCGCGGGAGGGCTGGGCATCGGCCTGCATGAGGCAGGCTTTAGGCCGGTGACCGTAATCGAGCGCGACTCATACTGCTGCGACACAATCCGGCAGAACCAGCGCCTCAAGGTTGAGGCCGTGCGTGACTGGAAAGTGCTCCGGTGCGACGTTCGAAAGCTTGACTTCAAGGAATATGAAGACGAGATCGTTTTGGTGTCCGGTGGTCCGCCTTGCCAGCCGTTTTCAGTCGGGGGCAAGCATCGAGCTTTCAACGATACGCGCGACATGTTTCCCGAGGCTGTACGGGTTGTTCGCGAAGCACGGCCCAAAGCGTTCATTTTCGAGAACGTAAAAGGTCTTACGCGAACCTCCTTCCGTAATTATTACGAATATATTCGGCTGCAAATGGAACATCCGACGTTGGTGCGAAAGGAAGATGAGAGTTGGACGGATCATCTGTCCAAATTGGAGCGCCATCACACAAGCGGCAAGCGTGAAGACCTCCATTATCAAGTGATAACAAGAATATTGAATGCCGCGGACTACGGAATCCCCCAAAGGCGCGAGAGGGTTTTCTTCGTTGGCTTCCGCGACGACCTAGGCATCAAGTGGAACTTCCCCCTGGAGACGCACTCCCTGGATTCCCTAATTTGGGAGCAGGTAAGGGAGCCGACATATTGGGAGAGGAATCATGTAGCCAAAGGTGCTCGCTGCATTGCCCCGAGGATGCTAGAGAGGGCGCGGAGACTGGCGAAGAAACCTGCAACGATGGCATGGCGAACGGTCAGGGACACTATTGCCGATCTGCCCGATCCAGAGAAGAAGCCTCGGCAAGCTGCGGAAATTTGGAATCACCAATTCCAACCAGGCGCCCGCACGTATCCAGGACATACCGGAAGTCCATTGGATGAACCTGCGAAGACCCTCAAGGCGGGTGTCCACGGAGTCCCGGGTGGGGAGAATATGTTGGCACGGCCGGACGGTTCCGTACGCTACTTTTCTGTCCGCGAGAGCGCTAGGTTGCAGACCTTTCCAGACAAATACCTGTTTCACGGATCGTGGACCGAGACCATGCGGCAGCTTGGAAATGCCGTTCCCGTGGAACTCGCGCACTGTGTGGGTCAAACTGTTATGGAGCAGCTCGCCGACAGATGAACAAGATTCAACCATACAACCCGCTCGAAAAGCTTAATCTTGCAAAGAGCATTGAGATAGAACTGCTTGGCCGTACAGCTGTCCCATTCCATGCTCTGGAAGTTGTTAGAGGTGCGGGCGTCTATGTCATTTACTACTCTGGCCCATTCCCAGCTTACTCGCCGATTGCTTCCGATACTGAACAGGCTTTAACTCGAAGGCCTATTTACGTCGGCAAAGCTATTCCAAAAGGAGGTAGAAAGGGTGATTTGGCGAATGAAGCATCTGCGACGGGCCGGGCTCTTGCGGAACGTCTTCGTCACCATGCAACTTCGATCTCCGAAGCATCCAATCTGGAGTTGAAAGACTTCAGTGTCCGTCATCTCGTGATCGAGGACATCTGGATACCTTTGGGCGAGAACATGCTGATCGAGACCTTCAAACCAGTATGGAATATTGCTCTGGATGGATTTGGAAACAAGACGCCAGGAAAACGAAGAGAAACCCAGTACAAATCGCCTTGGGATGTTGTCCACCCAGGTCGAGAATTCGCGGATAGGTTGGCGGACTCACCTGCGTCAAGCGACTTTTTCATCCAACGTATTGCAGATTACTTTGCCGGAAATCCACCGGCAAAGCTCCCGAAGGTTCTAGCTCAACAAGAGGCTGAAGCGGAATTCGAAGCGGAGGAGTTGGCAGACGAGATTTAGGATGTTAGGACGCCGGGTCCCCATTTATTTGGCGGGTGGCCCAGATCCCCGGATGATTCATCAGGACGGTTGCGGGTGCCCCACGTCCGGACCCTCGGACGTGGGTTTACCGGGAGCCCGTACGGATGGCCCCGTCCGGTACCAATCCAGGGACACACCCACTTCATCACCTTCAGCTGCTGCAAACGATACTCATACCTCCAAACTCACGCCGCAAATGCCCTCTTTGAAGACGCCCTCAAACGAACCCGCGTTACCGCCTCTACATCTACAGCTACGTCATCATGCCCGAGCACGTACCTGCTCCTGAGCGAGTTCGACCCTGCCAAAGCCGCCTCCAATCTCGGAAAGCATAGGGTCTCCTTCCGCGAAGCCATGACCGTCTTCTACGATCGCTCGCCGAGACCTTCCCAGACGATCTCCACTCCGAAGAGGAAGTCCGCTCGATCACGCTTGGCTTACGATTCAGACAACTTCTGTTTGTTGTCCATGGCGAACGAAACAGTCGCATTCGCCTCATCGGAGCACGACGCGCGAACGCAACCGAGAGAAAAGCCTATGAAGAACTCAAAGCCCGCTCCTGAACTCCCCGTCCTTGAACTAGATGACGACCTAGCTCCACGGCGTCTTGATCTGAGCAAGGCAGTTCGCGGCAAATACTACGACCGCATGCAAGCCGGAACAAACGTCATCCTCCTCGCCCCCGACCTCCTCGACACCTTTCCCGATTCCGAAGCGGTCAACGAAGCTCTGCGCAGCCTGAAAAAGATCGCCGCCCGCACCTCGACTGCGCGTCCAAGGCTCCGCAAGTCAGCAACATCGTAGGCGATACATCGTCACCGCGTCGCCGGGTGCCGGGTGCCCCAGGTACGCGACGGCCTCACCGTCGCTTACCTGGGTTCCACTCTGCCGAAGGCCGGAGCGAAGCGACTGGATATTGCCGTTGCACTTGTCTCTCCCGCCCAACCCTGTCAAGCCTCAAACATCAAAACCCCGCTCTAGGCAAGGCAATTTCGCTGGCGCAACCCCCAGCCTCCAACAGCTATCCTGAATGCAGGGGGGATCACAGCAACCCAACCCTATCGGAGGCAACACACCCTTAAACTCTTTCGTTCAAGAGTTTGCGCGCAACAACAATCAATCGAATACTTTGCAGACAGGTGCAATCCTAACCAACCTCGAATCAAGACTTGACCCACTGGGATAGGGAGGGGGGAGGGTACCTCAGAACGCCGGGATCCCCGTAATAGCCTGCCCAATAATCAGCGTGTGGATGTCATGCGTCCCCTCATACGTCTTCACCGACTCCAGGTTCATCATGTGCCGCATGATCGGGTAGTCGTCCACGATCCCCGCCGCCCCCATCACATCCCGCGCCATCCGCGCCGTCTCCAGCGCCATCCACACGTTGTTCCGCTTCGCCATCGAAATCTGCTCGGTCGACACCTTGCCCGCATCCTTCAACCGCCCCACCTGCAACGACAGCAGCTGCGCCTTCGTGATCTCCGTCACCATCCACACCAGCTTCTCCTGCACCAGCTGGTGACTCGCAATCGGAGCCTCCCGGAACTGCTTCCGTTCCTTCGCATACCCCAGCGCAGTCTCGTAACAGTCCATCGCCGCCCCGATCGCCCCCCACCCAATCCCATACCGCGCCTGATTCAGACACATCAGTGGCGACGTCAACCCCCCCGTCCCCGGCAGCAGGTTCTCCGCCGGAACCCGCACATCCTGCATCGATAACCCCGACGTCACCGACGCCCGCAGCGACCATTTCCCATGCACATCGGTCGCCTTGAACCCCGGCCGGTCCGTCTCCACCAGAAACCCCCGCATCCTCCCCCCATCCC
>JAABUL010001617.1_pt1 | contig 41500 bp, 31 predicted proteins | sample 5559151 | NCBI WGS metagenome assembly JAABUL01 (sample SAMN10711876, study PRJNA513368) | rock metagenome | isolation source: Antarctica rocks | place: Antarctica: Victoria Land, Pudding Butte sud | reverse complement strand
CCCGCCGAGGTGTACGCCGGGACACACCCGGATGCGACGACAGGCGACGATTTCAAGGAAGGAGAGGGGTCCGCGTTTTGCGTTTTGACATCCGCCTCGCTGTCTTGACAAAGGGGTCCACTATAGAGGTCAACGAGCATAGGGACGTATTTGCGGTGATTGCAATTGCCCATGTTGATCGTCAGATTCTTGTTCATGGCCATGCCAATGGGGAAGCTCTTATCGGTCAACGGATAGACCCCAATGATGAAGAGCGTGCCGGCCTTGGCCAGCGCCTGCACCGCCCACTCCGACACCTGCGACGGCGCATTGCCCGGTATCCAGTTGTCGCCCTGAGGATTCTGCTGAGGCGCGTTTTGTTGCACTTCCTGCTGGAACTGCCCCTCCTCCTGCTGGGCCTGTTGCGCGGCCGGTCCCGATGAGGCGTGGTAGGCGTCGACGCCGACCGCGTCGATGACATAAAACAGGGGAGGGGCCGGAGCGTTATGCTCCGGCCCCTCCCTTGCTCTGGGCTGAGTGTGCTAGTTACTAGTAGCGGCTGCTGCGGGTCTTACTGAAGCAGTCGCTGCAATAGACCGGCTTATCGCCGCGCGGGACGAACGGGACACGCGCGACGCCGCCGCACGAGTCGCAAACAGCCTCGTGCATCTCGCGAGGGGCGCGATCGCTGTAACCGCCGCCACCACCGCCACCGCGGCCATAGCTATCGCCACCGCCTCCACCACCGCTCTTGCGCGCCGAGCGGCACTCGGGGCAACGGCTGGGGGGATTCGAGAGCCCGCGTGACGCGTAGAACTCCTGCTCACCGGCGGTCCAGGTGAATTGATTGCCACAGTCGCGGCAGGTGCGGGTCTGATCGGTATAGGTCATCGTTCCTTGTAAACCTCTCCATGTGCGCTTAATCGCACGAAAACGGTACGGGGCGATAGACTAGCCAGGGGTCTCGCTCATCGATCCCACGGCCAGCCCAGAGCGACATGGGAGGTTCATTACGACGATGTGTACACCAACGGATCTATCTAAACCCAGGGGTAAGTATACCACGAAACGCGCGGAGATGCAAATTTTTAGAGTGGCTTATCCATCAGGAACTCGGGCTCGTCCATGCGGTGAACGCGGCCTCCTAGGTCGACGTACTGCCAGTGCCCCACTTCCTCGCGGTAGATACTATAGCCCAGGCGCTCGTACAGGCGCCGGGCGCGCGGATTATCTTTGCCGACGGCGATACTCACGTAGCGAAACCCACGCGCGCGCAAGACGCCCTCGGCGGCGCGGACCAACATCGTGCCAAGACCCAGGTTCTGGAAGGGCTCGAAGACGCGCAAGGCGAAGATGTAGCCGCGCGGATTGCCGCGCAGCGGGTCCTCAACGCGCAGATTAATCTTCAAGTGACCGGCCGGGAATCGATTGACCTCGGCCACGAGCCAAAGTTTGTAGCCCGCCTCGACATCACGGTAGTTCGACTCTTCCAGACGACGAAAGTGGGAGTATGTGCCGAACCATTCCAACGCGGGCAAATCGGTCACGCGCACGTCGCGCACGGTACAATCGAGATCCAGGCGCAGGCGGCGGTGCTCTGCCACGGCGGTCATCGGCGCTCCCCAGGGGCAACAATCATCATATGAGAGCATTATAGCCGACGCGCGCCACCCACGGCGCGACGACGCATCGACGGCAGGCCGCGTACCTGGGCCTCGGGAGTCGGGAGTCGGGAGTCGGGAGTCGGAAGTCGGAAGTCGGAAGTCGGGAGTCGGGAGTCGGACCTGCTCTTGGTGTTAGCCGGGCGATTCGAACGAATATGCGCCCAACGCGCCACGACGCAAACGCATGTGTGTGCCGTCCGTACCGACTTCCGACTTTCGACTTTCGACTTTCGACTTCGTACCTCCACGCCCGTCAACTCCTCCAACGGGCGCACTACCGCCGTGTAGTCGTCACGGCCGTAGCCTTGCGCACGGGCCGCTTCGTACATCTGCTTGGCGACGGCGGCGAGCGTCAGCGGGACATGTAACTCATCGCCCAACCCCTGCACGAGCCGCAGGTCCTTGACCAACAGGTCGGTGAAAAAGCCGGGCTCGAAGGTCCCGCTGAAGGCGCGCAGGCGGATCGGGTTGGCTAGCTGCCAGTTGCCACCGCTGCTCGCGCCTACGATGCGCGCCATCGTCTCCACATCGGCGCCGGCCTTGACGCCGAGCACCAGCGCCTCCAACGACGCCGCGGCGATGACGCCGCACATGTGCTGGTTGACGAGCTTGACCACCTCGCCGGTCCCGACGGACCCGACGTGGACGATGTTCTCGGGCGCGCCCATGGCCGCGAAGACAGGGCGCATGCGCTCGACCACGGCCGCGTCGCCGCCGATCATGATCGTCAGCGTGCCGGCCTCCGCCCCCTGCGACCCACCGCTGACCGGCGCGTCAAGAAAAGCGACGCCACGCGCGGCGCAGGCGGCGCCGAGGCGCTTGCTCGCGGATGGCGCGATCGTGCTCATATCCACGACGACTAGTCCCTCGCGCGCGCCGTCGAGCACGCCCTGCCCTTGTGCGGGACCCAGCCCCAGCGCCACCTCCTCGACCTCAGGCGAGTCGGGCAGCATGGTAATGACCACATCGCTGCTCTCGGCCACCGCGCGCGGCGACTCCGCCAGCGTCGCGCCCGCCGCGACAACCTCGCACACGCCCGCGCCCTCGGGCCGCCGCGCGTATACCGTGAGCGGAAAGCCGGCCTTGCGCAGATTGAGACACATCGGCCGTCCCATCACGCCGATGCCGATAAAGCCTACTCGTTCCATGTGCTCTCCCCCTAGTCGTTAGTCGGAAGTCGTTAGTCGGAAGTCGTTAGTCGTTAGTTGTTAGTTGTTAGTAAAAAGGGTACCATTTCCGGCCAGTCAGGCACGACTTGTCCCATCCAACGCAAACGCCCCCTATCGTCCCACTTCCGACTTCCGACTTCCGACTCCTCCGGCCCACGCGTCAGCGCGGCGCCTATGCCGAGCGCGGCGATGGCGGCGCAGACGATGAACGCGGCGTGGTAGCCACTCGCGAATGTGCGCTGGAGCGCGGCGAGGTTGGCGGAGACGCCCGCGTGATCGTGCGACGGCGGCGGGACGAGGGCGCGTCCCGCCGCCACGCCGCCGAACGCGGCGAAGACGGCGCCGGCGATGGCGACGCTGGCGCTCTGCCCAACCACGCGCCCCGTCGCCAGGAAACCCGCCGCCACGCCCTGCGCCCCTTTAGGCGCCGCGCCCATCAGCGCGCTGTTGTTCGGCGACTGGAACAGGGCCTGCCCCGCGCCCGTGACGACGAGCCGCCACGCGATGTCGAACACCGACGAGTGCGCGTCGAGCCCGCCAAGGAGGACGAGTCCGATACAGGCGATGGTCAGGCCGCCCGCCGCCAACCAGCGCGTCCCCAGGCGGTCCGCCAACGCGCCGCTGATCGGCGCGACGATGGCGATGGTCAGCGGCAGCGGTGTCAGCAGCAGCCCCGCCGCCTGCGTTGAGAAGTGACGCAGTTGCTCGAAATAGAAAGGCAGCAGGAAGGACACCGCGAAGAGGGCCAGGAAGTTCAGGATCAGGCTGATGTTGGCCGAGACGAAGAGACGGCTTCTGAGCAGCGTGAGGTCGATGATGGGGCTCTCTACGCGGCGCTCGACGACGATCAGCAGACCCAGGGCGACGACGGCGAGCGCGAGCGTGCCGATGAGCAACGGTGAGGTCCAGCCCCACTCCTGCCCAAACGAGAGCCCCAGCGTGAGCGTGGCAAACCCGACGGCCAATAAGAGCGCGCCAAGCGGATCGAACCGGACACGTTTGCGCTCATGCCTCTCATGGAGCAGGAACAGGGTGGCGAGGAAGCCGATGACGCCCAGGGGCACGTTAACGTAAAAGATCCAGCGCCAGGTGAAGTGCTCGGTAAGCACACCGCCAATGGTCGGGCCGGCGGAGGGGAAAGCGCCCGTGATAATCGCAGGGCTCACTGCGAAGAGCAGCGCCGCCCCCAATCCCTGCGCCACGCGGAAGGCGATGAGCAGGGGCAGCGACGGAGCCGCGCCGCAGAGGGCCGAGCCAATCGTGAAGACGACGAGGCCGGCCGCCCAGATCGGCTTGCGCCCAACCACATCGGAGAGCCGCCCGATCGTCAGCAGTACGGCAGCGATGACGACCAAATAGGCGATGATGACCCACTCGATAGGGCCGCCGAGGGCGACGCCGAAGTAGCGTGCGATCGTAGGTAGGCTGATGTTGACGATCGACGCGTCGAGCGTGGACATGAAGACGCCCACGGCGACGATCAGGAACGTCACCCACTTGTTTGAGGTCATAGATGGCGTCGCCTACTCAATCGGCAATCGGTCATAGCAGCGGACGATAACGTTCGGCCAGCAGCCGGGCCGTCGTGGCTTTCTCCGCGGGCGTCCACGCGCTGTCTACAGGCTCAAGGCCATGCCCCGTCAGCGCACGCTCGAACGCGCTAATGATCTCGTGGCACGCCGGCGGACGCGCCATGACTCCGTCCAGTCCTACCACGCGCTCCTCCAATGCCGCTGTCAGGGCGGCGTGGTCGCCCGGCGGAACAGTTAACAACCGGCTCATCAGCGGCGCGTCCCAGCGCAGCTGTAGGGCGGTTTGGAACAACCCGCCGTGTCTTCGGCGCACCTGGGCCAGCCCCACGACCTTACGGCCATCGACCGTCACCTCGTACGGTGAGAGTCCGCCGAAGCAGGCCAGGCGCGCGAGTTGGGCGGCCACGCTGGTATCGCGGCCGGAGGCGCGCGCCTGCTCGACGTCGACCAACTCGGCGGCCACGCCAAGGGCGCGCAGGGCTGCCCGCCAGGCAGAGCCAAAGGGGCGATAGCTCGCCGTCAGGTCGCGCGCGAGTAAGGGATCGCCGGCCGGCAGCGCCACGTCGAGCCCCAGCATATCTCCGTCGACCAGCACAGTGGCGCCACCGGCCGACCGTTGGTAGACGGCGACCCCGGCGTCGCGGCAGGCGGCGAGGTCGACGGCCGGCGTTTTCTGGCTCGCGCCGAGGACGAGCGCGCGCTCGGACACAACGTACCAACGGATAGCGGGGCGCCCGCTTGCCGCGGCGCCTTCCAGCAGCGCCTCCGCGCCGGCCAGCATCCCCGCTACATTGCCGTGGTAGAAAGGGAGGCGCCGGCATCGTCGAGGGGACGAGTCGGACGTCGGAAACCGAAAGTCGGAAGTCATCGAAGGATTATCATCGGTTGGCTACTAAGGTGAGTAAGGGCTGCATGCATCGTATCAGGACGCGAACAACCGTGCTCACCACCCAAGCTACGCCCCTACGATAATGCACGAGCCTTGAGCTACGTCCGACGCCGAGCGTCCGGCGTATTGTTTGTTATCCACCGCTCATCTCCCCTGCCATCAGTTGACCGGTGAGCCGGCGCGGCTCCCCTGGTTGGCAAGCTGCGGGGCCAGACGCAGGCGCCCCTGGGACACGGCGACGCCCAGGATGACGACGGCGGCGCCGACGAGTTCGTGCCAGGCCAGCTTTTCCCCGAGCACGATGACGCCCTCTACTGTCGAGAAGAGCGGGATGATATAGGTGACGGTGGAGGCGGTGGTCGAGCCAACGTCGCGGATCAACCCGTAGCTGAGGATGTAGGCAATCCCCGTGCCAAACACTCCGAGCGCCACGACGCTGGCGATGACGGACACGGGCGGCACGGTCGTGGGGAGGTCGGTGAGGAGGGGTGTCACGAGGGCAAGTGCGGCCGTACCGCACAGCAATTGTCCCCCTGCCAGGGCGACGCTGGACCCAGGACGTCCGGCGAGGTACTTACGGGTGTAGGGGAAGCCGCAACCGTAGCTGACGGTGGCACCGAGGCAGGCCAGATTGCCGAGGAGAGCGTGGTCGCCGAAACCCTGCCACACCCCGAGCACGACGAGCACCCCGATGAAGCCGATGGCGAGGCCTACCACGCGGGCGGCGCTGGGCCGCTCCTCGCGCAGCATCAGCAGGGCGAGGGGGAAGGCGAACAGCGGCGTCGTCGCGTTCCAGATGCCGGCGAGCACCGAGGTCGTGGGCAGCTCTCCATAGGCGAACAGGGAAAAAGGGAGGGCGTTGAGCAGGAGCGCGGCCACGGCGAGGTGGCCCCACACGCGGGGCGCGCGCGGCAGCCCCTCACGTCGGGCCGCCAGGATAATAAGTAGCGTGACGGCGCCGAAGACCATCCTGCCGAGGGTCACTTGCAGAGGCCGCAGCGATCCATCACCCACCTTGATGAAGAGGAAGCTGGAGCCCCAAATCGCCGCGAGCAACACGAAGCGCGCCTGCCACGGGAGACGTACGCCCCTCTCCCTTCGGCGCGCCGCTATCCCGTCGGCCGCCCCCACGCCGGCCACCGCGCGGGTCACGCCGGCCGCCGGATCGTGAACATGTAGCAGCCGTGCAGCACGTTGCGGCTGTGGATGTAGGCCACATCGGGGCGCGCGAGGAACGTGGCGCATAGTTCCTCGGCCTCGTCGCCGTCCTTCGCGATCGCCGCGTCGACGATGGCGCCGTCGCGGCCGTAGGCGCGGAGCACTTGGCGGCGCCGGCGGAAGCCGTCAGGGTAACGGTCGGGCGCAGCATAGCCGGCGCACGCCTCGGCGTGAATGAATACCGGCCCGACCTCCGCGTAGGGTCCGCCAACCGTCGCGGGTCGGTAGGCGATGAGCGCGACACGTTCGCCGACGCGCGCCTCACACAGGCAGCAGCGCAGCGGTGTCCCGTCCGCGCCGTCCTCGTCTACGACCGTCGTGGCCAGCGGGTTGCCGAAGTCGTCCACGCCTTGGCCGCGTATGCGTACGAGGTCGGCGCGCGGCAGGGCGTCCACGCGCAGGGCGGTTGTTGTCGTCACCGTCGGTCTGTCCTCCAATCATCCTAGGCGAATGGGTTGCGGTCCCGCGAGACGGCATTGATCTGGACGCCCTCGTGGGCAAGGAGCCGGACCTTGAGGTGCAGCCCGCCGCCAAATCCGGTTAGCGCGCCGTCCGCGCCGAGCACGCGGTGGCAGGGTACCACGAGCGGGAGCCGGTTCGTGGCGTTGGCCCGCCCCACTGCCCGCGCCGCCTCCGGCCGCCCGATCATCGCCGCCACCGCGCCGTAGGTGCGCGTTTCTCCAAAGGGGATGCGCGTCAGCGCGCGCCAGACGGTGTTCTGCCAGGCCGAGCCCCCGAAGACGAGGGGCGCGTCGAAGGTCCGGCGCGTCCCGGCGCAATACTCCAGCAACTCGGTCCGCGCCCGCGCCGTGCGCTCGTGGTCCCACACGATACGGAACCCCTCGCGTCCCAACTCCTGCTCAATGGTACGCGCGTAGCGCCCGTCAAGGAACTTGAGCCAGAGCAACGCCCCCGTGTCGTCGACGGCGAAGGTGAGCGGGCCCGGCGCCTCCTCGATCGTATCCACGTAGGCGGTCATCTCCGTCATCATGCCTTACTCCTTGGCTCCTTAGTCGTGCTAGGGCGGCTGTCCTACCCCTCCACTCTACCGCCGCGCGGCGTGGGGCGCTGGCGGATTTCGGACCCGACCGCCTGGCACGTTTCGGACGCTGCTATCCTGGATTATGCGCCACGGGTGGTCATGACTCATGCAGGTATCCCCCTGACGGCGGCGGCGCCAGACTGGCCCATAGGTGGTGCGTCGCGTAGGCGCGCCATGGCCGCCACGCCTCGAAGCGCGCCGCGACGTTCTTCGGATCGCCGGCCAGCCCCCTCCGTTCGAGCGCGCGGCGTAGGCCGAGGTCGGCCACGGGGCAGGCGTCGGGATCGCCCAGGGCGCGCATGGCGATGTAGGCGGCCGTCCACGGCCCGATCCCCGGCAACTCCTGTAGTCGGGAGACGGTCCCCTCCCAGTCGGCCCCCCGGTCCAGCGCCACGCCACCCTCGGACACGGCCCGCGCGAGCGCCCGCAGGGCGACGATGCGTCCGCCTGTGAGGCCCAGCCCCCCCAGGTCCGCGCGCGAGATCCGTTCGGGGGTGGGGAAGGTGTGCGTGAGGGAGCCATGCGGCTCGGCCAGGGGCTCGCCCAACGCGGCCACGAGCCGGCCGGCCAGCGTGCGCGCGCCCGCGACGGAGACCTGCTGTCCTAGGATGGCGCGAACGGCCAGTTCGAAGCCGTCGACGGCCCCTGGCACGCGCAGCCCCGGCCGCGCCGCGACCAGCGGGGCCAGCGCCGCGTCGGCCTCAAGCGCCGCGTCAATAGCGGCGGGGTCGGCGTCGAGGTCAAGGAGCTGCCGGCAGCGCTGCGCCACCAGGCCGAGGTCGCGCAGGTCATCGAGACGGAGCCGCAGCAGGATCACGCCCGCGCCGACTAGCGGCTCCAGCGCGATAATGCCCCGCGAATGGGGCAGCGCGATCGTGCGCCGATAGCGCCCATCGACCACCTCCTCCACGCCCGCGACGGCCCGCCGGGCCAAATAGGAGAGCAGCGTCGCGGCATCGAACGGAGGGCGATAGGGGAGCCGTAGCGTGAGTCCGCCCCCGCCCGGCGCCACGGGGCCGCGTCGACGCAACTCCGTCGGGTTAGAGCCGAACGCGGCGCGCATCGTCTCGTTGAACTGGCGGATACTGGTGAACCCCGCCGCCCCCGCGATCGTCGTCAGCGGCAGATCCGTCTGGTCGATGAGCAGGCGGGCGGTCTGGGCGCGACGGGTACGCGCGAGCGCGAGCGGGCTGACGCCCACCTCGGTGACGAGCGCCCGATGCAGGTGGCGCGCGCTCACCCCAAGCCGGGCGGCCAGTCCGCCGACGCCCTCCTCGTCGGCGGCGCCCTCGGCGATCAAGCGCAGCGCCCGCCCCGTCAGGTCGGCCCGGACGTTCCACTCGGGCGAACCGGGGGCCTTCTCCGGATGGCAGCGGCGGCAAGCGCGGAACCCAGCGGCCTCGGCGGCGGCGGCATGGGTATAGAAGCGCACGTTGGCCGCCAGCGGCGGGGGCGAGGGGCAGATCGGCCGGCAGTAGACGCCGGTCGAGGTGACAGCGGTGAAGAAACGGCCGTCGAAGCGGGCGTCGCGGCTGCGCACGGCGCGATAACATGCGTCGAAATCAAGGTTCATGCCCTCACTGTACCGCGCCGCCGCACGAGGCGCTGGCGGATTTCGGACCTCGCCGACGGCGGCAAGAGCTAACAGGATGTAGCTTTGGTTGACGAATAGATCTTCATAGAACCTTTACATCAGGGGCGTACACTGATGGGGTGGAAAATGTGATTGGGGTAATGACGTGGCAAGCACGGCGCCGATTTCGGTAGCGAGAAACAGTCAGGCTGGAGCGGCGGAGCATCCGGCCATCGTCGTGGAGTCTTTGACCAAGGCCTATGGCGCGACGCGCGCCGTCGATGGGCTCGGCTTCGCCGTGGCGCCGGGCGAGGTCTTCGCCCTGCTGGGTCCGAACGGCGCGGGCAAGACCACGACATTGGAGATACTGGAGGGCTACCGCGCGCAGGACGCGGGCAGCGTGCGCATCTTGGGTCTCGACCCGCGCGCGGACAAGCGACGGCTGGCCTTGCAGGTTGGCGTGATGCTGCAGCAAGACGGGCTGCAGCCAGCCATGACGGCGCGCGAGATCCTGCGCCTCTACGCCGGCTTCTTCCCGCGCCCGGTCCCCGCCGATGACCTGCTCGACCGCGTCGGGCTGCGCGACGCCGCCAAGACGCGCGCGCGGCGGCTCTCGGGCGGACAGAAGCGGCGACTGGCCCTCGCCGTCGCCCTCATCGGCCGGCCCCGGCTGGTGTTCCTGGACGAACCAACGACAGGGATGGACCCGCAAGCGCGCCTCGCCACCTGGGACATCGTGCGCGGACTGCGCGACGAGGGTACGACCGTGGTGCTGACGACGCACTTTATGGACGAGGCCGAGCGTCTGGCCGACCGCGTCGCCATTATCGACCACGGCCGCCTCATCGCCCTCGATACGCCGCGCGCGCTCATCCGCGACGAAGAGGGCGGCACGGTGCGCCTCGTCGCCACTCCCGGCTTGCTCGACGTGCTGTCCGGCCTACCCGCCGCGCGTGACGTGCGCGAGGGCGAGTCGGGCTACTACACGCTTCAGACTGAGGACGCCCCGGCGCTGCTGGCCGCGATCACGGCGGCGCTACGCGACCGGGGTGTCACGCTCACGTCGTTGAGCGTTGGCCACGGCTCACTCGAAGAGACGTTCCTGCGTTTAACGCAACAGGGAGACCACCTATGAGCCAACACAGCGTAGACGCGCCCCTCGCCGTCGCCCAAGAGGGGCGGGAGCGGTTGCCGTCGGTGACCGGTCCCGTGCTGGCGCAGACGCGCGCCGAACTAGCGCTGACGGCACGGCGCGGCGAGAACGTGCTGATCACCGTGATCGTGCCCGTGGTGCTCCTCGTCTTTTTCGCCTCGCTGGGTATCGTGCGCGCCGGCACGGCGCGGCCCGTCGATTTCCTGCTGCCGGGCATGCTGGCGCTAGCTATCATCGCCACGGGCATGGTCAGCCTCGGCATCGCCACGGCCTACGAGCGCTACTACGGGGTGCTCAAGCGGCTCGGCGCGTCGCCGCTGCCGCGCGGTGGCCTGATCGTCGCCAAGGCGCTCTCGGTGCTGGCGCTCGAAGTCGTGCAGGTCGCGCTACTAGTCGTTATCGCCGCTGTCGTGTACGGCTGGCGCCTGCATGGCTCGCCCGGCGTGGCGCTGCTAGCGCTGCTCCTGGGCACGCTGGCCTTCTCGGGGCTGGGCTTGGCGATGGCTGGCGGGCTACGCGCCGAGGCCACGCTGGCGGGCGCCAACGGGCTCTATCTACTGTTCCTGCTGCTGAGCGACGCCGTGCTGCCGCTCGACCACCTACCGCCCGTGCTACAGGACCTCGCGCACATCCTCCCCGCCGCCGCGCTGACCGACGCCTTGCGCGCCGCGCTCACCGCCGGCGCCGCCTTCCCAGGCGGCCCGATCGCCGTCCTCGCCGCCTGGGCTATCCTCGCGTTCGGTGTGGCCGCACGCACCTTCAAGTGGGAGTAGGAATGTTTTGGGTGTGTTTCGTTCACGTTGGGCGCGGCCCTCACCCCCCAACCCCCTCTCCCTGACGCGGGAGAGGGGGAGACGCCCCTTCAACTCACTTGAAACACACCCGAATGTTTTAACGCTCACCCCGTATGACCCCGCACGATCGTGTAGCCATAGGGCAGGACCAGCACGGTATTGGGGTAGCGCGCGGACACCGGATACGCCAGGACCAGCCGGCCGTCGTCGCGATAGGCGGACACGAACCATCGGCTTACGCCAGCGACAACGGGTAGATCACGGCGCAACGTGACGCTGGCGAAGCTCTTGTAGAGGGCTAGCGCGCCGTCCGCGCCGTCATCGAGAGTCTTGTCTTCGACAGATGGTTGCAACATGACCGCGTCGATCTTGGCGTGCGTCGCACCCAGACCGGTCAAAGTAACCGTGTGCGCGCCCGCCCCGAGCGCCTGCGGCACGGTTACGCTGTCGATCCACAGGTAGTCGGGGTTCGGGGAAACACCCTGCGCGCCGGCGCCGCCCTCGTCGTCCGTCCCCGCCGCGACGCCGTCCACCCCGACATTGATGCCAACTGTCCCCGGCGGCGCCTGTTGCTTGTCGAACACGATGTAGACCAAGTAGCGCCCGCTCACCGGGGCGGTCACGGCGACCGTGGCGCTCGCGCCCGCAGGTAGATCGACGTAGGCGCCGCCGCTCCACAGCGCCTCGCCCGTCCACGCCGACGCTCGCGTGACGACCGTGGCGCCGCCGGCTAGCGCGCCCGACTCAGCCTCAACCTTGGCCGCCGCGTCCTGCCTATCGACGTGACTGTAGGCGAGGTAGGCGCTGGCGACGGGGTCGTTGACCGCGTTCATGAGCGCGAGTAGCCCCTCGATGGTCGACTCGGCGCCCGAATTGCGGTTGATCGTGCCATCGCCGTTGATGCCGTCGTAGACAACGCCGCTGTCGGGCTGATACATGGCGGCGCCGGCCGCATTATTGCCGAAGAACCACGCGGCGGCGAGGCCGGCCAGCTGGCGGTAGACGCGCTTGCCGCTGGCGCGGCCCACAGCGAGCAGGCCATCGGTCGTCGTTTCGGCCCCGTAGGCAAGTTGCGTCGCGTCGTCGAGCGCGGGCAGCAGCCCATTAACCGGGCCGAAGGCAACCTGCTGGTGCGTCTCGAAGAGGTTGGCGTCACGCTCGGCCGCCGCGACCCAGTCGGCGTGCCCGAGCAAAGGTCCCGCCACGGCGAGACTATCCGCCATGTGCGCGCCGTAGGCGTGCCAGTCGCTCACGGAGCGCGCCCACGGCAGCAGCGCCTGCCACGGCCAGTCCCGCGGCGTCCCAATTTGGTAGCCCGCGATACCTGTACCCAACTCCGTCGCCAGCTTACCGGCCTCGGCGCTCCCCGTCGCCTTGTAGTAGGCGGCGAGTCCAAGCAGCGCCTCGGACGCGGCGTCCGCACCGTCACCGATGAGCCACTTGGGTGTCTGATAGCCGTGCAGCGTATAGTACTGCCCGTAGTTCGGCCCCACCGCCTCGCCGTCGAGCGCGCCCATCGCCAGGTCCATGCGCGCAGCCAGCGCGTTGGCGAAAGCGGGATCAACTGTTTTGAAGGTTGTGTAGCCCTCGCCCAGCGCCCACAGCGAGCGCGCCAGCCAGAACGAAGCGCCCGCGTCGGCTGGGTTAGGCGAATCGGGCGGCGTCGGCGTAGGATTGAGCGTGCCATCGGGCTGCATCCACAGCACAAAATTGCCGGCGTTGGGGCCGCTCGTCGTCTGCATGTACATCACGAAACGTAGGGCGCCACGGGCGTACTGCAGACTATGATCGTCGCCGTAGTAGCGATAGTGCGTCAGGTAGGCCACGGCCGCGCGCGCCACGTCATCGGTGTCGTAGGCGCCCTGCCCATAGGTGTTGGTGATCGGGTGGTAGTCGCCGCCGCCGGTGGGCACGTAGCTGCCGTCCGTCTTATTGTAGTTAGCGTAGACCCACCACGCGTCGATCGGCGTCCCGAGGTCGGTCGTGGCGTGGCCGGGGATTGAGGTCGTATAGGGGACCGTCGCGTGCAGGGAATCCAGGTGCGCCAGGTTGACCGGCGCGGCGTAGCCGAGGCTGGCGGGCCGCGCCGCGCCGGCTTTGTGCCCGGCGCCCGCTACTAATATGGCGAGGAGCAACGCGAGCGTAGCGCCCCACCGTCCCACCCGTCCGTACAAGCGAGCCATCGCGACCGTCCTTCCGGCATCGGGGTCGATGCCATCCCACATTCTTAACAGGACTCATTCAGGCCGGTCCATGTCGCCGGCGTCATTCCTCCGTTATCGCCTGCCGTGCGAGGAGGAACCTTACGCACAACCTACACCCATGCCAGCCGAGTGTCAAGCCACACGGTTCGTGAAGTTCGTGAATCGCATGGCGTTTCTTTGCCGGTTGTAGTGGGAATCGCGATAATAATGGTAACGACAATCATCGAAGTGACGACACGCGAAATAGCCAGGTCACGCAAGCTTCGGCGCGCCGGTCGCGATAAGCGCGGCGTGTTGTCCCCAACAGTCTATTGCCGACACAGGCGCAGACCTTGAATATCGTACACGGCACATGGATCCCCGACGAGACGGACGACTTCGCTCAGCGTGGCGCGTTCTACCTGTGGGTGGAAACGGACACGCCCATGCGGAAAGCGCGTACGAGTCGATCAAGTGCGACGGACGGCGGCGGCGCGCCATCCGCGCACCCACGCCAACTCGTGCGCGCCGAACTTGAGGCGTTCCTGCGTGAGCGACTGGGGATGCGGCATGTCCTTCCCGACGCGATGGCGCGCGCCATCACGGACGCCTATTTCTTGCTGCCGAGCGCGAACGGCGCGCCGCTGCCCTCAGTGGAGCTTGCGCGCTACGTCGACGAGGAGACGCCCGACGAGTTCGCGCTGGCGCCATGGCAGGTGTGCTGCTACCGCATGGACCGCCCTATCCCGGCGCTCCACGATATCTACGTCCGCGCCCTCCACGACGCCGAGGAGTTCCAACTCGGCGCGGATCTGCTGTTCTGGCATCACTACACGCGCGAGCTCAAGGCCATCATCGCGCGCGACCACTACATCCCCGCCCTCGCCTACCGCGAACTGGCGCCCGCCAAGGGCAAGCGCAAGAAAGCCAAGGTCCAGGCCGAGTTGTACCCCGCGTGGGAGTTCGTGTCGGCCCCCTACGAGGCGGCGATCGAGCGCTACGCGGCGTACCTGCCGCCCGTCTGCGCCGCCGGGGCCACGCCGCCTGAGGCTGTAGGGGCGCTCTACGACGCGGAGACGCTGCTGCGCCACGCCGCCGACATCCTGCTGTACGACGCCGTCACCACCGTTCCCACCACGGCCAAACTCGAACAGCAGATCGCGGGCTCGCTCCTCGACACCTGCCTGTTCCCACAAGGACACAGCTATGGGTACGGCTCCGCGTACTCCTACGTCAGCCGGCCACCTGGTCCGTCGCTCGAGGAGTACAAAGAGTGGGCGGCCTGGCGCGAGGGTTTGATCGGCGCGCACACGGCGGCCGCGTTCACGCTCTGCTTCCGCCTGCGCGAGGCGCCGCCGGACGACGTCGACGACTGGCGCGTCGAGTTTCTCATGGCCTCGAAACGCGATCCGTCGCTCAAGCTATCGCTGGCCGACTACTGGCCGCTCGACGGAGCGGCCCACGAGGGGGTCATGGAGCAGTTCGGCGCCGACATCGAGCGGACCCTGCTGCTGGCCCTGGGGTCGGCCGCGCGCATCTACCCTAAGGTATGGGAAGGATTAGAGACCGCGCAACCGGCGGGCTTCCGGCTCAACCTGGAAGAGGCGTTCGCGTTCCTGCACGAACATGCCTGGGTCCTGGAAGACGCGGGGTATACCGTCATCGTGCCCTCGTGGTACACCCCACAGGGCCGGCGACGCGCCAAGATCAAGCTCAAGACGTCCGCGCGGCCTGGGAGTGGGAGCGGGACGCCCGCCAAGAACGGCGGCTACTTCAGCCTGGACGAGATCGTCGACTACCAGTATCAACTCTCGATCGACGGCCAGCCCGTCGCCGAGGAGGAGTGGCGCCAGCTCGTCGAGGCCAAGACCTCACTGGTGCAGTTCCGCGGCCAGTGGATGGAACTCGACCGCGACGCGATGCGAGGGATGCTGGAGTACTGGCAATCGCGCGGAGAAGGCCGGACCGAGATGTCCCTGATGGAACTGCTGCGGGTGGCATCGGGTGATGAAGATGAGGTCGAACTCGACCACGATGACGTCCTCCGCGACATGCTGTCCCGGCTGCGCGACAAGAGCGCTTTCGCCCCGGTCGACGACCCGCCCAACCTGTGTGGCGCCCTGCGCGACTACCAGAAGCGTGGCGTGGCCTGGCTGCAATATCTGGAAAGCCTTGGCTTGAACCCTCTCCTCGCGGACGATATGGGATTGGGAAAATCGATTCAGGTTATTACACAAATCGTAAATGAGCATAACAATATAAAAGACGCGGGGCCGACCCTGCTGATCGCGCCGACCTCGGTGCTCGGCAACTGGCGCAAGGAGTTCGAGCGCTTCGCGCCGCACCTGCGCACGCTGACGCACCACGGCCCCGCGCGCATTAAAGACGCGCGCGAGTTCGCGGCGGCGCGCGCGTCGTGCGACGTCGTCATTACCTCGTTCGCGCTGGCACGCCTGGACGAGAAGCTGCTGCGCGGGCAAGAGTGGCGGCGCGTCGTCGTCGATGAGGCCCAGAACATCAAAAACCCGCAGTCGGCCCAGGCCAAGGCCATCGCCAAGCTGCCGGCGCGCCGCCGTGTCGCCCTCACCGGAACGCCAGTTGAGAACCGCCTGCTCGACCTGTGGTCGATCTTCAACTTCCTCAATCCGGGCTACCTGGGCAAAGAGGCGCAGTTCCGCAAGAGCTTCGAGGCTCCGATCCAGAAGGACAACGACCCTGACAAAGCGGCTACTCTGAAACGGCTCGTCGAGCCGTTCATCCTGCGGCGCGTCAAAACAGACAAGAGCATCATCAACGACCTGCCCGATAAGATCGAGCAGAAGGTCTACTGCCCGCTCACCCACGAGCAGGCATCGCTCTACGAGGCGGTCGTCAAGGACGTCGCGGAGAAATTGGAGTCGGCCGAGGGCATGGAACGCCGTGGCCTGATCCTATCCACGCTGATGAAGCTCAAACAAGTGTGCAACCACCCCGCGCAGTTCCTGCAAGACGGCAGCGACTTCAGCGGCGAGCGTTCACACAAACTCAGCCGCCTCGGCGAAATGATCGAGGAGGCGCTGGAGAGCGGGGAGAGCCTGCTCGTCTTCACCCAATTCACGGAGATCGGGGAGGCGCTGGAGCGCTACATCCGGCACACCCTGCGCCGCGATACCTACTACCTTCATGGGGGGACAAGCGCGAAGCGGCGCGAGGAGATGGTGGCGGAGTTCCAGGACCCCGAGACGGAGCCGTCGGTATTCATCCTGTCGCTGCGCGCCGGCGGCGTGGGGATCACCCTGACCAAGGCCAACCACGTCTTCCACTTCGACCGCTGGTGGAACCCGGCCGTGGAGGATCAGGCGAGCGACCGCGCTTTCCGCATCGGACAGCGCAAAAACGTCTTCGTGCACAAGTTCGTGACCCTCGGGACGATGGAGGAGCGCATCGACGCCATGATCGAGGACAAGAAGCGGCTCTCTTCATCGATCGTGGGGACCGACGAGGCGTGGCTAACCGAACTCGACAACGATACATTCAAGGATTTGATCGCGCTACGGCGCGACGCGATCCTGGGATAGCACGCTATCATGCATAGAGGAGCAGGGGGAGGATAAGTGATGGCGTACGGCAGCCACACCTGGTGGGGGCAGCGATTCATCGAAGCGCTGGAGCGGTTCACCGACTCCGGCCGGTTGGGCCGCGGACACTCATACGCCAATAGCAATAAGATTATAGCCTACGGTGTCGCCAACGGTACGGTAACAGCCAAGGTGCGCGGCTCGGTCAACCCGTATTATGGGGTCTACAAGGAGCCACGCTACACCGTCACGATCAGCCTGACCCCGATAGTGCACGCCAACTGGTCGAAGATCATCGCGCGCCTCTCCGCGCAGGCCGGCCCGGTGGCGAAGCTCCTCGCCAACGAGATGCCCGACACCATCGAGGCCGTCTTCGCCGACCTGGGCCTACACCTGTTACCCCACAACCGGGCCGACTTCGCGACCGACTGCTCGTGCCCCGACTACGCTAACCCCTGCAAGCACGTCGCGGGAGTCTGCTACATGCTGGCGGCGCAGCTTGACCGCGACCCCTTCCTCCTGTTCGAGTTGCGCGGGCTCTCGCGGGACCGCCTGCGCGAAGAGTTAGCCGCCTCGCCGCTGGGCAAGATCCTTTCGTCCGAGTTGGCGCCCAGAGACATCACGCCCGAGTCGGCCGCGTCGCTCTACACACGGCCCCGCCGGGAGCCGCCGCGCGCGGACATAACCGTGCGCGAATTCTGGACCGGGGCCAAGCGCCTGCCGCCGCTCGACGCGGCGCCGTCTGGTCCGAGTGTTCCGGCGGCGCTGATCAAGCGGCAGGGCGACTACCCGCTGTTCTGGCGCAAAGACGCGTCATTCATCGAGGTCATGGAGGATATATACACCCGCGTGCGCACGAAAAGCCCGCACATGAAATAGCCATAAGAAATGAGAAAAGGGACATCTATGCACAGGCTGGCTTATCCGCGTTCCGTCCATGCCCGCGTTCTCGCCGGCGCCGCTATTGTCCTGTTGGTTGTCGGCGCGCTTCCCTGGTCGCCCGCTCTCTTGCCGCACGCCGCGGCGCGCGATGTTCCCCCCGGTCTCGATAAGATCACACACGTCATTTTCCTCATCAAAGAGAATCATTCCTTCGATAACTACTTTGGGCGTTTCCCTGGAGCCGATGGCGCCACGACAGGGCGGACCTCGACCGGCGAGGTCGTACCGTTGCAAGAAGCGCCCGATCAGGTCGCGCCGGACATCGCTCACTCGACCGACGCCGCCTATCTGGCGTACGATGGGGGGCGCATGGACGCCTTCGACCGCCTTACGAACGCCGTGAATCAGGGCGTGGATAACGCCTACACGCAAATGTACCAGCGCGATATCCCCAACTACTGGGCCTACGCGCGCCACTTTACGCTCGATGACCATTTCTTCTCCACGGTGATGGGGCCAACCTTCCCCAATCACCTGGTGACGATCTCCGCCCAGAACGCGGGCGTGACATCTAACCCGCAACGCTCACATAACCGCTGGGGCTGCGATGCGCCGGCTGGCACGTTCGTTACCACCGTCAGCGCCTCAGGGCAGGATGGGGGCGCTTTCCCCTGCTTCAATATCCCGACACTGGCCGATAGCCTCAATGCGCGCCACATCGGCTGGCGCTATTACGCCCCCCAGTATGGCCAGCCGGGCTATATCTGGTCGACCTTCGACGCCATCCGGCACATTCGCTACAGCCCGCAGTGGCGGACCAACGTGGCGCCCTGGACCCACTTCCAGGCTGATGTCGCCCATGGGCGCCTCGCTCCGGTGACCTGGCTGGTCACGGATACGGCTCAGAGCGAGCACCCGCCGGCGAGTACCTGCTTGGGCGAAAACACGAGCGTGTCCGAGATCAACGCCGTCATGCGCAGCCGCTTCTGGCCGCACACCCTCATCGTCCTGACCTGGGATGACTTCGGCGGTTTCTATGACCACGTCGCGCCGCCCCAGGTCGACCGTTGGGGCTTCGGCCCGCGCGTCCCTACCATCATCATCTCGCCCTATGCGCGGCGGGGCTACGTCGATCACTCGACCTACGATTTCGCCTCGTTGCTCAACTTCGTGGAGGAGCGTTTCCATCTCCCTCCGCTCACGGCGCGCGACGCGGGGGCGCTGCCCCTGGCCAACAGTCTGGATTTCACCAGCCGGCCGCTCCCGCCCGTCATCCTCACTCCCCAGGCCTGTCCGCCCATTGTAGGTGTAAATATCACGGGCAATGCAACCGGTAATCGCCGTGAGAATACGCTACAGTTGGCCGGCGCGCCCGTCATCACGCGCATCACTGGGCAAGGCCATGATCTCACTCTCGCTTTACACGCGCCTTATGGACCCCCGACGTATCACATCACGCCGGCGACACGGGTAGTGGGACGAGGAGGGCGTCCCCTGGCCCCAACAGCGATCCAGGTGGGAGACACCGCGCTCGTGGCGGGCACGACGTTCGAGGATGAATCGGTCAGCGTCGCGAGCGTCGATGGACGAGTGCTGAAGGTCAAGCCTGCGGAGGGGTCCGTGATCCTGGACGTCGGCGCGTTTCCCTTTGCGCGCGTCGTGCGAGGGCATGCCCACCGGAGACCCGAGGTGACGGTTCTGGTGACGCCCAAGACCGTGATCACCACGCGAACGGGGTCGGACCTAGAGGACCTGCGCCAGGGCGAGCATGTGTACGCCGTGGGCGTCCTCGATTGGCGGACACATACCCTCATGCGCACGCTCAGCGTCACCGTCCACTATCCGCACCTGACGGGGAGTGGAGGGGGCCGCCACGGCAAAGGCCGTATTTAACGGGGCGCGACGAAAGGGCAGGGGCACTATACTGGGATAGTTATCGGCGCGTCGTCGCGCCGGATGGGATTGAGAGAACACAAGGACGTCGATCTATGCCTGGACACACCGTGTCGACGGACGCGGCCTATGCCGCCCACCTCGACGCGCACGATCCGCTCGCCCACTTTCGCGAGCGTTTCGTCATCGACGATCCCGACCTTATCTACCTGGACGGTAATTCGCTGGGCCGTCCACCCAAGGCGACACTAGCCCTTGCCGACGATCTCACACGCCGGCAATGGGGCCATCGCCTGATCCGCGGCTGGAACGATGGATGGTTCGAGGCGCCGGAGCGCATCGGCGCCAAGATCGCCCAGCTGATCGGCGCGCACGCGGACGAGGTGATCGTTGCCGATTCCACCTCGGTCAATCTCTTCAAGCTCGCCGTCGCCGCCCTACGCGTCCAGCCAGGTCGGTTACGCGTCCTGACCGACGACCTCAACTTCCCCTCGGACATCTACGTCCTGCGGGGCGCGATCGATCTCCTGAACAAGGGACACACCTTGGAGGTTATCCCTTCGCCCGACGGCATTCATGGCCCTGAGGACGGCCTGCGCGCCGCCATCGACGACCGGACCGCCCTGTTGACGCTATCGCATACCGCATTCAAGAGCGGATACATGTACGACATGGCCAGCTTAACGGCTGCCGCCCATGACGTTGGCGCGCTCGTTTTATGGGATCTCAGCCACTCGGCCGGGGCGCTGCCCATCGACCTGACCGCGGCGGGCGCCGACCTGGCGATCGGCTGCACCTACAAATATCTAAACGGGGGTCCCGGCGCGCCGGCTTTTCTTTATATACGTAGAGACCTCCAGGAGACGTTGGGCAATCCGATTACCGGCTGGATGGGTCAACAGGGCCTGTTCGACTTTAACCTGGCGTATCAACCGGCGGCGGGCCTGCGCCGCTTTCTGACTGGAACGGCGCCGATCGTGTCGCTCGCGTTGATCGAGCCGGGAGTCGACCTGCTGCTGGAAGCCGGTGTGGACAACCTGCGCGCCAAATCGGAGGCGCAGAGCGCGTACGCCATCGGCCTATGGGAGGCGCTGCTAGAGCCGCTGGGTTTCAGCTTGAACTCGCCGCGCGACCCACGTCGCCGTGGCTCCCACGTATCGCTGGGTCATGCCGAGGGTTTGCGCATCGACCTGGCTCTGATCGACGCGATGCATGTGCTGCCCGACTTCCGCGCGCCCGACACTATCCGGCTGGGTATCGCGCCGCTCTATACCTCTTTCGCCGATATCCATGAAGCGGTGACGCGCCTGAAAAAAGTCGTCACCGAACGCTTATTCGAAAGATACGCCCAAAAGACGCCGACAGTGACGTAGCCGCGGCCAGGCGCCGCTGAGGGGAATAGCCCAAATAGGCTATAGCGGTCCCCCACATTCGGGCTACTCTGTAGAAGGCAGTGACGCTGGGCGCCCACCCGGCAAGGTCCTCCAGCGACACGTCACGTTTTGGAAAGGATGGATAGGATGGGTGGAGTCGCCATGACGCGAACCGGTTCCGCGACGCTCCGCCAGGGGGCGATCGTGAGCCCGAACGAGGCGCCGGCTGCTCCGCATCCGCGCACGATTGGGTGGGTGGGAACGACGGCGCTAGCGATGGGGGGGAGCAACCAGAGCCTGTTTTTGCTGGGAGCGTTGATCATCGGGCAGGGCAGCGCGGCCATCCCCCTACTCGCCATTGGTCTCCTCCTCTCCTGGGCCGCCGCGCCGGGCTGGACCGAATTGGCGCTGATGTGGCCCAACCGCGTCGGTGGGATCGCCGCGACCTGCGCCGAAGCGTTCCGTCCCTACAGCCCCGTCCTCGCCAACCTGACCGGGGTCTGCTACTGGTGGGGTTGGGTTCCAACCTGCGGTGTGACCGCCCTGCTCTCGGCCACCGCGCTTCACGCGTGGTATCTGCCTGCCATTCCTACCAAGGCCCTCGCGACCGCACTGATCCTCATCTTCCTGGCCGTCAACCTATGCGGGGTGCGTTGGGTGACGCGCCTAGCGATCCCCATCGCCACGGTCTCGGCGACCCTCGCCTTCCTCTCGGGGGCGATCCCCGTGCTGAGCGGGCATGTATCCTGGCGCCAGGCCACCACATTCCATCTCATCACGCCGTTCCCGGGAGCCTTTGGAGGTTTGACCGGCGCGATGGCGGGACTCTACTTGATCGGATTCGCGGCCCCGGCGTTCGAGGCCGCGGCGTGCCATGTGGGCGAGACGATCGACCCGGCGCGCAACGTGCCGCGGGCGATGCTGGCCAGCGGAGCGATGGCGACACTCTACTTTGTAGCGCTTCCGGTGGTGTGGCTAGGGCTGCTGGGGCCGGGACCGCTGCGGGAACCGCTGGCATACTCGCTGTGGCCGACATTCGCGCCGTTGCTGGGGAGCGCGGCGCGCGGCGCGGCGGTTTGGTTCATTGTGTGCAACATGTTCCATGGGACGTTGCAGCCGCTGGCGGGAGCGTCGCGCACGCTGGCGCAATTGGCCGAAGATGGTTTGCTGCCGCGCGTGCTGGCGCGGCGTTCGCGGACGGATACGCCGTGGGTAGCGACGGTCTTGACGGCGGGAATGGCGATTATCGTGCTGCTGGCGGGCGACCCTACGCTGGTCATCGCCGCCGCCAATCTGGCCTACCTCATCGGCATCGGCCTGCCGAGCGTGGCCGTCTGGCTCTTACGCCGGGACGCGCCGGGCACGGCGCGGCCGTATCGGGCGCCGCGCGGGACGATCGGGCTCGGTGTGGGCGCCGCGGGAGTATGGGGGGTGGCCACGATCCTTGGCTTCGAGCAGTTCGGGTTGCCTACCGTCCTGGCCGGGCTCGCCCTCACCTTTTCCGGGGCGGTCTTCTATGCGCTACGCCGCTGGAGCGACCGACGCCGGGCGGGAAAGCCTATCCTGCTTCATTCGCTACATGTGAAGTTGACGGGCGCGATGTTGCTCGTGCTGACGCTCGATGGAACCGGCTATTACCTGGCCGTGAGTTCCCTGGGCAAGCAGCAGACCGTGCGTATCGCCGGGCTGGAGGACATTTTCGTCGCCGTGGCCGTGCTCACGCTCAGCGTCGGGCTCATCCTACCGGGGACGATCGCACACGCGACGGGTGAGGTGGCGCGTTCAGCGGAACGCCTGGCGCATGGGACCCTGGCCGACCTCCTGCATGCGATGCAGGCGCTTGAAACGGGCGACCTCGACGCCGCACACGCGCGGGTCGATGTCGACCCGGTCGTCGTCCACACGCGTGACGAGGTGGGGGCAATGGCGGCCAGCTTCAACCTTATGCAGGCTGAGGTCGCGCAGGCCGCGATGGCGCTCGACGGCGCCCGTGAGGGACTGCGCCAGGCGCGCGGCGACCTCACCAGGAGCAATGAGGAGTTGGCCCAATGGGCGAGCGAACTGGAGCGGCGGGTGGTGGAGCGCACAGCCGCACTCCAGAAAGCGCGCACCACGGCGATCGCCCACGCCAATCGGCTTGACGCCATTTTTAACTCGATCGCCGATGGGGTGATGGCTACTGACCCCGAGGGACGCATCATGCAAGCGAACCTGGCCGCGCGGACGCTGCTCGGGCTCGACAACGATCCGCGCCTTTCAGCGTTGCCCATCACCGAGCGCGGCCCGCTGCAAGGGCTGCGCGACGAGCAGGGGCGGCCACTGGCCCCCGACCTGTGGCCGACCGCCCGTATCCTGCGCGGCGACGTGCTGATCGGCGCCAACGCCGCCGACATCATCGTCCGCGCATCCGATGGGCATGACCGCGAGGTGAGCGTCACGGGGGCGCCCGTATGCGATGAGACCGGAACGCTCGTCGGGGGCGTCACGGTCATACACGATGTGACGGAACGTCGCCGGCAGACGCGGCGTACCCACGATGCGCTCCATGCCCTGCTACATATGGCCGAGGCGCTCGTCCTGACATCAGACGATGTCGAAAGCGCCGAGGGCGCCATCGCCCGCCGTCTGACCGAGATGGCCCACGATGTCCTGGCCTGTCGCCGCGTCAGTATCACCGCCATCGACCCGACGTCAGAGGCGCTGGAGCGGGTCGTGGCGGTTGGGCTGACGGAGGAGCAGGAGCGGCAGTGGCGCGCCCGTGGCGACAGGATGTCCCTGCTTGACCTCCTTGGAGGAGCGGAGCCGCTGGCCCAGTTCCACGCGGGGGAAGCGCTGACTATCGACCTGTCGCGACCGGCCTACCGGCTTCATTTGTCGGACTACGGCGCTGATACCCTCCTGGCTCTGCCGCTACGCGCTGGACCACAGCTTGTGGGCCTCTTGACGATCGACCACGGGCCGGGCGCCCACACATATGAAGCGGAGGAGATCGCGCTAGCCAGCGCGGTCGCCAAGCTGGTGGCGCTGGTGATCGAGCGTGAACGCCTGTTGCGCGAACGCGCCGAGTCCCGCGCGTCCGAACTGGCCCTGCGCGAGTCGAACCAACGCATGGACGATTTCCTGAGCCTCGCCAGCCACGAACTACGGACGCCGCTAACGACCGTGAAGGGCTACGTGCAGCTCGCGGAGGGACGCCTGGCACGCATCATGAGCGAAGAAGGACAGGAGGCCGCGCCGGAACCCCGTGTGGCGGCCGCCCATCAGATGCTCCAACGGACCGACATTCACATCAGACGGTTGACGCGGCTCATCGACGACCTGGTCGATGTCTCGCGCGTCCACGCCGGCAAGCTGGAGCTACGCCTGGAACCGTGCGACATAGGGGCGATCGTGTGCGAGGTTATCGAGGCGCAGCGCCAATTGCATCCGGAGCGGCTCATCACGATGGAAGGGGCGACAGCGGTGCCGCACCGGACCGTCGCTGACGGGGACCGTATCGGTCAAGTCGTCGCGAACTACCTGGGCAACGCGCTCAAATACGCGCCGCCCGACCGACCGATCGCGGTCGGCTTTGCCGACGAGGGCTCGACCGTACGCGTCTGGGTCCGCGACGAGGGCCCCGGCCTGTCAGCGCACGAGCAGACACGGATATGGGACCGTTTCTACCGTGCCGATGGCGTGTCGCACCAGAGTGGATCGCATGTGGGGCTCGGCCTGGGACTACATATCAGCCAGACCATTGTCGAGCGGCACCACGGGCGCGTCGGGGTCGAGAGCGCTCTTGGCGAGGGGTCCACATTTTGGTTTACGCTTCCGTATCGCGAAGGATTTGTCACATGACCTGGCAACCAGAGATCGACGAATTGCACCGCCGCGAGGACCTCGCCCAAGCTATGGGCGGCGCTGACAAGGTCGCTAAACATCACGCCCAGGGTCGCTTTACCGTGCGCGAACGCATCGCCCGGCTCCTCGACCCCGACACCTTCCATGAAAGCGGCGCCCTCGCCGGCAAGGGCACCTACGAGGACGGCCAGCTCGCCGCCTTCCAACCGGCCAACTTTGTGCTGGGGAGCGGACGCATCGAGGGGCGCAAGGTTATCGTCGGCGGCGACGACTTCACGGTGCGCGGCGGTTCCGCCGACGCCGCTATCCTGGGTAAGCAGGTCTACGCCGAGCGCCTGGCCCACGACCTGCGTCTGCCTATCGTGCGCCTCGTCGATGGGACCGGCGGCGGCGGCAGCGTCAAGATGCTCGACGATATGGGCTACACCTACGTCCCAGCCAATCCCGCGTGGGACCTCGTGGTCGCCAACCTGGGTATCGTTCCCGTGGCGGCCGCCTGCCTGGGCTCCGTGGCCGGCCTCGGCGCGGCTCGTGTCGCGGCATCCCACTTCTCGGTCATGGTCGAGGGTACGTCGCAACTCTTCGTGGCCGGGCCGCCGATCGTAAAATTTGGCGTCGGCGAAGACCTGAGCAAAGAGGAACTCGGCGGAGTCGAGATACACCGCGCCAGTGGGGCGGTCGACAATCTCGCCGCCTCCGAGGACGACGCCTTCGCGCAGATCCGCCGCTTCCTCTCGTACCTGCCGTCGAACGTCTGGGCGCCGCCGCCAATCGTCCCGTCGGATGATGATCTAGGCCGCCGTGAAGAGCCTCTGCTCTCGGCCATCCCACGCAACCATCGCCGTCCCTATAAGATCCGGCCCATCCTCGACGCGACGTTCGATCGTGGTTCCGTTTTCGAGTTGGGCCGCTACGTCGGAGGCGCGACTGTGACGGCGCTGGCGCGGCTCGACGGGCGCCCCATCGGCGTGCTCGCTCCCGACCCTTATGTCGGTGGAGGCGGCTTGACCGCAGAGGGCGCCGACAAGCTGGAGCGCTTCGTCGACCTCTGCCAGACATTCCACCTGCCAATCATCAACTTTGTCGATCAGCCGGGGCTGGTGATCGGGCGCGAGGCCGAGCGCAAAGGCACGATTCGGCGCGGCGTGCGGGCTATCGCGGCGATCTATCAGGCCAGCGTGCCCATGGTCGAAATCATCATCCGCCGCGTCTTCGGTGTGGGCGGGGCCGGCATGACCAACGCGCACGGCCTCAACCTACGCTATGCCTGGCCCTCCGGCGATTGGGGCTCACTGCCGGTTGAGGGCGGTGTCGAAGTCGCCTTTCGCCGCGAGTTGGAGACCAGCGACGACCCCGAGGCGCTGCGCCAAACTATCTTGCAACGCATGGAAGCGGTACGCTCACCGTTCCGCACCGCTGAAGCCTTCGAAGTCGAAGAGATTATCGACCCACGCGACACACGCCCGCTGCTATGTGACTGGGTCCACGACGCCTACGCGTTGCTCCCGCAGCAGCTTGGCCCCTCGACGCACGCCATGCGCCCATAATCGGTGAGTGGCGAGTGGCGAGTGGCGAGTGGCGAGTGGCGAGTGGCGAGTGGCGAGTGGCGAGTGGCGAGTGAAACCATCGACCATCGACCATCGACCATCGACCATCGACCATCGACCATCGACCATCGACCATCGACCATCGACCATCGACCATCGACCGGAGGATATATGACCGAGATCCGCGCGAACACGACAGGGTCCATCTGGAAAATATTGGTGGCCGTAGGCGACATGATCGTGCCGGGTCAGGAGGTGGCGATCCTGGAATCAATGAAGATGGAGATACCGATCGAGGCGGAGGTTGACGGACGCGTCACGCACATTCTCGTCCATGAAGGTGAGTCGGTGCGACAGGGCCAAGTTCTGATGGTAGCGCTGTAAACCATGACGTGGCGGCGAGAAAAAAGTCGATCATTGTCAACCGCCACACTCAGTCATAGTGCTTGACCGCGGGCCACAGCCGCAAGGGGTGCGGCATCCGCGGGTTGGAGCCGACGACGATGGGGACGTCTTGCTCAAAGGACACGCAGTACTGGCACCGTTCGATGGCTGCAAGCGTCGTATGGGCGTACGTGTGCCGGACGTCGGCGGGGGCATACCCCACGGCGATGAGCGCCTGCCCCGTACACCGGCCCGGTCCCCACAAATAGTAGTTGTTATGCCCGCTAATGACTGGTGGCAGGCGACCAGGTGGGGCCAACTGCTGGAGGGCGCCGGCCTCCCCATAGTTGCTGGTCAGCACACAGGCCTGCGCGCGCTGCGCGGGCGGCAGCGCGGCATAGACCTGCTCCACGGTGTGCGTCAGACTCTCCCAGCCGAAGCGGTCGGCAAGCACCTGCGGCAAGGGCCCATAGGCGCGCACGACCGTGGCCGGCGGCAGGATGGGCATGACCTCCGGCGCCAGCACGATGCCGCCGAGGGCCAGCACGGCGACGTAGGCGGGCCGCAGCCAGGCGAGCCATGGACGCAGGCGCAGCCGCTCGACCACCACCGCTCCAGCGGCAAAGAGGATGGGGTAGGCCGGAGCCAGGAAGTACGGCTTCGTGCGCAGGAGGGTAAGGATCAGATACACGAAGACGAACACCCAGCCCAGCGGACGATAGCGCGCGCCGGCCGGGCGAAAGTAGAAGACCAGACCGGCTGCGGCCAGGGGCACGGCGAGCGGATTCATCTGGCCGATCTGCGCGGCGAAGAAGGCCAGCGGCCCGGTCCCGCCATAGCCGCCATAGTGGTGATAGAACTCCCAGGTGGGCCAGCCGTTGAGCGCGTTCCAGATAAGGTAAGGCAGCAGGCCCAAGAGGGCGATGCCGCCCGCCAACCAGGGCCACGGCATACGCAGATAGCGGCGCGCGGGCGTGACGAGCAGCGCCAGGGCCAGCGCGAGGCAGAAGAAGATCACGGTCAGCTTGGTCAACAGGGCGATGGCGACGACCAGCCCGACGAGCAGCCACAGGCGCGGCGCCTCTCGCCGCAGCAGGCGCACTAGGAGGAGACTGGACAGCGTCCACCAGAGCTGATCGAGCACATCCATGGAGAAGAGCGACCCGGTGGCCATGAAGTCCAGGGTGAACAGGGTGGCCACGCCGGCCACGAACTGCGCCATCCGACCGCCGCCCAGCTCACGCGCCATCAGGCCGGTGACGACAATGAGCAGGGCACAGGCCAGCGCCGGGATAATATGGATCGCCACCAGGCTGTCGTTGGCCGTGACGCGCACGAGCGCGGCCAGCCAGCCCATCAGCAGGGGCTGATCGACGTAGCCAGCCTGGAGGTGGTGGCCATCGGCGATATAGTACAGCTCGTCACGAAAGTACCCGTAGTTGCCGGCGACGAGCATGTGGGCGACGAAAGACACCCCGGCAAGGGCCACCAGCACCCCGGCCGCGGGCCGCTCAATGGCGGGCACAGGCGCGCGGGGACGGCGCGCCGTGTCGGTGGCTGACCACGCCCTCATAACCGTGTTCCCGTCACGAGCCGTTCGCGGTCAAACGTCGCCGCCATGATCCGCCAGCCGAGTCCGTCGCCGAGCAGCAACACCGCCCCCAGGCCGAGGCCCAGGCCGAGCGTCGCGTGGATCACGTTGAGCGCGATGAGCGCGATGAGCGCGATGAGCGCGATGAGCGCCGCCACAAAGACCGGCGGGAGACTCGCCAAAACGCCGAGCTGCTGCGCGACCCTGATGTCGTTCAGCCGGGCGGACAGCCCGAGGCCGACCCAGATCGACCAGGTGGTGAGGAGCGGCGTGAAGAGCAGCTGGGCAAGCAAGTCCGGACCCTGGATGAGCGCCGACGCCACGCCCGGACGGGCGAAGATCGCGACGCAGGCGAGGAAAAAGGCGAAGACCGCATAGGCGGCCACAACCGATGGGAGGAAGGCCGCCAACGCCTTGCCCAGCAGGAACTCCTCGCGGCGGATCGGCGTCGTGAGCACCGGCTCGAGCGTGCCCTGCTGGCGCTCGCTGACCACCGCGTAGGCGGCGACGAAGACCGGCACGAGCGCCGGGATGCCCAGCATGTACAGCAGCACATGCTCGTGCGCGAGTGCGCTCGAGGCCGACGCGGCCAAGGCGAAGACGGCGATCAGCGGTTGGATGATGAAGATCAGTGGGAAGATCGCCATCGCCAGGACGAGGGAGCGGTTGCGCCGGTACTCCCGGAGATCCTTCCAAAAGATGGCCCGGACGCGTCTCGTGCTCATGTCTGGCCCGCCTCCGTGTTCGCGTCGATGAGCGCGAGGTAGACGTCCTCGAGCGAGTGGCGCGCCTCGCCGATCGACAGTACGTCGGCGCCGGCCGCCAAAGACGCGGCCCGGCGCGGGGAGCAGGACGCGGGTCCTGACCGTGAGCGTCTGGGCGAACAGCCGCTCCCGCAGCTCGTCGGGCCGGCCGATCGCGCGCAGCGTCGTGTTCAAGATCGCGACGCGGTCGCACAGGCGCTCCGCCTCCTCCATGCGGTGGGTGGTGAGAAAGATCGTCACGCCCCGCTGGCGGAGGCTGTCGATCAGTTCGTGGACGTCGCGCGCGGCGGCCGGATCCAGGCCGCAGGTCGGCTCGTCGAGGAACAACACCTCCGGGTCGCTGAACAGCGCCCGCGCCAAGGCGACCCGCTGGCGGAGACCTTTGGACAGGGCGCCGCAGGCCTCGTGGGCCCGGTCTGCCAGTTGGACGGCTCGCAGGGCGCGGTTAATGCGATCGGTCGCGTCGGGCGCCTCGTAGAGGTCGGCGAAACAGGCGAGGTTCTCGCGCACACTCAGGCGGAGATACAGGCCCGGCGACTCGGGCATGATCGCAATCCGCCGGCGGATCTCCACGCCGTTCTCCGGCGTGAGTGGGAGGCCCGCGACCGTTGCCGCGCCTGAGGTTGGCGCCAGGAGCGTGCCGAGCGTGCGCACGGTCGTCGTCTTCCCGGCGCCGTTGGGGCCGAGAAACCCGAACACCTCACCGTGTCCCACCGCAAAGGAGACGTCGTCGAAGGCCATGCGTTCGCCGAAGCGCTTCGACAGATGATCGACCGAGAGCGCGAGAGCGCCGCTCGTACCGGCAGACACCATCACTCCGTCCCCCCGCCGCTAGCCCCCTTGGATGATGCGGCTGTCGCCCGCCTGCGAGACAGCCATCTTCAGGTGGAAGATGCGGGCGACAGCCACAAGTTCGACCAGCCAGAGGACTGTCCCGATGGTCAGGGCTGGCCGGGCGTACACCGCCGCCCCCCCGGCCAGCCCATTGAGCAGGCTCCATGTGTTGAGGCCGAAGAAGATCGCAAAGGCGATCCGTGGCCAGCGCTGTCCGTGGCCAATCGCCCAGGCCATCCACAGCCAAAACCCAACCGCGAGAGCGGCCGTCACCGCTAAAGGCTCAAGTTGGCCGGCGACGACGGCATGCCACCGGCCCGCGGTGAGCCCCGGATACCTTTTGACGACGTTCGCCCTGATGTCGCCGATGGTAGCCACAATCACGAACGCGGCAGCAAGCTCAACCACGGCGCCGAGGTACATCAGTTTGACCGCCTTGAAGACTGATCGGTCGGATCGAGGCACGCGTGGGCAGAGACGTAGCCACACCGCGCCGCGCAGCAGGTCGAGACACTCCATTAGCTTGGGCTGGCGCTGGCCCTCGCGGGCGCCCGCCAGGAGCACCCCCAGCATCTCCGCCTCGTACTCACGCCGGAACGTCTTGGGATACCACCTCAGCCAGCGGCGGTACCTGCGCTCCAGGTCGGCGGCGTCGGTCATCTGGCCCTCCCTCCCGCGAGACCGAGCCGCGCAAACGCGGCCGCCGCATTGGACTGGAACCGAGCCGCCTCAGCGGCCAATTGCTTGCTGCCCTCCGGTGTGAGCCGGTAGTACCGGCGCAGGCGGTTCTCCACGATCTCCTCCCGGTCGATACTGATCAACCCGTCGAGGCGCAGACGGTCCAAGGCCGCATACAGCGTCCCGGCGCGCAACCGCACCCGTCCGTCCGAGATCCGCGCGACATCGGTGATGATCCCGTAACCATGCTGGCTGCCTGCGGCCAGCGCCGTGAGGATCAGGAAGGTCGCCTCCTGCATCGTCCGCTTGATCATATCAGCAGTATATATCGTTCAACTAGCGTTTACAAGTCAAGGCTAGCAAGATCACGTCCTCCACCATCCTGCGGAGGCTGGGACACCCGCGTCCTCCTGCCCTTGCACGACGATGCTCCGATCTTGGCAGCCGGAGCGTCGAGCTCCCAGGTCAGGGCAGAGCTAACGCCAAGGGCCCAGATCGCTCACAGGAGCTGGTCGGGGGGTTTCGATCCAGGGTTAGTCGCCCGGCACGTCGAAGCTGGCGAAACTGTCGGGGAGCAGCACGGAGAGGCGCGTGAGGCGTCGCGCGCCGTCGAGTGTCGCCAGCACGACATCCATGTCGCGGTCCATCTCACCCGCTCCGGCAAACTCGAGCAACACCTGGCGGCACGCGCCACAGGGCGGCGTCGGCGCATTCGTCTCCGTCACCACGGCGGCGGCCACGATGCGGCGCTCGCCGTCCTGCACGGCCGCGAAGACGGCGTTGCGCTCGGCGCAACTGGTGAGGCCGTACGACGCGTTCTCCACGTTGCAACCCTTGTAGATACGTCCCGACTCACCGCGCAGCGCCGCGCCGACCTTGAAGCCCGAGTAGGGCGCGTAGGCCCGTTCGCGCGCCTCCGTGGCCGCCTGAACCAACGCCGCGAATTTGTCGTCTTCTAGCTCATGCCGCGATTGCTGGACCATGGCTCTCCCTCCTACGATACACACGACCTACAGGTAGCAGGACTACTTCCCTATGCTACCCCATCACCAGCTTCCCCAGGTCGGCCGGCCGCGTAAGCAACGCGGCAAGATCACGCAGCGTGATAAGCCGGCGTCGCCGCACAACCGGGTCGGGGTCCATGATCAACACTTGCTCAAAGAAGACGTCGACGGGACCCTTGAGCGCGGCGACGCGTTGATAGAATCGGGCGTAGTCCTCTGATGCCAGGGCGTGCTCCGCGTCCGCGCGCACGTCGACGACAGCGTGCCATAGCGCCGCCTCGGCCAGCTCCAACGCGCCAATATCCGTTCCCGCGGCGCTATCCCCGTCGGCGCCGGCGGATTCCGCTTTTGCGGCGATGTTGACGATGCGCTTGACGGCGCCGGTCACCGCCGCGAACTCTGGCGTCCGCAGGCCGTGCGCCAACGCCTCGGCGCGTGCCATAGCGTCGGCCATGTCGTCATACCCTACGGCAAGTACGGCCTCAACCACATCGTAGCGCAGGCCACGCTCCTTCATCGCACCTTCAAGCCGCGCGCGGAAAAATCGTCGCAGATCGTCCTTCGTGTCAGCGCGTGTGGCCTCGTCGAACCGCGCGTAGCCGGCCAGCGCGGCGTCCAGCAGCGCACTGAGACTCAGCCGTAGGCGCTGCCCCACGACGATCGCGGTCACGCCCTGCGCGGCCCGACGCAGGGCAAACGGATCGGCCGAGCCGCTCGGCGTCAATCCCAGCGCGAAGAAACCGGCCAATGTGTTCAGGCGATCCGCCAATCCCACCGCGACGCCAGTCGGGCTCTCCGGCAGCGCGTCATCGGCGCCGCGCGGCAGGTAGTGCTCGAAGATACCGGCCGCCACCGACTCCTCCTCGCCCTGCGCCCGCGCGTACGCGCGCCCCATTACCCCCTGCAACTCAGGGAACTCACCGACCAAACCCGTGGACAGGTCGCACTTGCACAACCACGCCGTACGCGCGATCGCGGCGCGGGTCGCTACGTCGTAACCCAACGCGTTGGCTATGGGCTCGGCCAGCCACACGATGCGCTCGGTGCGCAGGTACTGGCTGCCCAAACGCTCCTGGAACACCATCTGTTTCAGTCCGTCGAGCCGGTCATCAAGGCGCTGGCGGCGGTCCTCGTCCCAGAAGAAACGCGCATCGGAGAGGCGCGCCCGCAGTACCTTTTCGTTGCCGTGGCGCACGTTATCTAGAAACGCGTCGCCGCCGTTGCGTACGGCGATGAAGGCGGGCAGCAGCCGCCCATCGGCCCGCGCGTAGACGGGGAAGTAGCGCTGATGCGCGCGCATCGACGTGACCAACACGTCTTCGGGCAGTTCCAGGAAAGCCGGATCGAAGCGTCCGTCAAAGGCAGTGGGCCACTCCACCAGCCAGGTCACTTCCTCCAGCAGGCCGTCGTGGTCGGACGCGCGGCCGCCAAGGCCCTGCGCGACGGCGTCCACCTGACGCCGGATCTCGGCGCGCCGGGCGTTCGGGTCAGCCATGACGCCGGCCTCGCGGCAAACGGCGACGTAGTCGCGCGCCGTCAGGACGGGGATCGGCGCGCCCGACGAGAGCGTGCGGTGGCCGTACGTCTCCGTAGTCGTCGCCATACCCTCGACCTCGAAGGGTACGCGCCGGTCGCCGAGCAGGCACAACAGCCAGCGGATCGGGCGGGCGAAGCGCAACATATGCGCGCCCCAGCGCATCGACCGCGGGAACTCCAGCGCGTAGACCAGGTCGCGCAGCAGATCCGGCAGGATGGCGTCGGCGGATTGACCGGCCTCACGCGTACGAACGTACACGTACGGTCCGCCCTTCTCGTCGGCCTGGACGACCAACTCCTCCACAGTGACACCCCGCGCACGGGCAAAACCCAGCGCCGCCCTGGTCGGCGCGCCCGTGGCGCCGTACGCCAACCGTGCGGCCGGCCCCTTCACCAGCACAACGCGATCCTCCTGCGCGGACGCCACGTCCCGAACCAACAGGGCCAGCCGGCACGGCGTGCCATAGGTCGCGATGTCGCCGTGGACGAGGCGGGCGGCGGCGAGGGCCGACGCCGCTTTGGCCGCCAACTGGTTGAGCGCCGGCGGGCCAAAACGCGCCGGCAGCTCCTCGACCCCAATCTCCAGCAACAGGTCACGCGTATCGGTTGTCATGACGCGCTCCCCTCCTCGATCCGGTCAGACATATCGGCGGCATGAAAGGCCCGGCCGTAGCGTCGTTCGGCGAGCGGCTTGAGCAGCGGGTAGCCGAGCCGTTCGCGTTGCCGCAGGTATGCGCCCGCGACAGCGCGGGCCAGCCGGCGTACGCGGCCGATGTAGGCCTGACGCTCCGACACGGAGATAGCGCCGCGCGCCTCGAGCAGGTTGAAGGTATGGGAGCACTTCAGCACATAGTCGTAGGCCGGCGTGACCAGACCACCCTCCAAAGCCCGTCCTGCCTCGGTCTCGTAGAGCCTAAACAGCGTGTCCAGCAACGCGGCGTCGGCGGCCTCGAAGCCGTAGGCGGAGGTCTCGTACTCCTGCTGTTGGAACAAGTCGCGGTAGCTGACCCCGGGAGCGTACATGACATCGAAGACATCGTCGACGCCCTGGATGTAACTGGTCAGACGCTCCAGCCCATAGGTGATCTCCACCGAGACCGGGGCGCAGTCATAGCCCGCGAACTGCTGGAAGTACGTGAACTGCGTGATCTCCATGCCGTCGAGCCAGACTTCCCAGCCGAGGCCCCACGCGCCAAGGGTAGCCGACTCCCAGTTGTCCTCGACGAAGCGGATGTCGTGCTCGCGTGCCACGACGCCGAGAGCTTCGAGCGACGCCAGATACAGGTCCTGGATCGCGTCGGGCGAGGGCTTGATGATCGTTTGATACTGGTGATGTTGGTAGAGCCGGTTGGGGTTCTCGCCGTAGCGGGCGTCGGCCGGACGCCGCGACGGCTCGACGTAGGCGGCGGCCCACGGCTCGGGGCCGAGCGCGCGGAAGAACGTATGCGGGTTCATCGTGCCCGCGCCCTTCTCCACGTCGTAGGGCTCGGCGATCAGGCAGCCGTGGCCGGCCCAGAAACGGTGCAAGGCCAGGATGACGTCCTGTAAGTACATGTGAGTTCCCTCCTCCTCGTCGGCTGATTGGCCGGCGACAAAAGAGCGGCTCTCGTCCCCGGCCACTGTCGTGGCCGGGGACGAGAGCCACATCATGCTCCCGCGGTTCCACCCCGCTTAACGCGCCATAGAGCTACAGCGCGCTCGTCTCTGCATATGATCGGCGCGGCTGTGTTAGGACCGCCTTCCCCAGCCTCACCCCACCGGCTCGCACCAACCGCCGGTTCTCTGCGCGAGTGACGCGCCAGGTACTCTTGTCCGTCAGCGCCTGTTGGATGGACTGTATCACGCCGTCGCGGGACACGTCAACGCGCGGTCGCAGGCGCCCTTACAACGCATGGTCCCGTCCCGTGCATGTTATGCTGACGTCTGTGCATACAACCGCGGCCGTTAGGTTAGGACTCGTAAATCATCCGTGAAAGGCTCCCGGCGTTGTGCAGGGGCGTATTGCATACAGCTCTGTCTGATTAAAATAAGGCCAACCCACCGCAGTGTAGGGGCGTATCGCCATACGCCCGGCGTTTGCCCCAGAGATGTCCATTGGACGGCGAACGCCAACGAACGCCAGGCCACCCGACCACGAACGGCGGGCGTATGGCGATACGCCCCTACAACCCCAATCCGCACAACGCATTGTAATCGGACAGGGCTCGTGATATTGCATACGCCCATGCGTTCGTGACCACGGGCGCATGCAATATCACGAGCCCTGCCGCGGCCGTGGCGCGACGCGCGGGCATTGATTGGTCAGGAATATAATAGTTGCATGAGTAATCTTCTGCTCGACGCGCATGTGGCGGCGGCATTTGGAGTCGAGCGAGAGACACAAGTCCTCGCCGGCACAGAGAGACGGACCTACCGTGTCGGTAACGTCGTCTTGCGCTATGGGAAAAACTATAGGGCTACATGACCAAGTGATCCACGGTGACCTCAACTACCACAATATCCTCATCGCCCCCGGCCAAGCCCCCGGCTTCATCGATTTCAGCCCGTATTGGCGGCCTCCGGAATTCGCCGCCGCCATGGTCGCGTACTGGCTTGGTCCGTATCAGGGCGATACGGCCGTTCTGCGCCATTTCGCGCAGGTGCGGGAGTTGGACCAGATGCTCGTCCGTGTCGGCATACGACAGCTGTCGCGCTTGGTCGAGGCGGGTGGCCTAGCGTATGCGGACGAGTTTACACGGGCAGCCGACGTCATCTGCCAGCTGATTGAGCGCCCAGGGAAGGCGTAATCGTCGGCCCCGGACCCGCGACAGATGTGGCTCATAGAGCACTTTCTTACGCACGCTATTACACAACACTATCTTTGCACTTTTCGATTATGGTCAAGTAGAACGCCTTCCGCGTTACCTATATTGTGGTCGAAGCGCTCGCCAGACCGCAGCATGTGGTAGCCAAACAAAAAGTGCAAAGATAGAGACACAACGTACATGACAATAGAAAGGCATAAATCAATGGCAAAGCAATATCACATCGCGTTGGAGCGGGGCGAGGTCGGGCGCTACGTGCTGCTGCCGGGTGACCCCGGCCGCTGCGAAAAGATCGCGGCCCATTTCGACGACGCTCGCTTGGTGGCGTCGAACCGCGAGTACGTGACGTACACGGGCACGCTGTTCGGCGAAAAGGTGTCCGTGACCTCCACGGGCATCGGCAGCCCGTCCACGGCCATCGCCGTCGAGGAACTTGCCGCCATCGGCGCCGACACGCTCATCCGTGTGGGCACGGCCGGCGCCATCGCGCCACACTTGCGCGGCGGGTCGCTCGTGGTGGCGCAGGGAGCGGTGCGTGACGAGGGCACGACGCCCCACTATGTCCCCCTCTCCTACCCCGCCGTCGCCGACCTCACCGTCGTCAACGCGTTATGCCAAGCAGGCGAGCGTCTGGGTCATGAGGTTCATGCGGGTATCGTGCGCAGCACCGACGCCCTCTACGCCGACCTCGCGCCCGCGTCGATGCCGCTGCAAGCCCTCTACGGCGACCGGCCCGACGCCATGTGGGCGCGCGCCAACGTATTGTGCGCCGAGATGGAGGCGGCGGCTCTCTTCGTCGTTTCCAGCATCCGCGGCCTGCGCGCGGGCTGCGTGCTCTCCGTCGTCAACGCCACCGGCGAGGGCGAGATACCCTCCGGCGCCCCCCCGCTTGACCGGCTCATCGCCACGGCGATCGAGGCGCTGTGCGTGCTGATCCGGCGCGACGGCAGCGGCCGCTAGTCAGTGAAGCGATAGCGCACAAGAGTGCGGATGGCCTTGAGGCCGTCGGTCCAGGTCAACTTCTTGCCTTCCTCGCGGCTGCGCGCGGCGTAGGAGATGGGCACTTCATAGATTCTGTGGCCCGCTTTGACCAGCTTGGCCGTGATCTCTGGCTCGATCTCAAAGCCCCGGCTGCGCAGGGTCAGTTGCTGGGCCACCTCGCGCCGCATCGCTTTGTAGCACGTCTCCATGTCTGAGATGTAGCAGTTGTACAGGATGTTGGTCGCCAGCGTCACCAACTTGTTGCCCATGACGAACCAGAATGAGTAGGCCGTGTGGCTGCTGAAGGCGCGGCTGCCGAAGACCACGTCGGCCTTGCCTTGCTCGATCGGCGCAACTAGCGCGGCGTAGTCGTTGGGATCATATTCGAGGTCGGCGTCCTGGATCAACACGATGCGGCCACGGGCGTGACCAATGGCGGTGCGCACGGCCGCGCCCTTGCCCATGTTGCGGGGGTGATGGTAGACGCGCACCCGCTCCCCATCGGCCAAGCCGTCGATCAGCGCGCCCGAACCGTCGCGCGACCCGTCATCGACCAGGATGATCTCCTTGTCGATGTCGACCGCCCGCACCGCCTCGACGACGCGCCGCAGCGTCCGCTCCTCGTTGTACACCGGCATCAACACCGACAGCAGTGGCCGGATATCGTCCCCTGTCGATCCACTGTTGGTCATCTAGGCGATTATCCTTCTCAATGCGCATGTCACAAGTTCTAATGCTATCAGGTCTACCCAAAATGGCGCCAACCGATGGCACATCTCACGTCACCACGGCCTTGTATCCAGGGAGCGCGGTCATCTTCCGTATCCTCTATCCGTAGGCGCCCGTCCCGCGCGGTCGATACCATGACAGGTAACGCTGGTCATTGTAAAGGAGGCAACGGCAATGTATCGTCCATGTAGCGCGTGTCGTGGTTATGGTTTCGAAGAACATGTCGACCATACATTGCCGCCGCCGCCGTGCCGGCTGTGCCACCCCGAGGACGCGCGCGTCCACATGATGCTGGCCCGCGACACGCGCGGGGTTGTGGCGGCGCAACGTGCGACAACGTATCACCTACTGCGCGCGGCAATGGGCGCGACCGCGCTGTAACAACACGCCTTGTATTGAGAGAGGCGATACGTCGGGAGACCCGTCACGTTGATCGGGCGCGCACATGGAGACCAGCCAGCGTGGTGAGCGCCTCAAGCGGCGTCATACCGTCGATGTCGAGCGCGGCCAATTCGGCACCGAACCCTTCGGCGCCGGGGTGGTAACCATTGCCGTTGACTTCCTTCACCTGGCCGTTGCTGTTGGCTTCCTTTACCTGGCCGTCGCGTTCGGCGCCACGCGGCTCCAGCGGTTCGGCAAAGAACGATAGCTGTAACGAGTCGAGCGCGTCGCGCTCAGCCCGCGCCCGCTTCTCTAACTCACGCAGGATCTGGCGCGCGCGGCGCACCACCTCTTTGGGAATGCCGGCCAGTTCGGCCACATGGATGCCGTAGCTCTTATCGGCGCCACCCGGCACGACCTTGCGCAGGAAGCACACCTCGCCGCCCTCCTCCAACACGTCCATGCGGTAGTTGCGCACGCGCGAGAAGGCCTCGGCCAGCGTGTTGAGCTCGTGGTAGTGGGTGGCGAAGATGGTGCGGGCGGCGCGGCGCGGCGTCTCGTGCAAGTGCTCTACGATGGCCTGCGCGATGGCCACGCCGTCGTAGGTGCTGGTGCCGCGCCCGATCTCGTCCAGAATCAGCAACGAGCGCGCCGTGCAGCTGTTGAGGATCGTGGCCGTTTCGACCATCTCGACCATAAAGGTGCTGTGCCCCGTGGCGATATCGTCCTGCGCGCCCACACGCGTGAACACGCGGTCGACCATGCCGATGCGCGCCCGCGCCGCCGGGACGAACGAGCCGATCTGCGCCAGCAGCACGATCAGGGCGGTCTGACGCAGGAAACACGACTTGCCCGACATATTGGGTCCGGTCAGGATCGCGATCTGCTCCTCGGCGGCGTCGAGTGTGATGCCATTGGGCACGAACGGCGTCTCACGCTGCGCGACTTCGACCACGGGGTGACGCCCCTCAACGATCTCGATGCGCGCGCCATCGTCGAGCTCCGGGCGTGTATAGTCGCGCTCAACGGCGACCGTGGCCAGCCCCGCGTAGACATCGAGTCCGGCGATGGCCGCGGCCGTGCGCAGCAGACGCGGGGCTTGCGCGGAGATGCGCTCACGCAACCCGGCGAGCAGCGCCGCCTCAATCGCGGCGCGGCGCTCGTCGGCCGAGAGGATCAACCCCTCCTTCTCTTTGAGCTCCGGCGTGATGTAGCGCTCGGCGTTGACCAGCGTTTGCTTGCGCGTGTAGTCGGGCGGCACGAGCTCGCGGTTGGCGTGGCTAATCTCAATGGAGTAGCCAAAAACCTTGTTGTAGGTCACCTTGAGCGAACGGATGCCCGTGCGCTCTTTCTCCGTTTTCTCCAAGCCAGCCATCCACTGGCGCGCCTCTTTGACCTGCTCCTCGATGCTGTCGAGTTCCTCCGAGTAGCCGTCGCGGATGAAAACGCCGTCGCCGATGCGCGGTTTGGGGTCATCGACGATGGCGCGGGCGATCAGGTCACACACGTCGGCGCGGCCGTCGAGCGCCGCGACGAGAGAGCCCAATGTCGGGCCCATCACCGCGTCCTCGCCTTGCATGTCCGGCGTTGAACCTAGCGATACGGGCCCCCCCGACACCTCCGGCGCAGGGTCCGAAGAGTGTCGGCGGGGTCCTTGCCCGAAGTCCGAGGAGTGTCCCTGGGGGCCGTGCCCGTCGATCTCCACGCGCCGCTTGGCGGGGGTCTGGGGGGAGGCATCTCCCCAGGCTCCCCCGGAGGGGGCGGGGGGGGGGGGATCCAACTCGCCCACGACATCGCGGAGCGCGGCGGCGCGCTCCAGCGCCGTTTTGAGGGCGATCAGGTCGCGCGGTGTGGCCGTGCTCTGTAGCACTTTGCCGGTGAGGCGCTCCAGATCGGGTAGCTGGCCGAGGGCGACGGTGAGCTTGAGGCGCAGCGCCGTGTCGTCGACAAGCCGCGCCACGGCGTCCTGCCGCGCGCGCAGGGGGGCAAGCCGCAGCAGCGGGCTGGTGACCCAGCGGCGCAACAGGCGCGCGCCCATGGCCGTCTTAGTGCGGTCGAGCACCCACAGCAGCGAGCCCTCGGCGGCGCCGCCGCGCATGGTGCGGTCGATCTCCAGGTTGCGCCGTGTCGGGCCGTCGAGCGCCATGTGGTCTTCGGGGGCGTGCACGGCGATGGGACGCAACTGTGGCAAGAGAGCGCGCTGCGTCTGCTCCAGATAGGCCAGCAGGGCGCCAACCGCGCCGATCGCCAGGGGGAGGCGCGCGTAGGGTTGACCGTCGAGCGCGCGCAGGTCATAGTGTTTCATGATGAGGCGCGAGGCCGCCTGATAGGTGAAATGGCGCGGCTCGTAGGGGGTGACAAAGGCGTCGGGGATCATGACCGGCGCGACCGGCTTATCCCTGGTTGCGACGGGCGCCTCGTCCAGCTCATCCACGTCCTCCGGCGCATGTCCCGCGCGCGGGGGGCGCTCGACATCGGTGGAGGGCCACAGGATCTCGGTGGGAGCCACGCGCGAGAGTTCGCGCTCGACCAGCGTCGCAACCGGCTTACCGTGCAGCGCCACCGTGCTAATCTCGCCCGTCGTGCTATCGACGTAGGCGACGCCGGCGTCGTCGCCCTTGATAAGCGCCGCGGCGAGGTAGCGGTTGCGGCGCGGGTCGAGCAGACCGCCTTCGACGGCGGTGCCCGGCGTGACCACGCGCACGACCTCACGCTCGACGAGCCCCTTGCCCTTGGCGCCTTGTGGGTCGCCGAGTTGCTCGCAGACCGCCACCTTGTAGCCGCGCGAGACGAGCCGCGCGATGTGCGTCTCGGCGGCGTGGTAGGGCACGCCGCACATAGGCGCGCGCTCGCCCTTGGTAAACTCGCGCGATGTCAAATGCAATTCGAGCTCACGCGACCCCACCAAGGCGTCCTCATCGAACATCTCGTAGAAGTCACCGAGGCGGAAGAACAGGATCGCGTTAGGGAACTGCGCCTTGAGAGTCAGGTACTGCCGACGAACGGGGGTGCTCATACCTCTATTTTACGGCATCCCCGCGTTCCCTCCTCAGGCTCCTCCGCCTCCTCGGGTGCGCCCCGCGATTGTGAGGGCGCCCGCCGAGGGCCTGACCTTAAAAGGTCATGGCAGGGACCGGACCTTAAAAGGTATCCCCGCGACGACCGGCGTCCGCCACGGTAGCTAGGCGCTCGATAATGGGGAGCGCGTCTCATGCCCAGACCGACCTTTCAAGGTCCGTCGTCTGCCATGACCTTTCAGGGTCAAGCTGCCTCTCACCATCGTGGGGCGCACCCTGCCTTCTCGGGCCGGCGGACGAGGAGAAGGCGGGGGCGAGGGAGCGCATGGGATGCTATCCTAGACGGAGTGGATCCTGCTCCCGGCGATTCGCGAGAGACAAGAGAAAGACCTTCTATGTCAAGGGGTAGATAAAAATGCTGTTCTCCTGTGAGGACATCAGGAGCTGGAGGGGTGCGGTGGGGGCAGGGACGCTCCGGCTGGGGCTTGACGCCGCCCGGCACCCCT
>JAABUL010001615.1_pt1 | contig 41514 bp, 42 predicted proteins | sample 5559151 | NCBI WGS metagenome assembly JAABUL01 (sample SAMN10711876, study PRJNA513368) | rock metagenome | isolation source: Antarctica rocks | place: Antarctica: Victoria Land, Pudding Butte sud | reverse complement strand
CAATCCCCCCCAACCCCTCAATCTCCTGCCTCCAATACCCAGCCTCATCCTTCTCCCCCATAGGACTCTCCCCATCACCTCCGCTCTCACTGCCGCTGCCGCCAACACTACCACTACTCGAGCATTCAAACTCAACCTCCACACCCTCGGCACCCAAACATTCCTTCCCTCGCGCGCACTTGACGCCTTCGTTGCCTTCGCCTATGCCCGTGCCCAAACCGCCCAGGTAGGTGGAGTAGCGTGTGCGCCAGGTCCAGACGCGGCGGTAGGTGATATCCGCCGTGGCGTTGATGGAGCCGCAGGGTTCGCAGAGATGGACGGTCGACACACAATTGCAGGGTGTACGCGCGGGCGTGTTGTCATAGGTGAGGGCGTCTAGGGGGGCAGCGAGACAGGTGGGACAGAGGCGGCGGTGGCGGGAGGGGAGACGGGAATTGGAGGGGGTTTTGAGTCTACAATTCTGTTTGCGACGCATCAGTCATGCTATCTGAGACACTATGTTGCAAGGGAGAAGGGATATCGGACCCTGCAGACAATCCTTCCGCACCGCCTACACTCTCCCACTAGATCTCTTGCACACCTACGGACTTTGACGCGCGCCAGGTGTCCCGGTTCGCCCACGATATGCCATTTCTGCTCTCCCGGCTCTAATGCTGGGTGCGATGCATTCTGGGCTTCGTTCTCGCAGTGGAGAGTCTGTTGGATGAGACGGCGGCGGTATTGCAGGAGGTTGTGGCGAATCTGGCGACAGGTGCGGGAGAGGTCGTGAAGGGTATTGAGATCAATATACGCGGTGATTTGGGTGACGATGCTGGGACGATATTAGATGAGATATCCTTTGCGAACAAGGAGTGATAGTGGAGCTTACGGATAGCAACCCAAAGCAGCCGAAAAGCCATTGATATTCGGAAAGGGCGTCTCTTCTAAGTCAACTGCGGACTCGCCATTCCCCGTTACGACTGGTTTGGAGCGCCATTGTGACTGTCGAAGGGAAGATGCGAACCCCGCAGATCCATTAAGATCGGCGTGGTGGTCATCAGACACATCGTCTTCATCGAGATCACGGTATACCACCATACTGCCATGAAAGAGAAGAGGGAGCGAGCTGTATACCCATTAGAGCTGTAGCTAGAATGTTGTGACAAAGGAACGGCCGCCGCGCTGGGCACGACTGTTGACGTTATGTTTGGAGGTTCGAAGACCCCACCATCCGTTTGCGCCACAGCGGCCACACTGCCTCCAAGGGCTAAGGCCGAGATCTTGCAAATGGAAGTGGGAAGGATTAGAAAAGTAATTGATAACCTAGTTACTGCAACATAGTTACATCAATAGGAATAAGCAGGGTACCTTCGTAGGAGCCTGTCCTCGAAGACTTGTTCAAGCAAAAGATTCAGACGGGAACATTCTACTTCCATGGAAACCGAGGTATGTGCAGAGGCTCAAATGTACAAAATAGAGGCAGAACAAAGAACATCGTGGTACAGGTATTCCTGTTGGTATCTCTGCGATCCAGCGCCTCCCCATACAGGTATCAACAGAAATCATCGGAAAACGAATAGATTGCGGGAGCGACGTCTAAAGTCCAGTTGGCTCAATAGTGAGAGCGAATCCAGCTAAGTAATGTCGACAATGAAGGATCATCTTGCAACCAGTAGCCAGCTTGCTGATCGGCCATGCGGAAGCCATTGACGATCCTTTCATTCGTTATGGCTGCCAGCTCCTGTGGCATATTTTAGTAGGCAGATCATCGAAGTGTGAGGTCCAGTTTTCTCACGCTTCTCAATGTACTGTCCGCCTGTTGAAGTAAAGCGGTATTGCCGTTTGTAGGCTTCCGCCCCTGGAGGATCGCATTGCGTCTACTTACCCATCTCGTAGCGGCGATGACTCGCATGTGAATTTTCTGGGCTTGGAGGCGCCGGGCGCTGCCATCGACGATTACGCTGTTGCAGGTGATGAGGCTGTGTTGACGTTGAAACAAAGAGTATCTATACGTACCGTTGCAATTGACGCTTCTCGCCCTCATTCGGACTACTGGGTGGACGTAGCATCTCTGGCGGGTATGCCACATTCAGAAGCGTTCGAGCCTCGGCAAGACATTGTCGAAGAGTGGCATAGCCCCCTTCGTGATACTCGTCTTGATCCGGGCTTGCCTGAATCTGTGCTATACGGCGTTGGATGTTCTGATAGTCGCGCAAGATTTCAGTGACTCTCAACGCACGGGCTTCGTTGACTGAGGCAGATTGACAGTCAGCAATAGTTGTGCTTTTGGGTGGGGTGCCTTGTCAAAACTTACGACCGTCAGCCATGACTTTGGTCTTGGTTTGCGTGGCTGTTCGACTAGTCATTGGGAACGATCTGAGACTTCTCACCTGGCTTCCAAGGATTGCCCTCTTACCCCAACGGCCCGTAAGCCTTTTATAAGAATATCCTGAGGCTCGTACCAAGGGGTCAGCCTCCCGTGATAATAATACTCCGAGGTCTCGACAGACATCGCTGCTTCTCCTGTCTTAGTAGTAGCGGAGGAATGATTGGTCGTCTGTCAGAAAACGGCTCCAGCCGCAAACCGCAAAATGGTGTGGGGAAATACATATTTGCGTCGAGGATAGAGGGAATAGAAAATCAATAGCTCAAATGGCAGAAGACACGGTAAGCAGCGTAGAGAGAGCGTGCAATGGCAGAGAAAATCGAAAGTTCAGCCGACGTATCTCAAAGGAGTTCAGCTGCGCCACAATAATACTTGTGCGTTGCCAAGCCTTGATTTAGACTTCCTGAAAGGATCTTAGAGGCTTCCCAAAATCGTATTGCTCCCGTTGAGCTTAAATCTGTAAGCACAGCGAAGCTGAATCAGTGTCGCACTGAAGTGAGGCATTGGCTGATGCAACCGCAGATAATATCATTAGTCACTTCATCTTCGCGTGCACTTTCTCCTGCTCAGTGGACCATGAACCGAGAACCGAACGTATACCTGGAAACTCAAACCTCATCGCTATGTCTCCATGTTTGAGCCGCAAGCCACAGAACTACTGCGCCTGCTCTGGTTCGTCTGGTCAACACCTAACCCACAAGTCGATGATCACATCCGGTCCAAGCTAGATGACCTGAGAATCCTATTCGCTCCTGTCAATGTATTTGGAGATCCATGAATAGCTGGAAATGCATCACATCAGTCGTCCGTACTCATACAGACAAGAAGCGGAGCCATTTCAGGACGCGATGGGGATATGCAACGTACCAGTCCCGGCACGCGAGCACAAGCCCACGCATCTAATCCTTCTCGCTGATCGCTTGCAGTCGCTCCTCGATTTCGTCCTCTGTCAACGCCCGGAAGGCAGAGTCTGATCCCTCCTTATCACCAGACTTTGGTCCTCCTACAATGCCCACTTCTAATTCGCTCTTCTTGAAATCCACGCTAAGCACTGTGCTCAATGTAGATATCCCCAATTCTACCACATCTTCCCAAGTACCTTCGGCACAATCCTTGTTCTTCAGCTTCTTCTCAAGATGGTTCAAAGCCTCCTGCTGTTTGGGACCCGATGCTGTCGCTTTGTAACCGACGTAGTATCCGGCTGGATCACACTTGTAGAGCTGGGGTCCAAATTCCGAATCTACAGATATCAGGGTTTGTGCAACGCCCAATGGCCGCATGTATGCCTGTCACATTCGTTAGTCCTCAGGCTCACCTAACATGTATCCAGTAGCAAACCTTTTGGGTGTACACCTGGTTAATGTTGGCGAGCCTCTTTGCCAGAACGTCGCATGGCATCTCGTAACCGTTCTTATACCTGAATTCAGCTGCCTCGCCTCTAGCTCTATTGACTGAGGCCCGAGCGTCTGCTATCGAGCCAGTCATGACGCAACCAACGGAAGGGGACAATTTGAAGATGTGCGAGACAGATGATGGGTCGATGAGCTGGTCCTAGGGGAGGCAACGTCAATTCATCGTTGCACACGTTAGGCAATAACACGTGTGCTCTTACTGGGACCTTCTTCTGTGAGAGAACGACCGCGCAGCCTTTCCCTCGTACTCCTATAGAGGTAATATTCGCGGCAGTGATGGCTTTGAAGGCATATTCTAGCCAACGTACTAGTTAGATTCGAATTTCTGTCAAAGAATGTAAGCTGCAAGCGACGAACCGACTTGATATAATCTGCCTTGATCCGAGAATATGGTAATATGCCTGTCGAATCCCGCGCTACCTATACACACCAAGCTGTTAGATGCTGAGTGTCCAAGCTCAGACTCTAGGGAATTACCAACCTGACATCTTGAAGCTCAGGACTAGCTGCTTCAGGAGAGCAAGATTATGTTTATCGGGATTTCTTCAACGCACTATGGGAATGGAAGCTAATGAGAGACAAAGTATTGATTGTTTATCGCGTACCTGACAAATGATGCAGCTTTGATGCCTCATGCGCAGTTGCGGCTCAAAGTTCTCGGGCCGAGGAAAGCTCCGGCCTTGCCCGCAAAATTTCCCCCTCCTCCCGCACGATTGACCAGTGCTCATGTCTCGCCACGAAGGACTTGTTTCATGCTCGTGAGATGGCATGGACAATGCGGACTGCCGGTTACCCTATGGCAGCTCCCTGTAGGACGACGAGGCTCGTCTCCCCAAACGCAGGCACGATGCGTTGCACAATTCCGAATGACTCAAGGTTGCCTCCATACCAGGACTTCCTTCCTCGATCTGGCTGGGATTCGCTCCTTACATGTGGTAGCAGCGAGAAAGTACGATGGACCATCTAAAACATGCGCGTTTGTCGCCCCTCAGAGCAGCCTCAAGACGCCTCCAGAATCCGCTATCACGGATCATGCGCAGCGTGACCCTGAATCTGGTGCTTCGTTGATGCCAAAAAACCTTGAAGCTACTATCGAAGCAACGCGGCCATCATCGATGGATCTCGCTTCACAGTTGAAGAGGAAAGAGTCTAGATTCGCGATTCAAGAAAGGGGCAAGGAAAACAGGCTACTCGTGAACCAGCTACTGAAGGACAAAGGCCGCCTATCGTACGACTGGAGGGTACCGGTAGAGCTGTTGGAACACCACTATCAGTTTCCAAACGCCCAGACCCCCAATCCCGACATCAGCCTGTTTCGCAAGGCTGTCCCCAGTGATGACACGGCCTCGGGACATCAGGGCGCAAGTCGTATACAGCGTATCAAAACCCGAATCCAAAAACAAGCTAAGCTCGCTCGGGATATTGTTATACCTTCTGTCTGGTCCGAGACAGCATTAGCAATTTATGTAGAAGACCTTGTGGAGTACGAGTATCGCAAAGACGCAGTCTCTCGGGTATGGCAGCTCGCAGATAAGGGTTCCTCTAATATAGCTGATATCACCACCGCATTGAACGGTATTTTCACTTCGCCGACAACGAAGAGATATCTGAGCATTCAGGCTTACACAACCGCCCTGCGTTTCTTCTACGACAACGGCCTGTTTTCAGATGCTCGAGCCTTATACATTCAGATAGAGGATTCCAGACTGAATATTCCGACAGAAATCTTCAATTTGGTGCTTCGCGGATCGGCGTCTTCCAGAGATCTTCATAACTTCACCTTCATATTGCAGAAATGCATTCAACGAGGTTTCAAGCCCGATATAGAGACCTGGAACATTCTCTTGACGACCATCAGTTCCAGCGAAGTCAGAGCAGTCATCATTCAGAGAATGCGGGAAAGGGGCATTCTGGACTCTTTGCCAGAGAAGGGAAATGCTCTGAGACTGATCGTCCAACATGAAATTGGCTCCCACATAGACAAGATAGCTGACCGGGGAGCATTCCTTGACCACATGGACGAATGCTATGGGAAAACGTGGCTCACAACCTCCACTGGCAACAAGCTACTTTATGAATTCGGCAAGCGTAGGTCCATGTCTGAAACCTTAAATTTGCTCCCCAGCATGAAGCTACGTGAATGGAGACCAGACGAGATTTCACTAGATACCCTTCTACGGCAATCTCTTCTCCTAAGGCAACATAAGTACTCTATTGAGATACTCGAAAATTTTCGATATCATTTTCGTGTGGAACCAGCGAAACAAGCACATGAGACACTGTTCCTGCTCGCTTGGAGAAGCCATCTACTCAATTTTGCCAGAGTTGTCTGGGCATCTGCTTGTACCTGTGGTCACGTTACGTTTAAGATGCAGAATTTTGTGTTTCAGAGCCTGCTAAGCAAAGCGGCCCTGCAACCCTCGGACGGCAGCTCAGAGAGATTTAAGAAAATTGCTGGGGCGTTTGTGGTGGGTGTCAATAAGTCAAAAGAGATGATGTCGCCTGGACTAGGCGGAACATCTGAAGCGCAGGGACCTGTTACTCGTCGTTCGATTGTGAAGTACGCGCAGATACTTCTCCAGAGTGATTTGTCTGCTGCTGGAAGTCCTCGCATCCAAGAAGATCTAGGAAAGCTTCTATTGCAAGCCCTAGAATTAGATACGGAGTGGGTAGCGACAAAATTCCTAGATGCGGCAGACTTGCAGCAGGTGCTCCAAAGTGGCATCCAGATACGACGAGAGACGCAGAAAGCAATGGTAATACGTAAAATCGGTAGCTTCCCAAGAACCCAAGAGCCGACTAGATCAGTAACGCGACCTGACCATGCGGAATCCTTTCAGCAAATGAAACATGTCCGTGTAAGACAGGTCAGGGGCGTGCGACTTCATAGGCAGGTGGTGTCACCTGCTGCCAAAGCTCCCTCTCGACGTCATATTCCCATAAGAAATCAAATGGCCCGGGGAACGCAGAAGACAGGCGTAACACCAAAGCTCGGGGAATCTGTGAAGTTACGAAAGTCACTTAATGCATCGACCCGGCTTCGCTACGTTCGCACCTTTCGTAATTCCAAGGTGGACAATTTAGAAGAGGTCGGAGTCAAGCAAACTCGCAGGCAAGCTGGGGCACCTAACGCTAAGGCTTCCTCTGCTACAGCAGAGAGTCTCAAGGGATCTTGTGCGCCAGCAGTGGGAACAAATGTAACTCCTCTCAATTTGCGTTACGTCCAAAGCACAGAAAGAATTGTTCGAACACTAGCCGTGATACATCAGTGGCCTATCAGCAAGACTTTACGAAAACCTATCGCTAGCCCAAGCAAACAAAAGCATCCAGCCCGACTTAGTACGCGCAAGCATTCAGTCGATTCCATAAGACACAAGCTCCTCAAACGAAACCTTATCGCTGGCCCAAGCAAACAAAAGCATCCAGCCCGACTTAGTACGCGCAAGCAGTCAGTCGGTTCGATTAGACGCAAGCTCCTCATACGAAACATTATCGCTGGCCCAAGCAAACAAAAGCATTCGGCCCGACTTAGTACGCGCAAGCAGTCAGTCGGTTCCGTTAGACGCAAGCTCCTCAAAAGAAAGCCTCTGATACGAAACCATCCATCCGGTGATGCTTCTCTCAAGGTCTCTACTGATCTCTCTGTGCGACACCCTCCGCTGTTCCCTGCTGTACGAAAGCTTTCACCTGGTTTTGTGGAAAATGATCCGACATTCCGTCCGCTTATACGAAAGCCTTTGGCTGTGAGGGAAGAGCCAATACTTCATCCTATACGAAAGCATTTAGCTACTGTATATAAGAAACACACAGTTCCTCCGGGCGTACGGAAAGCTTCTCTCGATTTGGATGGAAAGACGCTCTCAGCTCCTCTCAAGAACGCTCATATCCACTCTTCTCTTGACGCGGTCTTAGGTCTGAGCGAAGCACTACACGAAGGGGCCAGATCAAACAATCCCAAAGCTGAAGGAGGTGAGACTGCTAGCTCCCGAGATCTTCTAGCAGATCAAGACGCCTCGTCTAGCCAAGAAGCTCTGGCCACTGTGAAGCTGAGACGGTGCCTCCCTCGAAGACGTCCATACATACAACGGAGAAATAGGGGTTTTTTATGATTCAAGAAGTATTTCTCCACAGGAAAGCAAAAGACCGAGGTTTTGGATATAATGCTGGTGATGTAGCTGCAGTTGCCCTGTGCTCATTGTCAAAGTTCTACATGTATTTAGCTGCGCTTTCCTCATCGTCGTACCTAGCCAATGATACCCACTTCGAAATAGCAATGAAATCAATAATTATCACATTATATATTATGGCCACGAGTCATGGAATGAACGATCTCAACTTCAAAAGATGGTATATCCACATACGACTCAACATGAACCATGATCAACTCCGCTCCAATATCAAATACATCCAACCCCAGGCGCAAAGAAGTATGAGAAGGCCGACATGGTATGCTGCAAAAACAATTGCGTTGATCCCAGAATTCCGACCCCGCAAAATCGACATCCTCCCATCAAGACACCATGCCACCACCTCCAATCGCGCCAAAGAGCCCCCAAACACCAACAACAAACCCTCACCACAAACCAAGCAACCCCCCCTTCAATCCCTACCACCCCCCTTCTTCTTCGGCAAAACCACTTTCTTCCCATTAACATACCCATCATGAAAGTTAGCCACATGCTCCATCATATGATCCTTACGCTTAAACGCATGCTTACCCACCCTAACGCAATTCTTGCCAGGACAGGGAAACAGATCCTCGGGCGCGGGTTCGAAATGGTTCTTCATGTGCCGTTTCAGATCGAATTCGCGCGCGGTGCGGAATTCGCAGCGGGGTTCGAGGCAGATGAAGGGTTTGTCGCTTTTTGGGGGGGAGGGTTGGGAGGGGGGTCTTTGGGGTGGGTGTGTGTAAGTAGGGGTGGTGCTGGGTTGTGGGGGAGTGGTGGTGACTTACTTTCGGGCTTTGGATTTTGAGGAGGGTGCGATTGTGTATTGGAAGTCGATTTCATATCCTGCATCGGACGGCGAGGTGGGGTTTGATGATCCGGGGTAGTCGTTTCTGGAATATCCGGACCCGGAAGAGCCGCTGCTGGAGGTGGAAATGGTCTGTCTCATTGGGACGCTGGATAGACTGTGACTATCACTGCTCATCGTTTTGTAGGAGCTCATTGGTTTTTGGTAAGATGATGGCTGGTTCGTGTACGAGGATGATGATGGCTGTTGTGGGGGAATCCCATTGATGTAACATGGCTCTTGTGCATATGCAGGAGATAGGGACTGTTGTTGGGTATACCCCGAGGGTGGGTATGGTGGTCGGGAGTAGGAGGAGGGATATGAAGGAGTATGTGAAGAGTACTGTAGTATCCAATTAATTGGTGCTACTAGTGGTATGAAGCAAGGGGGACTTGCAGTGTGAACACTGTTGTAAGGACCCTTTCTGTAATCTTGAGAGGCCATATCGGGAATCCTTAATGAAGTGGAGATAGTATATAGTACAGCAAAATCTATGGTAAAGGTTGATTGGAACGACAAAGTTTGAGATTGTACAGTGCACAAGTGAATATTGTATTATGAGAATGAAACAATGTTGTCAATCAGGTCCAGAGGTACATCACGTTTATGTATTGGCAGGGTGGAGGGTCAACGAGATTGTTGAGAACCAAGATGAAGCGATAATATGAGGCCATTTCTCTCCCGGGGGACGAATGCCTTGAATGAAATATGATTCTGCCTGATTATTCATCTCTTGTCTTTACAAGGTGCTCACAGAAGAATGAGATAGCATGCAAGTTCCAAGAGGGCGGAAGGGCGAAGTCCTCCTCACCGAGGGGGGCAAATGCCACTAGCGCCACTACAGCCCTAACCGGTGTATTGCACACTTTTCGCGTCGGTAGCCACTTGGAGCAGCAAAACACCAAACGCACGACATCGAAATTGCACAACCTTGTGGAGTTCGTCGAGGTGCAGATCTGCGTATAGTGACAGGGAAGGGGCGGGATGGTAATCCCACTGACCGCCCTGCGACCAGGGCAATCGTACCCGTTGTTGATGAGGTCCATTGGTAGCTTCATGCTCTACTGCGGCGCCTTCCGCAGTATAGGAGGAGAAGATACCTGTCAACTACCGCCGCCGCAATTCTTCATGGAGGTGACAAAGTTCGTCTGATAGTGCGACCGCAGCTTCTAGAAGCCGAGCCGTTCCTCCGTCAACCAGGCTCCAAGACCACTCGAGTAGAGTCAAAATATGAGTGAGTATGGAGCTCCAGTGGAAGGAGACGTTTGGCGCTACCACAAATCGTTTGACTTCATGGCCGACCTTTAGTGTGCATGTGAATTAATGAGCCCACGTTGAGCCGCCGGAGGTGACCGTGTCCATGTAGGACGATATGAAGACGAAAAAGTCGTGCGGAACACTGCCAGGTAGATGGCCGGTGAAGGGATCTCGACTAGATGAACTAGAAAGGATGAGCGGCAGGGCATAGGATGGAAGACCAATCACGACACAAGATCCCACTGACACAGGATCAATCGAGTGCTCAGAACCCCTTTGTCCGCCTTACTTTCCTGAGGGAGTGTCAGGCCATGCCTGCCCAGGCGGCTATAATCCGAGAGCAGAGATGACAACGGCCGTCTGCACCATGTAAACGCCTAACGGAAGCTCGAACATCTCTCTTTGGGAACACAGCCTCATGACTTTTCGCGGTGGTTGTCCTTCGGGTTCTCGATCCGATTAGCGAGGCGCAGCACTGGTGCAAGAATTTGCGATCAGATTTCCTCATCACCGGTCAGCAAGCGCGATCATGCCTTTCGCTAACGGACTTCGTACCCATCATGTGCTGCGGACGTGCTTTGGCCATGTCCTGCCATGCGAGACAGCCAACTGATCGACCGTAACAACGGCCACAGCCACGGGCTTCTTCCCGGAAGGACTCAGCTTTGGGGGGGGCTGGACCATGAACAATAAATGCGAAAGAAGGCAAACCTTGGGCGAGGCAGACAGCCCTCTTTAACAAGAGGACTGAATATGAACTTACTCAACGGATTGAACCTTCTGGTCGAATGATAGGATAGGGCTGGGGGCGGGGTTTATTGGGCAAGAATGACTTAGTGCGTAGCCTTGTTCTGCCTGGTTTGACCAACTCGAATTTACCCAGAAGCAAGGCTGCGAGAACCCCACAGGTTGAACTCGTATGCGGATAGCCTTGTCGCTAGAATTTGCGAGCCCTGCTTTTTGTGGTAATGATTTGGTGGTGCTGTTATGTGGTTGGAGATGTCCTTGGCAAGGCGAGACTTGAATCGGCGCGTTAGCACACCCACGGAAGAGTCCTTACACCATGAAAAGAGTTGACAATAGAACAGAAATTCGCGAAAAGAAAGAAGGTTTATATGAGAAGTGCTCGACCAAAGAAGGCGAGATGGAACAGTTGCATTCGCTACACTAAGCAGCAACCGCGTCTTCAAGCTGATGCCCAACCATGCAAGGAGGCCCGACGTAAAGAGTCACGCCATAGTGCTTCCTGATCTAGATTGGACGCCTTGGCCATCAGAGATCGTCCTCTAAGAACTTGTATTGGAATTTGAAGTCTGCTTTTCGCCGATTCATCCTGCAAGAAGTGACGAGAATTAGCACCGAGCTTGCGAGGATTTTGTAATCTAACAGGCAGGCCAAGCTTTACAGTGAAGAAGATATCGCCTTTGGACAAGTCTTACCATGTGCTCTCATAGTCAAAGAATCGATAGGTTCCTTGCTCATATTCTTCTGTGATTGTCTTGGGTTCCTCGTGCCGCTGAAACCATGTTTGGTATTGCTTGTGAAATCGCCAGCTTTGGCTCTTCAGCGCCTTCGCTGCCATGTACTGCTGGTAGGTATTTTGACGATAGTAGAAGATGTAAAACAAAGCATCAGTATCTATCTTACTATACAAGCTCGGGTCATCCGAATTCGCGAACGGCTCTTGTGGATAATATGGCGGCGTATTAAACTTCGTGTCTGGTCGATAATGCCTCGGCTTCTCCGCGTCTAAGTAGTCGGGGCGACTGGCACGAGATGCAAGAAGCAGCCGATGCACCGAAGGTGAATCACTTGCTGGCGCTCGGCTTTTCGTAATTTCGAAGGATTGAAGAAGATCCTGCAGCCCAGGAGGCAGATGATACACAGACTCAGCTTCCTCTTGCTGCGGAGGTTCTCCGTTCGTCTGTTCTGTAACAGATGGGCTCGCTTGGGTGGCAACAGGCTGTGGTTCTGGTGGTGCTGGAAGAGCCATCTCTTTATTTTGAGGTTGAGCAGGCGGTGGCATCTCTATCGCTGAGGGTGTCCTCGAATGCGCTGGGACAATCGTAGCAGTCAAGAAAGGGGTACTTTCTGCATTGTTCGACGGAGCCGTTGGACTTATGTGATTCAGCACAGGCGACTGAGACTGTTTCTGCGTGCTTAAAGAAGTCTCTGTGTTTATCGGTGCAGGAACTGCAGACGTCAAAGCTGGCGTAGGGACTGAGCTAGCTGGTAGTGACGGTGCTGCGCTAGGTGAAGTCGTAGCGCTGCTCTTTTGTGAAGGGGGAAAAGCACAAAGGCCGGGTGGTGCACTCGGAGTAAGCACTGCTGCAGTGGCTGGCGGTGGAGGCAGCGGCGCTATGCCGACAGTCCCTTTATCACTCGTTGCTGCGGCTGCAGCTGCTGAAGCATATTTCAGGGTTTCGCCCGGAGCTCTCGTGGGTAGAGGTGCTGGCTTCATTGCATTGTTTGTATTTCCGTTGGAAATGATGGCCAATGGAGTGTGGAGTGTTGCCAATGCAGGCAAAGGAGATTTCGATTGGTTCGACGGTCTTCTTACGCCGGTTCCTTGAGGCTCTGATATAGATGTTGACTTCGGCTTTCCCCCGCCTACATTCGGACCTCGCCCATCAATGACGTCTGGAGGATCATCTTGTATGGACTGTGCATCCTGTGAGGAAACTCGGTCATTGTCATTATTCAGGCCAAAGGCCCCTTCGTCTTCCTCCAGATTGAGGTCGTCGTAGATTGTGTCATCCTCAAGAAAATCGACAGCCTGATTCTCTTCGACGTAGTATTTAATACTCTCTTCCAGTTCTTGGACCTGTTCCGTCTCAACATTACCATTCTCTAACGACCGTAGCAACAGCTCCAATTTTCCCTGGTGGTATTTGTGTCGTTCCAGAGTCCTCGAGATCTCAGATAACCGGTCTGCTTTGCTCGTGTCTTTTTTGCCCTTCTTTACGGTAGCTTGTAAAGCCTCCTCTTCTGCCTCGTACATCTCAATTTGCCGCTCCAGCTCCTCGACCATGTTTGCAAGGAATTGGCAAGCTTCGAGCTTCGCTTTCTCTGCAGGGTCCAGTTTAGCCGTAGCTTGTAGCCCTTCTTTTGAAAATGCCTTCGTCTTCATCTCCTTCTCAACAGCTTTGAATTTTTCCATTTGCTGCGATGACGGCGACCGTCAGTACCTTACAAACCTCTGAGAGATGCTTCATCATCAGGCTACACATACGTTCTCAATGGCTTTTCGTTGCTCCATGAGCGGCTTCTTGTCTTTGATCTCGTTGCCTGCCGCCCATGTCTTTATCTGGTCTCGATGCCGCTGAAGCTTTTTAATCTCTCGCTTGAGAGCATCCTCCAACTTATCCTTCTGCGATGCATTGGTCGCTTGTTGTATCTTGTCAAATATGCTCTCGAAGGTCTGGATACCCTCAGCGACCTTCTTGAAGGTCTTGTCGATCTCCTGCTGCAACTTCCGTTGAGCCATTTTGGGTGAACTGAGGATGAGGAAGAGAGTATTCCAGCGACGTTGCACTTCACGGCGGAAGGCGGTCCTCGACACTGCTTTGGTCGAGCTGACAGTCTGCGCTTTTCCTGGGAGTAAGTGGGTACTGAAGCTTCAGGTGAGATAGGCATTAAGCGTGGAAGGGTTGGATTATGTATCGGGGCGTGTGTCGTTCACTCAGGCTCACAAGCAGTATCCTTAAGAGGTCGAGAGCTCTTGCGCTGGGAGGGTGGTCCGTGGTCGCCAAGATTGAACACGAAACGCGCGCAAGGCTTCAGCCGCGGCTGCATCAACTGAAGCTTCTCGGGGTCCAGTGGCACAATCCTTGAAGCGTTCCTAGGGTAATTCTCATGTTCATGAATGCATTGTGGATCGCCATAGAATTTAACCAGATCAATCTAAGTGCTCTGCAAAACCCAAAATCGTGGCCTTCATCGGACTATTATGCCTCGAGTGATTTCTTGGAAGCTACTGTAACACAGAATTTGTCTACATTCGATCTACCTCTCCATTCTATGCTTCACTACAGTCCTCTGGCGGACACTTATACAAGTGTAGGCTTCTGATGTCTCTAAATGTCGTTGAAAACATGAAGTAGCTGCCTTGGAATAAGTAGCATTGAATATGAAGGGTACTTCACACCTATTCGCACCGTGGGCTTATGCTAAATCAGGCAGCGATCCTTCAGCGCGTTGCATCAGCTTCGGTGTCTGTAGACAATCGTTTGGTATCATCGATTGGGAAGGGTGTCCTGGTGTTTGCCGCCGTTGCTGCCGAAGACACCCGCAAAGAAGTCGAATCAATGGCAGCAAAGGTCTTAAAGATGAAGTTATGGCCGGATGAGACTGGGACTACGGTTTGTTGGGAAAAGATCTTGCACGTGAATCCCGAATCTAACCTACTTGTCTCCAGAAATGGAAAAATAGTGTACAGGAGATCGAGGGAGAAGTTCTCTGTGGTTGGTAATACGTTCGGGACTCATGGAGACCAGCGTAAATGATGTTTGGTGTTGCAGTATCTCAATTCACTCTACTTGCATCAACGAAAAAGGGTAACAAGCCCGATTTCCACGGTGCAGCCGGTGGTGAGCAGGCCAGAGAATTGTACGATCATTTCTATGCAAGAGTACAGGAGCTGTATAACCCTGTAAAGGTCAAGAATGGCGTTTTTCAGGCGATGATGGAAGGTGAGGTCCTAACGAATAAGGTAACGCCTTACTTGCTGACTTTGAGATAGTGGACATTAAGAATGATGGGCCTGTGAGTGTCGAATACTCCAGTCACGATGAAGTGGTATCCAGCCGACTTCTTTGATCTAATTGCCAGTAATTTGAGCTTGAGCTCTACTGATGCTTCGCTGTAGGTCACTTTGGAAATCGAGACCAATCCACCCAAGATCCAGCAAGGGAACAAAGCAAGTGGGAATGGACATAGTCAGAAGAGTAAAGAGTCTATGAAGGTAGATATGATGACCAAGGATGCGGAGGACTTCCAAGTACCCGCGGAATTGTTAGAGTAGCGAGTACATATAGTTCTGAAGACCTGTTACTATGGTACTCGAGTAAATGTTCTCAATCACAAGAGATCTTTCAGTTACAGAAATCGTGAAGAGTTTGTGTGATTGGAGCAGAGTGACGGTTGCAACAGTCACACAGTCTAATCGAACCTGCTGGAAAGTTCCCACTCCCGCCCGGCAGCTGGAGGGCTGAATCCCAACCTCACACATCGATATCCTTCCCACTTCATGCTGTATGCAAGATTGTTCTTCCAAGTTCAGACTCATTCTTCACTCCCTGCTTCAAGCTGCGCGATAGATTCATGCAATAGATTCATGCGATAGCACCCTGAGATGGCGTCGGAAAAGTCAAGTATGTGGAAAGTTTGCCTGTGTCCACGCGTTGCTAAGAAGACACCGATACAGGTCGTAGCCATGTCTTTTTCGATATAGAAATAGGTCATCAGAAAGAGGGTCGAGTCACCTTCGAGTTGGTGAGTTTTCGGTCTCACCCTAGACGTAGTCTCCGCCCATGGCACAAGGCCGTTGGTCTCTGGAAAATCCTGGTTTTGTACTGACTTGTAGATAGTATGACGATGGTAATCATGTCTCGTTTGTACGTTGCTGAACCCATGCTCAAGACAATTCAGTCGTTCCAAAAACCACAGAGAATTTCCGCTGCCTTTGCACCGGAGAAAAAGGTATTGGGAAGTCTGGGAAACCATTGAGCTACAAAGGTTCGTCTAACTATCGTCAAATTGGCTTTCTTGTACTTCTCTTCTAAACAAGAGTCAAGGCTCCGGGTTCCATCGTGTGATCAAAGGTTTCATGATCCAAGGTGGAGACTTTACAGCTGGCAATGGCACTGGTGGAGAGTCGATCTACGGCGAGAAGTTTGAAGACGAGAACTTTGATCTCAAGCACTCGAAGCCATTTCTATTGTCAATGGCAAATGCAGGACCTGGTATGCCGCCATCAGCCTGATTTTGGGACCGCGTCCACTCATGTTTAGCAGGGACCAACGGCTCGCAGTTCTTCGTGACTACTGTACCAACACCTCATCTGGATGGAAAGCACGTAAGCTACCCTGCACCCAATTCTAGACCAGATAATTCGAAATTGACGTCTGATAAGGTGGTTTTTGGAGAGCTCAAAGAAGGCAAGGGCATAATACGTAAGATAGAGAGCATGCCTACACAAGCCGACAAGCCTAGCAAGGAAGTCACTATTGTTGGTATGTTGGGCGCGTCCCGACCTCGAAGTTTCCTGCTAAGTCCATGAAAGATTGCGGTCAGCTATCCACCAACGAAATGCAGAGCGCAACCAAAAAGGAACCTGATAGCACTGGTGATACCTATGAAGAATTTCCCGAAGATCAGGGCCAAGACTTCAAAGGTCAGGAGATTGCCAAAACCGCAGGTGAGCTCAAAGACTATGGCAACAAAGCCTTCAAGGCCAATGATCTCAATCTTGCCCTCGAAAAGTATCAGAAGGGGCTGCGCTATCTCAACGAGTATCCGGAAGCGCTGCCAGAGGATCCTCCGGAGCTGTCTAAGGAACTAACGCATCTCCGCTTCACCTTGCATTCAAACGCAGCGCTGCTCCAAATCAAGCTGAAGTCCTTTGAGGATGCCAAGATTAGTGCGGACAATGCCCTAGAACTCAAGGGGGTGCCAGATCAAGATCGAGCCAAGGCTTCCTACCGCAAGGCTCTTGCCCTTCTCGGGCTCAAGGATGATGAAGAAGCTGTCAAGAGTCTGGAGATGGCTCAGAAGTTGGCTCCAGGTGATGTCGCCATCAGCAAGGAGCTTGGCGCTGCGAAAAAGAAAGCCGCAGAGCAAGCCAAGAAGGAGAAAGCTGCTTACAAAAAGTTCTTTGAATAGAAAAGCGGATCACCTTGCCACTACTTCTGCAAAGTCAGGCTTGCGAAAAATTGGCAAAAGTATGAGCGCAACGAAGTAATGTAGATGATGTTGATACATGTTACTCCATAGAACGAGAACAGTATGTACATTGAGTATTTCACTCAAAAGTAGTGATGACGCCTCTCGCCATGCAGCCCTGCTATGTGCAGATGCCAAAGTTGGCACCATCTCTGAGGTCATAGAACCTCTACTTCCTCACTCCCCCTATGGTACTTGCATTACCTCTATTGTGAGGTTGTCGTTTGTAGCACTCTTCAATCACGAGGGAAAGAACATCATTCATCTCTGCCCCATAATTCCCTCCTCTTCCCCCTATCTTCTCGCGCATATCTCTTCCTCCTTCCCCATTTCGCCTTGATCCGCTCAATCTCCTCATCATGTTTGTCCATCTTCTCCTTGCTAGCCGGACATACCATCCCCACGAAGAATTGACTGCAGTCAAACTTTTCCGCCAATTTAGTCCTGGTCCACTTAAACGGATCTTCGGTCCTCAATCGCCGTATCTCTTCAATCTCCTTTTCTCGCAGGTGATATTTCTTCTCATATGGCCTATGGCCCGTGAGCATCGGAGGTAAGCGCCGGTCCGGTTGGTCGTAGGGATTTGCATGTGAATGTGATTGAGCGAGGATTTTGCGGCGTGGGTCATTGGGTGGGAGGAAAACAGGTGGTGTGTGGTAGGGCGAGGGGGCTGATGAAGGCGGGTTAAAGACAATGTGGTCATTCATCTGTGAGGCAGGTATTGAGGAAGTAAAAGATGGATCGGGCTTCGTCCGAAGGCGTTTAGTTGTTCGGCGCGCCGAGGACTCATGGCGGCAGGGTGTATAGGAGATGAGCCCGGCGAGAGAGGGGATGAGGAGAGGGAGGTTGGTTGTGGGTTTTCGGGGAAGGAAGATGGACATGTCGGGGTTCCCTGGTGGAGTCGAGAATTGTCGCCGCGTCGTGTGTAAGCAGGATCTTACTCTTTTTTGCACGAGATTAACGAGCTTTCGGAGAGGACAAGACGATAATCCCTGCCCAGACAGCGTCACTGGCGTTCCGCTTGAGACGTGGCCGCCAATCTTCGAAACAACAAGCCTTACTTTGCTTAGGCGAGTTCGAGCCCAAGTACCTCACACATCTGTTTGTCCATCACTCTGGACCTTTGAAACTCCTTACGTGTAAGAAATTGCGCTCGCAGTCACTAACTACTCTCGGCGCTTTGATCCGACGCAGCGAGAAATAATATAAGCTCCTCAGATACAAGTAAGCTTTTGCAATTGGCACCTAATGTCCTCCTCGATACGCGCTCAATTATTCTATATATACCCACGTCTTTCCCTATCTTTCTCCGTCCTCAAGACTCGTTGAACGCTGAGCATTACACAGCTCACTCTTTCATACGAATCTCCGATCATCCATGCTGCCACGCTAGGGCCTCAATCTTTCTGGGCAATATGACCGATACACAGGCCAGCCTAGGACTAGACGTCGGCGGTGATGATGCAGGCTCACGGATATCATCTACACCTCTTCTCGGAGAAGGATTGAACAGTGCGTCTGAGTCTGCCGAGACCACTGATCTGGATGCGAAAACAGGAAAGCGGAGGTTCTGGAATCTGGGCAAGAAGAAGGAAGATGAGAAGGCAAAAAAGAAGCGAGAAGCTGCCGCTGCCGTGTCACTCTCTGGGACTACTGCACCGAAGTCTATGCGACCAGTGTCACCAATTCCAGGAGTAGGCTCGCCTATTAAACAGACCACATCACATCCATACGGAGTGCCAGCATCGCCGAGTCGAAACCTCCATTCGTCATCCCCAGGCATCCCATCACCGGCATCCTCTCAAATCTTCGAACGCAGCGTTCAAGAGGATGGACTTAACTCGTCAGCTTCGCCGGCTATACCTTCCCATATCAATACAGAAAATCACATTCCGGCAGTGCTTGATGCCTCGTCCGAAGCCATTACAGATGATCATCTAGATCCAGACAATGTCGAGATAGTGATGCATGCAGCGCATCAACCGGCGGCTGTAACAGTGACAGGCACCGGGACTAGTGAAGCTGCCGGAACTTCATGGCAGGATGATCTTGTTGCCCATCCAGACAACGAGGATGCTGCCTCAAATTATGGTGCTCTGGATTCGAATGATGTTCGGAGGCTCAGCTTCATCTCTTTTGCGGATGTCGTTCATGCAGAACACGTCGACCACACTGGCAGCGTAGCGCCGAGCATGCCCAGTCCCTTAGCGATGGTCTCTAATAACAGGTCTCGGTCGCCAGCGAGATCGCCAATGTCGTCTCAAGGCCTTGGCGGCTCCCCACTGCTCAGTGGGTCGGACTCTTCTCGGGGACCTGAGACTTCTCCTAACCGGCTCGGACGTGGACCAGGCAGCCCATTCTCTGGACATAGTCCCCCTACCAGCGGCGAGTTGACCATCGAGACGATGAGGCAAGCGCTGCGTAAGACCGGTAGCAGAGACCTGAGTGGTGCGATTAGTCAACCTTTGAGTGCGACTGCTGGTGACGATGAAACGGCAGGGCACTCTTTTAAGGACTAGGGAAACAGCCAGTACATGCGTTGCGCAAGGTTGGTCAGGGACATGGCCAAGCAGGAGTGGATATATGGAGGGACAATTGTCTACATCTGCTGTTTTTCGATTACCCATGTACGCAGGGATATAGTATCCAGTCACTTTATGATGTTTATGGAGGAAGAATATTTTTGGACTCTGCAGCTCTTTCCCCTAATGGAGCGCATACAAGCACAACCTGCAGGACTTCAACCGTAGAAAAACCACAATCCAATTATAGTCAATACATGAGTGATATCTGAGACGGGACAAGCATCACAGCATTGATGGCAGGCTAGGTCGATGGAGAAGCGGCAGGCTACTGGAGAGGGCCGCTACTAGGTACCGTTGTACCTCAAAGCCTCAATGTGGGACCAATTTTGGTTCTTCCTCCGGCCACATATTTGGTCCTGCCGACTGGAGCAAGAGCAACTAAAGCTGTACACACCGGCTTTCTGCATCATACTTTCCAAAAGCGCCGGATTTGAGATCAATTGGGCACTATTCGGTGCGAGAGGGAAGAGCCACCGATGGAGGTCACTTCTGCTTATTAGCCGGAGATCTCAATCATCAACTGGCGGCTTCCAGTGTCTTGAACAGCATCACATCGCTTCCAGAGGCCGATCCCTGGGTGGAGTAGACAATGTTATATCGATAAGCCCAATCTCGGACGTTCCTCTTGTCTCGGACGGCCGAACTTTCTTGTTCAATGTTGTCACAGCATTTCCACCTCGCTGCTACAGACCCACATCGCTCCTACACTTTGGTAACAAAGACGAGGTCCTTACCCAAATCGCGCGTTGAGATTTCGTGAGATCCGGAAAGCCTCTCATCTACTTAGTCAATCGAGTCTGGCTGCGAAAGTTGCAACTGTGAGAGCCCCAAGTGACGGGAGAGGTGGGGCTACACAATGGAAGCAAGGGTGGAGAGCAGACGTCGCAACGGCTCCAAGCGCAATTCGGGCGTCTTTGCACAAGAGCAGGGAGCCCAGTCTATTCAGCGACGTACAAGTAAGAAAGCGTCTTCGAGGGACAGACAGGGTCAGATCTACTCGGACGACTTCAGTGAGCCGGTTGAAGTGGGCACATCCAAAATAACTTCGACTCTTCGCAACGCAACCCCTCTACCAATTTCCGCCTTCTCATCATCGAGACCTGCCTCACCGCAAGTTCCATCTCGTCGTGGCACACCAGCACAGTCCCGGGACACGACCCCTCAGGCTCGTTCGCATATAGCCAGCCATGCTAGGAATGGAAGCAGAGATCCTGGCTCGAGGCCGAGGACAAGGACTCTTGAGGAGCGCTTCAGGGAAAAGTCTCCTACGCCATGGGATTTAAGTGTTCGTCCGCGGGTTGGCTCGCTGCATACGCCGGCTCTGCAGGAGGATGACGATGATACTGCCTCGATTGGCTACCTCTCCATCATACCTTCTCCGCCATTAGAACCACAGTCGCGGAAGCTTGGGCAAAAGATTGCTATGCCGTCGTCTCGTCCACTATCGCCCATCCGGAATCCAATCGCTATGAAGCCCGGCCCCCCCTTGGCCTCCTCTTCCACCGACGCCAAGAAAATCCTGCAATTAATGAAAACTACTTGCGGCAGGATGCATGGTATACTCTCTTTTCGGATATCAGCTGCTGGGATATGGTCCTCAGGTTATTGTGCTATCAATGTAGCATCAGGCAGCTTAATTTACCAGGTGAAAGGAAAGGTATCTGAAAATAAAACTTTGATCCCTGACCTCCGAGGATGCCAGGTTCGAACTTTATACGATGCTGAATCGCGTTCAACCTTCCTAGATGTAGCTACCCGGAGGACTAGCAAGGGTATCCACTTACGTCCGCATGTGCCCGAGACGTTTGATTCGTGGCTGGCTGCACTCCTATGCTGGCAGCCTATCCGTCCGAAAGGTGTCCAAAACAAGATGACGAAGCCGCAAGAGGCACACATTGCCGAACGTAAACTTGGAGATCGAAAACGTCTTTCTGGAAACTTCACAGCCAAGGATGCGGCTATTATCAAAGTTGGCAAGATGTCGATGTGGGATAAGGATGCTCGGCTTGGCTATTCCCAGCTATCTACCAAACAGAGGATCTCGACATACAAGCAGTTGAAATCAATGTCGAAGTCATGGCGAAAGGTATCTTGTACGCTGCAAGAAAACGGCCACTTCAAGCTAACCTCGGAATCTAATTCGACACTTATGGCGATCATCCCATTATCTGCACTTTCGAGATGCGCTATCCAGCGTCTGGATCCTTCAGTTTTGGATGACGAATTCTCTTTGGCCATCTATCCACAGTATGCATCGACCACTACCACGCTACCTGCAATGCAGACAGTCTATCTATCTCTGGAATCTCGGGTACTGTTCGAGGTTTGGTTTGTTCTGTTGAGAGCCTTTACCGTGCCGGAGTTATATGGACCGGAATCTATGCCCGCTGATGCAACGTGTGCTGAAGTAGACTCCGCTGCTGCTGCCCTCAGATCTCCCAGTACCGACATGTTCCGTGTCGAAAGGTTACTTTCATTGCGTATTATAGAAGCCAAGCTACATTCGGGACGTGCGAACACATCACATAGCTCTTCGTCAGAGTCTGGTCTGCGACCGTCAAGCAGGAAAGACATGGTATCAGGAACATATTATGCCGAAGTACAGCTGGACTCGGAAGTCAGAGGGAAGACCGCGATAAAGTCCGATACGAGCAACCCATTTTGGCGAGAGGATTTTGAATTCTGTGACCTTCCTCCAGTGTTGTCCAGTGCTTCTATTGAATTGAAGACCCGGAATGCAGGCCAAAAAGATTGGACCCTCGCACGTGCGCCCTTAGATCTCGAGCGAGGAAACATCAATCCCGGTTCCATTGATGGTGATATTGAGGTGTCACCGTTGGACATGACCTATGGCAAAGTCGATGTTCGGATCGATGAGATCGAGAGAGCGACGGACATGGAGAAGTGGTGGCCAATCGTCAATGAGCACGAAGAAGTAGTTGGTGAGATACTCATGAAAATTCGAATAGAAGAGCTGGTGGTGCTCATGAGCCGTGACTATGCACCAATATTGGAGCTTCTACACAACTTTTCGAACGGCTTAACCAATCAAATTGCACAAATGGCACATGTCGAATTGAAAAGGATCTCGGAGATTCTGCTTAATATCTTTCAGGTTTCATCCGAGGCCAGCAATTGGCTGATGTCGCTAGTTGAGGATGAGATCGACAACATCCACAAAGAGACACCAATGTCTAGATTCCGATACGGAAGGAATCGAATAGCGTCGAACGATTCTTTTGAATCCAGCATCGAGCGCGAGGTGCTCCTTCGAGATTTGGGCAAAAGCGCAATGGTAGAAGCGAACCTACTCTTTCGAGGAAATTCTCTCCTCACCAAAGCTCTTGATCTGCATATGCGGCGACTGGGCAAGGAATATTTAGAGGACACTCTAGCTGAGAAGATGAGAGACATTGATGAGAGTGATCCTGATTGCGAAGTTGACCCCAACAGAGTGAGGAATCCCGAAGACTTACAACGCAATTGGAGAAATCTCATCGTTTTGACGGAAAACGTGTGGCAATCCATAGCGACATCAGCGCATCGGTGCCCTCCTGAGCTGCGTCATATCATGAGGCATATCCGGGCTTGTGCTGAGGATCGTTACGGAGACTTCCTTCGTAACATAATCTATAGTAGTGTGTCGGGCTTCTTGTTCCTTCGCTTTCTTTGTCCGGCAGTGTTGAACCCCAAATTGTTCGGCTTGCTCAAAGGTCAGTCTGCAAACGCTGAATCATCAATTGCGCCCATTGGTTCACTAACATTGCTTCAGACCATCCTCGAGCTCGCGCACAACGCACCCTCACTCTGATCACTAAAGCCTTGCAAACCCTGGCCAACATGACTACCTTCGGCAACAAAGAGCCGTGGATGGAGCCAATGAATGCGTTTCTGACATCTCATCGCCAGGAGTTCAAAGAGTACGTCGATGAGATCTGCTCGATCAGCGCCGAGCACAGGACTTCGACCATTCCACCTTCGTACGCAACACCTATAACGATATTGGGTCGTCTACCGGGCACCAGCCGTGAGGGGTTCCCAAGTCTTCCCTATTTAGTCGATCAAGCGAGGGAATGTGCCGGGCTAATAGATGTCTGGCTCGATGCTCGGAAGGAAATTGACCCCAGCAGTTCGATGAGCGACGAAATGAAAAAGTTTGACGAGCTGTCGGAACAGTCTCGTGCAAAGTCGAAACAGTGCCTCATGCGCGCCGAGCAAGCCGAACGGCCTAGTGGAACCCTTGAGCCAAAGTGGGAGGAGTTGGTAGGGCAAATGGAACGCAAAGCTCGCTTCAGGACCACCAACGCAATGAGCTCGCTCCCAACACCAACGGTCGATGCTGTACGCACAGAAAACAGCAGTACTTCAAGCCTAGCGGACGGCTACTTCCATCATAACGCACGAACCCAGATCTCTCCTGGGATCTCGAGGCTTTTCTTAGCCCCATCTCCTGGCTCATCTAAATCTCCAGAAGATTCCGATCCTGCGAATGAGGATTCAGAATCGGAGACAGAAACACCGCCTGGTTCATCCTCCAGTGTCTGGGACCCCGGAGTCCTGCCGTCCGAGAAATTTCCCACAACACCTCCAGACATAGACGAGGTGGATTTAGCTGTACCGGATGATCAAAAAGCCATCGGATCAAGCATCTACAGCTTGACTCCAACCTCCAAGCGTACGAGCACCAGCACAAGCAGTACCATCCAGCCTGTACCCATACCACATAGCACCTCATCTTATAACAGGCGGCACGCAGGATCACGAAGTAAATACTGCCTCCGCCACTCGTCCGACCGCGCTGACATCTCCTCCATAGCTCCCAGAGGACTTGGCAGTCGGGACGGTCAACGCAACAGCGGAGAAGGGCGCAAGAGTAGGGAAGGGCCGACGCATCACGGGTCATCGCATCACGGATCAGCCCATCATCAGCCGATCAGGAGTATGTATCGACTTAACACAGATACAAGTACTAGCAGTCAGCGTGCCATTGAACCGGTACCAACGCCTCGAAGCCCTGAAAGCAGAGATGGTCATGGATCGAAGTTTCACTTGGCTGATTTTGGAGGGTTTTTTGGGAAGAAGGTGAAGGAGAGGGAGAAGGAGGAGGGCAGGAGATAAGGGGGAAAACAGCTGACATAGATGTTGATGATAATGATACGAGGATATGAGCTTTGACCATTTCATAGCGAGCGAGTCATGATTTTAGGGCTGCATTTAGGGGCGTTGCAATACTAGTGGGTGGAATTAGCGTTGGTTTACTCATGAGTGAAGACATAGCATCTGAAGCATCTTTAGCAATATCATCGACGAGCGCGGGAAGATCGAATCAAGATCTCGTCAATGGGTTCATGTTTGGTCGTCTAGCTCGTCATCAATCATGATTCATGCCTTCATCTCCTCTTCAGCTACATAATGCAAATATGCTCCCAATAACTTCGTGCCTTCAATGTAATTCCTCCTGTCCAGTTTTTCGTTGATACTATGTGCAGCATCCGTTGAGCTACCCATTGGCAGCAGCAGAACGTTCTTGCCCGTCGCCCTTTCGAACGTAAGGGTCACTGGAATACTTCCACCCTCTCTCGTCAGATCCGGCTTCACACCAAAGACCTTCTCCACCGCCCGTCCGGCAGCGGTGTAATTCCAGTGCTTGGGCGATGCGACCCACCAGTTCCCTGCATGGATGAGCTCAACATTGAGCGTGGTTTTCGAACCCAGCTTTGCGAATTCGTCTTTTACGTATTTGAAGACGAGCTGATCGACTTTGTCGCTTTCCATGTCCGGGACTGTACGTATCGAAAATTTTCCAATGACTTTTGCTGGGATGACTGTCTTCGCTCCTGGTTGAGAGAAAGCGCCTTCGACGCCGTGTACGCTCAGCGAGGGGTATCGCCAGCGTGCCATGAGTGTATTTTCCTTGTCGTCGTAAATGCCTGTTTTGCTACCGAGGGATTCGTGGAGGTTGGCCATTGAGTAACTTATATCGCCATACAGTGACTTTTCATCCTCGGTCAACGGAGCGACCATTTCCTTGATGCCGGGAATCTGAATCGTCCCATCTGTGTCTACGAGCTTCCCCAATACCCTCACAAGATCTGTCATAGGCTCGTGTGCAGAACCACCAAAGATACCGCTGTGAAGGTCCTGACCTGGCCCGCTGATGCTGACACTGTAGTAATTGCAGCCACGCAGACCGTAAGTGAGACAGGGTTTCTCGGTGCCTAGCCAGTAATTGTCGCTAATGCAGCACGCATCCGCTTTCTCAAAGAAGCCGCCTGGCTTTGCTTCTTTTTCTATAAATTCGTCTAGACCTTCCGAACCGTATTCCTCCATTCCCTCAAAGCACATGAGCAGATTGACCGGTATTTCCACGCCCGCTTCCCTATGCGCTTGAATGGCGTTCAGCCAGCCGAGCACGGGACCTTTGTCGTCAGTCGATCCACGACCATAAATCCGTCCCTTGTCATCGACCGTCAACTGGAAGGGGTCTGAAGCCCAGCCATCCTCCATCCCAGCAGGTTGTACATCATAATGTCCGTAGAGAAGGATGGTGCGTTTCTTGGGATCCGAACCGTAACGGGCGACTATCACGGGTGGAAGGTGAAGGTTCTTCTTGCCGGGCTGCAGGCCAAGGGGTCGGGACTCGACATGTACTCCGAGTGCTGTGAGTTCGGAGACGAGAAATTCTGACATCTGTGGTAGAGAGCTGTCAGCCGCAGGTCGCGTGAGCTATTTGAGCGAGTGTGACGAGCTGACTTTGACGACATCGGGACGGCGTTCTTCATCTGCTGAAATTGAGGGGATAGCGACGGCTTTGCGGAGACCTATAGAGTAGTCAGCCACGCAAATACCAGTACAGCGTTGAGTGCGGGAACTGAAGAGGACTGACGTTCGATGAAGGACTCAGAGAGCCTGTCGACCCTGGCAAAGCACTTTTAGTATGGAGGACATGAACACGAGGCGTGAATGCCGCCGAGGAGAGGTGAGAAGACTCACTGTTTGAAGTACCCATCCAATTGGGGCGCCATGGCTTGAAGCGTTGCGAGATGGTGCTTTTGTGATGCGATCTTGCGAAAGTCAATTGGACATTTGCGTATGCTTGATAGCTTGTGCGAAGTGTGATGTAGTGATCTCAGGAGCCGTGGTGTGACTGACAGTGGCGACGAAGTGAAGGATACGAGGGGCATCGTTGGATTTCGACGGCGGTTGAGGTACTTGATCCGCTTGTGGCTTCTTCGGGCGCCGGCCTCCGATCACGTTTCAACTTCCAGGCCGGTCCAGGGCTGCTGTTTCAGTACTCCACGGGGTAAAGGCCCCGCACTTCGCCCTAAGCCCAATGATTTCTAGGGGTCTTCTTGCCCAACAGAGAGAATTCTAGGCAATCTTTGGGTCAACGGCCACTGGTCTACCCAGCCATGCTCGCACTACCACTAGCGCATCATTCGATCACAATTTCGTATTCACTACCCAAGTAGCTACTCCCAGTACCGCCTCTTGCCTGCTTCAAGTCTACTACCCCTTCCTTGTTCACAACTACGACAGCCTCCCAGTCGCCCACCGCTGCCATTGCACAGTGTTTGCTCTCCGCCAACGCTTTTCCACCAAAAGCCGAGCGAGGGCACGAATCTCATTGATGACTGGAGCAACGACATCCCGTCGCTGGATGACCCAATCTGTCACGTTTTCAATGCCCCGAATCGTCTCTTCACCAGTGGCGTGCGGTACCCATTCGTTCCTCCCGAGAGTATGAAGGCGAATATCCATATCCAAACGCCAGTGATCAAATCCTGACCGCCTGCTTTCATATCCGACTTCGTGGTTGATATCTATCGAGCTCTTATCCAGCTTGTTTTGAAGGGTCCTTGGATTCGAATACATCTCGTCTCCCCAGACTGCGTATGCACCGCCAATGCTTAAAAGAATGTCTATTGGCCCAGATTGTCCACTCGCCAGCGACACAACCTCTCTGATGACCTCTAAGCTCGGATTGATGAATGTGATTGGGTCGTAGGGTACTGATATTGGAAAGGGTAAGTCAACTTCTTTGCCTCCTCCCAGTCGACCCATCATGCGATTCACTGTGTGAAGTTGGGTCGGTCTTGGGGGATCATCGTAAGAGCGACTGACGGTCAAGTTTGACTTGGTCGACTTCTTAAGGAAGTCCATGTTATATGCCAGTGTTCGACATCTATCGATGATATTAGAGTCAGCGTTCCATATCAAGGCACCGAAGTAAGTCGTGAGTGACTCTTGGGAAGCTTGTCGCCCTGCAAGGAATATTGTGCTCTGGAGACAGTCTCACGGCCTAGCATTATGGCTTGGAAAGCAGTCATACCTGTTGGGGTCTGATTTGAGGCTGCCATCAACTTCACCCGGGCTTGGCAAAGCAGCGTGCAATCCTTCGAGCCACTTGTGCATTTTGTTATGCCTTTCTTTGGCATCTTTGTTCCCTGGAAGGTACCACTTCGGTTGGGAAGGTTCTTCCCTAAGCACCACAGCGCAGAGGTGGCGATACTGTGACATCGCTTCATCAACAGTCATCCTGTACCTGCCTAGCATGATGGCGATCAGGCTAGAGGAGCCAGATCCGGCGATGTAATCAAAGTAGTGACATGTCCGATACAGTGTACAGCCTTCGAGGATCTCCACATATGGAGAGCCGATGCTGGAACTAAAGCCAGGCTTCTCTGATAGTTCGATCCTCTTTATCTCATTCATGAGTGCTTGTAGGAGCAAAAGTGAAGAGTAGCCTCGTATACCTCCATCGTTGATAGATAGGATTGTCTTCCTCGCCCAAGCATCGTCCTCCTCCTCGATTTCCATCGGCGAAGATGGTTCCGGGATTTGGGTCCGTGGATATGGACTCCTCTGAGGGACCTTTTTCGATTCTTGAGAGCGCTCAGTGGCTGCCGGATGAAGGGTGGCACCCCATTGGAGGTGGCTTGGCTTAGGCATTGTATTTGAAGTGTCTCAGGGAGGCTTGTATCTTCAGCAAGTGTAACGGAGAAGACGTATAATAAGAAGCCAGGTGATTTGCGAATTATCAAAGACCGATGGCCTAGGAAGGAACAGATGAACATCGAGTTAGGGTAAAGGTGCGGGCGAAGTTGAGAATGAAGGTGGTGTGACTGTATGTGAATTGGGTGACAATTGGGAACTGAAGTCACACAGACCCAGGCGGCTACCTATGTTTGTCCAAAATTAACATCGGAACACGCATATCGTGTTTCATTGTCAGGAGAGCTAGGAGTCCTGGGTCAACGAGATTGAGCTGGGACCCTATTGTACTGCCAATGACAACCAAGGTATGACGTAAGACGGCTATTAATTATTCTTAGGAAGTCTAGGAGCCTATATTGGGCACCTGGGTTTCTCCATGTACGTGGAGAACGTGCGTAGGAGCGTTCACCTACTGAATGACCTTGTGATCCAGCACCCTGCTCGACACGGCTGCCATACGGCCTATGAAGCATCGTATTTGGGGAGCTATCTCCTACGCCTCAGATGCAACAACAGTGGCAAACACTAGTCTTGCATACTGCCGCCCATGGCCGTCTTCTTCGCCCATGAGATTATGCGTGCACTCGGAAAGGGTCGGGCGGATTCTTGATGTTGCCGTGGCGAGCTTCCTTCCTGAGTCGACTGGATGCCAAATGAATGAATTCGAAGACGCCGATCCTTGGAAAGTGGCGATGAGCTCGACTGCGTAACCGCGAGTGGAGCTGTACAACCATCCGGCTTCTGGGGGAACGATTTTGAGACTGTTGTGGACTTTGCTGGAAAAATAGAGACTGATCGCTCCCGGAGCCAGCCATAAACCTACTGGCCAAGGGCATTGACGCAACACAAGCGTGCCGCAGCCCACGATTTGGAAACTTTTCAAATGTCAATCACGACGAATATGTCTCAAAACCAAATAGCAAACCAAAGGGATCTGTAATGAACTTGGTTGCATTTGTTCTGTATGATGCCAAATGCGAGACTTGCCGAAAAAACGGCCATATAACTACCTGCCCACTTGGGTATGTCCGAAGAACGTCAAGTCATATCCTCACATACTTTCCGTCTAAAAAGGAAGCCTCCCATAACTATCCTAGCCAAAAGACTTGCGCCGTGCAACTGCATAAATTTTTAATAATGAACTGAGCGGGATAGAACGAGAATGGAATATTATAAAATCATGGCGTGCGGGCAGCGTTGGCATCAGAAAATGGCCCCTCGGAGGGAGTCTCCCGCAGATCCCTTTTCCAGGCACCAGCCATTGATATCGAGCCGACACTGCCTAAGCCTCCGTGTCTCGGCTCTCGACTCGCCCGTCTCGTGGCTTCCTCGATGATTTGGTTAAGACTGCCTGACCGCTTATGTTTCTTTTTCTGTTCCTTGCTGATTTGTCGTCCTTGACTATCTGGTGAAGCCGAAGACGAAGACAGCATACCCCGGGAATCTCGAAGATCTGGCGCTGACGATGGTGACCTGAATGGGGAGTCCTTCGATCTTGATGAAAGTGACGCGGTCTTGGCAAATTGGGGTAGCTTGTCGTGGCCCATCAGGCTTTGATCTGCTGGAGAGTCTTCGTCACTGCTCGAGGCGTCATCGAATGTCGACGATTCAGGGTGATGACGGCTAGACGCTACTGAGATGTGTCGTTCAGGTATCGCTAGTGATCTTTGCGTCTTTTCGCTGCTGACAGGACTTGAACTCGTGGCAAGTGGAGAACTGGTAGTCAGATTGTCTTTCGACTGAGCCCTTCTAACGTTGACAGCCTTGGGAACCCCTAGTCTAGCCACCATTGGGCTGGTGATGTTTGTCTGAATGGAGTCCCCATGTGGACCTTGGCGTTGGCGATCCGTTACTGAAGGAACGAGTGGAGTCTTGGATCTGAACGAGCCAGCAGGACTGTTCTTGCCATTTGATCTGACAGCTACAGGGTTCGCTTTACCACGTATGGCTGTTTGTGCTGGTATGGCATTGACCACGGCACTGTCTCGGTAGGCTGTAGACGGCACGCTGCCTCTTGGCAGGGTTGGCGTCATGCTGGATCTAGCGTACAAGGTCCTGTCTACTGTGTAGTCTGAGTATGTAGAGTCACGAAGGTCGCTGGGCATGAAGAAGTGTTGGTCCTGCCCAGGTAAAGGTGTTGTTGCTGTTGAGTTTGCGGGTGACATGGCTGGTATCGGCGGGACGGGCGGGATGAGATCTGGGGTGGATTCAATGGAGCGGTTGGTGACGCCAGGTATGTAGGCAATCTGTATGATGTTTGACGCGCGAGTCTGGATGGTGGAGGCGATGGACCGGAATGAGTGCGTTGAAGCACGGGCGTCTCTGTGCGATGTGAACTCGTTCCCACTCTTCTCCATGGTTCCAGTTTCTTCTGGCCAGTCGTTCTCGCTAGAATCTTGCCTCCTCTTCTTGATGCAAAATCTATAGACCAGGTAGGTCATCAAGCATACCACGGCAATGCCCCCAATGACACCTCCTGCTATCGCACCAGCGTTTGGACCATCACCACCCCCAGACGAAGGACTTGATGTAGGTTGGGCCCCAATCTTCATACACTGAGTCACTGCACATGTGTTACATCCGCCGCCTGTGAGGGAGCAGACCTCATCGGCGGCGCATGATGGACATGGGGGAGGGGTCAGCGGGCAACTGGCACATCTCCGGAAGAGTGTACCGGCGCTGAGATCGACTTCTACGTTACCCTTTAGTATTAGATGCGAGAGATATACCATCAAGACTCACCATAACGACCAAGTCCACCGAGATCCATCTTTACCTTGGCTACCAAACCTGGCTATCCAAGGTTGAGTGGAATTGACGGGTAAGTTGTTGAATCCTAGTTCAAGGGGCTGTTGTGTAGGATCGATGATGGGTGTCTATTGGACTGAGATATCTACCAGCAATAGATTGAGCGTGTCTCAAACGAGTGTAAGGCCCACAAGGGGTTATTGTAGCGTTGTTGGTTCGTGGAGCGAGGAGGACCGTGTTAATGAACAAAGACTGCGACGAGTGCCGCTTTCTGTTTGAAACGACGACGTCGATAGGGATGTAATGAGTGATTATGGACTGCTCATACACTGCATCACCAGTGGCTCTCGTGGGGGAAACGGGTTGTGAGAGGAAAGAGGTTTGGTAGAGTCGTGCTGCGGCATGGAAGTTCAACGGTCGCAAGAAGCCCTTTTCGAGGAGACGGTGGATTTGACAGGTCTTAGGCAACGTTCACCTTGGCATGATTTGAGTTGGCGGATGCAAAGGCGTGTTCGGAGCGTGGCCGTCAAAGTGGGCAGTCGTAGCAGAAAGGTAGTGTTTTGGATGCTGAGGTTGGTGGAGCCAGATTTGCAGACAGGTGGAAGGAGGAGCAGGGAGTTCACAAGGCGGGAGGAAGAATAGCTGCAAAGATTGATTGGCCCAAGGTTCCAGGCTAACAGGCTCCCGATTTGCGCTACCGAACAACTGACTTAATTGAGCAACAAAGCGCGGCACGGGAAAGGTTGTGTGAGCCGAAATTACCGTAGTAATCAACGCTAATATTGGCTGACCCCTGCATTCCTTAGCGCCTCATGGGAACTCAAAGTCTCAAGCCTTGGGATGCCAAGCTCGCCCCGCGTCGTCGTCTCTTCTGATTCGTGCCTATTCACCGCGCAATAGTCGTGCATACATCCGCTCCATAGCCGGAAGACATATCTATATCTCCGCACGAGGCGTTCAAGTGGACCCCGATGCGAGGAATGACGCTCGAACGTCCGATCATATCTGTGAACCGTGCTTCATCCGCACGAAGAATTTGAAGTTGGAAGTCTGGAGAAGTGGAGCATCGGCGGGAAGCCGAACAAGATATCTCCAAACTGCCTGCTCTGTCTCTACCCGCTCCTCCACGCGCAATGTCGTCCCTATAATGAGATATTCAAGTCTATGCCTAAGGAGATAATCTGCGCTGTCCTCCAGACGTAGGTAAGATACCCAGTCAATCTCCATTGATACTCAAGGCGCGTTGCGTAAGACCGTGGTCATGGCCCACTGTCCTTGCCAAAGCCTGCACGGGTCAGAGCACCCAAGGGTGACCAATTCCTCCGGTTTCCTAACGATAGTAGATGGGTCTTCAGCAGGTAACCGATCGTACTGTTCGCTAGCCGACTGTGGAAAGACATTGATAGTACTTTTATCACAAGAACAGCAACAACAACAACTTGCAGGACGAAAACACACCCACACACACTTCAGAGGAAAAGATAGCAATGCACCCAAACATCACTATGTTTTGGTTGGCATCTAGACTCTGACCGCCGTTGTCATCAACGTTCAGCTTCGCTACACAACCGTAGGGCGGTTGGCTTTCTGCTGTTGATAACGCGACGGCTACTTACCTATGAGACAATCAATATGAGATGTATGGAACATAGCTTCGACAGCTTTGGCATGTATTGGTCCTGGGAGAAGGATATTTCACCCTCTGAGTAGCCGAAAATACGATACATACTCAGCCTGCTGCGGTGGAAGGAATTTGTAGACTCTCCCTATTTTTAGAATCCAAAAACGGCCACCTCGAATAGATAGGTAGATGGCCGCCACAGCTGCAGCCAGCACAAAGAAATATCCTGAGGGCACCACCGCATCCGGACCTCATCATATTAACATCGCTACAGTTAAGAGATATGACCTGTCAATCTCTCACCTCTCACAGCTATGTGAGATCAAATTTGCAACGTTCATATCGATCTGGTGTTGGTGGGCATCGTCTCCATCATTTATGATTGGTCGAGCACGCCACAGCTGGAAAAAGAACCCTGCCACCCTGCGCAGCCGAAGGAGCCTTACAGAATCCCCTGAAACCGACCATTACACTTTTCTCCATACCTCCTCTCACAACATCGTAGCCGTTCCCTACAGAGTCAGAGCATACTTACTTAGCACTACGCATACTCAGCAGACGGGTACACCCTCTTGCCCTGGCGGCACTGCTCGGCGTTGAGAGCTGTGTTTACTATCGTTGACGGCACGCATCTACTGTTCCATAACCTTATGATCTCTGTCTTCATCGTGATATCTGCCTTGTCCAAACAGAATGGCTTATCATGGCCCTCCTGGAGCTGGTGGCTATGAAGAAGACCACCGGCTGCACGACCTACCACCAGCCAGTGTAAGCCCCGCCAGCCCTTCATCTCACATATACATTCTGACCTATAAGCTAGCAATACCATCTCCCTCCACACGAAGGCTCCGAAGATGAAGACGAGAGGGGTCTTCTAGAGCATGGTCACGGTCCTTTTGCCGGGCCATTCGACGAGCCCCACTCCCGTGCTGCCACTCCCCCAGTCAGACCTGCATCGAATTACAGCCTGACAGAATCATATGTTGGACACGGCAAGCCATCGGCGCCACCTTATAACGGCTTTCCCGGGGACGGATATAGCTCAAATGTTGACAACCCTTCAGCGGCATTCGGGGTTCCCGGGCGAGCACCTTCTCCTTACGAAAGAAGTGAAAGCAGCTCGACAGAAGCGTGGAAGCAGAGGCAGGCACCTGGCGCGACCAATTTGAGGCGCTACGCAACACGAAAGGTGAAGCTCGTCCAGGGGTCGGTCCTCAGTGTGGACTATCCTGTGCCTAGCGCTATCCAAAATGCTGTGCAAGCAAAATACAGAAATGATTTGGAAGGTGGCAGTGAAGAGTTTACCCATCTGAGATGTACGCATCATTAGGTTACGAAGAGTTAGTACTGCAAAACTGACACTATATAGATACTGCGGCCACATGCGACCCGAACGAATTCACCTTGAAGAATGGCTACAATCTCCGGCCGGCAATGTACAATCGACATACAGAGCTTCTCATTGCAATCACGTATTACAATGAAGACAAAGTGCTTACCGCACGTACCTTACACGGTGTCATGCAGAACATTCGGGATATTGTCAACATCAAGAAGACTGAATTCTGGAACAAAGGCGGCCCTGCGTGGCAGAAAATTGTGGTCTGCCTCGTTTTTGACGGTATTGACCCCTGCGATAAAGAGACCCTGGATGTATTGGCGACAATTGGAATCTACCAAGACGGTGTGATGAAGAAAAGCGTTGATGACAAGGAGACCGTCGCTCATATCGTAGGTCACTGTGATCGGATCGCAATAGACAATTCTGACTGGGCCCTAGTTTGAGTATACCACGCAGCTTTCGGTGACCGCCAACCAAAAATTGATCCAACCCCAGGATGACGGCCCCAGCACACTGCCTCCGGTGCAAATGATATTCTGCCTGAAACAGAAGAACAGCAAGAAGATAAACTCCCATCGATGGCTGTTCAATGCCTTTGGTCGCATTCTAAATCCCGAAGTTTGCATTCTTCTAGACGCTGGTACCAGGCCTGGCCCCAAATCACTTCTTGCTCTTTGGGAAGCATTCTATAATGACAAAGACCTTGGCGGTGCTTGCGGAGAGATCCATGCCATGTTGGGTAAGGGATGGAGAAACCTCCTCAATCCTCTGGTTGCAGCTCAGAACTTTGAGTACAAGATCAGTAACATTCTGGATAAGCCCCTGGAAAGCTCCTTTGGATATGTCAGCGTTCTTCCCGGTGCCTTTTCTGCGTACCGTTTCCGTGCAATCATGGGGCGCCCCCTCTCACAATATTTCCATGGTGATCACACGGCAAGCAAGATGAACGCCGGTAAAGGTATCGAGAACATGAACATCTTCAAGAAAAACATGTTTTTGGCCGAAGATCGAATTCTGTGTTTTGAGCTTGTTGCAAAAGCCGGGTCAAAATGGCATCTGACCTATGTAAAAGCTTCAAAAGGCGAGACTGATGTCCCTACCGGCGCGCCAGAGTTCATAGGGCAACGACGAAGATGGCTGAACGGTTCATTCGCAGCCAGCATCTACTCGCTGATGCATTTTGGAAGGATGTACAAAAGCAGCCATAACATAGTGCGCATGTTTTTCTTCCATATCCAGCTGCTCTATAACATGTTCTCGGTCTTCATGGCCTGGTTCTCGCTTGGTAAGTCGCCCTTTCGGCATTGGAGTTTACGCCAGCAGCCTGACTGACCTTTGATCTAGCCTCGTTTTGGCTCACGACTAGCGTTATCATGGACTTGGTTGGAACCCCCAACGAACCACATGGAAAACCATGGCCTTTCTCGGCCTCTGTCAACGCAGTCATCAACACCGTGCTCAAGTACATTTACCTGGCCTTTGTTCTCTTGCAGTTCATCCTGGCCCTGGGGAATCGTCCGAAAGGGTAAGTCAAGTAGCCGTACCACGTGCTTGCCCCCGGCTAATCATCGCTCAGCTCGAGATGGTCATACATAACTTCCTTTGTTGTGTTTGCATTCATTCAAGCCTACCTCGTGGTTCTGTCAGTTTTCTTGGTTGTCAACGCCTTTATAAATCCTCCTTCGCAGAAAATCGAGACGACCAAGGGCACCGATGCGTTCTTCAAAACATTCTTCTCCAAGAGCAGCTCTGGCATAATCTTCATCGCCATAGCAGCGACGGTGGGATTGTATTTTTTGGCCTCGTTCATGTACATGGATCCATGGCACATGTTCACTTCTTTCCCGCAATACACCCTGGTAATGTCCTCCTACGTCAATATTCTCAATGTCTACGCCTTCAGCAATTGGCACGACGTGTCATGGGGAACTAAGGGGTCCGACAAGGCCGATGTTCTACCTACCGCTCAAACCACGAAAACAGGGGACGGCAAAGCTGCGGTTATTGAAGAACCAGATAAGCCTCAAGCCGACATCGACAGCCAATTCGAGATAACGGTCAAGCGGGCTCTGAAACCTTTCGTCCCGCCGGTAGAAGACGAGAAAAAGACTTTGGAGGATTCGTACAAGAGCTTTAGGACCAAGTTGGTCACCGCATGGATAATGTCGAATGCATTGCTTTCGGTCGTTATCACGAACTCCGATTTCAAACAATTTGGACTAGACGTACGTCAATCCCTTGATCTATTCACCATGAAATTGCGATTACTGACGCATTATCTTTCTACAGGGCGGCGCAAGCGACAGGACACAGACCTTTTTCCATTTCTTGCTCTACGCCACGGCTGCCTTGGCTTTGATCCGCTTCATCGGATGCTGTTGGTTCTTAGGCAAGTCAGGAATGCTGTTCTGCTTCAATCGCAGATAAGACATGTCATTTGATCGTCAGAGAGCATTGCGTGGGGGCCGAGCATCTTGTCAGATCTAGCCGTGCCTTTGCCTGCATTGGGGGTGCTCCCTGTGTAAAACAGGCTTGCGTTGGATATACCTAGCGTTCCGAATCTGAGTAGATAACGACCAAAATATGGTGCTTGATCCACCCTGCCATCCAGGTAAGAAAGTGCCAGATTCACTGTAGGACTAGCTATGATACATGTACATTGTCCGCAGCCGTCAACGACAGGATATTGATCTAGAGTAAAGCGTCACATAGCGGCGTACTGCAGTGTCAGGTGTTGTTGGTCCTCATCGTACCCAAACGACACATATCTGCTGCCGCCAAGGAGACGGTGCGCCGACCTTGATCGGGCATCGGGCCATTGCCGCCTTTACGTCGCGCTACCTGCCTCGCCTGCCTCGAGCATGCTTCGACAGGCTTGACTGAACGCCCACTGCTCACTTGCTTCGCGAGCGGAACAGAAATCGGATAATCTGTCAAAATGTTGAAGATATGGTCTATGGTTAGTCGTAGGCTGCGAAGCTCACGTGCCCGCGCGAGTGCGAAAGGCTCTCACCCTGGACAAGAGTAGGCTGACACTCGCCCACAGAAGCAGCAGCAACAGAAGGATGCCAACGCCGAAGGTGCCGGTCCCAAGAAAAAGAAGGTCACCGCCGCCCAACTACGAGTACAAAAGGGCATGTCCCAAGTCCACCACCCCACGGACACCTCAAAGCCCGAGCTAACCCTTTCCCCACTGGCTAGACCTCGCAGAACTCGAAGGCACGCTCGGCAAGACCATGAAGACCTCATTTCCCAACCCTGACGACATCCTGAACTTCACCCTCACCATCGAGCCGGATGAAGGCATGTACAAGGGTGGAGCTTTCCACTTCAACTTCGCTATCAACCAGAACTTCCCACATGACCCTCCGAAGGTGAAGTGCACGCAGAAGATCTATCATCCCAATATCGATCTGGATGGCAACGTGTGCTTGAATATTCTAAGGGAGGATTGGAAGCCAGTGTTGAATCTGAATGCTGTTATCGTGGGGTTGCAGGTACGTACTGCGGAGGGGCGAGGACGTTTGGACTCAACCACGCAGTGAACGGGTTCGCGTCTTGCGAGAATGACTCATTTACTGATGGTCAATACCCACAGTTCCTATTCCTCGAGCCTAACGCTTCAGATCCTCTCAACAAAGAAGCAGCAGAAGATCTGCGATCAAATAGGGAAGGTTTCAAGAGGAACGTCAGGACTTCTATGAGTGGAGGAGCGATAAAATCGCAGCAATACGAGAGGGTCATTGGCCGGTAGAAACTACTTCACAGCCTCTATATATTGGCGTTCCAGCATGATGACATCGGCGTTTTGAGCGGCATATGTATAGACGGAAAGCGTATAGTTGCGAATGATGGCATGATAATGAGGGAACTCCTTCTACATGGTCGACAACCGTCAACGGTGCTTTCTGTGATTAGAGATTTCTGACAAAATGAAGCTTGACAGAAATACTTTAGGGCTTCTGCTTCCCCGGAATTATTCCGCACGTCGCATCACACCAATCCTCACAATCAAGATGCGACGAACGAACAGCCACAACAGCATACAGCGATCCTTACCCTAATGTCCCGACGACTTATGGTGGACAGAAGCAATCAACCTTCGCAATGTCTCCAATGCCTGAGCCCGCCGTGCAGCACATACCCGCATGGAAAAAGCTAGGTCTGAAGCTCAAATTTGCCAAGGAAGACGCAGTTGATGTTGATGGACGCCGAGATGTAGTCAGGGTTAATAAGAGGAGGAGAGCGTACAATGACGATGGCCAATTCCCTGTAGAGACCGCGGCTACGAGCCGGCCTGCGAAAAAGCTCAAGAAGGTAAAACCGAAGGACAAATTTACACACTTATCTAGCGATCTATCTGTTGAACGGTCGAAAAGGGAATCTTCTCTTCCAGCAGATGTTCTGAATACCCCATCTACATCACGCAAATCTGTATCTTTTACCCCAGAAACCAAAACTCAGGATGGCGAGGGCGTCAAGCAGCTCTACAAGACTTGGCTAGACAATCAGACAGCTCACGACCCGTCATTCGATCCAGCTACTATCAGTCCAGCCCTCAGATCAATAATACCTAAAACTACCGCCTCAGACGAAGCCGCTGCACATCTCAAATCAAAATCGGCGGTAAATTCGAACTCGGATCAAGATCCTCCACCTAAGAAACCTAAGAAACCTAAGAAGGAAAAGGCCCAAAAGAAAGCCAAACGCTCTCAAACTTCACAGTGGACCTCACCGTCAAGCGATCATCCCGCTCTCACCTACCTCCAAACCTACCACACTTCTCCAAAGACCTGGAAGTTCTCAAAGCCTCATCAGAACTACCTTCTCAAACACCTCTTCTCTCACACTCACATCCCACCTTCCTACGACACCGCTCTTCTTAGCTACCTCCGCGGCCTCCAAGGGTCTGCCCGCTCCCGAGTACGCCAGCAAGCCCTGGCCATAAGAGAAGAAGACGAAAATTGGCTAGCGACCGACCCTGCCGAAGAACAGAAAATGGACCAAGAAACCACCGCCCAATGCCTTGCAAGGCAGAAGCGAGATTACGACGCCGCTGTTGCTCGCATCAAGCAACGACTGCGGGAAAAAGAAGACGAGCGCGAAGACAAGGAGTGGGAATTGCTAGGGGACAAGGAAGAATGGGAGAAGCGCGTTCGCAAGCGGCGAAGGGCGGAAATGGTGCTTTGGGGAGTGGGAGAGGAGAAAGAGGTTGTGCAGGATGCGGTTGCGTTGCCGAGACAAGCCATTCTTGGGAACAGTAGACCTGTTGCGGGAGCGCAGGCTGTGACTATACAGTCGAGAGGGATGGGTGGGGTGAGGCAGATTTCCAATGGCGGTATTGCGGAAGGGAGTGCGGGGAAGAAAATCGTGTTTGGGGACGATGGAGCGCAGCAGGCTGGAGCTGCGCATGGGGTCCAGAATATGAATGGTGTTAATGGGGTCAAGAAGACAGAGGTCAGGGAAAGTAGTAATGGTGTGCAGGCGAAGGGGAAACGCAAGCGGAGGAGGAGGACAGACGTGCCTGATGATGATAGTAGCAGTGAGAGCAGCAGCAGTAGCAGCAGTGAAGAAAGCGAAAAGGAAGAGAGGCAAGTATGGAAGGGTAAAATGGTATACGAAGGGAATGGCAGGGACGCATCCAGCGAATCAGAGATGTCCAATTCTGGCTCCGATTCGAATACGGATTCGGATTCGGATTCTGACAGTGATTCGAATTGAGGCAGTCTTCGTGAGAGGACCAGTATCGCCCCAAGGAACTGATGATCAATACATTCGTCAGTGTGCATAAATATCGTACATCATGGCCCACACAAGTGATCCTGCACAACCACAATAGCATCGAATGCTAGGCTCAACTCCTGAAATGTCGGAGGACGCCTCATCCACCAATACCAATTCCTACTTGGTAACATTCTATGGATTCGTTGCAGAGACCTTGGTGGCTGCGCTTCCAGTCTTCTCCTTGCCTTTCCCTTTCTCCTCAGCTGCTGAAACAGTCCTGGTCCCCTTGACCGTCTCGGCCTGTCCTGGCGTCTTCTTTTCCCCAGCTTTATGATGTTCACGCCTTCTCTTCTTTGGCGTGTATACATCATTGAAGTTCATCACCACAGCCAAGAACTTCATGTCCACATCCGGCTGCACTGCCAGATCGCCTAGTAAGTTGTTGACCCGGGATCTAAAATCGGCGGACAACTCTGTCAGTCGTTTCCGAAGGGCTGGAAGCATGGCGTCGTCTGCACTGAGGGAGAGGCCGCTGATGGGAAAAGGCGAATCAGTCCCTCTGTGTGCGGCAGATCTGTCATTGGGGGCAAAGGGACTAGGGGAGTTGAGATCTTCGTCGTCTTTCTCTGTCAACCCCCATTTTCCCTGTGCAGTACGTGTTTCGATCTTTGCGGACAGCTCCTGACGGCGTGTAAACTCGGCGACAGAGAAGGAATAAAGGCCTTCGACTGCTTCCTTGTACGCCAGCATGATCTTGAGCAGTTCATGCAATTGTGCGGTGAAGACGTCTTCTCGGTGGCCGGTCGTGCTGTTTTGACGTGATGATCCTAGCAGACCTTTGTGAGTGATGGCTTTCAAATATTTAGTGTGTGCTTCTATTAGATCATCAAGCGTGCAATCAGACTTGTGAATGGCAGCATGGAGCTGATCCCAGGAAGCCTCGATGACTTCGAAGAGTATATAGTACTGTAATTGGTTGACGAAATGAACCATTTCGGCTATGCAGCAGCGTGCTGTCTTCCATTCTTTGCTCATTTTCGCATCTACGACCGCGAGAACGCCGCGGGCGCCGGTCATGCAACGACGCCATGTGCTACCGAGAGCAAATTCGACACGCTTGACGCGCCAAAGGAGGTTGAAAATTTTGAGATATTGCCGATTGGCCCACGGCGTGATGATCACATCGACCGGGGCGTCGACTTTATATTCGAGGGTAAAGACGTCCCAGCCTGTATCGCCTTTTTCCATTTCAGTGAGTCGAGCATCGAGGCGGCGGAGGATGTCCGGCGAGTCAAATTGGGCGTTCGAGCCGCGGATTGCGTGTTCCAATTGAGCAGTAAGTGTATGTCGATATTGGCTACCGGCTGGTCTATCAAGATTTGTAGACAGGGACTCCATGAGAAGAGCGATGAAGTCGCCCTGACCGAGGAGCAGGTATCTTTTCAAGGCGTTCAAATGTTCGAATAAATTGAATTTATGATCCATAAGGTAGATGAGACGAGCCATTG